>Ga0209648_10000674_pt1 | contig 26532 bp, 23 predicted proteins | sample GraSoi2013_115cm_FD_185830 | JGI IMG/M metagenome (GOLD analysis project Ga0209648, IMG submission 185830) | Grasslands soil microbial communities from the Angelo Coastal Reserve, California, USA - Sample 9_17_2013_115cm (SPAdes) (version 2) | ecosystem: Environmental > Terrestrial > Soil >... | reverse complement strand
TACCTTCGCCCAGCGATACCGGCGAATCGTTCGGCAATACCTCAGAGTAGCGCCACAGCGTGCGCGCGCGGCTCTTCAGGTTCTCAAGCGTAAGCGTGGCGGCCGCCCGTCGCAGATCATACTTCGCGAGCAGGGGCTTCCCGCACGTGCACAGGTGCTGCTCTACCGACGCATCATATTTCTTGCCACAAGCGGAGCACTCCAGCTCAACCACATTCAACGCTTTTGTCATCACCGTGAAAGTCTAGCACACGCTTTTTTGCCTACCGCCAATATGGCCCCGTAAACCGCATAAGTCGCATGCAACGGTTGCGACGCCTGCGAAGCACGACCGCTACAATTAGAATCCCCGGAAAATCGCTGCCTGCGAATTGGAGACTTTAATGGAACACACCTTGCCACACACAATTTCGCTTCTCTCTCGCACCCCCGCTGCTCTTAATGCCCTTCTGCGCGATCTGCCGGAAGCGTGGACGCTCCGCAATGAAGGTGAAAACTCGTGGAGTGCGTTCGATGTCGTGGGCCATTTTATTCACGGTGAACGCACGGATTGGATACCGCGCGCGCGGATCATCCTGCAATTTGGCGAGACTAAGGCTTTTGAGCCCTTCGATCGTTGGGCACAGGAACGAGAGAGCCAAGGCAAGTCGCTGGGGCAGCTACTCGATGAATTTGCGCGTTTACGGTCAGAAAACTTGGGCGAACTCCACGCCTTGAATTTGCGGCAAGAGGAACTCGAGAGGCGTGGACGTCATCCCGCCCTCGGACCAGTGACTCTGTCACAGCTCCTAGCTACTTGGGCAACTCATGACCTAACTCATATCCACCAAATCTCAAGGATCATGGCCCACCAATACCGCGAAGCCGTCGGTCCGTGGAACGCCTACCTTGGCGTGCTCCAGTGCGCCGGCCACAGCGCTCCTTAAGCCGCAACGTGAAGATCGAGACGTCTCTTCAACATCGTGCTTCTCCGGTGCACAAACAAGGCGCTAGTCGCTATAGAAAGTGGAGTCCGCCGCCGATACAACCGCAAGAAACGATGCACATTTTTCCACAGTCTTATCACTTACGAGCACCGCCCTGCCGTTTGTAGAATGGGCCAGATGTTACCTCCTTGGGAGGAGACCCATGTTAGCTGCTACAGTGTCTCGGGGCAAAAAGCGCGGAACTCGTTTGCTTCCCCACCGCTTCAAAGACGACCGCTACCGCGTCCAGCTTGGAAAACAAGGCCCCTATATTCCGGTCACCGATTATCGCGATATCTCCTCTTACCTTGCCAATGGCTATTCTCTCCACATGAGCGACAGAGCCGAGGGCCAAACTTCAACTCTGATAAGGCCTGAATCTATCCGCGGGTGGAGCAGGACTTCTAAGGATCTTTTCTTTATCACTCGCTGAGGACTCACTACTCGCTCGATCACACTGTCGCGTGCCTCCACCGGGCCTCTGGCCATCAGAACGCGAACGCCAACTTCGTTTGGTCCTTCCCGCCACACGTCATTTCGAACGGAGCAGGCCGACTTTTTCTTCCCCATTCGCTCCTGCGAATGCGTCGGCCGGCGCAGTGAGAAATCTCTCTTCCCCTTTCGTCGATCTGCGCCAAGCCTTCTTCCACTTGGCGCATAAACCACTCCTCGTAATCAATCGCTCCACTACTTCAGGGACCAGTGACGCACTATCGCGCCCCTATTGGGCGGCCATGTTGTCCAGCTTGGCTTGCAGTTCGGGGAAAGTTTTACTTCCACAGCCATCAGCTTATAAGTGGATTCCATTAACAAGACGTATAATCCAGCGATGAGAGAATCTATGTTCGGAGATCGGGGGGTCGCCCGGTCAGCAGTATATGATGATACCCGCCATGCTCCGGTGCAGGGAGGGAAGGACACATGCCTGATGATTCACAAGGTTCGACACTTTGACCTAAACATCGAGAAAATTCTTGAAGGATGGGAAACTTGCCATGCTATCCGTGAAATCATCGCCAATGCCATCGATGAACAAGTCCTATCTGGAACAAAAGATGTGCAAATCACTCAAGATGGGGATAGTTCGTGGCACATTCGTGACTTCGGACGGGGGCTGAAATACGAACATCTAACCCAAAACGAGAATCAGGAAAAACTGAAGAACCCGAGTAGGGTGATGGGGAAGTTTGGGGTTGGACTGAAGGATGCCCTTGCAACTCTGAACCGCCACGGAATTGATGTCCTTATGCGCTCGAAATTCAGCGACATCACCCTTGGCCAGATGCCTAAACATGGATTCTCGGATGTTGTGACACTCCAGGCCGTCGTCAATCCGCCGAAGGATTCGTCGTTCATCGGGACAGATGTGATTCTGAAAGGAGTTTCAGCCGGAGAAATCGCAGATGCAAAGAGTTTCTTTCTGAAATTCTCGAATGAATCAGTATTAGATGAAACCCCTTACGGACAGATTTTGCAGAAAGACCCTGCTCGGAATTCTCGAATTTACGTCACGGGAATGCTGGTTGCTGAGGAAGAGAATTTCGCATTCTCCTACAATGTGACTTCGTTAACCTCGGCGATGCGTAAAGCATTAAATCGTGAGCGCACAAATGTGGGGCGCACTGCATACCGTGACCGTGTTCAGCAGATATTGCTGGCATGCAAAGCCACTGTGGTAGCTGACACCTTAGCGGCTGACCTAGTCAAAATCGAAACGGGAACCAATCGTGATGAAGTGAAGTGGACGGATGTAGCCGTCCACGCCTGCCAAATCCTGAATACATCAAAAAAGGTCATCTTCGTTACGGCTTCAGACCTTATTTTGCACAAGGGGGTTATCGATGACGCTCAAGGCGATGGCCTGAAAATCGTATGCGTTCCTGATAACATAAAGAACTCTCTGCAAGGTGTTTCAGACCTTGAAGGCAACCCAGTTCGTGACCTATCTGTTTACAGAGCCAAATGGGAGGAGAGTTTCGAGTTCAAATTTGTTTCCCCCGAAAAGTTGACTAAAGCCGAAAAGGCTGTCTTCGAGCGGTCGAGGGCGATCGCTGACTTGGTCGGCGGACTCCCAAAGAAAGTACGTGAAATCAAAGTCTCGGAGACAATGCGGCCTGATTTCCTAACCGGTGCGGTAACTCAAGGGCTTTGGGACTCGTCTTCAAGTAGCATCATCATCTTGCGTTCACAACTCAGTTCACTTTCGTGTTTCGCTGGGACACTTCTCCATGAGATTGCTCACGCAAAGAGTGGGTACCTCGATGTCACGAGGAATTTCGAGAATGAACTCACACAAATGCTCGGACAGGTAGCCGCTGCCACACTCGTTCGTCGGTAGAGTTTTTCATTCCTAGTCTCGGAGGGAGCGTTCGACAAGGGACGTCCGTGTGCTAAATTGACCTTGAGAACTTCAAGATGATGCAGCAATCATGTCAACCCTTCGTCGTTGGTGGGACCTACGCTGACCGCAGAGGCGAGTACAAGGTTATTTCGCTCGAAGGCAAGCGAATCGAACTAGAGTACAAAGATGGGACCCGAAGCATCGGCGACGTGGAAATCAAAGCGCGAATTCATCAAAACATCCTGCTAGAGCAAAACGTTCGCCGTCCAGCACAAGCCCCAAGGCCATCCTACTCACGTGGCCGGGAGAAACACTATTTCAGTCACGCCGATGTCTTTCCGATAATCGCGGAGATAATCGAAAGCCTCTCCGGACCTTCGAGAGATTATGTGACGCACGACAGAATAGTTGAAGCAATGCTGCAACACCCAAAGGCAAGACTCGTCCTCGATAACTGCCCGGAGGACAAGACGAGAGAGTGGTGGGCATTGGATATGGTTGCTTTCTTCAGCAAGGTTTATACCGAGGGGCGCTCAGCTTGGAGCAGCCAATTCGAGCGCACAGAGATTGACGAAAAATATGCATACAGGGTTGCCGAGCGGATGGGCCAAGTAGGCTCGCAGGGAGCTCCGTTCCAAGTTCGTTCTTTAATAGTCTTTACTTTCAACTTTCAACTTTCAACTGTAAACCTCCCCCGGTCGGCTGGACGCACTCGCCCTCCATATTCCATAGCCCTTCAACCACTGCACGGATCCACAGCGAGCTCTACCCCTTTGTTTTCTTCTCTTTGCAAAATCTTTCGGAAATAATGACGTCAACTCGCTAAATACTAGTACTATAAAAGTATTTGACACAGTTTATAATCCATGCTAGCATGGGTCGTGATTTATCGACGACACCTCCGGCATTCCACTCCGATCCTTTATCTCTGCGTTCTCAGCGTCTCCGCGTTAAGTTCTCTGTCTCTTTCCCTCAATCATTCCCCTTTATCTCCCGTCTTCCGTATCTTCTTCCAAGTTCCGTATCCCGTAAGTCCTGTGTCTGCCACTCTTGCGAAAACTGCCGGGGTGTGTGTACCAACAATTCCCATTCTGGAACTCACCAATCAAGAGTCCAGTTCGACCCCTATCCCACATTCCCTGCACCCTATCCCCCTTCCTCTCATACTCTTGCGCACTCTTTTGCGCTTTTTTGCACTCAGCAAAAACTCAACTCTTTTCTTTTCAGGCGCTTCCGCACTCTTTGCTCAAAATACCCGAGGGTGGGGTACCCATCCTCTTCGTTCCATGTCGCCAAGAGGCGTCGCATCCGAGGTAGAATGGTTCTATGGCCGTCCGACTAATTGCATTGGACATTGACGGGACCCTACTGGACAGCCACTGGCATCTTCCCGAAGCCAACCGCGCGGCCATCGCCGTAGCGGCACGCCGGGGCATCGAGGTCGCCCTGGTTACCGGCCGGCGCTACGACTTTGCCATGACCGTGGCTCACCAGCTCGATTCCACGCTGACCATGATCGTCAGCAACGGCGCCCTCATTCGCTCGAAGGAGGGCCACACGCATTTGCGGCACCTTTTGCCAAAGCAAACGGCAGCCCACGTTTTGCATCTCACCACCGAATGGCGCGAGGGCGCGGCAGTGATCTTTGACCGGCAGCGCGAGAATCAGTTGATGCTCGAATCGCTGGACCCGGATGATTCCCTGCGCTACGCCTACTACTCGCGCAACCTGGAATTTATCGGGCTGGCCCGGCCATTGGAGAGTTGCTTGACGGAAGATCCCATTCAGGTGATGCTGAGCGGCAGGATTGGAGCGATGCTTGAAGCGGAAGAGCGTTTACGGAGCGCGGCTTTTGCACAAGACTTCCGCCTCGCGGTGACTTCTTACGCGCACAAGGATTTCGCTATGATTGATGTAATCCCTCCAGGTTGTTCCAAGGGCTCGTCACTGGCGGAATGGGCCACCCTGCGCGGAATCGCGCGCGAAGAAATTCTGGCCATCGGCGACAATCACAATGATGTGGAGATGCTCTCCTTTGCAGGCATTCCCGTGGTCATGGGGAACAGCGTGCCGGCTCTGAAAACTTATGGCTGGCATGAAACCGGCACCAACGACGAGAGTGGCGTGGCTTCGGCGATTGAACGATTCGCGTTGCGGGAGGCTGCATCTTGCGCTTGACGCGAACTTCGCTCCTGCTCCCGTTGCTCTTGCTGGCCGCACCGGCGTTGCGCGCGGAGTACGTCGTGCTTCGCAATGGCCTGCGCCTGAAAGTGACCGGCTACCAGCTGGTGGGAGACAAGTATCGTCTGCAAATGACCGGAGGCAAGGTGGAGATCGCCGCCGATGAGGTTATGGCCATCGAGCCGGAAGACGTTTTTACGCCCATCCCCGCAACTGCGGCCCCGCAACCGCTTTACCGCGATTTGGTGCAAGCTTCAGCAAAAAAGTACAACGTGGACGCTGACCTGATCACCAGCGTTATCGCCGTGGAGTCCAATTTCGATCCCAAAGCAGTGTCGCGCAAAAATGCGCACGGGCTCATGCAGCTCTTGCCGGAAACCGCGGCGCAACTCGGCGTAAAAAACATCGACGATCCCGCGGAAAACATCGACGCGGGTACGCGCTACCTGCGCGACTTGTTGCAGAAGTACAACAACGATGTGGCGCTGGCGCTCGCTGCCTACAACGCGGGACCAGACAAGGTCCAGCTTTACGGCCGCGTTCCGCCCTATGCGGAAACCATTTCGTACGTGCGGCGCGTTAAGCGCGGCTATGACAAGAGCAAAGCGAAACCTCCCGCAAAGGCTCCGGCTCCCGCCGGTGCGATCGCCGCAACTTCACCGCCTCGGCCAAGCCAGTCCCCATAGAAATTGCAGTCTCAATGTGCGCGGATGAGACAGATGTTTTTTCCCTCAAGAACTACTGTTGCTGCGGCGGATTCTGTGGTGGTTGTTGCGGATTCTGCGGCGGATTGGCGGGATTCTGTCCCGGTTGTTGTCCAAAGGGAGCCTGACCGGCAGGCTGGCCCAATCCCGTTCCCGTCTGCAAGCCCGGTTGCCCCACGCCGATATTATCCTTCGAGGGATCCCAGATAAATTCGAAGAGACGATAATTTTTGGCTTTATCGTAAATGATAATGGAAGACTTGTTGACCTTGCTGCCAACGCCGATGATATTGCCGCCCACAATCGTCGGCGTGTCGCCGGTCGGGATTGCTTGGGATCCCGCGTCACCCTGATCCGCGCTTACGCCAGGTCCAGTTGTTGTTGGTTGATTTGTGCCGGAGCCTGTTCCGCCAAGCGCTGTTCCGCTCTGGCCTGCCTGACCGCCTGTGCCGGGCTGACCAAATGCTCCTGGCTGGCCAGGCGTCCCGGGTTGTCCTGGACCGCCGGGTCCATTCAAGGCATTCGCAGGAGTGCCAATTCCGCCGGCTTGGGGAAGCTGGAGATTTTGACGGGGTTTGAGACTTCCAATCAGCTGACCAGCGGCCCCTACATAAATAAGTCGCCAGGACCCGTCTTCCTTATTCATGGGATCTTTGTAGGCCTGGCGCATGAAGCGAAGAGAGCCGATCTTCGGTTTGATGAGGTCGTCGAGAGAAGTGGGAAACCGGCCCAGCTTGCGGTAGTAGAGTTTCACGCCGCGGGTGTATTGCTTGCCGCGCCAAATCATTTCTTTTTCTTTTTCACGGCGGCCTTCGGTCTGGATGTTAGGTGCAACGACCATCGTGGAAACGAGCAAAAGCGTGACGAGGAAAATGACCACCAGCAAAGCGTAGCCGCGTTCGCCGCGCTTCCCTGCCAGTCGTGGGCGCGGGGCAATCATGGGGATGGCGGTCCTCCCTGTTCCTCGAGATTTGCCGTGCCGCGCAGGCCGGTGGACAATTCCTCGTATTCCAGATTGGCGTTGCCAATTCTGAGAATGCGGAAGCGCTTCAGCAAGAGATCGCCTTCTTTGACCACATAGGTCTCTTCCCCGTCGTTCAAGAATGCAACTCGAGCGGTGCCATTGGGAATGGTGCCGAAACCGAAAAACTTCGCGGGCAGCGGCGCCACCTTCGGGGGTTCTATTATCTGCTGAACAACCTGCGGAACAGGATCTTGTTTGGGATGTTTGGGGGGCGGCGGAGGCGGAAGTTGACGACTGAAGATGTTTCGGCCGCTGCTCTTGTATTCAGTCTTGCGCGCCCTCTCCACTGGGTCCTTATGGAGCTGCGGATTGTCCACGCCAATGGGCTGATAATTCTGAGCTGCGGGACGGGCATCGGCGGTCACAACAGGCTTGCTATTGTTGAAATACAAGAACCAGATGAAGCCGGCAATCAGCAAGAGGACCGCGAGCACGGCGAGTTGTTTCTTTTGATTCATGCCGCGGTCCTGAAGTACGTCTTAAGGTGCAGCGCAACCTTGATGACATTTCCGGACGACTGATTGGTGCTATCAGAAGCCAAGGTCAATGAGTCCACTGCATACAGACTGTTGGAACGCTGCAGGCCGTTCAGAAACCCAATTACGCTCTTATAGTCTCCGTCGATGGTGGCATCGATGGCAACTTCCGTCATCCCGCGGCTGGCAATATCTGTCGGCTTGAAAGAGAGGTCGGCTAGCCGGCTTCCGGTTTTCCTGGCAATGGCGCCGAGCTCAGACCTGACAGAGGAATCGCCTGAACTTGCGGGAAAAAGCGATTGTTCGAAGCGATCGCAGTCTTTCTGGATGGCGGGAATGCTATCCCGAATGGCCTGGGCGCGCCTGATGTCGGCTCTCAAAAGATCTTGCTGCGTTATTTCCTGGCCGCGGTGTTGTTGCGGCGCGTGCGGTGCGGAGGAAAGCTGCCAACTGTAAGCGGCCAAAGCGACATCCGCGAGGACAAGAAGAGTCACGCTGCCAACAATGATTCGTTTTCGCCTTGTAAAATCGCGCCGCATCAACTCCTCGAATAAACCGTAGTCAATTGTACAACTCTCTGATCGCCAGTCGGATTGTTGGCTGAACTGGGCGGCGAACCAACATGCTGAATGCGAACTTCCGTAAACGCTTTCGATTCTTCGAGGGCATGCTCGAATTTCAGCTCAGCTTCGTCGTTGATGGTGCCCACGGTCAATTTCAGTTCAACGCGTCCAGACACTTGCTTGGGTTCGATACTGATGACGCGCACGCCTCCCGGCAGGATGCGCTCCAGATCCATGAACATCAGCGTCCAATTAAAGGCGCGCGCGTCAAGGATGGTATTGATGAAGGCGGCGCGATCGTGCAATTCACTGATGTCCTTCTGACCGAAATAGCGCAACAAGTCCTTGCGCTGGGCTTCGAGCCGGCGCATCTCCTGACTTGTCCTCTCCGTACGAGAGCGCAGTTCAGCATCCGCTTTTCGGGCAGAATACACGTGCCAACCGAGCCCGAGAAAGGCGGCGCCGGCGAAAAACGCGGCGAGACCGGCGCCCACCAGGAATCGCCGGTGAGTTTCCAGCGCCTTAGTCGCTAAATTGAGCCGAACTTTCATGTTCTCTTTCGCCTAAATCCGAAAATCGATTCTAGCCTCGCTGCAGCATCCAGCCGATTAGACCTTCCAGGTCACGATCCGCCAGCGGACGCGCATCATCGTTGATTCGTCCTTCCGAGACCGCAGAGCTGAGCAGCGAACGCACGTCACAATGGAACTCATCCTCAAGAGGCCGGATAAACTCCGGCAGGCGCGACCCCAGCCCGGCGACGCGGACGGATCGGATGGTTTCCTGCCAGGTATCCTGATAATAAGCAGCCACGGGGAAAATCTCTTCGAACAGCATTTGCGGCATGAGTTTTGAGCCTTGGGCCGGGAGTTCCGTGCAACGGTAGCCGCACAAGACGCCACGGCGGACAATCGCGGTGGTCAGCGTGGAACCGGAGACGCGCGCAAGAAGCGTGGGCTTCTCGTCCTCAAGCAGCGAAATGGCGGCGAGCGACGAACTCAACACCACGCCAGGATATAGACCAAGGCCCTCGACGAGAGATTCGTACTCACGGATGATGCGAAGGCGAGCAAGCGCGGTGACAACGTCAATGCCCGATTCGCGCGGCGCTTGACGCATGTAAGAGATGAGTGTTTCATCAGCTTCGAAGGGCACGCTTTTCTTAAGCTTCCATCGCAACATAGGCTCTGCTTCGGCTGCCGAGCGCGGGAATTCTTCAAAGTGCTGCACGAAGACGCGGATAACCGTATCAGGAAGAACGATGGCAACGTCTTCGTCTCGGGCGCGCAATCTTTCGCAGACATTAGCGACAGCGGTTTTGACGGCGGCGCTGTTCACGATGTTGGTTTCGACGGCTGAGGGAACAAGCGCGCCAACGGGCAGCGTCTCGACGGCGTAACCATCCAACGAATCCGTGCGACTCCAGCGGGCCGCCGCAACGCGGTCAGGAGCAACTTCGATGGCCAGGGACGTGTAGGGCATGGCATCGAGCCAGAGCGCCATGCGGCGCACCAGCTCGAATTTATAAATTCCCTGTCGGATTCCAGCGGGGCTACTCAACGAAAGTCACCTTGTTTATCTCTTTCACGGTGGTTATGCCCGCACGAACCTTGGCCAGCCCACTGTCGCGCAGAGCGATCATGCCTTCTTCGCAAGCGACGCGCTTAATCTCCGAGGTCGGCCGCCGATCCACGATCATTTCGCGGATGCGGTCGGTCAAATCGAGCAATTCGCAAATCGCCGTGCGGCCGTGATAACCCGTGCCCGAACATTCCAGGCAACCAGCGCCCTCGGCAAATGTGACGTTTTCCCAAACGGCCGGGTCGAGGCCGGCTTCCTTCAATTCCTCGGCGGAATATCTTTTGGCCTTCTTGCAACTGCCGCAGGTCACGCGAACGAGACGCTGCGCCATAATGCAGTTAAGAGCGGACACAAAGTTGTAGGGTTCGACGCCCATGTTGATGAAGCGGCCGATGACGTCCGTCACGTTGTTGGCATGAACGGTAGTGAAAACGAGGTGGCCGGTGAGCGCGGACTGGATGGCGATTTGCGCGGTTTCCTGGTCGCGGATTTCGCCGACCATGATCTTATCGGGATCGTGACGCAGAATGGAACGCAAGCCGCGCGCGAAGGTGAGACCCTTTTTCTCGTTGACCGGAATCTGCGTGATGCCGCGAAGCTGATACTCCACGGGATCTTCGATGGTGACGATTTTGTCTTCGTCGCTCTTGATTTCGTTAATGGCGGCGTAGAGCGTGGTGGTCTTACCTGAGCCGGTAGGCCCCGTCACCAAAACCATGCCGTAGGGTTCGCGAATATAGCGGCGAAAACGGCGGGTTTCTTCGGCCGAAAAACCAACCACGTCCAAGGTCAGGCTGGAGAATTTTTCCGAAAGGGTTTCCTTGTCGAGGACGCGAAGAACCGCGTCTTCACCGTGACTGGCCGGCATGATGGACACGCGCAGATCGATGTAGCGGCCTTTGTATTTCACGCGGAAGCGGCCGTCCTGGGGCACGCGGCGTTCGGCAATGTCCAGATCGCTGAGGACTTTGATGCGCGAGAGGACAGTGGAATGCCATTCCTTGGCAATCGGCTGCATGGCATGCTGCAAAACGCCATCGATGCGGTATTTGACGGCGACTTCGGAGTCCCGCGCCTCGATGTGGATGTCACTGGCGCGGCGCTCGAGTGCGGTAAAGATGATGGTTTCGACGAGACGGACCACCGGGCTCGCGGTGCTATCGCGAGTCAAACGGTCGCCGGAAATCGTCTCCTCGCCTTCCTCTTCTTCCTTGGAAGTCTGAAGAGTGAAAGCTTCGGTGGCTTGTTCGAGCACGCGCTGTGATTGCTCGGTGCGTTTGAGAATGTCGCCAATCTGGCGGGCGGTAGCGACGCGAATCAAAAGCTTTTTACCGAGCAGCAGAGGGAGCTCATCACTCATCTGCACCTGGCCGGGGTCCGCCGCGGCGATGGCCAAAACATTGTTGTGCACTTCAAGCGGCACGAAGTTGTAGCGGAACATCAGGTCCGCGGGGATGGTGCGAAAAAGCTCCGGGTCGATGCGCTGCTCCCGAAGATCGATGAAAGCGAAACGGTACCTTTCCGCAAGTTTGCGCGCAAATTCGCGTTCGTTCTGTTCGTCACCGTCCCCAGGAAGTCCGGGGCCTGGAGGAAGTTGTTCCGTGGTAGCCATGAGTCCTTACTTTGCCCCCGCCATGGAAAAAGAAAAGATGGGCAAATAGAGCGAAATCAGAATAAACGCGATTAGCAATCCCATAAAGACCAAAAGAAGGGGTTCGATGAGGGAAACAAGGGCGGTCAAACGCAAGTTGACCTCTTCCTCATAAAACTCGGCAACGCTGTTCAGCATGGGAGACAGCGCGCCGCTGGATTCGCCAACCTCAATCATGTCCAGAGCCAATTCCGGCACGATGCCCTTGGAAGCCAAGGCCCCGTGCAGAGATTCTCCCTCGCGGACCATCTGGGTTGCCTGATCGACCGTGGAGCGCAGCAATTTGCTGGTGATCGCGTCGCTGGCCGTCTGCAGCCCGGCAACGAGAGGCGTGCCGCCCGTCAGTAGGGTCGAAAGCGTGCGGGAGAATTGCGCGACTTGGAACTTGAGGAGCGTGTCACCAATGACGGGCAGCCGGAATTTGAAACGATCGAAGGCCGCGCCGCCTTCCTCGCTGCGAGACCAGAGAAAAACTCCGGCGGCAGTCACGGCCACCAGCACCACGATTCCAAACACCGTGTAGCGGTAGTCCACGGTTATGGCAATCAACAATTTCGTGGGCGCGGGTAGCTCCACATTCATGTCACGATAGAGGAGAGCAAACTTTGGAATTACTACGGTGACCAAGTAGGTCACGATAATAGCCGCAACGCTGATCAACAAAGCAGGGTAAGCCAGCGAAGCGAGAATCTTTTTGCGAACGCCGGTGCTGACGCGTTGGTAGGCGATGTAATAATCCAGCACTCCCGGCAAATTGCCACTCTTCTCTCCTGCGAGGATGGCCGTCGAATAGACTTTGGAAAATACGCCGGCTTCGGCAACGGCCTCGGAAAGTGATTTCCCTTCCCTGACGCGATCGCGAACCTGGCTGATGACAGGGCGGAGTTTGGGCGAGCTGGCGCGCGTGGCAAGAAGGTCCAGTGATTTCAAAATGGGCAAGCCGGCTTTAATGAGGGTGTTGAATTGCTGGTTAAGAATGAGAAATTCCGAACCGTCAATCTGGCGCCCGCTCTTTTGGCGAACCAGAGCGGCCAGACGACCGCCGCGAGATTCCACGGAGTAGACGTACAATCCCCGGTCCACGAGCTTCTGGCGCGCTTCTTCCAGTGAACTCGCGGGTTCGACGTGCGAAAAGACACGTCCTTCTGCATCCGCTACGCGGCAGTGGAATTGACCCATACCCCTCAGTTTACCTCATCTAATTGATATGCGGGGAGGGCCCGCGAGGTTGGCTGTTCTTAGGAGGAAACGGGGACCGAAACATCTGTGGACTTAAGGGTTTACCTCATTATTGCCTGCAGGTAATTCCCCATTCACAATAGCCACGCCGGAAGGAGGGCGAAAGTGGAAAAGCGAATCGTCAACGGGAGGATCGACCTGCCAATTCGTGAAATGAAATTCCACGGTTGCACCACCTGGTTCCCGGATGAGCACTCTGACGAGATCTCCCGAATACTCGGCGATCTCGAAGAAGACTGCTTCGCCTGCATCGCCTGACTGGGCGGGAGTATCCTGAAGACCTTGCTTGCGCGCCTCGGAGCTCGCGGCGCGAAGCTTGCAGAAGAGTACGACGTGGTCCGACGCTTCCGGCTTCTCCGCAATAGCCGGCTCAATTCGGGCGCAGACGCGGGACACTTTCATCTCCCCTGCAAGGAGCGCCAAGGGAGTTCTCCAATCCGTGCTTTGCTTCGCGGGAACGCGAGTGACGGTGTGGTCCGCCGGAACGTAGAACCAGGCTGATTTGCCATCGACGAGGAAGAGGTTTTTTTCAGGCGATTGGTATTCCCAACGCATTTTGCCCGGACGGCGAAAATAGGCAATACCTGCTTCCGTGCGCAAAACGCGGCCGTTCTCCGTGTAGCGCTCGAGAAACGTCGCCTGCAGCGTCCTCGCCGAGCGATACCTGGCCTCCAACCTAGTGACGACATCCTGCGTGACGGAAGTGCTTGGTTGTGAAAACAAGAAGAGCAGCAGAAAACTGATCAATTGAAGCATAGGCCAGTGTAGCAGGAACTGAGCACGCAACGTCTTGCTCCGGAGGCCGCATAGAGAGCGGACGAAACCTGGGAAAGACAGCGCTAATTATAGTGGCTGGTCAACCACTGTTGCTACAGCCGTCGCGTTAAAGCGGATCACGCCGGGGTAGTTGGTGAAGAAGCTTCGCCGGCCAGTCGTACCGCGGTTAATCGGGTCGGCGTTAATGGTATAGCCGACCGCGGGAGTATGCGAAGCGTCTTGCGTGTACGTGAAGTTGTATCCGGACCTGATGCCGCCTGCGAGAAGGGGATCGATTAAGCAGGCTTGAGCCGGCACGGCAATGCAGGGGGTCACGCCGCTATCACTCAGATCTGAGAGAACAGCCGGATAGCCAATAGTTGCAAAGAAAGAGGCATAAGCGGTCACTGCCGTCGTGATGGTTCGCACGCCTTGCACGGCCCCAGCTTCATTCGCCTGCATTCGCGCGGACAAGTAATTTGGGACGGCGATCGCCGCCACGATCAGAATGATGGCCACAACAACTAGCAGTTCAATAAGGGAGAACCCGGACTGTTTTCGTCTCATGTCAATACCGCAACTCTCTCTCCGCTGAAGTCACCTTGTCGGGATATATACAGGCAATCAGATGGCCACCTTAGCGGATACCGAAAGAGGCCCAATTCGGGTACTTGCCTGTTTCTTAGAACAATCTTAAGAACAGCGCGCAAAAAAAAAAGAGCACGGGAATCGACTCCCGTGCTCTTCTTCTGGATTCGGCCCTGGGGCGGCAGGGCCTTAAACCGATTGTTTATTGCAGCGCGAGGCTGCCAGCATTGCAACCTGCACCAGTCGGGTCATGACGAACCACGCCGGATTGGTCTGAGCAGAACATGTTCTGACCGCTCGTACCAAGGCTAACCGGAGTCGCCGTCACGTTGTAGGTAACCAGCGGAGGGCCGACAACCGCGCCAGCGCCCATGCCGAAGGTGTACCCGCTCTTCACGAACGCCGGTACGGCGTTACCAGAGAGAAGTTCGTCGATGAGACAGGCTTGCGTTGTGATGCTAAGGGCTGGAGGAGCGCATGCCGCTGCGGGACCACCAAGAGCGCCCAAAGTAGCGGCGTAGCCGATCTGCGGAAACAAAGTCGAGTAGCTGACCTGAGCGGTGTTGACTGTACGAATCGCGCCGGCCGCCGAGGATTCATTCGCCGCCATTTTGGCCTTGAGCAAGTTCGGAATGGCGATGGCCGCGATGATCAGAATGATCGCCACGACGATCAGCAATTCGATAAGAGAGAAACCCTTCTGTTTCTTCATGCTTTCTCCTTGGAAATTTTATGGTGCTAGAGCACACTTGTGGGGGAGCAAGAATGATACCACTCACAGGCCGCACCGAGCAGAAACCAGGATATTCACAACTGTATGATAATACAATGTTTATGGAGGATGGTCGACAGTTTCCGTTGGCGTGTAACACTCAACGGGGCTGCCAATACGGGCCCAAATTGACCTTTTCTGTCACCAGCACATTGACAGGAAATGTCCTACACACAAAGGTCGGGGGGACACGTCAAGTCAGAGTGAAGTGCTTCGAAGATGCTTGACTATATCTTTTTCCCCCAAATAACGAGCATGCTAGCAAACCTCTCCTGCCCTTGGATCACTATCCCGATCGCCAGTCCTACTGCACCGCAGGGCTGCCATTGTTGCAAGCTGCACCAGTGATGTCATGACGAACCACGCCGGATTGATCCGAGCAGAACATGTTCTGACCACTCGAACCAACACTAATCGGGGTCGCCGTGCTGTTGTAGGTAACCAGCGGAGGGCCGACAGCCGCACCCGGGGCCATGCCAAAGGTGTACCCGCTCTTCACGAACGCCGGTACAGCAAAACCAGAGAGAAGTTCGTCAATAAGGCAGGCTTGCACGGCGGTACTGAGGGTAGGCGGAGCGCACGCCGCAGCTGGGCCACCTAGCGCACCCAACGTCGCGGAGAAGCCGATTTGCGGAAAGAGAGTCGAGTAACTGACTTGAGCTGTGTTGATATTGCGAATCGCGGCAGCCGCCGAGGATTCGTTCGCCGCCATCTTGGCCTTGAGCAAATTCGGAATAGCGATGGCCGCAATGATCAGAATGATGGCCACGACGATCAGCAATTCGATGAGAGAGAACCCCGTTTGCTTCTTCATGGTCGATCCTTGAAGAGTCTCTTATCTTGACATAATGCCACTCACTCCTTCACCCCGTAAACCGATAATAAAAAAAGAGCACGGGAGTAGACTCCCGTGCTCTTATTCCTGGATTGCACCAGGGCCATAAACTGATTCTTTATCCTACTGCAGAGCAAGGCTGCCAGCATTGCAGCCTGCACCAGTCGGGCTATGACGAACCACGCCGGATTGGTCTGAGCAGAACATGTTCTGACCGCTCGTACCAAGGCTAACCGGAGTCGCCGTCACGTTGTAGGTAACCAGCGGAGGGCCGACAACCGCGCCAGCGCCCATGCCGAAGGTGTACCCGCTCTTCACGAACGCCGGTACGGCGTTACCAGAGAGAAGTTCGTCGATGAGACAGGCTTGCGTTGTGATGCTAAGGGCTGGAGGAGCGCATGCCGCTGCGGGACCACCAAGAGCGCCCAAAGTAGCGGCGTAGCCGATCTGCGGAAACAAAGTCGAGTAGCTGACCTGGGCGGTGTTGACCGTGCGAATCGCGCCGGCCGCCGAGGATTCATTCGCCGCCATTTTGGCCTTGAGCAAATTCGGAATAGCGATAGCCGCGATGATCAGAATGATCGCCACGACGATCAGCAATTCGATAAGAGAGAAACCCTTTTGTTTCTTCATTCTTTCTCCTTGAGAAATATTATGGTGCCAGAGCACGCCGTACTACTGTGCAAACCCGAGGCCAATCCAAGGAACTAGTACGGGAACAGTTCACGATTTCATATATGCATGATGTACAAGGGTTTAGGGGAATCGACGCGTCTGGAAACGGTCGTCAGTTGTTCCTGAATGGGCCTTTGACCTTATTCGTCGACCTTTTTTGTCCATGAACGAAGCCGCAATAAGTCACTTCGGCTGAGGCCTGGCCTTTGCTGGCTGGTGGGGGGAGTTGCCCCGTTACTCGCGTCCTTAGCATTAGGTCGATCTGGACTCCGGGGGAAGACCGTTGTGGGTTATTCGCGGGGGCGTAAGACGCGCAGGAGATTGCAATAATCGTCGGTCCAGAGGAGCGGTTTAGCGTTCGAGGACAAGGGGTGGGAGTCGTGCTGCACGTCGGGAATGGCCAGAGAGGCAGGGTCGCGGGAAAGCAGGACCCAGTTCGATTCGGAAAAGGGGCTGCTCGGGATGAATGGCGTAACTTGAAGCGCATCGAAATGGAATTCGCCTGCGATAGCGGCAAGGACTGGGCGGAGATCCAAGGTGTTGTTGCTGATGTGAACCGCGATGACCGATTTTGGTGAGCGCAGATGTTTGGAGTAGACAAGAAACGCTTCCCGGGTCAGCAGGTGCATGGGGATCGCGTCGCTGGAAAAGGCGTCGAGGACGAGAAGGTCGAAATTTTGCGGCTCGCCCAGCGCGGCCTCGCGTTCCAAGGAAAGCCGCCCGTCGCCGAGTACGACTTCAATGGTGGCCCGAGAGTCCCGCAGATTGGTGAAGTAGGGGTGGCTGCCAGCCGACTGCTTGTAGACATCGCGATTAATCTCGTAAAAGCGGAAAACGTCACCGCGCTGGGCGAGCGTTGCAAGTGTGGCGACGCCCATTCCGACCAAGCCGACCCGCATGGGGTGCACAGGCCAGCTGGTGATGACGGCGTTGGCGCCGGACTGTGGGCCATAGTAGCCAGTGGCAAGGTGAGCCCGGGCCGAATCCTGAAATTGAAAGCCGTGCATAGTTTTTCCATGACGCAAGGCAAGATAGCCTTCCGACGGACTTGCCACTACGGAGAGAACGCCGTAGAAATTTCTGGAGCGCGCCTGGACGTTGTAAAACTCGGCTTTCTGGGTGATGGCGAGGCCGGCGGTGAGCAGCGCAAGCGCGGTGCGAGCGGCGGCGCGAACCCAGAAAGGTCTCGGGGGCAAGGCGGGGCGACGGCGTTCCATTAGGAAGCAAATGAGCGAGCCAAGCAAGAGCGCTCCTGCGGAACCGAAGATACTCCACCGTGGGAAATGAGCGGCCGCACCCCAGACTGGAGAGAGGATCGGGGGCGTGAGCAGGACGAGCCCCGCAAATATGGAGAGAGCCAAGGAAAGACTACCGGTGTGCCACCAGGAGGACGGATCGCTCATCGAGAAACTTAAGAGGAGAGCCACGCCGGCAAGAACACCTAGGGGAAACTCCCAATAACCGGGGAAGATGCGCGGGGCAAGCAAGCTGACAAAGATGCCGCCGAGGGCGCCTCCGGCGGCGATGTAAAGATAAAAGGCCGTGAGGAATTCCGGATCGGGACGCGAGCGAGCAGCTTCCCCGTGACAAACCATGCAGCCGGCGAAGAGCAGAATGGAGTAAGCCACGAGCTGCACCAAGTAAGAGTAGCTGGAGTTTGGAAGCGAGACCAGAATCACGAGACCCACAGTCACGGCAAACAGCGGTTGAAAGACCGCACGGCAATACCAGCGATGACTTTCAAAGCAGAGAATAAACGAAAGCAGGTAGAGGCTCAGCGGCAGAACCCAGAGAAAGGGGATGACGGCAACTTCCTGGCAGATGAGGTTTGTGGTCGCAAGCAGAAGCGTGGAAGCGCACGCGGCCAGGCAAACCCAACGAAACGGCAATGCCCATCCCAAGGGAGAGACGGAACGCACGAGGGGAGTTGGGAGGGGAGCAAGTCTGGAAGAGCCCGGGAAGTTGGACCGCGCTATTGTTACAGCGCAGATGCAGCACGCAGCGACGTAGGCAGCATAGCCGGCAACCCAGATCCATGCCTGAGTGCGTAGCCGCAAATTCGGTTCGACGAGGAACGGATAAGAGAGCAAGGCGAGCAAGGAACCGGCGTTTGAGAGAGCGTAGAGGCGGTACGGAGAATGAAGTGGCCGGCTGCTGGCCAGCCAGTGCTGCAAAAGAGGGCTGGTTGTCGAAAGCACAAAAAAAGGCAGCCCAACGGCCACCAGCAGGAATTGGACAATCGTCCATGTGGGGTCCGCATCCGCCAACGGGCGCCAGGTTCCTCCTGGGGAGATAGGAGTAGGCCAGATGCGGCTGAGAAACAAGAGCGCCGCGACGGAAAGAAGTAACAGCGTGAATTGAACGATGGATTGTCGGCGGAGCGAGAGACCCGCGGCGATTCCATGCGCGTAGGCATATCCGCCGAGAAGCAGGAGCTGGAACACGAGCAGGCAAGCCGTCCAGACGGCGGGCGAGCCGCCGAAAAGCGGCAGGATCTCTTTTCCCAATAACAATTGGACTTGGAAGAGCAAGAAGGCGCTGAGGAAAATGGCCAGCGCAAGGGGAAGCCGAGGGATGATTTGTGAGCTAGCGGCCCGTAGGCCGGTGTTGGCCGTGCGATTCCGTGGCGGCGAGATGTGGTCCGAGCGTGGTACCTCCAGTGAAGTGCGCATGGGTCTGTGGAGTTTGAGGTTAGCACCGGGCAAGCGTTGATCCGCGAGAAAAGGAAGTGACACGTGCGGTGACGAGCAACCCTTGGCTTGGGCGCGAAGGACGGACACCCTCAAGAGTATGCGGTTGTCAGTTTTCAGCGGTCAGAAAAGAGGAGTAGGAATGGTGACTGGGAAGAGGTGGCGAATGAGGAGAAAAAGAAAAAAATGGGGTTGTGCCCTTTGGTAGACGCGCAGTTAAGAGGTGGTTTGCTATTCGCAGCTTGTTAGATGTTATGTTTCTTTGCGTAATGCCGGAATGACCGGTAACTTATTTTGAGGAGCTCGGATGCCTTCGTGCGAACTCCGTTGGCCTTCTCTAAAGCAGCCTGCAAGTACCTTCGTTCGGCCTCAGCCATTTCCTTCTCAAAATCTAATCCATCGGCAGGAAAATCGGCCGAAAGAGCCCCTAAAGTTCCTGTGGAGCTGCCGGAATAGCCGGCAATCCGATCTGGTAACACTCTCAGGGAAATCTCGCTGCCAGACTCCAAGGCAACGGCGCGCTCCATGGTGTTCTCGAGCTCGCGGACGTTTCCCGGCCAATCATACAATTCCAAACGAGTCATGGCTTCCGGCGAGATGGCTTCGATTGGTTTTTCCATTGTTTTGCGGAAGCCTTCCAAAAAGTGCCGGGCCAAAAGCGGGATGTCCTCGCGCCGGTCACGCAGAGGCGGAACCAAGATGGGAATCACGCTGAGGCGGTAATAGAGATCTTCACGGAACCGACCTTCTGCAATTTCTTTTTCAAAGTCTTTGTTTGTGGCCGCAATGATGCGGACGTCCACATCCGCTTCTTCGGTACTGCCAATGGGGCGAACTTTGCCTTCTTGAAGGACGCGATAGAGCTTTACTTGCATGGTGAGGCTCATATTGCCGATTTCGTCCATGAAGAGGGTGCCGCCATGGGCCGCCTGGAAGAGACCCTGGCGGTTTTCGTTAGCGCCGGTGAATGCCCCCTTCATATAGCCGAAAAGCTCGGACTCCAAGAGAGTCTCGGGGAACGCACCACAGTTAATGGTGATAAAGGGGGCCTGCGCCCGAGTGCTGTTTTCATGAATGGCCCGGGCCACCAGTTCTTTACCGGTGCCGCTCTCTCCAGTAATAAGGACGCGGCTGGATTGAGGAGCGACCGTTTGGATCATGTCGAAGATAGCGCGCATCTTCGGACTTTGCCCGACGATATTGTCCAGCCCGGTGAGCCGTCGAATTTCACGGCGCAGGTATCGGGCCTCTTTCTTCCATTTCAGGTTCTCGGAGACTTCATGAACGGCGAGACGCAGTTGATCGACCAGGGAGTCGCCCTTAACAACGTAGCGGTCGGCGCCGGAATTGAGCGCGGCGATGGCGGTGTCCAGAGCGGGCAGCGCGGTCATCAACAAGAAGAATGAACCCGGGGCGATTTCCTTGGCGAATTTGAGCAGATCTACGCCGCTCTCCCCAGGCATGCGGACATCGGAAATGATGATATCGAAGATCTGCGATTCAAGTTTGCGCCTGGCCGCTTCCGCACTGTGCACCACTTCAACCCGGTAACCCTCCTTGCGAAAAGTGATCTCCAACAGCTCCCCGATCGATTTCTCATCGTCGACGACGAGAATGTTCGGCATCTCGCGTCCAGTTTCCTTGATTGCGGTCTTTGTAGCCTGCATAACGCCTCACGCAACTCGCGGGAGCTCGACGATAAACTCAGCACCGCGGTCTTTCTCGGATATCACGCTAATCTTTCCACTGTGAGCCTGCACAATCTGATAGACGATGGACAACCCCAAACCGGTGCCCCCCTCGAAACCCGACTGGAGCGGCTCAAAAATCTTGGCCCTTTGTTTTGGGTCAAGGCCAATGCCGGTATCTTGAAAGGCGATGCGCAGCCAGAAGGGACGTTGTTCCATTTTAACGGTCAGCGTCCCGCCATCCGGCATTGCCCGGAGCGCGTTGTCGCACAGATTCCAGAAGACCTGCTTGATTTTGTTGGAGTCCACGCGCGCTTGCAATTCCTTGCCGTTGAATGCGCGCACAATTTGATACTTGGAACCAATATCCGGTTTCTTTTCCATCAGCATCAAGGTTTCGTCCAAGAGGCCGCGAACGTCCGCCTGGTGAAACTCGTAGGTCTTCTCACGAGAATAGTTAAGAAAGTCGGTGATGATATTGTTGAGCCGCTCGGATTCCCGGCTCACAATATTGACAAGGCGCTTCTCGTCTTCTTCGAGGGGCACGAGATGCGCCAGTTCCTTGACGGCACCCGCCATGGCCGTCAAAGGCTGCCGAATTTCGTGGGCGATGGCCGCAGATAGACGTCCCAAGGCGGCCATGCGCTCCTTGGTGGCGACTTCCTGCTCGAGCCGGCGCAGATCGGTCAGGTCCTGGAAATTGAAAACGTAACCGTCGCGTTCAGAGTCGCGTGAACGCAGCGGCGAAATGCTAATGCCCAGGTAGCGGATATCCCCTGAAGGGGTACGGAAGTCGATCTCCTTGCGGAGCGAAAGCCTCTCGCTATTTGCGTATTGACCGGGGAGCCAGAAATCTTCGTTGAGATCTTGGAGCTTCTTGCCACGGACGTCAGCAAAGCGAAGGCCGAGGATTTCCTCGCCCGTACGATTCAGCAGCAGAATACGTCCCGCCAAATCGGTGGTAATCAGACCGCCGCGCATCGAGTGAATGATGTCTTCGGTGAAATCCTGAAGGCTGAGAAGTTCCTCGCGCTTCTCTTCTAGCTCCACACCCTTTTTCCGAAGGGACTGGGCGAGCAGGCTTGCTAGATAAGCCACGGCAAAAAAACCCAGCAGGTTCATAATCAGCCAGATTCGAAGGTTCTCCGCCGTCGGCAGGCTCGAGAAGGTGCGCGGAATCCTTTCCGAGAATGCCAGCATGGTCATCCCGGCAAGGAACAGAAAACAGACCGCGGTGGTGAGAAACGCGACGCGGCGCGAAAACAAGATGCTGGCGACGATAATCACCAGCAGGTAGAGCGAAATGAAGTAGCTTTCCTGCAGCCCGGTGGAATAGACAAGCAACGAAATCATCGCCACGTCGCCGGCGACTTGCAGACCGCCATGCCAGCGAGCTTGTGGAAGCCACCGCAAAAGAATGAGGTCGAGGATTCCGAGGGTGATCCAGAAGATGATCAGCGGCAGAAAAAAGCGATTGGTGCTGAAGCCCGGAACGTACTGAGGCCAAACCACTCCAATGGTCAGAATGAGCGTAATCGTCAGCAGACGAACACGCGTCAGCCAATCCAGCCATTGCCCCGTTGCGAAGCTCTTATCCATTGCACACCCGCGCCCTTATCCTGGCATACGGGTATCCCCGAGTTCTGGCAGGAAAAGTGGAGGACAGTAAACCGTCACTGTCCTCCCCAACAGAATAACGCCGTCTGGGCAAAAATCTATTAGTGACCAGCCAACTTGCCGATGAGCGAGAACAATGGCAAGTACATGGAGATGACCACGCCACCCACAACTAGGCCGAGAAACACGATCATGATAGGTTCGAGAGCCGTCAGCAAGTCTTTCACGGCGGCGTCTACTTCTTCTTCGTAGAAATCCGCGATTTTCGAAAGCATAGCGTCCATGGCACCCGTCTGTTCGCCGACGGCAATCATCTGCGTGACCATGCCGGGAAACACTTCGGATTCTTTCAAAGGCTCGGTGAGCGACTTGCCTTCCTCGAGCGATCTTCTCACCTTTTGCAAGGCGCGCTCGACGACGGCGTTGCCCGCGGTCTTGGCGGTGATGTCCAGCCCTTCAAGAATGGGCACGCCGCTGGAGATCAGCGTGCCAAGGGTTCGTGTAAATCGCGCGACGGCGATTTTCCTCATCAGAATGCCCAAGATTGGGAGCTTCAAGACGATAGTGTCGAGAACAAAGCGGCCCTGGGGAGTTCCGTACCAGACCTTTAATCCGAAGATGACACCGGCAAAAGCGATCAGGATAAGCAAACCAAAAATGCTGCCGACGAAGTTGCTCAAGGCAATTACGATTTTCGTGGGCAGTGGAAGGTCCACACCAAGACCCGCAAACAACGTAGCGAAAATCGGCACGACTTTCCAGAGCAGCAAGGTGATAACGCCGGCGGCAACGCTCAAGACGCCCACCGGATAGACGAGCGCAGACTTGACGGCGCGCTGCAACTTGACGTTCTTTTCGATGTAGGTCGAAAGACGCTGCAGAATGGTGTCCAGAATACCGCCGGTCTCACCCGCTTCCACCATGTTTACGTACAAAGCGTCGAAAGCCTTCGGCGAAGTGCGCATCGCGGCGGAAAGTGTTGCGCCGCCTTCGACTTGGGCACGTGTCCCGGCAAGAATTTTTTGAAAGAACTTATTTTCCTGCTGGCCCGCCAGGATCTCGAGACACTGAACGAGCGGCAGACCGGCGTCGATCATGACCGAGAACTGGCGCGTGAAAATGGCAAGTTCCTTGGCTTTCACGCTGCCACCGAATTGGGGCATATTGAATTCCTTGCCCTTTTCGGTCATTTTCGTCGCGGTAATCTGCTGACGTTTCAGCAGGCTCTGCAGTTCGCTCTTGTTCGAGGCGGTCATCGTCCCGCTGACGCTGCCTCCGGAACGGCTGGTTCCCTGATATTTATAATCTGGCATTTGTTTGCCTCCTCAGTTCTGCAATCCCTTGGGCCTATAGTTATGGCCGTTGAGCCAATGTCGTTTCACCTAGCGTTTAGCGGCTACCGGGGCTTTGTTGGACCCGGCTCCCGGCATTGACACACCGCGATTGATCATGTCCTGCAATTCGTCGGCATTCGATGAACGCGAAAGGGCCATATCCAGAGTGATCAACTTTTGAAAGTACGCGTTCGCTAGTCCTTGGTTAAAAGTTTGCATGCCCGTCTGACCTGTGCCGGTCTGCATCGCGGAATAGATCTGGTGAATCTTGTCCTCGCGGATCAGGTTGCGGATGGCGGCAGTGGGTATCAGCACTTCCATAATCATGGCGCGACCACGTCCATCGGACCGAGGGAGAAGCGCTTGACAAAGAATCCCCTCCAGCACCATGGAGAGCTGCGCACGAATCTGCGGCTGCTGGTGCGAGGGGAATACGTCGATGATGCGGTTGATAGTGGAAGCCGCCGAATTCGTGTGCAGGGTGGCGAAGGTCAAGTGCCCGGTTTCCGCGATACGCAACGCGGATTCGATGGTCTCGAGATCGCGCATTTCGCCGATGAGTACAACGTCGGGATCTTCGCGAAGCGCGGCGCGCAGCGAATTGGCGAAGGAATGCGTGTCGGCATGGACTTCGCGCTGATTCACAAGGCACTTCTTGTGATTGTGAAGAAACTCGATGGGGTCCTCGATAGTGATCATGTGCTCTTCACGCTCGTTATTGACTTTGTCGAGCATGGCAGCGAGCGTGGTGGATTTACCAGAACCCGTTGGTCCAGTCACGAGGACAAGTCCGCGGGGCTTGTCGCACAAGCCTTTCACGACGAGCGGCAATCCCAGCGCATCGAACCCTTTGATTTCCCAGGGAATGGTACGGAACACGGCGCCGACGGCTCCCCGTTGATTGAAAACGTTGCCGCGGAAACGCGCCAGGTTTTTCAAACCGAAAGAAAAATCCAGCTCCAGGTTCTCTTCGAAGCGGTGCTTCTGCGCATCTGTCAAGACGCTATAGGCGAGAGACTTGGTGTCCGCTGCCGTCAAAGGAGGCATATCGAGAGGCCGGAGCCGGCCATGAACGCGGACGCGCGGCGCGCTGTTCGTCGTGATGTGAAGGTCGCTGCCACCCATCTCGATCATCTTCTTTAACAACTCACTAAGCGTAATTCCAGCCATCACTCAGCCTCAATTCTACAAAACCGTTTCGCGCAGGACTTCTTCCATGGTGGTCTGTCCCAACGCAACTTTTATCAAGCCGCTCCGTCGCAGCGTGATCATGCCCTGTTCAATCGCCTTCTTCTTCAATTCCAGGGCCGACGCGCCCACAAGAATCAATTCGCGAAGCTCATCGTTAATTTCCATGACTTCGTAAAGCCCCGTGCGGCCCTTGTAGCCGCGCTTGTTACAGGTGGTGCAGCCCTTACCGTGGTAGATTTTGGTGCTCTTGGCTTCTTCGGGCGTGTAACCAGCGTCGATCAAGGCTTGCTGCGGGACGTCCAGCTCTTCCTTGCAATTCGAACAGACGCGCCGTACGAGGCGCTGCGCGCAAATCAGGTTCACGGAGGTAGCCACAAGAAAGGGTTCGATACCCATGTTCATCAAACGGCTGATGGTCGAAGGAGCATCATTGGTATGCAGCGTGGACAACACCAAGTGGCCGGTCAGCGCGGCCTTGACTCCAATTTCCGCCGTTTCAAAGTCACGAATCTCGCCGACCAGAATGATGTTGGGGTCCTGGCGCAAGAAAGCGCGGAGCGCAGCGGCAAAGTTAAGGCCGATCTGCTCCTTCATCTGCACCTGGTTGATGCCCGCCAATTGAAACTCGACGGGGTCTTCCGCGGTCATGATGTTGGTGTCAACGGTGTTTAACGTGGCGACAGAGGAATACAACGTGTTCGTCTTACCCGAACCAGTTGGGCCAGTTACCAGCACCATGCCGTAAGGTTTCAAGATGTTGCGTTCGAATTTCTTCAACGACTCGGGTTCAAACCCGAGCTTGGTCATATCCAGCCGGAGATTTTCTTTGTCCAACAACCGCATGACGACTTTTTCGCCATAGAGGGTAGGGACGGTCGAAACACGGAAGTCCAATTCTTTTTTCTTACCGTCAGCCTTGTACTTGATCATGATGCGACCGTCTTGCGGCAAACGCTTTTCCGCAATGTCCAGTTTGGCCATGATCTTCAAGCGGCTGGTAATGGCATCCTTCAAGCGCAAAGGAGGTGTCATCACCGTGGAGAGTTGTCCGTCAATCCGGAACCTTACGCGCATTTCAAGTTCGTAGGGTTCGATGTGAATATCGCTCGCGCCGCGCTTGACGGAGTCCGTCAAGATCAGATTGACGAGCTTGATGATCGGAGCTTCTTCCGCGGCCTTCTCCAGAGTTGCGGTGTCCAACTCTGATTCTTCGGCGGCCAACTCCAACTCGTTGTCTTCATCAACGAGGTCTTTCATCAAATTGCTGATCTCTTCTTGATTTGTTGAGGTCCCGCCATAGAAGCGCGTGATGGCATCGCCGATGGCCGATTCCGAGGCTACCACGGGCTCAACGTTGAACCCGGTCATGAACTTGATATCGTCCATCGCGAAGACGTTGGTGGGATCCGTCATGGCGATGGTCAGAACCGAGCCGACACGCGAGAGCGGGATCACTTGGTAGCGCGAGGCCGTATCCTGCGGAATAAGCTTTATTACGTTGGGATCAATTTCGTAATACTTCAGATTGATGGAGGGAACGCCGTACTGACGGGAGAGCACTCCGGTGATGTCGTCATCGGTGATGAAGCCCATTCTAGTCAGGCAGCTTCCCAGCTTGCCTCCATTGGAGCGCTGAAACTCAAGCGCCTTTTGGAGCTGGT
>Ga0209648_10000673_pt1 | contig 26541 bp, 18 predicted proteins | sample GraSoi2013_115cm_FD_185830 | JGI IMG/M metagenome (GOLD analysis project Ga0209648, IMG submission 185830) | Grasslands soil microbial communities from the Angelo Coastal Reserve, California, USA - Sample 9_17_2013_115cm (SPAdes) (version 2) | ecosystem: Environmental > Terrestrial > Soil >... | reverse complement strand
CCGGGCTGTCACCCTTTTCTGTTGTTCAGTGCGGCCTTTCGTGCCGAACACACCGATGCTCAAACTATCGTACGTCATACGTGATCTCCTCTGACTCGGGTCTGTTTACTCGTCCCGGCAGGACATGGGGCGGCCCTGCGACTGCTAAGTGTCCTGCCGCCGCCGCGTGCCGCTCGTTTATAGTGGCGAAAACCCGGAAAACGTCACCGTCCCTGCAAGTAGCAATTGGCAGGAGAGAACGGCGAGCACCGAGATCACTGCGTAACCGTAAGGGTCACAGTTGCCGGGTGAGAAATGCTGCTACCAGTTGCGGTTACGGTTATGGTGCTTACGCCCGCCGGCGTCTGCGGCGGTTTGGAATTGCCACCGCCGCATCCCAGCGCGGTGAGCGTCATCACCAAAACGCTGAAGCCAACTATGGCAACCGGCGACAGCCAGCCGTACTTATTCTTTCTTCGGCTCCATGCCACAACCATCCCCATCATCCCCACGCCGCTCAACGTCCACAGCGCAAGTACCGGTCGCTGGCTGTTCGGTAAATGCGGAGCTTGCAGACCCGCATTCGGACCGGTGGTCTTCACCGCCAGAGTCACGGGCACCGGAGTGCCGTTGGGCGTCACTGACGTCGGAGTGAACGTGCATGTAGACAGAGCAGGCAAGCCCGAACAATTAAACGATACCGCGCTGTTAAAGCCGCCCCCGGGGGTTACCGTGAAGGTAAAGCTTGCCGACTGGCCGGCCCTGACGCTGGCGCTCGCTGGGTTGGTGCTGACCATGAAGTCGGGCGGCGTGACGACCCTGCGGATGCGGTTGTTGCCGGAGTCGGCGAAGAAGAAGTTGCCTAGGGGATCGACCGCCAGTCCCGCTGGGAAGTTCAGGGCGGCGCTCGCCGCGGGGCCACCATCCCCTGAAAAACCCGCGTTTCCGTTGCCGCCAATACTGGTAATGATCCCGTTGCTCGCCACCTTGCGGACGCGATTGTTACCACCGTCGGCAATCAAAAGATCTCCTGAGCCGTCCACCGCTACCGCAAACGGATTGAAGAGGCTGGCTCCGGTCGCCGCACCCCCATCGCCGGAGAAACCTGCGGTACCATTCCCGGCCACAGTGCTGATTATTTGAGTGGCGTGGTCAACCTTCCGGATGCGCTGATTGCTGGTATCGGCGATAAAGAGATTGCCGGCAGCATCGAGCACCGCACCATTGGGACCAGCTAGGTTCGCGGCGGTTGCTGGGCCACCGTCACCGGAGAAGCCGAAAGTACCGTTGCCGGCCAAGGTAGTAATGGTGCCGCCGGCGTCTACCTTGCGGATGCGGTTGTTGGTGCTATCGGCAATGAAGAGGTTGCCGGCGCTGTCGACGACCAGCCCGATGGGGAAATTCAGGCTGGCGCTGGTTGCTGGGCCGCCGTCACCAGAAAAAGCGGCGTTGCCGTCTCCAGCTACGGCGGTAATGGTACCGCCGGTGTCAACCTTGCGAATGCGCTGGTTCTGGGTATCGGCGATAAACAAATTCCCCGTTCCGTCTAGAGCCACCCCTCCGGGAACACTTAAGGTAGCGCTGGTGGCGGGTCCGCCGTCACCAGAGAAGCCTGAGGTACCGCTGCCAGCAACGGTGGTGATGGTCTGCGTCGCATGGTCCACCATGCGGACGCGATTGTTGATTGCGTCGCTCACGAAGATGTTGCCGGCGGCATCCTGGGCAACGCCCTGTGGGGCCTGCAAACTGGCGCTGGTGGCCGGACCGCCATCACCCAGAAAGCTGCGATTTCCGTCGCCGGCCACGGTGGTGATGATCTGAGTGGAATGGTCGATCCTGCGGACGCGGTTCTCACCCTGGCCGGGACCGGCAGGGTCGGCGCTGAACAGGTTGCCGGCGCTATCCACCGCCACCCCGGTCGGCGCCATGCCGGCGCTGGTGGCTGGCCCGCCGTCACCGGAAAAGTTGAAATTGCCATTCCCGGCTACGGTGGAGATGTTGCCGCTCAGGTCGACTTTGCGGATGCGGACGTTATTGGAATCGGCGATGAACAGATTGCCGGCGCTGTCTAAGGTTACACCCCGAGGAAAAAACAAGCTGGCGCTGGTGGCGGGGCCGCCGTCGCCGGAAAACGCGCCGGTACCGTTGCCGGCGAAGGTGGTGATGGTGCCGCCGGTATCTACTTTGCGGACGCGATTGTTAGAAAAGTCGCCGATGAAGAGGTTGCCGCTCGAGTCCACCGCCACGGTTTCTGGAACGATGCCTGCGTTGGTGGCGGCGCCGCCATCGCCCGAAAATGCGCCGGTGCCATTGCCGGCCACCGTGGTGATGATCTGCGTGGCATGATCCACCTTGCGGATGCGAAAGTTGCTTTTATCCGCTATGAACAAGTTGCCGCTCGAGTCCACCGCTAGCCCGTTGGGACCGTTCAAGCTAGCCACCGTGGCAGGGCCGCCATCGCCTGAAAATGTACCCGTGCCGTTGCCGGCCACCGTGGTAATGGTCTGCGTGGCATGGTCAACTTTGCGGACGCGATTGTTGCCGAGGTCGGCGATGAGGAGGTTGCCGCTCAAATCCAGCGCTACCCCGAAGGGGCCGTTCAAACTGGCGGCGGTAGCGGGACCGCCATCACCCGTGAAACTGGCCGCTCCGTTGCCGGCCACGGTCGTGATGATGCCGTTGGTATCTACCTTGCGGACGCGGTTGTTGCGAAAATCGGCGATGAAGAGGTTGCCGGCACCATCCACAACCACGCTCACAGGAGCGACCGCGGTGGTTGTAGCGGGCACATTTTCTGATGAACCGCCGCCAGCCACGGTGCTGATTACCGTCGGAAAATTTTGCCCTCGCGCCGTGGCCACTATTAGCAGTACCAGAATTGCTCTCACGGCAAACGTTTTCGCACTCTTATCCGGCATCTCGATCTCCTCACTAAGACTTTTGAAAATCCTGCTCCCACTCTGCGAACCTGCGTAGAACGCGGCTCCAGAAACGGCTCAAGGGCGCACTGCTCTCTTCCGCGCGATAGCTGAGAACCCGCTCGTCTATAGTGGCGAAAAGCCGAAAAACGTCACCTTCGCGGCAAATAGCAATTAGCAATTGGCAAGTAGCCAGATCCAGGGTATGAGCTTTCTGATCTTTGGTCCGCTAACTGCCAATTGGGAGCCGTGCCTCGTGGATTTTCCTCCGCGGGAGGACCAATCTCATTGATTTGGCACTAATTGAATTGTTTGGCCGCACATTGGCTGCTATGATGTAGCGCACTCTTACTTAACAAAGAACAACAAGTTGCATCCAGGAGACGGATGCATGAAATCGGGTAACCCGCGCTGTCTTTTATTGCTGCTGTGGATCGTATCCTCCGCCTACGGATCTGGCCAAGGCATATCTAACTCCGGGGGACCTGCGCTCGCAGAAAGTTCATCAGTTCTTGCCAAGGGCATCGCGGTCGGAGCCGTCAAGACTGGGTCAGCTTCTCAAGAAGCCGGGATACAGGCAGGGGATGTTCTTTTAGGTTGGACTCGAGGCGATGCCGAAGGAGAGTTCGAATCGCCCTTCGACTTGTCTTGGCTTGAAATTGAGCAAGCGCCGCGGGGGACCGTCACCATTCACGGTCTTCGAGGGAAATCCCAACAAGTTTGGACCTTGGGCTCAGCGAATTGGGGCTTGGCGGCACGGCCGAACTTCGCTGAGCCATTTCTTTCAGCGTACCGCGAGACGCAGGGCCTGGCTGCGTCCGGTAGGTTACAGGCTGCAATCGACCACTTGCGAGCGATAGGCGATGGCGCGGAAGCCCAGCAACCAACTTGGGTTCGATCCTGGCTGCTATATCGTGCGGCTGGATTGTTGGCTGAGGCAAGGGAATGGAGGGACGCAGACGTCACCTATGAAGAGGTCCTTCGACTCAGCGCACGAGCCGGACCGGCGATCAAGGCCCAGGTGCTCCTGGCTTGGGTAAGTGCACTTAGAAGGCAAAAGAGCATGTCCCAACTGGGGAACCTCTACCAGCAAGCTCTCGAAGAGAGCGCGAAACTAGGCTCGGACAGCCTGATGCTGGCCGATGCCCTGGATGGAATCGGTTACTCGGCTCTCTGGAGCAGCCAGCCGGCGAAGTGCGAAGAATCCTACTCCCGCGCGCTAGGAATCCAAGAGAGACTGGCTCCAGGCAGCCTAAAGGTGGCCACAAGCCTTGAGGGCCTCGGCCTTCTTGGATGGTTCCGTGGCGACTTGGATAAGGCAGACCAATACTTCCTCAAGGCGTTGGCCATCTCAGAGAACGTGCGTGGGGGCGGCCTTTCTGCTGCCAGCGCCCTAAGCGACCTCGGTGGCGTGAGCCGGGACCGCGGAGACCTGGTCAAAGCTCGGGAATACTACCGCCGAGGCTTGGCGCTCGCACAGAGAGAAGACCCCGGTGGATACAGCGTTGGAAGAACGTTAACTTCGTTTGGACTCCTTGCCGAGGATCTCGGCGATCTAGCGAAAGCGCAGGACTACTTCCAACAGGCGCTGGACCTGATGGAGAAGTTGACTCCCGACAGTCTGGGCGTCGCGTCTCTGTTAAACAATCTAGGTGAGGTAGCCGGACATCGGGGAGACCTCAAGACCGCAGAGCAGTACTACCGCCGGGCTCTGGCGATCCGAAATAAAGAGGACCCTGGAGGATCCAGCACCGCGCGAACTTTGACCAACCTGGGCAGTGTGGCTCAGTTTCGGGGAGATCTGGTCAAGGCGGAGAATTACTACCGCCAGGCGCTCTCTATAAACGAGAAGTTCTCGCCGAGCAGTCTTCCTTCGGCTGCGATCCTGGAGAGCTTGGGCGATCTGGCGCAGCAACGCGGGGATTTCGAGAAAGCAGAGGAATACCATCTCCGCGCGCTCGCGATTGAGGAGAAACTGGGGCCCGGTGGACAGATGGAGGCCCTGACGCTGAACCTTCTGGGTCGTCTAGCTAGAAGCCGCGGGAACGTTGCAAGGGCCGAAGAGTGCTATAGCCGCGCGCTCAAAATCCTGCAGAAAATAGCACCCGGCAGCGGGGATGCCGCTGAGAGTCTGACCGGCTTGGCGAGGATTGCGGAATCTCGCGGTGATCTGATCGCGGCGGAACAGCATTTTCGCGATGCGCTGGCGATATGGGAGAACGTTGCTCCTGATGGCGAAGTCCACGCCCAGGCGCTGGCAGCATTGGCGAGGTGTCTTGTCCGCCGGCAGCAGTTGGACGCAGCCGCCGCGCTTTTCGAGAAGGCGATGGGCGTGATGGATAGTCAGATGACCCACTTGGGTGGTGGGGAGGAGGTCCGATCTATCTTTCGCGCGCATTATGGCAATTACTACCGCGACTATGTCGACTTGTTGATTCGTCAAGAGCAACCGGAGAGGGCCTTCGAGATTGCGGAACGCGTGCGCGCGCGCACCATGCTAGAGACCCTCACGGCCGCCCATGCCGATCTGCAGCGCGGAGTCGATAGAGATTTGTTAGAGCGGCAACGGTCTCTGCAGGCAGATATCAACGCCAAGGTGGACCGTCGGATCCGTTTGCAGGCTGGACAGCACACGGAACAGCAGCTTGCGGAGATCAAGAAAGAAATTGATGTTCTCCTCGCGCAATACAAAGATGGACAAGACCAGATTCGATCGAGCAGCCCTGCCTACTCTGCTCTAACTCAACCACAACCCGTGAGCGCCAGTCACATTCAAGAGCAGCTGTTGGACGATGAGACGGTTCTGTTGGAATACTCCCTAGGGGAAGAACGCAGCTACGTGTGGGCGGTGACGCGGAGTTCACTGGTTGCACATGAGCTGCCGAAGCGAGCAGAGATCGAGAATACGGCCAGGAGAGTCTACAACCTGCTAGAGGCACGGAATCGCCGCCTTAACGACACCAGTTCCGAAGGCCAAGCGGGTCTTGCACGCGCCGAAGCCCGTTACCCGGAAGAATCCCGGGCGTTGAGTCGAATGGTATTGGGCCCGGTTGCTGCCCAGATCGCGGGGAAGCGGCTGGTTATCGTGGCCGATGGAGCGTTGCAGTACGTTCCTTTTGGCGCCTTGCCGGAACCCAAAGCGCCCGCATTGGACAGCAGGGCGCCGCTGATCGTACACCATGAAATTGTGAACCTGCCGTCAGCGTCAGTGTTGGCGGAGCTGCGCAAGGAAAGAGACGGACGCCAAAAAGCTGCAAAAGCCGTGGCCGTTCTGGCAGATCCGGTCTTTAGCCGCGACGACGCCCGAGTCTCCGGAGTAGCTGAGGCGCAGAGATGGAGCGGCTCTACTGTGCGTGGCATAGACGGCCGAGACCACCAACAAGACGGCGACCAGGAAACCCTGCCCAGCGATCAGCTGACTCGCTCGGTCGGTGACGTGGGATTGCGCTCCAACGCAGGCCAGCTACCTCGTCTGCGGTTTACCCGTCAGGAAGCGCGCGCCATTGTGGCCGTCACTCCGAAGGACTCAGGCCTGATGGCGCTGGATTTTCACGCGAGTCGCGAGATGGCAACCAGCCCCGAAATGGCGAAGTACCGTATCGTTCACTTTGCTACTCATGGGTTGCTGGACAACGAGCACCCGGAGCTCTCTGGACTGGTGCTGTCCCTGGTCGATGAGCACGGAAGGCGCAAAAACGGGTTTCTGGATCTGGAAGACATTTACAACCTCAATCTCCCGGCGGAGTTGGTTGTCCTGAGTGCGTGTGAGACTGGCCTGGGGAAGGACATCCAGGGAGAAGGGCTGATTGGGTTGACAAGGGGATTTATGTACGCCGGAGCTTCACGCGTCGTGGCCAGCTTGTGGAATGTGGACGACGTGGGTACGGCGGAGCTGATGAGACGCTTCTACAAAGGGATGGAAAAAGATGGATTGCGCCCGGCTGCGGCCTTGCGCCGGGCGCAAATCGAGATGTGGAAACAGAAAGATTGGAGCGCTCCTTATTACTGGGCCGCCTTCCAGATGCAAGGGGAGTGGAAGTAGGACGCCGTGCTGACCAGGGACTCACTCGACAGCCTGTTGTCGTGCTTGGACGAAGACCGGGAGCGAGCCGGGGAAAAGTACGAGACACTGCGCCGCGGTTTGGTCACGTTCTTCGAGTGGCGCGGCTGCGTCTTCGCCGACCAGCACGCCGATGAGACCATCGACCGGGCGGCGCGAAGGATGGCTCAGGGGGAAGAGATCCGCAACATCCACAGCTACCTGGTTGCGGTCGCCCGCTTCGTGTATCTGGAAGTTGCCAAAGAGCAAGAGAAAGTAAACACAGCTCTTCGCCAAATTCCGCAAAATTCGGCAACGCAACAACCACAGCCCGAAGACGTGCGCCTGGATTGCGTTCGCGCTTGTCTACAATCGCTTCCGGCGCAGAGTTGCCGGTTGCTCATGGACTACTATCAAGGACAGACTCGGGCCAAGATTGATTCCCGCAAGCGAATGGCGGAGAACAGCGGGATCTCTTCGCATACCCTCAGAATGAGGCTGCACAGGATCCGGCTCAAGCTGGAAGAATGTGCAATGGATTGCATCCGTCGCAGGGGCACGGAGCAGTTAAGCACTAAGGAATTCCGCGGCAAAAAGTGACAGAATAACTTTTTCGGCCACTATCAGTAAGAGGCAAAACAGGTGAGAGAAGCCGACGCCAACAAGCAAATGGCCGATTACATTCTCGGCAATCTTCCCGAAGCGGACGAGGCACGCCTGGAGGCCGAATATCTTGCCGATCCTCGCCTCCAGGAGCAGCTTCTGTTTGTCGAAGATGAACTGGTGGACGCTTACGTACAAGGGCGTCTTTCGACGGCTGACCAGGCGCACTTGGAAGCGCGCTTTTTGGCTTCTCCCCGTGGCCGGCGCAAGCTTGAATTTTTGCATTCATTGTCGCGCCTTGCCGGCGAAGAACCGTCTCCGGAAAAGCGATTGCCTTCGGCAAAGCCCTTGTCTGATCGCGCTTTTCCGATTCGTCGCATGTTGGCAGCAGCGGCGGCATTGTTATTTGTGCTCGCCTTGGGATGGTCGTTTCGGGAGAAGCTGCTGTACCGGTTCCAACAGGCCCAGCACAGAGGACCGGGAACCGAGAGCGCTTCACTGTCAAGAGCCGGCGAAAAGTCGGTAGTGGTTTCGATCCTTCTTGAACCGACCTCCCGGAACGTGGATCATGTTCAACGAGCGAACATTCCTACGGGCACACAAGAGATCAATATCCAAGTTGCTGTGGGCCCTGCTCTCCACGATAGTTACCGAGTGGCGCTGGTGAACGCCAGGGACCAGGTCAAATGGAGTGGCAGCGGCCTCAAACCGCGATCCATACGTTCCGGCAACGTGATCGATCTGCATTTACCTGCGTCCGCATTCGAGAGTGGGGAGTACACGCTCCTGCTGAGCCCGAACGCGAGCGGTGCTTCGCCAATCGCCGAATATGTGTTCGTTATTGAGAAGCGCTGAATCGAGCCGAGTCCTGCCAGGATCTTCTGTTGCCTGTTGTTATTGGAGCTGCGCAGTCTGCCAAGTCCTTGGAACCTTGAGCTTCGCAGAATGCTGCCAAAAACCCGATCGTCCGTGAGTGTCCGCAACGGCGAAGGCGAGGCCAAACGGCTTCCCTGGCGTAGGCCAATCTTGTCCAGCGAAATTGCGAATTCCGACGCGCTTTGCAAGGGAAACCTGGTGGCCGTCCATCCGTGCTGGGTCGGCTTCTGCCGGAAGCGGTCTCACCCTCGTGCGGAGGCGGCGCGGGCAGGCGAACATGAAACCAGCACGATTCCCAGCAAGATCAAGCATCCCTTCATCTGGACCTCAGACAGAAACAGAATAGTAAGGGTCGCTTTGTACATAATCGTCCCTCCTGGAATCCTGCCGGTTTCGTGTTCATGCCGCGAATGATCAAGCCAGAGGAAGCATCGAACTGAACTTAGTCTGTAGTTTTTACCGGCGTCGGCCCCTCGGGTAATTCCGAGCCGCAACTTTTGCCGCAAGAGGCGAGCGCTATTGAATTTTTCCGGTGGTTGCCACCGAGATCGGGAACGTTCCCGCGGCAAACGGCGAACCTGAAATTAGCGTCAGTGTTCCACTCAAGGGATCAATAGCGTAAGCTGAGACGTTGTTGGTGATTTGATTGGTTACATAAGCGAATTTACCGGAAGGGTCCGCACTCACCCACCGAGGACCTGTCCCGGTGGGGAACGGTGAAGCGGGCGTCATCTGCAGAGCGCCAGTTACGGAATCTATCGCAAATGCTGATATTGTGTTCGAATTGGCATCAACCACGTAAGCGAACTTACCGGACTCTTCTACGCTCACAAAGACTGGGACGGTTCCCGCAGGAAATGGCAAACCCACTATTGCGCTCAAAGCGCCGTTCGTCGCGTCGACCGTGAATGCCGAGACCCCACCGCCCTGATTCACTACGTAGACGAATCTTCCTGAAGGATCCACTGCGACTGACAAAGGGCCCAGGCCCGTGGGGAAAGGGGAGCCCACGACCCCCGTTAGGGATCCGCTTAACGGATCGACGTTGTATGCAAACACCTCGTTTCTCCCAGAATCCGCTACATAGAGACGCTGGCCGGTGGAATCCACGGTGAGGTGGCTCGGATTTCCGCCAACTGGAAATGGTGAACCCGAAATCGCACTGAGTGCTCCGGAGATACGGTCTATGGTGTACCCCGACACATCTCTCGACCCCGCATTCGCGATGTAGACGAATCTTCCCGTGGGATCCACGGCCACCGCAGATGGAGCTGTTCCCCCTGGGAAGGGCGAGCCCGGGACGGCAGTAAGCGCGCCGTTACTTGCACTGATTGTGAAAGCCGAGATATTGCCGGAGTTCGCGTTTGCTACGTAGCTGAATTTTCCGCTTGGATCTATCGCCACACTGCTCGCACCCGACCCCGCTGGAAACGGTGAGCCGGAGATACCGCTCAGCGCACCGCTCCGTGCATCGACGCTATAACCTGTGATGTCATTGGAGTTGGAGTTCGCCACATAAGCGAACGTGGGCGTGTAGGTCACCGGAGCTGTTCCTCCGCTGAAAGCAATCGCGGCTGACTGGGGGCGCGTCCGCACCTTTCCCGCCAAGTTCAAAGTACCTGTAGCTCCGATGGAGAACACCTCCACTTCGTTAGCCGACAGAGTGGAAACATAAGCGAATTTTGCGCCAGGATCGATTTGCACTGAGCGCGGGCTTGAGCTCACCGGAAAGGGCGAGGCACTTACCGGCGTGAGCCCGCCACCTGCGCCGATGGTAAAGGCGGAAACGCTGCTGGATCCAAAGTTGGCCACATAGAGAAACTTTCCCGAGGGATCCACAGTCACTCCGGCGATTTCCATCCCTGCTCCGGTCGGAAACGGCGAGCCGGAAATCGTATTTAACGCTCCACTCGCCGAGTCAATCGCAAACGCTGAGACATTTGCGGAAACCCCGTTTGCAACATACGCGAAGTGCCCCGAGGGATCCACAGTCAGGGCCGAGGGCGCCGAGCCCGCCGTGAACGGCGACCCATTGGCCGGCGTGAGCACGCCCGTGTTCACATCAATCTTGTACCCGGACACGTTGTTCGATGTCGGATTTGCCACGTACACGAATTCTCCTGACGGGTCTGCCACGATGGAGCTGGGATTGGCCCCAGCAGCAAAGGGTGATCCTGCTACTGCCGTGAGCGCTCCAGTGGTCGAATCAATGGAGTAGGCTGACACGGTCCCTGATCCGGAATTGGCCACATAGGCGAACTTGCCCCGTGGCTCCACCGCCAACGCGAGGGGGGCCACTCCAGCCGCGAACGGCGATCCAGCCACAGTGGTCAGGTTTCCGCCGGCAGGGTCAATCGAGAACGCCGATATGTTGTTGTCTCCCGAGTTCGCCACGTATACAAATTTGTTACGTGGCTCAACGACCAATGCGAGGGGCTGATTCCCGGCGAAGATATAACCGTTATGGCGTAGTTGGCCCGTCGCCGGATTGACGGTAAATTCGGCGATCGTGCCATCCACGTTTCCCGCCACATAAGCAAAGCGGCCCACCGTTGCGGTCACTGCGCTGACGATGATCAATCTGGTCGCGGCGCTCAATGCTCCGACCACAACGGCTGCAGCCATCAGCACAACTACAATTCGCGAAAACGTTAACCATCTTTAGATACATTGAAAGTCTCCTTGTCGCCAGTAGATGAATCACATTCGGCGCGGCTGAGCTGGTTGCGAACACCATCTTCCCGGCTCCCTTTTTGCAACGACCTGCTGATAGATAAATGACTTTTTAACGAAGAACATTTCTCCGAAAATAGGCTGAAACAGCCGCTTGGGCTTGACGAATAGCGGCAGCGCTCCGGTGCGGCGCCAAAAGTCCCAAGACATGGTGAATAAAGCAAGGGGTCGGAGCGCCACGGAAATTGCCTCGAGGCTGGTTTTTGAATTCCCGGTTTCAGGAATCAAGCCCGGGCCTTACACTCTGGTTGTAAGCCGTGAACCAAACCACTCTGAAGAGATGCTTTATCCCTTCGACATGGGCGTCAGCCAATAGCCCCTTTCGACAAATAGCGGTATTCCCTCCCCGGCTTTACCAGAAAAAGTCTCTACAACCCCCGAAATGCTTTTCCTTTAATGCTCATTTACCAGTGAGGGCTCGTTAACCGACGAGCCGGAAGCCCGGCAGCGAACAACCGATTCCGCGGCAATGCTGCGTATCCCAGGAAGGTCGGATGTAGCTGCCTGGCTTCGATTAAGAAACGCCAAAAGCGGCGCCGCAACAATGATGAGCGCACTTTTCAAAAAAAGGAGCAAGGATATGAAGCAGCTATTTAGACTCAAGACAATCTTGGTGCCGATCGTTTTGCTTGGGCTGATCGCCTTTGCCCTCCCAGGAGTTGCACAGCAGGTCATCACTGGAAGCGTGGCCGATGGCTCGCTCTTTGAGTTCGATGTGCCCGCAAACTGGAATGGTGATCTGGTGGTCTACGCCCACGGGATCTTCGACCCACAGGCAACACTGATTCTGCCCAGCCAGGACACGGCCAGTGATTTCCACCTGGTGCTTCCAGAACTGCTCAACCGCGGGTATGCGGTGGCTTCGTCCAGCTGGTCGAGCAACGGCTACGCCGTAAAGGACGGCGTGGAGCGTACGCACCAGCTCAGCGGCCTGTTTGTTTCGCGCGTGGGCCCGCCCAACCGGACCCTCCTGCTCGGCAAGTCCCTGGGTTCTCTTGTCGTTGCCAAACTCGTAGAGAGATACCCGGGTCAGTATAAAGGGGTCCTCGCCACCTGCGGGCCTCTCGGCGGCGGCACAGCGGAGGTCAAGTACATGGCCGACGAGCGTATCCTGTTCGACTATTTCTTTCCCGGCGCCTTGCAGGGCGACGCGTTTCACACTCCCACAGTTGATTTTTCTCCGGGCAGCACAGCCTTCAACCAAGTACTTGGAGCGCTGGTCTCCGGATTCGCGCCGCCGGATTTCAAAACTCTGCAGTTTTTTGCTACTGCCAACCTGCAGGTAAACCCGTTCGATCCACTAAATGAGATCCCAACGGAGATCGTCGCCTCAGGGCTGACCGGAGCCGGCTTCAGCGCGCGTTTCACCAACGACCTGCTCAGCCATAGCCAGGGACACATCCCCTACGACAACACCGATGTTGTTTACAGCGGATCGGCAAACGATACGGCTCTCAACGCGGGCGTCGAACGCTTCGTCTCAGCTCCCGATGCGGTCCAGTACCTGGAGACGTACTACGACCCCAACGGCCAATTGCAGCTCCCGTTCCTTACGCTGCATACGCTGGGTGATCCCGTAGTCCCGTTCTTTCACGAAGGCCTTTATGCGACCACGGTCGCACAAGCCGGCGCGTCTGACCGGCTGGTGCAACGAAGCGTGACCCGCTACGGCCACTGCAACTTCAAGCTTGCCGAGATCATGAAGTCGTTCGATGCCCTGGCGGCCTGGGTCGCCGATCCGGCGCAAAGGCCCAGTGGTGGGGACGTAACTATCCCCTAAGGTGATGATTCGACGAGACACGGGGCCTCACCACGTTTGTTGGGAGCGAACGAGAACGCGGCTATTCGAAATCCGCAAAGAAAAGGAGCTTGAAACATGCTTATGACAGTTGCCGCGCTGTGGCTTGATCGCTGGTGAAGCGACTCGAAAACGGAATGACTCGAGGAGAGAATAGTTATGTTCAGATCGACTTCTGACGAAAGACTATGCGGCCAATAGCTACGCTTTTGTCTTTGGCGTCGCGGCAGTGCATGATGCAGTCGGTAGACGGAGGCCGATGACAGCTACAGAGTTTTGGTCTTCGATTGCGCTTCCATCGATCAGAGCACCTTGCCGCCGACCATTCTCACCAGGCCCCGCAAAATCCGTTCGGTGGCTGGCCCGAAAGGCTGGTCCGAGGTGAGGTAGGTCCAGGTGGCGCCGCGTTGCCGGGGCAGGATGCCTTTGGTTTCTGCTTCTGCCAGCCGCCGCTCCGATTCTTTCTCTATCCTGCTCCGAAATCTGGTGAACGTCTTATGTACGGTAATCAGGTATTCATGCAACGGATCGCGGCTCCAAGAGACTAAGTGAATGCCTGCGCGGTAATCTGCGATTTCGGCCAGGTAGTCCGCCCAGAGATCGTCAATCGTGGCGACGCGAATCAGGCGCTCGGTTTCCGACATCGGCTTGGCCGGCAAGCCCTGAGTGACTCCGCTCTCGCCGTCAGACTCGGTTTCCTGTTCACGGTCAAGATCGGCTGCGGAACCGAATTCGGGATCGACGCCCAAATCATCCGACGCAAAGTCATCGCACCGGCTCCCGGTAAGAATCCGTTGACGCCACCGCTGAATGATTTGCCTTTGCCCTTCGATCACCGACTCGTACTTGTTGAGGAACTGACGGATCGTCAGGTTCTGGCCTTCCGCTACGCGCTGGATCGCTTCCGGTTCCCTGATTTGCAGGGGGCCTTCGCCCGCATAGCGCTGCATCAAGTCATCCTGAAGTGAGATGAAAAAGCGCGATGAACCGGGATCGCCCTGGCGCCCGGCGCGTCCGCGCAGCTGGTGATCGATACGGCGGCTCTCATGCTTGTTGGTGCCTATCACGTACAGGCCGCCGAGCTCAGCCGCCCCGGGTCCAAGCCGAATGTCAGTTCCGCGGCCTGCCATGTTGGTGGAGATGGTAACCGCGCCGCGTTCGCCGGCGCGGGCGATGATGGTGGCTTCCTCTTCTTCATTACGCGCGTTCAGTACGTGATGAGGGATGCCCGCCAGCTGCAGTCGGCGGCTGAAGCGCTCAGATTCCTCCACGCTGGTCGTGCCCACGAGAATGGGACGGCCGGAAGCATGGGTCTCGACAATTTCCTGAATCACGGCCTCTTCCTTCTCGCGCTTGGTGCGGAAGATCACGTCCGCATGGTCAATGCGGATCACCGGACGATTCGTGGGGATGACTTCCACCTCCAGATCATAGATTTCTTTGAACTCGCGGGCTTGCGTGGCGGCCGTGCCGGTCATGCCACAGACTTGCGGATAGAGCGCCACCAAATTTTGCAGTGTGATCGAGCTCAGCACCTGCCCCTGTTTCTTGAGAGCTACACCCTCCTTGGCTTCGATGGCCGAATGCAGGCCCGCGGGCCAACGACGGTCCTGGATGATCCTTCCTTTGAACTCGTCCACCGACTCAATGGCTCCGTTCTTCACCAGGTAATCAACGTCGCGGTGGAGAAGCGCATGAGCCTGCAGCGAATCCTGGATGGCACACAATAGGTTGAGACTTCGCTCCTCGTACAGGTTGCCGCAGCGAAAAGCACGCTCTGCATCGCGCGCGCCCTGATCCGTCAGGGCGATGTTCCGCCCGTGTTCGTCGACCGTAAAGTGAACTCCGCGGCGGAAGCAGCGAGTAACCGCGTCCACGCGGTAGGGGAGTGATTCCGCCACGGTGTCGCCTCCCGCAATGACCAGCGGGATACGCCCTTCGTCGATCAGGATGGAATCGGCCTCATCAATGACGGCGGCGGCAAAGGGACGATGCACTTGATCTTCTAAGCGCAAAGCTAGTTGATCGCGGAGAAAATCAAAGCCGATTTCATTTGCCGTTGCGTAGGTGATATCGGAAGCGTAGGCGCGCTTGCGCTCGGCCGCGGTCATCTCGCGCTGGATGTAGCCAACGGATAGCCCGAAATACTCGTAGATGCCGCGCATCCACTGCGCATCGCGACGCGCCAGATAGTCGTTCACGGTCATTACGTGCACGCCCTGCCTTCCCTGGGTGTAACAGATCACCGCCGGGACAGCCGCCAGAGTTTTGCCTTCCCCGGTCTGCATCTCGGCGATGCGCCCTTGGGTAAGCGTGAGTGCGCCCCGCAGCTGCACGTCGAACAACTCCTGGCCAAGCACCCTCGCAGCCGCCGCGGCAGCAGCCGCCATCAGTTCTAATCGCTGGTTTGCCCTTTGGGCGTAGGAACGCAGATCGGCGTCGCTTCGCTGCGCCAGTTCCGCGCGAATCGCATTGATTTGTTGAATCTGCTGCCGGAAGGAATCCCTCCGGGCAAACAGGGCGCGGAAAATTCCACTCATCGACCCTCCATGTATCCGCAGTTCGAATTACTTTCAAGGAATTAAATTTGTGAGGAAAAGAGAGGCGGAGCGCGAGGGTTGCGAGGAAGGATATTTGCCTGCAGAGCCGGCACAATGAGTTCCGGCAAGCCCCCAGACGCTGGTCCGTAAGACCGGCTCGTCGCTTTGAGGATCCTGGTTGGGGCCGGCCGCTTTATACCAGCTTCCATTTGCCAGAGAATGGCATAGCTTTCCCCGGACACTTGCACGCGCGCAGGGACTGGCTGCGTGGCCAGGACCGACACCACTGAAGCAAGGACCAGAATGGATGCACGCCGAATCACTGCAAGGAGTATGGCATGAGAAGTGAACGCAACCAAGACCAAATTGGATCCACGCTGGGCGTTCAGAATCTCTTTGCCGGTTTCTGGGATCCTTTGGCCCGCGGTTTGCCAGGGGCGACGGAAGAAGCGCCGTGCAGTGCTGCAACAATGGCCTTCCCCGCGAGGGGGGCCATGATTTCATATCCTGCCTCATTGGGATGGAGCCCGTCGGAGGTCAGCTCCTGCTTCAGCATTTTGTTGTCATCCAGCATGGCGGAATAGTAGTCGAGATAGATGAATCCATTCTTCGCCGCGTAGTCCTTCATCCAGGCATTCACGGCCAGGATTTTTTCCGTTGGCCGGCGTGGCGTCTGCGGCTTGATGTAGTCACACACCGGCAGCAGCGAGGCGAGCACCACGCGAATTCCGCTCACCCTGGCCAGTTCCGACATCGAGGCGAGATTGTCTTCGATTGCTTCCAGCGTAGCTGGACCGGTATTGCCGGCGATGTCATTGGTGCCTGCCAGAATAACCACCGCCTTCGGCCGGAGCGCGATGACATCCGGCCGAAAGCGAATCAGCATCTGCGGTGTGGTCTGGCCGCTGATGCCGCGGTTGACGTAGGGTTTTCCCGGAAAGAATTTGCCGTACGGGCGCCCCCAGCCGTCAGTGATGGAATCTCCCATGAACACCACACGGTCTTCCTCCAACGCTAGTGGCGGGACTTGAGAATTCGCCTCACGATAGCGGCCCAGATTCGGCCAGTCCTTCAGCTTGTCTTGCGCTTGTTGCAGTTGGGCCTGGAGCTGAGAGATCTCTGGAGTGTCCGCGCTTGTTGCCTGCGGCTGCGCCGCGCCCGGTGTCTGGGCCTGGGCCAAAACCTTGTTGTAGAAGAACGCAACGGACTGCGGGTCGGCGTGGACCTGACCGAGCGCCAGCAGAACAAAAACTCCGAGCACCAGCATGGGGCGATCTATCAGTCTCATGAACTGTTCTCCTCAGCGTGAGAACCCTTTTATCTCGTCGCGCGACTTTTCGCAAGAAGGGATCTGCTCGTGGGACATTAAGCTGGCAAGTTAGTAGGAAGAAAGCGTTGGTGCCGAAGAAGGGACTCGAACCCCCACACCCTTGCGGGTACATGGACCTGAACCTGAGCCGCTAAGCGGGCGTGAGCGGAGCGGGAGCCCGCTGGCGAAATCCTGAGCGAAGTCGAAGGACCCCGAGCGCGTTGGTGCCGAAGAAGGGACTCGAACCCCCACACCCTTGCGGGTACATGGACCTGAACCATGCGCGTCTGCCAATTCCGCCACTTCGGCAATGAAAGGCGCCGGACGATTGTCCAGCGCGGCGACGGGAAACGACTTATCTATTTTAGCGGGTCTGGTGGTGCTGTCAAACCCGCGAAATCACGAGGCTTGCCTTCACATCAGCGAAAGGGCGGCGGCTCGGGTTCCGCCACACCATCGGCGCGCGGATCGGACGCGGCCGAATTCATTCCCGTCTTCGCGTTGTGAACCACGACTTGCCCCCGGCCCATCAAGACCGTGTACTCTTTGCGGACGATCAAGTTGTGACCTTTGTCGCGCAGCGCCTGTAACACCTCCGGCTTCACCCGCGACTCGATCACGATGTCACAGCTAAGCTGGCCGCCGGACACGGTGAAGCGTGGCGCTTCCAACGCGCCCTGGATGTTCATGCCGTAGTCCACCAGGTTGGAAACAAACTGAGCATGAGCCAGTGGCTGGTTGGCGCCACCCATGATGCCAAACCCGATGTGCACATCGCCGCGCTCCATGAACGCAGGAATGATGGTATGGAACGGCCGCTTGCGCGGCGCCAGCGCATTAGGATGGTGAGCATCCAGCGTAAACAGCGCTCCGCGATTTTGCAGTGCGAATCCCATGCCCTTGACCACGATGCCCGAGCCGAAACCGGCGTAGTTGCTTTGAATCATCGAAACAACATTGCCTTCTTTGTCCACGGCGGCGAGATACGTTGTGTCGCTTGTGGCGGGGTGTCCCGCATCAGGAGCGCAATTGGCTTTGTTGGGATCGATGTGTGTCGCCCGCGCGGCGGCGTAGGCTTTCGAAAGCAGTCCTGCCACAGGAACCTTGGCGAACTTTGGGTCTGCATTGTAGCGATACAAGTCGGCGTAGGCCAACTTCATGGCTTCGATTTTCTTGTGCAGTTCCGCCGCGGCTTGAGGTCCGGCAGTGTCAGGTTGGGATTGCTCCATGATGTTCAACATTTCCAGCGCAGCCATCCCCTGCCCGTTGGGGGGGAGCTCGTAGACTTTCCATCCGCGATAGTCGATCGAGACCGGCTCGACCCATTCAGCGGAAAACTCCGCCAAATCTTCTGGCTGCATGGTCCCGCCAAAAGCAGCTGACGTATCGACGATGGCTTGCGCGATGGGTCCCTTGTAGAAAGCGTCGCGACCCTGCTCCGCGATCAACTTCAAAGCTTTGCCCACGTCCGGATTGTTGAAGCGCGCGCCGAGCTGCGGTGCTTTGCCGTCGGGGAGAAAGACCCGCCGTGCTTCCTCCGTCTTCTGCATCTTGGCTTCGTCAGCCACCCAGATATCGTGAATGATTTCAGGGACAGCGTAGCCGTGGTCGGCGTAGTAGATGGCCGGCGCAAAGAGATCTTGCCAGGGCAAGCGCCCAAAACGCTTATGGGCCTGGCTCCAGCCATCCACAACACCTGGGACCGTTACACTGTGAATCCCTTCGCGCGGCATCGTGGTAATTCCCTGCTTGGCTAGGAACTCGATGGATAACCTTCGCGGCGCCCATCCGCTGGCGTTTAGACCGTAGAGCTTGCCGGACTTCGCGTCCCAATAGATTAGAAACAGGTCGCCGCCGATCCCGTTCATCATGGGCTCGGTGACACCGAGAACCGCGTTGGCCGCAATCGCAGCGTCCATCGCCGATCCACCCTGGGCGAGGACTTGCGCGCCGGCTTGCGACGCCAGGTAGTGGCTGGTGGCGACAATACCGCGGTCGGAAACAACCACGGAGCGGCCATAGGAGCGGTCTTGAGCGTTAAGGTCCAAGGTCAACCCCGGAACCAAGCAGCATAACAGGAGAAGCGAGCGGAGCATGGGCACCTCGATCGTTCGCTGGCACTCAGGCGCAAGATTATAGTGCAACCTCGGGCAATCTTACCGAGAAGAATGCGATCCCCAATTGAATCTTCTTCCGATGATGCACTTCACGATCAGGTGATCGGTGGAGCGGGTGGCGCCCCAGCCCACGCCGAAGTTCAGCTCCCATTGCGGCGCCACGTTCAGATCGATAGTTGGAAAGAATTGCTGCTGCTGTTCTGAGAGAGGGTCCAGGCCGGTGATGGGACCCAGCGCGCCGTAGTATTCCAGCCCGCCGCTGACAACTTTGGTGAAATCATAAGATACTTTCGCGTTAGGTGAGAACTCCCAGCCCTTACTCGCATTTAGACCATGAATTGATTTGTCGATCGTAGGATTAAAGGAGAGGTACCAACGGCCCAGCTTCCCATCGATGATAGGCCTCATCTCCCAGGTCCACGTGTCCTCGGAAAACTGCCGGCGCTGGTAGCCAATCTCGTTAGAGAGACTCAGACCCACCGGCCAGTGCCATTTCTCGGGAATGCGAAAACGGGGCCGAATGTGGTCGCCGACCCAGTCCCAGCCCTCTCCGGAACGGGCGCTGGTAAAGATGTAGAAACCGGTTTCGAACCAGTCCTTCCATCCCTGGGTGATCTCGATGGTTTCATGGACAGCGTGTTCAGTTGGCAGCACTCCGTTCTCCACCGTCTTACTGCCCTGCACTGTGAAATTGGTGTGAAACTCAACCATGGTGGACCGAGGTTCGACTGTGTCCACACCGTAGACTTGGATTTCGTAATTGTCCTGGGCCTCAAACCGCGCACCGAGCGACACCATAATCAACAGCAGGAACAGCCCCTGTCGAACCATATCCGCTATTGGAACACAGTCTCCCCTTTTGGTTGAAAGTGAGTGAAGTTGAGCCGGGTTGCGGGCCCTTCGGCTTGCACCTCAGGGCAGGCTAACTGCCGAGCCCGTAGGCGAAATCCCGACCCTGAGCCTGCCGAAGGGGAGGGAACCCTACCAAGCAAAGGAATTCGGGTTCCTTTCCCGCGGGTTCACGCCCTGATCGACCTCCGAGCCAGGCGATCCAATAAAAAGAGCCGCTTGCGGGCGGCTCTTTTTATACCTTTTCCTTTTACCTTGTTAAGCTGCTTTCATGGCCTTCTTGCGTTCTGCCCAACGCTTCTTCATCATCTCTGAAATGCGCCGTTTTGCAGCTGCACTCAGCCGCCTGCGCCCGCGCCGACCCCGACCTATCGAGCCCGCCCGTCCACGTAGCGACCCACGAAGAGCTGAGATGGCCTGATCTAGCCGCTCTCGCTCAGCTTCTAGCTCCGAAATGATTTGCTGCGTATCCATATAGCTCCTTCCGCAGGGAATGCTACCAGTCAAGAGTTCAACCTGCAAGATCAAATAGTCATCTTTGGTTCGATCTTCTAGTAGACAGTGGCGGCTTTTGTACAGAGTGTCCCAGTCGCGTATGCGAGTACAAACCATTAAGCGCAAAGGCCTTCCTTCCTAATTTACTGTTGCGATTGCTCTTTTTCGCGTAAATAGATGCACTCGCCCATCCAGCCGTGGGCTTCTTGTGTCGTGCGTAAACAGTTCTCTTCTCGGATTGCCGAAGAAGACCACTTACTCGGAAAGGGCACGCGCGGGCTCGTCTTCCGGCGGCAGGATTACCGTGAAGATGGCGGAAGCCCGTCGTAAGCAGACGACGCGACTATGACTGCAATCTCCAGGTGCTATTGCCGGGGATCGGGTGCCTCAGCTCGGGAAGTGGAAGTGCGCATCGTACTTGAAAGGAATGGCTATGCCGTTTCTGGTTGCAGGACGGAAGCGCCAGTCACGGAGAGTGGCGATTACCTTTTCGTCCACACCGTGCCCTAGTCCTCGCAACAGCTTTTCTTCAACAACCATGCCTTGGGCATCGATGGTAAGCTCCACCACCACCTCGCCCTGTAGTCCGCCAGGAAGTTCCCACTTCGCAACTCGAGGATCCGTGAAATTGATGGCGAAGCCAGGCTTGACCTCATCGCCTTCACTGGAACCGTCCAGCGAAGAACCGAGAGTCGAACCAGCTTCCAAGGAATCATGCCGCTCATCCCGTTGGAGAACGTTCAAGCGCTTGCGCGATCTGGCTTTTTCCGATTGCTTCTGCGCTGCAGGAAAGGAAAGGAGCGAGGGTTGTGGCTTGGTTTTGAAAGGCCTCGCTTGAGGAAAGTAAAGAGCTATCGAGTCCGGAGTCGCGCTTCCACCGCTACCGTGGGCTAGCAGTCGTGGCTTGACAAACATCGGAGCAACTTGCCAGCACAGAGCTATCAAAACTACGCCGTGGATGGCTGCAGATCCAACCAGCGAGAGACTCCACCTACGCTTCCCAGTTTCTCCAACTGGAGCGCATGGTTCGAAATCGCCGCCGAGAAGAACAGGCAAACCATTAACTCCTTCTTACTTAGACGTGCATGATTATTCTAACGTTATCTCGATGCCGAGGTCATCTTGGACATCGGGTCATCGGGCCATCGGGCCATCGGATCATCGGGCGACCCAAGACCTGCGCGCCGGGCCGCGTGCATCAGGAGCAGAAGGATTCTGAACCGAAGCGAAACTGCCTAGCGGTTTGGAGCGAAGCGACCATCATCGTGCCTAACTTCGCGGCACGGCCGACTCGCGCGCCGGGCCGCGTGCATCAGGCGCAGAAGGATTCTGAACCGAAGCGAAACTGCCTAGCGGTTTGGAGCGAAGCGACCATCATCGTGCCTAACTTCGCGGCACGGCCGACTCGCGCGCCGGGCCGCGTGCATCAGGCGCAGAAGGCTGTTCTCAGGAAAATGACTCAGTGGCGGTTTGGAGCGGAGCGACAGAAAAATTGGAGGCGCGGGTCGGAATCGAACCGACGCGTAAAGGTTTTGCAGACCTCTCCCTTACCACTTGGGTACCGCGCCTCGATCGGGACAAACCTTCTGTCCTTTGACAGCATAAACCCTCGCCGTCGCGAGGGATCGAAGACCTAGGGTTGTTTGGAGCGGGAGACGGGATTTGAACCCGCGACTTCGACCTTGGCAAGGTCGCACTCTACCACTGAGTTACTCCCGCCCGAGATGCCAGAAGTGATTATATCGTGCTGAAAATGAAGGGTCAAACAACGGGATCGGTCCGTCGGGGAGATCTGGCGATCGGTCGATCTAGCATCATCGCAAAAGGCAGATCACCCGATCTCCCGATGATCCGATCACCCGATCTCTAATGTCGGGCCCACTGCGGATCTTCCGCGGCGCTCACGATCTGACCGTCGCGCATGTGAATGACGCGATCGCCAATCTGCGCCGCCTCAGGGTTGTGGGTGATCATCAAGACGGTCTGCCCGAACTTCCGGTTGGCTTCGCGCAGCATCTTCAGCACGACGGCGGAATTCTCCGAATCCAGATTGCCTGTCGGCTCGTCGGCCAGGACGATCGCGGGACGGTTGATCAACGCCCGGGCCAAAGCCACGCGCTGCTGCTCGCCTCCCGACATTTCAGAAGGCCGGTGGTCCAGCCGGCCGGCCACGCCCAGCATCTGCGTGACCTGATCGAAGAATGCGGGATCGCTTCCGTTGCGTCCCGAGATCGCCGTGGCAATATGAATGTTGTCGCGGGCCGTCAGGGTGGGGAGAAGATTGAACTTTTGGAACACGAAGCCGATCTTGCGCTTGCGCATTGCGGTTCGCTGCGCGTCTGTCAGCTGGCCGAAATCAGCACCATCAATGAATACGCGACCGGTGGTGGCGCGCGTCAATCCGCCAAGAATGTAGAAGAGCGTCGACTTGCCGCTGCCCGATGGCCCAACGATGCTGACAAACTCTCCCGTGGCAACGGCAAAGCTCACGCCGCGCAAGGCCGGCACATCGACCTTCCCGATGCGGTAGACCTTGGTCACATTCTCAGCTTGGATGATGGGCGACACAGAACCTTCTGATATTAACAGAGCGCAGGGCTAATGGATGCGACATAGCCCGGCAGAGCGCGACATTCCCTGTCCCCGACCACTTTAAGACACGGGCTCTCTTGAGCTGGTAACTCCTCCGGGCTCCTTCCCCCTTCGACAAAGCTCAGGGTAAAACTATCAACCACAGAGGACACGAAGGAACACAGAGGAGTTCTTGCTTCTCCTTCCTCCGTGTTCCTCTGTGTCCTCTGTGGTTCAGGGGTTTTACGGCTACCCCGCCGCAGGCATTCTCCGCGCGGCGGCGCCGGTGGCGCGCTTCGGCCCACGCTTTTTCACAAGTAAAATGCGCATTCGCTCCAGCAGCTCGGCGGGGGCATACATGCCTTTGGGAAGAAAGAGATCGGCGTGGGTTTCCTTCTCGTAAGCTTTGACTTTGCCGGAGAAGAGAATCGCCGGCGTCTGCGGCGAAGCTTGTTTTATCTTCTCTACTAGTTCCGCGCCGTTCATGCCCGGCATCAGGAGATCGCTGAGGACCAGATCGATCCCGCCCTGACGAAACACCTCCCAAGCCTGCTGCCCGTTGGCGCAGGCCTGCACGCGATACCCGCGTGTCTCCAGCATCAGCTTGCGAATGGAAAGCGCTTGTTCGTTATCGTCAACGCACAGGATGGTTCGTTTTGGTCGCATCTTGGTCCCCGGTCCGTTCCCTGGCGCGCCTTAGGGCGAAGGCGGCAAGAATGATCTTTGAATTGTCTTGGCTGGAATGAAAAACTGTTCTTCAATCGATGTGACCGCATCATAGGCGCAACCGCCTGCGCTGTAAAGTACCCTGAACGCCAACAGCAAGACTTTGCATTGGACTGCATCTTTTGTGAGTCGGATAAGAAACACCGCTGATCATCGGCACTTCGAACGTGTCGCTTATAGAAAAATTTCACCGCGCGCGACTTCCACGGCGTGGCCGCCCACGCGCACGTTAACGATCTTGTCACCTGCCCGCTCGGCGCTCAGAAAAATCCGGCTGCGGCGCTTCATCTCCACTCCTTGCTCCAGCAGCGTGTCTCTTCCCGAGGGAATCACGCCATGCTTTACCGCCCAGGCAGCGCAGGGACCGGCCGCGGAGCCGGTGGCCGGATCTTCTCCGTTATAGAAAATCATGCGCGCCTGTAGCTGGGCTTCGGGATTCACGGCCTGGCGCGAAACAAAATAAAAAAACTTGGCGTCGGTCTTGTTCAAATACGCCCCCATAGATGCCCAAGCCGGAGTCATGTTCTGCAGAACGGCCAACGACTTCACCGGAACCGTGGCAAATGCGTTGCCGGTGCTCACCGTCTGGATGGGTACATCGTCGGCGATGTCGGCCAGCTGAAGACCAGCAGCCCGGGCGACATCTTCGCGGCGATGTATCTGCCCAAATTCGGGATCGCGCTGCGTCATCATGCCGAAGGGTAGGCCGTCGCGTGAGGAAAAGCGCACTGGGATTTTTCCGATGTTCAGGTTCAAAGCAATCTCTTCGGCGTTGCCGTTGGCACGGATCACCATGGCCGTGCCCAGCGTCGGATGTCCCGCAAACGGCAGCTCTTCATTCACGGTAAAGATGCGAACGCGAACGCCGCGCTCACGTTCACTGGCTTCATCGCCCGGCAAAATGAACGTGGTCTCCGAGAGGTTCATCTCTCGGGCTACGGATTGCATCTCGCTATCGCTCAGGCCACGACTATCCGTGAAAACCGCGAGCTGGTTGCCCTCCAGCGGGACCGAGGTGAATACATCCACCTGCACAAAAGCAAAACGACGTTTCGGATTTGACACTTTTTTCTCCAGGCTCTTATCCTTGCACTTGACTAAAGCTTCAGCCACGAATACACGCGAAACAACGCAAATGAAAGCATCCGAATCAATTCGCGGTAGTTCGCGTTCATTCGCGGCTACCTATAGCGGTGGGGTTCCTTGAGGGCTTTCCGCAAATTCTTGCAACACACCCCGTTTTACGGCCTGTACAAATCGTTGGGGCATTATCCCGACTACTGGTACTGGAAGCTCCGCGGGGAGCCCATCCGCTCGCCCCATCTGCTCAAGCAACGCACCGTCGGCGAATACGCACAGCGTTACGGCCTGCGCGCGCTGGTTGAAACGGGAACCTACTACGGCGAAATGGTGGCAGCCATGCGCAAGCGCTTCGACCGGATCTACTCTGTGGAATTCGATTCCGCTCTCGCGCAACGGGCGCAAAAAAAATTTTCCCGCTGGCCGCACATCCGCATCCTTGAAGGTGATAGCCAGCAGGTAGTGCCGGAGCTACTGCAGTCGCTCGACCAGCCTGCCCTGTTCTGGCTCGACGCCGGCTATTACGGCTGGGCCGGACTGCAAGGCAATCGGCAGCGCCTGACCAGCGAGCTCGAAGCCGTACTGGATCATCGCATCCGCAATCACGTCATCCTGATGGACGACGCTCGCGGCTTGAACGGCCAGAACGGCGCTCCAACCGTCTCGGAGCTCAAGCAACGTATCGAATCCCAGTTTCCCGGCCGATCGGTGGAGGTGAAGCACGATATCCTGCGGGTGGTGCCGGCGCTTTAGCAATTAGCTGTTGGCTCTTGGCTGTTGGCTCTTAGCAATTTAGAGCGTGTTTCAAAAACGATTCGTAACAGGGCATGACTTCAGTCGTGCCGTAAAGACGCAATAAAAATGCGGGCTTTAGCCCCTGTCGAGCACCATGCGTTGCACTCCGAAGGCATGTTTGAAACACGCTCTTAGCCCTTGGCTTTGGGATTTAGTAATTGAGTAATTTGGTAATTGGGAAATTGTAGAATCTCCTTTCGCCGCACTTGCTCGAAGCGGTACTGACAATGCTCGCTTACCCAAATTACCCAATTACTAAATTACCCAATTACCAAATCCAGGCGCGATCGCCGACATCGCCGGAATTGCCAGGATTGACGATTTTATTAGGCCTCTTGCCAATCATCAATCCCGGCGATTTTGGCAATCATGGCAATCGTGGCAATTTCCGGCGATGGTCGCGCGATCACGGCGATGTCGGCGATTCAGCCGTCTCGTTCGGCCGCATCTGCTGCGGCGGCGAGATTGGTTATCGTTTCAAAAAACGCTGCAGGCTGACCGGCGAAGAGCTGGTCGGCGATCAAACCCTTCACTGCGGCCATCGCTCCGTTCAGAGGTGTCGAAATTGGCCGAATGATGGAACAGTTTGGCAGACTTGGATCAAGAAATTGGCATGGTTCAGCCAGAATCTTGTTGGTCTGGGTAAGCTCCAGTTGACTGGCAGAAACGGCGTTGAGATCGGGAAAAGTTAGTCCGCCGTCGGTCAACGGGGCCACTGGCTTTGATACGGCATTGCCGAGCTTATCGTGCCATAGCGAAAAGTGGTCGATCTCGACTCCACCAATGCTCAGCACGATGCGCAACACTTCCAGGTTAGACACCTTGAGGGCCATGGTGGGATATAAGCTCGAGCCTCCCACCTCGATGAAGGCAAAATGAAACGCTGCGGTGTTGGCGACAGCTTGGATGTGGTTGGGATCGGTGGTATCGGCATCGTTGATGGGAATGGCCTGGCGACCGGTAATGGTGACCGGTCCGGTGAAGGTGGCGCCCAGGTCCGGGTTCTGTTTGCTGCGGTAGCGAGTATAAAAACTCGTGTCCACGTTAAGGCTTTTGAGATTGGTGAGCCGTTTCTTGCCCGGCTGGCTTCCGGTGGCAGTGCTGCCATTCAGA
>Ga0209648_10000670_pt1 | contig 26570 bp, 30 predicted proteins | sample GraSoi2013_115cm_FD_185830 | JGI IMG/M metagenome (GOLD analysis project Ga0209648, IMG submission 185830) | Grasslands soil microbial communities from the Angelo Coastal Reserve, California, USA - Sample 9_17_2013_115cm (SPAdes) (version 2) | ecosystem: Environmental > Terrestrial > Soil >... | reverse complement strand
CCGGTCTGCTGGTTAATGCTCCCCGGAATGGGTGGCCCGTGGTGGCGGACAATAACTGTCACAGTGTCAGTTCGCGGCTGATCAAATGATCCGTCGCCGCTGCTGAGCACAACAGAGCCGTCGGCAGGCGGAATTGCTCCGGTGGAGAGGCGCCCCGCAAATGTCGCCGTTCCGTCGTCACCGGCAATTCCTCCGGTGGCGTTCAGAGTCAGCGATTCGTCGGGAAGGACCCACCAGACGCTGTAAACATCACCCGGCACCAGGCCCGACGTATGGAGAACGCAGGTGATGCCATTGTTATTACGTACGAGTTTGGCAGAACCAACGACGGTGCCGTTGGCGATCAACTTCACGGACGCAAAATCCTGGTCCGCGGCATTGGGACTCTGCGCTCCGCCCAAAGCGATAAACACAAACAGCGCGACAATCACTGCTGCAAGCCTTTTCATTGATCCTCCTATTGTGTTTTTCATTTTTTCTCCAATTTGAAAGTTTTCGTGGGAGGATTTCGTCCAACCTCATCAGTCTCGGATCGACCTGGACCTTGCTTGCAGTCCCCTCAGGGTAGTGGAGACATACGTCAAAACGTTTCATTCAAAATGAAACCGTTCCCCTGCCTTGCGATCGTCGCACGGGACACGGCGCAGCCCGAGAATGATCCGAAGCACCGTGGCGTTCTACAGCTACTGTTCCCTGAATGCTCAAAAAATATATCGCCTTCGGCGGCTTGTCTCGTTTTTCGGAAGGGAGTGTCGTTAGCACGTCTTTCACATGTCACTAACATGATCTTCATCTTACTGAAAGGCCGTTTTGGATTAGAGGTCTTTCATGTTGGTGGGTTGCGTATCGGGACGAATTTTCTGTTTCCGTAATATTACCCGGTTTTCACATGGAACGAACTAGGTGGTGATTTAATCGAGGCTCCGCTCGCGCCACAAAACCGCAAGTCGCATTAACTGCAAGTCGCAGTAACTGCAAGGAGAAAGACCTATGCAAGATGAAAGAACTCCCGAATCCAGTAAGACCGACGCTACACAGACACCGATGCATGGCCAGTCGTCCGAAAGCAATGCTGGATCAGCGCCGAGCAGGCGCGGTTTCCTGAAAGGGGCCACCATCGGCGCTGCGGCGCTGACGGCGAATGCAATCTTTCCCGGCGCTCTGGTACCAAGAGCCGAAGCCGTGGAGATTGGTCCAGCCGAAGACGATCCCCTCTTGAGGGGTAACACACTGCAGCAGACGCAAGCGTAAGAACTGCCAACCAACCGCAAGGAGTAGTACCATGAGCAAGAGAAAGAATCCCATCAGTAATGACACAAGTGTCGATCCTGTTATCGGACAATCGCTAGACGCGGACACTGATCCAAAACCTTCCCAAGACAAACTCACTGGAAAATGCCGGCAGGATGAACTCCATGCTGCCCAGAATGTCAAAGACACAATCCCCGGCGTTAGCAGGCGCAAGTTTATGAGCGGAGCAACGACGCTCGCCGTTCTGGGCTCAACCGGTGTTCTTGAGCTGCTTGCGCCCACCACAGCCGAAGCAATCGAACGAGGACCGTTCGTAGCCAACCCACAACAACGTGTCAACCAATTTGTCACAGTACGCAATAACGCAACAACCGAAGATGCAAATATTGAGATCACGCAATTTCCTCATCGTGACAATGGTGATGATGAGCTTTACCCCGACAGGCTGGGCAGCTTCTCAAAAACTCTGCCGCACAACGATTTCGGCGAAGTAGATCAGGCCGCCTACAACGCGCTGCTGCATGCCGTCGACACGGGAAGTCCGGCAGACTTCTGCGCTGTTCCGCTGGCGGTCGGAGCGCGGCTGAAGATGGCGAATCCTCTCGGAGGGCTTCCCATCAACATCGAGGGACCGGATTCGCCCGATACCAGCGTGCTGCCGCCCCCGGCTTTTGCCAGTGCGCGCATGGCATCACAGTTGGGCGAGATGTATTGGATGGCAATCTGTCGTGACGTCCCTTTCACACAGTATGCGACCAATCCGCTGACCATCGCCGCGGCCAATGACCTGAACAATTTCACCGATTTCACTTATCCCCGGGATCCAGCCCTAAATCGTGTGACTCCGGGGGTGCTTTTCCGGTCCAACTATCCTGGCGCCCTGGCAGGACCGCTTACATCGCAATTCCTGATTCAGGATTTCCGTTTTGACGGCATTCCGATCAAAGCGAAGACCAGAGTCCCGCAGCCTGTCCTCAACTACACGCTGCCGAACCCGCTTCAGACGGACCCGAATGATCCGCTCTTCACGGGCGTGGACTTTCTGACCTTCCAGGGTGAATGGGTAGATGCTCAGAGAGGCTTCGCTGCCAACGCCCCCGGGACGCAGTTGTTTCTGAACGACGGGGCCAATCCTCCGAACGAGCTTCCTCGATTCATCACCACTGCCCGCGATATGGGACAGAACAGCGCCCAGGACACTATCTATTCCGCGTATTTTCGGGCGATGTTGATCATTAATGGCTTGGCGGGACTTTTTCCAGGCATTCCAAACCCAGTGATGAGCCCCCACAATCCTTACAACATCCCTTGTGCTCGTGGCGGAGTCGCAGACAACCAGACAGGGTTTGCAACTTTTGGACTCGGCCATCTCACTAACCTGATCGGAGCGATCGAGAAGGCTGAACGCCATTCCTGGTACGAGAAGTGGAACGTCCATCGTCATCTGCGGCCTGAAGCCATGGCCGGCAGGGTACACGTAATGCGGAGCGGTCAGCGGACCTATCCTATTAACCCTGAGATCTTTGAGCCACCCACCGGCAATTCCACGGCTTTGCCCAATATTCTTCAGTACAACCAGATTAACAACACAAGAAGAGCGGTCAACGCGGGCCAGGGATCATGGTTGCTGGCGCAGATTTCTCCCGCCGGTTCTCCAACTCATCCCTCATTTACTGCCGGCCACTCGATCACAGCGGGAGCCTGTGTAACCCTATTGAAAGCCTGGTTTAACGAGAACTTTGTTCTTACCACTCCTACGCCAGGAGGGACGCCGGCGATGCAGCCGAAAGTGCCAGTTGTAACTGGTGATCCCAGACAGGACGGGCAGGACCTTGTAAACTTCACAGGGAATGTACAATTCACCCTGGGCGGCGAGTTAAATAAGCTGGCCCATAATCTTTCCGTGGGACGGAACATGTTAGGCGTCCACTGGAGAGCTGACGACTTCGAAGGAAACCTCCAAGGTGAATCGTTGGCGATTCGAATTCTGCACGAAGCCCGCTTCACTTATCCGGAAAATTTCGAAGGCTTCAGCTTCACCACTTTTGACAACATACTGCTGACAGGTATAGGAAGTCCTTCGTCGACCCTGACGTCAGCACAACTCATCCAACAGCTCAATACCGCGCGCGGTCGGTAACTCCGCCTAAAGAGGTGGCTTGGATAAAGCCACCTCTTCGCACTTTTCATAAAAGCCGCTAACCGCTATCCTGCCGATCCAGTTATACACGTGATTCCAGAGGCTATCGTCGCACCCCGTCGATCCGGGGCAGATTCGTAACAACGCGGCCGCCACCGCCAGACAGAACGAGCTTAACGCCTTTCCCCATCCGATCAACGGAGATGAGGAGCATTACGCCGACCAGTCTTTTGCCGGCAACTTTTCCAAGACCTTGCCGCATGACGCGACGACCGGCTTAGTCGACCCCATCGCTTACCAAGACATGCTCACTGCATTGGAAGCCGGCACGGTTGCCGCGTTCAACACCGTGCCGGCGGGCGGTGCAGGACGATTCGCCGGCCCGGTGAGCCCGCTGGTATTTCAGATTGAGGGCGCCGATTCGCCCGTTGCCGCATCCCCCTTCCTGCCGCCTTCGATCTCCAGCCCCGGCGGAGCGGCGGAAATGGTGGAACTCTACTGGGAGGCTTTCCTCCGAGATGTTCCCTTCATTGACTATGGAGCCAACGCTCTGATCGGCCAGGCGGTTACCGACATGAACCGCTTGACCGGCTATGGCGGTGCCGGCGGGGTCGGAGGCGTGACCAGGCAGAACATCTTCCGCTACCCCTTCTTCGGAGCAACGGACGGACCCTATGTCTCGCAACTCCTCCCTTGGGAGCTGTGCATAAAGCGGAAGCCGATCTGTCTTAGCTAGAAAAAGGGCCAGCGCAGTTTTGCGCTGGCCCTTTATGTGAGTCTTGCACGCTTGGAGCTCGTGGATTTTGAGTTCACCTCGTCAAGAAGGTGACATTTAACTGCTACCGCCCTGAGCGTTCCAGCTTAAACGTAAATCGCAAATTAAAGAGCCCAGTGGAATTAGTTCCGAGTAACTCCTGGCGCACCTGGCCGCGGGCGCCGTCGGCCGAGCCAGTGCCGCCTGTCACGGCGCGCATCGTGGGCACGGGACCTTCAAGTCCCTCACTGAAGAGCTGCTTGGATTCATCGGGCAGTAGATAAATTTGAGTCGTATCAAACGCGGGAGACGCGCCCTCACCCAACTCGGTCGAACTCACCAGCCACGTGCCCCGGCAGATCCAAGTGCCGATGCTACCAGCATTGTCAGGACTAAAAACGTTGTTCCCCTTGGGAATGGTACCGCCAGGATAGATCTTTCCCTGAACGATAAAAGTGTCGCCTCGGCTCGATCCTGGGGCTGACGGATCAACATTATTCTGACGGTACGTACGCGCATCGCATGCGACGTCAATTGTGAATGTTTCGTCATCGCTGTCGGCAAACACACGGTACGACAGCGGAGTTAAGACCAACAGCGCTGCAATCGCAAAGGCCAACCACAATTGGCTTCGTTTCATGAAACCTCCTCACAACTTCCATCCAACCTAAGATTCAGCAGATCGGAAAGCCTTTCAGAAAAAACGCGTTAAATTTTGGCGCATTTTTGGCTTGAATACTCTTGTAACCAAAATTCACCGTCGGTATCTTACTCTTCATGAACTCCCGTCGACTCTTGTCATTCATGTTGGCTATGTTGCTAGGCGTATCCCTTGGCCAAAGTGGATCATATCCCAAGCCCCTGACTCCATCGGCAGCCGGCAAGGCCGCCCCGGACTTCAGCCTGAAGGATCAGAATGGCAACAACTTTACTCTCTCCGAACAACGTGGAGCGTGGGTCCTGCTGTATTTCTACCGTGGCTACTGGTGACCGTACTGCATGACGGAGCTGCGCGGTCTGGCGCAGCGAGCTGCCGATTTTGAGAAGGGTGTGAAGGTAGTGGCCATCAGTGTGGATGACCAGGAGCATGCCCAACACGTTTGGGACCAAGCCGCGCAGAGGAAGATCGTGGTCTTGAGCGATCCTGGAGCTCAAGTCATCCGCGAGTACGGTTTGCTTCACTCCGCCGGCCATAGAACCCAGGACATCGCCCTCCGCACCACTTTGCTTATTGATCCGCGTGGCATTGAGAAGTGGCGGCGCGTCAGTGAGTCCGTCCCCGACATCCCGACCGTAGATGAAACTCTCGACAAGATCAAACAAACCCAGGAGGCAGCGCGTGGCGCGGATAAGAACAATCGATGAACGGAGCATCACTGACTGCGTACAAACCGCACCTACTGAAGCCAGTATTCACCCGGCTCGCAGCGCTTGAGGCACAAAAGGCCGTTGCAATTTCAACCGATGTTGCAGCCTGAACACTCACATCGCGGAGTATTGCGTTAGCATCGCTTTCGCGATTGGCTCATCTAATTTGCCATGGGTAATGAGATTGTGGTTTCGGTGTTGGACCTGGTGAGCATGCGACCCGGAGAGCCTGCAAGCAGCGCGATCGGGCGGTCTGTGGACCTGGCGCGGCATGTTGAGGAGTGGGGATACAAACGTTATTGGCTCGCAGAACATCATTCTATTGCCGGCCTGGCCTGCTCTGCCACGCCAGTGCTAGTCGGGCATGTGGCCGGCGCGACGAAGATGATACGCGTAGGCAGCGGCGGAGTGATGCTGCCGAACCATGCCCCGCTCGTGGTGGCGGAGCAGTTTGGGACGCTGGAGGCGTTATATCCGGGACGAATCGATCTGGGGTTGGGACGTGCTCCCGGCGGTGATTTACACACCATGCGGGCCCTACGACGAGATTTACATCAAAGCGGGGAAGATTTTCCGGAGCTTCTCGAAGAATTGCAGACATACCTCGTGCCCGAGAAGCCAGGCCAACTGGTAAAGGCAATTCCCGGACAAGGAAGCAATGTGCCGATCACACTGCTGGGATCAAGCACATTCAGCGCGCAACTGGCGGCCATGATGGGTTTATCGTTTGCATTCGCGGCGCATTTTGCTCCTGATGATCTGGAGACAGCGGCTCAGTTGTATCGGGAACAATTTCGGCCAAAAGGGGCACTGCAAGAACCGCACCTTATGGTAGCAGTGCAGGTGGTTGCAGCGGAGACGGATGCAGCGGCCCGGCGGTTGTTCACGACAGTGCAGCAGCGCTTCCTGCGACTAATCCGGAACGAGCCAGTGGAGTTGCTGCCCCCGGTCGACTCCATGGCGCCACTATGGCAGGACTATGAGCGTGCGGCAGCGGAGAGCAAACTGCGGGCAGCGATCGTGGGATCAGAGGCTACAGTCAGGGCGAGACTGCAAGAGTTGGTGGACGATACGAGGGCTGACGAGGTGATCGTGGTGACTGACACATTTGAGCATGCGGACCGGTTGCAATCGTATCAGCGCGTGGCCCGCGTTGCCGCAAGCGTCGCGCTGAGGAAAGTAACTGCGGAAGCCCGAGTTACTTGAGCGCTCTCCGAATTCGGACACAATGGGAGAATTCTGGCCAATTTCCGGCAAACTTCTTCATCAGTAATACAACAGGGCTGCATGGGCGCGGTACATCAGCAATAGTTCCCATGACGGGAATCAGCAGCAGGTTCCGCGAGAGTGATCGAATCGCCAAAGAACGTCGGCACAATACCCATATGGGAGGAGATATGGCGGGGACCTGCGATCCGGGGTCCCCAACAATCCCGGTGTTGGATTGTTGGGGTGGAGGTCCGGGGTCCCCGGCAACGCGCCTTTCCTTGCTGGGGTGGGATGAAGCTAGTCGGTAGTGGGTCAGTTTGAAAAACTGGCCCAGCCACCGTATCAGCGTCTAGCGATTCCTGCCACGCGGGATCGCGGGTCCCGCGCGGCGGGACAGACGTTCATCACCGCTTGCGGCTCGCTCGCTGGGGCTTCGGCTTGGGCTTACTTTTGCCCTTGAGGTTGAGCGCTACTGCAGCGCGGATGAGATCCTTCAAGGCCGCCGCATCGATCTTGTCGCCTTCGTGGATGTCGATGGCGCGCCTGACATTCCCGTCGAGGCTGGAGTTGAATAGACCTGAAGGGTCCTGCAACGCAGCTCCCTTGGCAAATGTCATCTTGACGACGTTCTTGTACGTCTCTCCCGTGCAGACGATGCCGCCGTGGGACCAGACGGGAGTCCCCATCCACTTCCACTCTTCGAGGATCTCAGGGTCTGCCTGGTGTATGATTTCGCGCACTTTCGCGAGCGTCTTCCCGCGCCAGTCCCCAAGTTCCTTGATCTTCTCGTCGAGGAATGCAGAGGCAGACTCCACCGTAGAGCTCCAATTGTCGTACCTAATTTAGTCCCCGAATTTCCCGAGCTTCAGTTGGGCTTTCGGCCAGTGGGCGGATCGTAATCCGGCTTGGGCAGCAGACGGTCGCGGTCGTAAGGCGGTTCTTCGTGCATAGGAATGGGATCATTGGGAAATTCCTCCTGCCAATGCCGGCGCCAGGTGTCATCCGCGTAATACTTGAGATAGAGCAGGTTATCTTCCTCGCCGCCGCCGCCGAGCATCTGGATGTGGTACGCAGAATTCGCAGCCAGCGGCAATGCCTTTGTTTCTTCCCGCAGGGAATCGGTCCAGAGATGGGTATAGAGCTCGCGGTCGCTGAGATGATCTGTTTGTTCTATAAACACATGAAGCAAGGCGAGCTTTTGGATTACCTCCCAGAGTTTTGCCGTCAGTTCCTCATCCTTGAGCGAATCCGGCGGTGGGAGTGACACGCCCGCGTTCTCAAGTTGCTGGCAGTGGGTCGTCGACGGAGCTTCCTCGTAGTCGACCAGTTGTTTCCAGAATGCCTCTTCCGCCTCGGCTGAGCAGTCGTCCAGGCTACCAACCTCCATCTGGCCGCCACAAAGCTCTTCTGCGTGGCGTTTCAAATCTTCGATTCTCTTTTCCCGGTCGTCCTCAGCTTTACGCTTTGCCACGATTTCCTCCCGGCGCGGCCGACGGCACACAAGTCCGCGCCTGCCCAAGATACGCGCCAATCCTACACGAGGCTGGGCCGGCTTTCTACCCGGCACATTGTGGGCGCGAGCGCACTAAAGACGGGAACGACAAGCTGTCAGCGCTCAAACCGTCAGCCGGCTGCCCCGCCCTTCGCCGGCACCACGATACCGAGGGTGCCCCATCCTTTCGCGCATTTGGTTTATGCGAAAGGGTGGGTCTGATTTCTGCCGACCTGACCTCACCTTTCTTTTTCTCTGTTATTTGGGTTTCAGGCGTCGTCATTGTCGATCATGATAGCTGCGGAACGACCGGAGCTGCCGACATCTTCGCCGCCCACCCTTTGCTCCGAGCGCAAAAATCAAAACCGCGCTCTCCACAAAGAGCCTGTCCCGAGCAAGGCCGAGGGAATGGGGCACCCTCAGTTTCGATAGGGACGGAGAAAGAAAAACAACAAGAGAGGCCGGGGCACCCGGCGCCTGGCATTCCCGTCGAGGCTGGAGTTGAATAGACGTGAAGGGTCCTTCAACCGAGCTCCCTTGGCAAATGTCATCTTGACGACTTTCTTGCACGTCTCTCCCGTGCAGACGATGCGGCCGTGGGAAAAGACGGGAGTCCCCGGCGATGTCAGCTTGGCCCACTTCACCTCTTCGACGATCTCAGAGTCTGTTTCGTGTATGATTTCGCGCACTTTTGCGAGCATCTTCCCGCGCCAGTCGCCAAGTTCCTTGATCTTGTGGTCGATTAATGCAGAGGCAGATTCCATCGGGACGGTCCTTTTCATGTACAGCTCCAACTCTCGCACTAATTTAGCTGCGCTCAACGTAACCTGCAACCTCCGCAAGTGGATGGACGCATTTCGGAAGTGAGACTGCGTGTTCTGCGCACTTTATTATCTTGCATGGGCTCTGATTTTCGCGTAGAGAAACGACTCCGTTTAGACGCTCGGCGTTGTCCTCAGGCGGAGATTCGAGGGCGTCCGCTCCAATTGAATATGCGAGGAGGGCTGTAAACGTGCGCCTCCACCTCGAAGCCGAGTTTTAGCAGTTTGTCGCTGAAGCTAAAAACGTGGCAGACGCCCACGACGAGCAGCCCTGAATGGAGCAGGGTGTCTGAGAGTGTCTTCTGCACCCAAGCGTCTTCTCGTAGAGCTTGTAATGACAAATCTTGAAACGTGTCATAGACGCTCTTTGTAGCCGCGTCAGGTATGTGTTTTCTCTCTTCAGACGTAAGGTCCATGTTTCCCCAACGGATCCCCAACGAACCGGCCAACAGCTCCACGCAAGATTTCGGCGGCAAACCGGACGCCTCCTCCAGTATGGTAGCGACCTTGTGATCTGCGATGAGTTCACGGAGACGCTGATTGAATCTAGCGTCCATTGGGGTGTCCATTTGGAACTCATGGTGAGTGCCGAAAATGCAAAGGTGTTTGCTCATAAAGCTTGGAAACTCTGGAAAATCCGGGGCTGTCCGCGATTATTCGATTATTCCCGTTGTTTACCCTCAACCCTTCGCGCTTAAGGTCAGTATCATGTTCTTTGGGTGCGTCAATTGGCACCATGACACTTCTTGTATTTTTTATTACTGCCGCAAGGGCACGGGTCATTTCTGCTGATCTTCTTCGCGTTTGGTGCAAGCCGCGCCTTTCCCACTGCTCCGCGGGTATCAAGATTTCGAGTGAGTTCATCCATCTGGGAATTCTGCTCCCACTTGCAATCAAGACTTAGACCGAATCTAAGTCGCCCATTCTCGGGCGCTATACACAATCCGAACCATTTGTTCTCTCTGTGTGCATATTTTCGCTTCGCACAATGAACTTCGAGACGGCCTAAGGCAGTTTCCATCGGGTCAGCATTGCAGTGAATAGTCAGACCAGCCTGACATTCACTCAGGGCGACTGTGCAGTCATGATTTTTGCCGTCTCTGCGCGATAGCATTGCGATCCGATCGATTCCCTTGCTGATTTCGAGGTAAGCGTTTTCGCTTAAAGTTAGCAGCATAAAGCCGAGGTCCAATACCTCCGGGTCCGCACTGAATTCGATGTCCTTCACGATTTGGCCCAGAGTTGTTTCGGCTACTCGGGTTAGTATTCCGTCCGGTGTGCGCTTCGCGGGAATGCCCTCACGGCGAGCACACATCGCGAGGTCCAGGTCGGCTGAGAAGTCGTCCTCGAGACTGACAAAGTCGTATTTGTCGTCAAGCCACAAGTTTCTCTTTAAATGAAATGAAAGAATGATCAACTCATGGCTCGCCATTAGCTTGTCGGCATAACCAGTGCGTTTGTTGACATAGCTAAGCAATTGAAGGGGTGAGTGCAACATTTCTGCGATCGCGTCAAGGGTGAACACATCCATCACAAATGGAGGCCGGATATTCCCGCCATTGTGGACCCGCAGAAAGTGTCGCACTTGAAAGCTGAGCGCTGGATAGTGGTCCGTAACCAGGCAGAATATGTAAATTTCCTTGAGCTTGTGGGAGACTAAAATCTCCTGTCCGTTGTCGTCAATGAACGTGCATTCTGCATCATTTAAGAGTTGCGCGCATTTATGGCCTTGGTCATAAGCATCTTGAACGCTCTTCTTGAAATCTTCTCTAATCTGACCATCATTTCCCTTTCTCGCCTCTAGGGTCAGTCTCTTCGCCTTTGCTTGCACCACGATTGCGCGGTCACCAAAAACTACCAAAACATCTATTTCACCAAGTCGTTTGTCCTTAGATTTAGAGATATGGACGTTTCTGTGAACCCGAGTCTGGCCGAAGACCGTGTCAAGCCTCTCCTTTGCGAACTCTTCTGTGAAAACGCCGCGATGCTTCAATGATGTCGGAGCATATTTATGGTCACAAGCCATCCAATAGAACGGTGATTCGTAAAGCGACTCAACCAAGCTGTACTGCTGGAAGAGAATGAAATTGTCCCCATTCCGTAGCAGAGGCGTGGCATTCGCCACGTTGAAATCATGCAGTGTACGAAATCCCTCATTTCTCTCACCGTCAGCCACGGTAAACGCCCCAAGGACGTTCTCGACCACAGACAGGTCAATTCCAGAAAAACTTCCAATATCTGGAGCAGTAAACGAGAAACCCGGCAAGAATGTCCATTTTTCAGGCGGAGTGCTTGTAAAGGAATACACCAGAGCCGCTAGTCGCTCATCCTGTAACTTGCCCACTGCATGGACGACGTCTCTGGCATTGTGAACCGAGAAACCTTTGTTAATCCCCAGCCAAGCATCATCTCGGGCGTATTTCTTAACGGCGAAATCGCGATACTGAAATGAATACGCACCTTCGCCTCCGTAGAAGATTGGCTCACGCATCGCCTCTCCTCTTGCGAGCAGATCATCAGCGGCAACACGAAGTTGCTCAAGATCGTTCTTGTCGAAAACCTGCTCCAGGATCGATCGAAAAACGCTCATCATCGAGCCGTGTAGCTCCTCGAGAAGGGCGTAGGTGCGGTCGAGATAATTCTGAACGACCTCAAGGCTAGGAAGTGAGTAATCGACTTCCTTCTTCAGTAGGAGGCCGATCAACGTTGAGACTTCCGTTCGAATAAGTCGATCTTTCGAGAACATCTTTTGCAAGTCTTGAGTCGTCATCTCACCTAGGTAGGCGACCATGTTGTCTTTAAAGCTGATGAACGCCAATGCATGAACGTATCCGGGCGAGATGCAAAGCTCAGCTAGATCTGCAAAAATTTCTTTTTCCGTTCGCATAAGTCCGTTCAGCGTGAACTCGATACTTACAATACCACGAAGAAAAAGAGAAGGCTAAAGCTGGCATGAGTGCCATGGACAGGACTTGGCAGGCGGAGGGTGGGGATCAAGGGCTCTGCGCATTGTGCTCGACTGTCGCGCGAGGCGGAGTGCTATCCAATCACATTGAAACGCCATCAGCAGGCGCGGCAGCTTCATAGCGTCACGCAAGCCGGAGGCGGCCCACCCACCCAACGTCGCCGCCTCCTCGCACTCCTACGACCTAAACAGCCGGCGGTCCGCGGTCAGGCGCTCGCTGCGTGGCCTGCAGGTTGCAATGAACGAGAGCCCCCAGAGCACGCCGGTGGCCGCCGCCCGGCCCCATGCCTCGGGGCCATCGACGGCCTCGAGGCGGCCGGGTGCCCCGCCCTTTGCCGGCACCACGATACCGAGGGTGCCCCATCCTTTCGCGCATTTGGTTTATGCGAAAGGGTGGGTCTGATTTCTGCCGACCTGACCTGACCTCACCTTTCTTTTTTCTCTGTTATTTCGGTTTCAGGCGTGGTCATTGTCGATCATGATAGCTGCGGAACGACCGGAGCTGCCGACATCTTCGCCGCCCACCCTTTGCTCCGAGCGCAAAAATCAAAACCGCGCTCTCCGCAAAGAGCCTGTCCCGAGCAAGGTCGAGGGAATGCGGCACCCTCAGTTTCGATAGGGACGGAGAAAGAAAAACAACAAGAGAGGCCGGGGGACGTGTGGCCCACCCTTTCTTCTTTTCCGTCCCTCACCAAGCTGAGGGTGCCCCATCCTTTCGCGTTTTTTGCGAAAGGGTGGGTTTGGACAACAGCCAACACTCGAGATTCTTTCTGTTTCGTCCACATGAGGAAAGCATCTCGCGATTAACACAATGCAGAGCACATCATCGAGCGCGAAGACGTATTACTCGCAAGAGGGAACCACTGCACGCTTTGCGCTCATTCCGGGGGACGGCTAGATCGTCTTGAGTGCGGGCGGCGTCACTTCTTTGATGCCTGCCGGCCACGAGTCAGTCGCTTCCGATCTGCGACGTCCCGCACGCGCCCTCCCTCGACGTCGGCGAGCACACTCTGAAGCCACTTCCGATCAAGGCGATGCTGAAGCTCAAGGTGTTTCATAAGATGAAGCGCACCCGTCCCGGGAATCGACCCGAGTTGCTTGCGAATTTCCGCAATTTCTCGAATCGATTCCGTCTCTCGCGAGATCCTGGTTCGCAGCAGATCTGCGATCAAAGACAGGTTGCTGAATTGCAGAAAAAGCATCGGGCCGTAGAGCTGTTGGGCGACCGGCCCCTGGGCGGCGAACTGCCCGTTCAGAAGTTGCTGAAATCGCCGCTTGCCGCTGGCCGAAATTCCGTAAACAGTGCGCATGCCGCCGCGAGCTACGCGTTCCTGTCGAACCGCTGCGATGAGCCCTTTCTTCTCCAGTTGTCGTATCGCGTAATAGAGCGTACCCACGTCGACGTCGGTGTAGCACTCGATCATCGCATTTTGCAGGCGGCGCTTGATTTCATACGGGTGGAAATTGCCCCTGTGCAGTACGCCAAGAATGAGAAGCTCGGCCTTCATAGTTGGAGTATACTACTTTAATTAGACTATAAAAGGAGGATTCCATGAAACGGTCGATTTTCGCAGTGGTTGCCGGGCTTGCGGTGTGGATGCTGGTGGCGACGCTTCTCAACTTTGGGCTGCGGGCCGGCCTCGCAGGTTATGCCTTGGCTGAACGGACAATGACGTTTACGCTGATCATGAAGGTCGCACGTTTAATTCTTGGCGCTCTGGCCTCGCTCGCTGCCGGCGCAGCAGCGGGCCTGATAGCTCCGTCGAAGACGGGCCCACGTTGGGTGCTCGGCGCCATTATTCTGGCGGTCTTCATTCCGGTACACGTTCAACTTTGGGCGAAGTTCCCAGTTTGGTATCACCTGGTATTTCTGGGAACTTTGGCACCTCTGGTGGCGATGGGCGTAACGTTTACACGGACCCGCCTCCGCACTAGTCCAACGGAGTTCGGGGACAAGATTTCCGTCTGACAGAGTCAGGGGTACCACTCGGCACATTGACTGACATTGTCTCAATTGCGGTTGGAGAATCTGCCTTTCAGCGCGCAAGAAGCGTGACCAGAATGGCTGCGATTATCAGATGGATAGAAACGCGACAGCCTGAATTGCGTTATTTTCGTACAAAAATAAAATCGCTCAGTTCAGGAGCCTGTCGGAGAGAAACTTTTTTGGACGAACAATCAATAACTTACAAGCAATGCGTTCTCTGCAAGTGATTGATTCTTCGTCCGAGGAATTCTATCTCCGACAGGCTCTCAGGCTGACCCCCTTTTCCCGACCCGCTTTTCCCAGCTTTCTGATTGGCCTGCCAAGCGCGCCGGCCATCAGGTTTTCGATTCGGACTCTATGGAATAATCAGTCGCGATGGAACACTCAGCGCAACCCGAAGGAGTGCTTGGTCGCCACGCAGCGGCACTCAGAGCGGCACTCTCGCAGCCTTTTCTCCGATTAAACTTTGTGACGCTCTGGGTCCGGGATCAGGAGCGGAGCCAGCGGTTCTTCGTGGAAAAGCTATATTTCGAGGCCATTGTGGACGTGCAAACTCCCGAGCTAGGCCGGTGGATTGTTGTCGCTCCGCCGGCTGTTGGCTGGCTCGCTGGAACGGCCGGTGCGAGCCTGCCCGGGATCGCCCTCGTTGTTCCACTCGAAGGATCTGCGGAGCAGCAACGCATCGGCCAAAACACCGGATTTAGCTTTCTTACCGAAGACGTGCGTGGCGTGTTCGAAGAATGGTCGAGACGCGGAGTCCGTTTCCCGCTCCCGCCAATGGAACCTTCCTGGGGAAGAGGCCAAGCGAGGTACGCGGTTTTTGAAGATGTCGACGGAAACAGTTTTTCTCTGATTGAGTTCGATGAGGCGACGCGCACGCTGGAAGCAGAGCGCCGGGCCCAGGCCGCCAGGTTGGAAGGGGAGCGCCAGGCAGCGCACGACTTGGCAATCGCCAAACAAGTGCAGACCCGTTTGTTTCCGCAATACCAGCCGCTGATTCGAACGCTTGCTTATGCAGGGATTTGCCATCCCGCTCGGACCGTCGGTGGAGACTATTACGACTTTCTTGATCTCGGCAGCCGAAGGCTCGGCCTGGTAGTAGCGGACATCGCGGGCAAAGGCATCGGAGCCGCTCTGCTCATGGCGAATCTGCAAGCAGCTCTGCGCAGCCAGTGCGCGACGGCTTGGGAACAGCCCGAACGATTTCTGCGGTCGGTGAATCATTTGCTTTACCAAAACACGGCCGAGGGCGATTACGCTACCCTTTTCTTCGCCGAATACGATGATGACACGCGCAAGCTCCGCTACTGGAATTGCGGCCATCCGCCTGCCTTGCTCCTACGTGGGGACGGCAGTTTGGAACGGCTCGGGGCAACGTGCACAGTGGTGGGCTTGTTCGAGAAATGGGATTGCGCGATGGAAGAACGCGAAACGGCTTCAGGCGACGCCATCCTGCTTTACACCGACGGTGTTACCGAAGCTCTGAATGGCGAGGGAGAGGAATTTGGCGAAGAGCGTCTGCTCGAAGCCACCCGGCAACATCGTGAGCTATCCCTGCCGGAGTTGCTGGCAGCAGTTGCAGATCAGGCTCGAAGATTCAGTCCTCATGAACAGGCCGACGACATCACGTTGATAGTCGCCAAATGCACGTGAGGTTAGCCAGGCGGGAACGGTGGCCTTTGTGAACAACATCCCCACCGCGGCCTCTCGACTCAACCGGCTCAGCATCGCCAACGCCGCCCGTTCAGCCGGTGACTCGTCCGCTGCGCCACTTGGTGGCATACGGCAGCACGAACAAGTACAGACCGGCGAACAGGAGCAAGGCGAGCGGGAGCAGCGCCAAGAGGCCCACCCCGCCGGTATACTTCTTCTGTGCTACGGCGACGGTGTTGACGATGACACCCACCGTAAAGGCAATGGTCAGCCAGCGGTGGATCTGCCGAATCCATTTGTTCCAGTTCAATGGGATCTCCTCTGAAGTTGGCGCATTGTTTTGCGACCCCCTTCGATTCACGACTTTTGAGCCGCCTTAGGCGGCCAGTTGACAATGGACGTCTGGCTGCACCCACAACGCGAAAACCGCGCTTTGCGGGGACCCCGGCGCGCGATCCCGGCGCGCCGGGATCGCTAGACGCTGATACCGGTAGTGGATCAGTTCTCTGGAACTGACCCACCACCGAACTGCTTGGAATACTCAGCGACCAGCCGCTGCCAGCCGAACTTCATCGCCTCACCACCAGCGATGCGGCCGATGGGTGTTCCGCTGAGAAGGCGATCCAGAACATCGAAAGCAATGTGCCAGCCCGCGGCGCCCCACGCGATGAAGCGGCGATCGATGTTGTGCCACAGCGTCAGGCGCGTGCCGCCACCAAAGGCTTCGAGTTCCCACCGGGTATCGTTGTACTCAAGCACCTTGGGAGCGTCAGCTCGCGTCACTCTTGTTTCGATCGGCGTGGGCGTTCCCATCCAGGTAAGCTTCACCGTTCCAGCCGTACCCAGGCTCCCATCGACTTCAAAGGGAGCCCACTCGTGCAGATGCGCTGGGTCGGTTAGCGCCTGCCAGACTTTCTCCGGCGGGTGACGCAGTTCTCTGACGAGAATGAGCGTCCACTTCTCTTTGTCTTTTTGTACCCCGTCCTTGATTACCTGCGCCCCGCTGGCGGGACCTGGTGCGTACAGCTCGCGATCGGTCATCTTCTTCTCCTTAGCGTGAATAGCGTGCTAGTTGGGTGAGCTGAATGAGGTTGCCGCAGGTGTCCTTCAGCATAGCAATGGTCGAGGCGGTCACGTCGGTGGGCGGCATCGTGAACTCGGCGCCGCGGGCCTTGATCCGCTCGTAGTCGCCCTTGACGTCGTCGGTATAGAACATGATCGCGGGCTGGCCCTGTTGAAACATCGCCTGCTGATACGCTTTGGCTGCGGGGTTGTTGTTCAGCGCCAGCTGCAGCTCAGTGCCGTCCGGCTCCTCGGGCGAGGCCACGGTCAGCCAGCGATATGGGCCCTGACTGAAATCAGTCTTCTTGGCAAAGCCCAGTACCTCCGTATAGAAGCGCAAGGCCTTGCCCTGGTCGTCCACGTACACGCTGGTCACTTTGATTTTCATTTCGTTTCTCCTTTGTCACGTTCGCGGTTTGGGCCGCGTCGCCTTCTCCTTGTCTTCCTTTTCGTTGGCGTTGATTGATCTTTATCTTTGCCCATGCGGTCGAGGTGGCGTTCGAGAGCATCCAGGTGAGCGGACCAGAACCGGCGGAACTGAGCCAGCCAGGCATCCATCTCCTGAAACGGTTCAGGTTTCAGCCGGTAGAGACGGCGCTGTGCGTCCACCATGGATTCCACGAAACCAGCCTCGCGCAGCACTCGCAGGTGCTTGGACACGGTCGGCTGCGGCATACGAAGCTGGCGCTCGATCTCTCCCACCGACTGTTGTGACGAGACCAGGAGGCTCAGTATCGCGCGGCGGTTCGGCTCGGCAATGATTTCGAATACAGATTCCACTCCCTTCATATACTCCAAAGAGCATATGCGTGTCAAGGCATATATAGGCAGGGGGCAGGCAACGGTTTCAGTCGGTGTGCGCGGATGCACCGTCTGATGCGTTTTTGGCGGGATGTCGCAAGTCGATGATCGCGAGACGGGGCAACGAATAGAGGCTCTGCCGTTGGCTGCTTCGATTGAAACTCTTCGCTGGCATGACGCATGAGATGGCGATATCGATTTGACCGCTTCTCCCAGCAGCCAGCTGTGCTGCAGTTCCCATCTCTGTGAGTTCGACCCGGATATCCGCGTATCTCGCGCGCAGGTTCCCAACCAGTTTCGGAACAATGTGCATCCCCGTTGTGCTTCCTCTACTCGGAGGGAATGACATGGATTGGTGCGGCCGTGGAGACGATGACCGTGTCTTCTGAATAGGTGCTGGAGCCGCTCCGGGAAGGTGGAGACTTCACCCTTTACCGCGGCCGACAGCACGGCAACCCATCGCCAGTGCTGGTGATCGCACTCTCCGCAGAACAGCCGTCAGCTCAAAGTCTCCGGCGGAGATTTCTCTCGAAGACATTCGCCTGCGAATCCAGTCCAAGGTCAAGAACCCGAACGTGGGTCACGTAATCACGTCCACAGTTAAAGATGGCCCCCAAAGCTACATTTACGCCACGATATACGAAATCATTGATCCCGCAGACCGCTCTCACCATCATTGGTGCTTAAAGCTTGATTCCTGCAATCGCAGCAAGAGGCTGGGTTGGACTTTCAAGCCGGAGAAGTCGCTAACTATCGAAGGCGCACCCTCGCTCCAAGTTCTTGCAAACTTGGTCAAGGCAACAATCACGGGTCAACTCGCCCAGAAAACTGGCGACTTCCACCTGATACCAGCAGAGCAGCTGCAGAGCATACGGGGCCTGCTACGGTTTGCAGAAACTCGAAATTGTCTTTATGGCTTTCATCTAATTTCGCATTCATCGTCGAAAACGAGAAAGAATGCGGCGAAAGCCCTTCAACCTGCAAAACAGGCGCTCCACTTCATCGCGTTTCCGGTAGAGTTGGCGATCATAGTCCCAAGGCTCTCGTCGGTTGGGTTTCGGTGGAACCACCGGAATCATGCTCAACTCCAACACCCAGTTGCCCGGTTTCATCACTTTCGTAGGCGCGATCCATGACCAGCGGAACTTCCCACCGGGACAGGGCCCAGTTCCAGGAGCAGTTGCCGGCCTAACAACTAATGTCCGATCCAGAGCAGAATTGGCTCGCGACTTGCAAGAAATTCTTCGTATCAAAAAAAACCCGTGGGGCGTGCCGCTTATCACGCCTCACGGGTTCGTGTTCCTAACCGTGCGTGCCGTCGCTTCTCGGGGAATCAAACCGAGCAGAGATCAGGCACATAGCATCAGGCACGTACCCCAGGGGAACGAATGCCTTTATTGCCCGAATCGGCCGAGTGTGAATCAATTCAAAGGTGTATTGGGAACATTTGCGGGCAAATTGGATTGCGGGTGTCCAGGTACGACGTCTGCAACCGACGTGCCTATGCTTGCGTTGACGGGGGTTGCCAGAAAGGCGTGGATATCGCCCGTATGCGGCCCGCTGAGGACCGTTGCCATGCCCGAGATTTGTCCGCGCTCATTGATCTTGTTCGCCATGGTCGCGAAGAGGTTGGAATCCGCGGGAAACATCGTGTTAAGGTCCTTCATCACGCCGTCCTGCCAGATGAAGGCATGCGACCAGTTGAGGCCAGCGTCCAGGGTGCTTCCTACCACTTGGCCCCGGTTGTTGATGCCGGTGGCTATGGCGGCATGATCTCCCGGCAGAGTGCCGAGGTTTGTGATCACACGGTCCTGCCAAAGTACGGCAACGAAGGTTGTGCCGTCAGCGCTGCGACTTTGCCCAACAATTTGGCCCCTGTCGTTAATGCCGTAGGCGATATTGGAACGCGCGATTCCGAGGCCAGGAAGCGCGAAGGCAGTGCCGTTTTCCCACAACATGGCGTGATGCGCTCTGATGCAGTCTCCCGAGTAGCCTACGACTTGGCCCTGCTCGTTGATGCCCTGCGCTTGCCCGTCTGGATCGCCAACCACTGTCGGAAGAGCTTGGGCTTTGCCGTCTTCCCATATCACCGGCGAATCAGTCTTGGAAGGCGCGGAAGCTGGGCATGAGGAATCAGGAACAGTCGTTTCCGCAAATCCTGCGATTTGTCCGCGGTTATTGATGGCGGCGGCCTGCCCGTTATTTCCGCCCACCGTCGGGAGAGCGCTCATGTGGCCGTTTCGCCAAAGAAACGGACTACACGTACGTTTTGTGCCAAAGCCGCAAACGTCTTCACCGTCCGGATCTGGAACAGATGTTTCGGCCATACCGACCGCTTCCCCGCGATCGTTGAGCCCGCCATAGTTTATCCAACTGTTCGTTCCTCCAAGCGTGCCGAGGTCGATCTTGAGTTCGCCGATGTTTAACACCGCGCGGCCCGATACAAGTGGCGCGAAAAGCGAATTGCTGACAGGGTTCAAGACCCCATCCATGATCTCCGTCCAGCCCTGATTATTGACGGCCATGGCACAACCTAAATTCCCATTGCCCAGAACGCCCAAATCGGTAACTTGGTAGCTGACTTGCGCGCCTGCATCACTAGAGCAAGCCAGAACAATCGTTGTAACCCACAGCATCCAGAAATTCCGCAACTGTCTTAGCGTATTCATATGTCCTCTTTTCCTCATTGGCTCACAACTCCACAAATTCCTGCTGAGCGACAACTGAGGAAGCACGTGGTGTTCCACGTTCACAACGATTCCGTGACGCAACAGGCCCAACACTTCAGAGCTCGAAAACGAGTGGCGGACTAACAACCTTCTGGGACGATCCCAAAACGGCTAGAGCGACTGTTTCTCCCACTTTCCATACAGTGCTGGCGAGAGGTTATGAAATTCAAGAACACCGAGTCGCCAGGAGTTAGGCCTTTCGATTGATTTTCAAATGGTTTAACATACATACTATTTGGTATGTTAGTTGCTCACGAAAGGAAGCGAAGGGTCCGTGATCCGGAGCGTACACGGGAACGCTTGCTGCAAGCGGCTTTTCGGGAGGTCCACAGATCAGGCTTTCAGAGTGCCAGCATCGATACAATTCTCGCCGCCACCAACGTCACCAAGGGAGCGCTCTATTACCACTTCGACAGCAAGAAAGCCCTGGGATATGCGGTCGTCGAAGAAAAAATCGCAAAACTTACGCGCGACAGGTGGTTGCGTCCCATGCTTAGCGAGGGGGAACCCATCGACATTTTGATCGGCGTTGTCCGGCGAATACCAGCTCGGCCCCAAGACGTTCGAGCCGGTTGTCCGCTTCTCCTTTTGGCACAGGAGATGTCTCCGCTGGACGAGCAATTCCGCAAGCGACTGGAGAGGATATTCCTTGACTGGCAGGAAGGAGTTGCAGCGCTTTTGCGGAAGGGGAAGTCCCAAGGAACAGTTCGCCGCGACCTGAATCCAGACGAGGCTGCCAGCTTTCTGATCGCGACGGTCGAGGGCTACGCCACGTTGGCAAAGAATGCTCAAGATGCGAAGGTGTGGAAAGCGGGAATCAGAAATATCGTGGGGTGGCTGAGGTCTCTTCGCGCGCTGGGTAACCGCAAGCGGGGCTGATCGCGTTGATCGCAAGGGGGTGGTTTGACACTGTTACATACCCACCGGTTCGTATGCTCGGACAGTCAGCATCGCGATCGGGCGAAGCGCTTCAAACTTCATCATGAAAAGGAGAACGAACAATGACAAGGATCGCAGTGTCGCGCAGGAATCTGCTCGCAACGGGAGCTTGCGCGCTGGTTGGTGCCGTGAGCCTGCCGGGACCGGCAAGTGCCAGCGCATTGGGAGGGCAGAACTTAACGAACGAGGAGGTAGCCCGGAAGTGGTACGCAGCCTGGGAGAAGAAGGACTGGAGCCCAGTGGATAGCCTGCTCGCCGATAACTTCACCTTTACAAGCGCGGCCGGCGACGACCACATCAGCAAGAGCACTTTCAAAGCGCGATGCTGGGAAACACAGATCGATTTCATTGGACATTTTGACCTGGAGCGAATCACCACTGGCGCGGAGGATGCTTTTGTGAAGTATCTTTGCCACACCAAGGACGGTAAATCGTTCCGGAACGTGGAGTATCTCCGAATCAAGAACGGAAAGTTGCAATCCATTGAGTGTTATTTCGGCGCGCAATCCAGCTTTCCGTCAGCAGTGAGCACTGGGCAGAAGTAACCTACGGGCCTGGAAGGTAAGGCGTGGGGTGCCGATCTGCCGAAATCACCGGTGATACTGAATCCACAATTCAAAGGCGCTCAACCAATCGACGCGTTTATCGTTCCCGTGGGCAGATGGTCAGACGGATCCGCTGCCCCGGTTATGTAGGACCATTTCATGTAGAAACAGAGCACTCGTCAATCTCGTTTCGGGATACCACGAAGTCGAAACCAGAGGGCAATGCAAGGTTCCATCATGAGCGCCCGCAAGATTCAGGACGAGAAGGCCATTGCACGTGAGATGTTTGTTCAACAAGCAGCTCACGCTAACGCGGAGGTTTCGGCTAGCCCAACGCGGGGGGATACGATTTGCCCCACCAAGAGCAAACGCGAGGATACTCTTGAATCGACGACAGAAGATGGGTTCTACGAACCTGTAGATACATCATTGCTTCCAGCAACCCGAGTCGATGCTGCAAACCTCATCCGAGCCTTGCAGCAGTTGGAGGTTTTAGCAAAACGACAGGCGCCACGAATCGCGTTCAAGGCAAAGGGTAGAATCTTATTCTTGGATTTAGCTGAGATCGTGGCCGTGCAAGCCGAAGGTAATTACGTTTCGTTGCGACACCGGCCCAATCCCTATTTGCTGCGCGCGTCTCTCTCGTCCATGGCGGAGAAGCTCAAGCCCTACGGTTTTATTCGCATCCACCGCTCGGTCGTCGTGAATATTTCGGCCGTGCAGGAGATCCAACCTTTACCGACGGGAGAGTACAGGCTGCGTGTAAAAGGTGGGGAGGAATACTTGGTAACGCGCACATACAAAGACAGCCTCAGAGATCTGGCTCAACTGTGGGTAGGCTCAGAGCGCCTTCCCGGCTAACAGGCAGCCAGGGCATTTACCTCGTTCCATCGTAGCATTCTCGATCGTCACTCACGAGAAGTCAGTCCCTAAACCGCGCGGCAGAATAGAAGCGAAAGCACCAAAAGAGCAAAATTCCGGTTCATCGTCGAACTCACATTGCACCCAAATGCACCCCACAAAAATGTGGACTGTGGCTTGCACCGTGCCCCGTCTCAGCAATGTTCTCAATCATCCCCTCCAAACGATCGGCAGCAGGGCAAAAAGCCGCGGTAACTATTCCTGGATAAATGTAGAAGCAGTTCTTACATCCGGCCGCCCGAGGCCCTCACCGGCGGCGTTTTTTGCTCGGCCAGCGAAGGTTGCCGTCCAGTTCCTCTAATAATGATTCTTCCTCGTCTGTATTTTCGCGATCCCTGTACTTAGGCGGCGGTACTTCTTCATCCTCAAACCAGAGCAGCGTCAGCGTTCGATCCCACTTCGTCAGGTGTCTGGCCTCCTCATGCAACACTCCGTCCCGCTCCCAATCGCTGAACCAGATATCGGCATCCACTTCTTCCAATTCCGCGCAACCCTTTCCCGCGCGAATTCTTGCCGAGATCGATCCGTCCGGAATATTTACACGAGGTGCAATCCAGGCATTTCCTTGCGTGCCACGTTTGCCCGGACCGGATATCCGGTATCTCTCACGCAGGTTCCGAACCAGCTTCGGCACAGTGCATCTCCCATTGTGCTTCCTCTACTCAAAGGGAATAACATGGATTGGTGCGGCCGTAGAGACGATGACCGTGTCCCCTGAATACGTGCTGGAGCCGCTCCGGGAAGGTGGAGACTTCACCCTTTACCGCGGCCGATTGCAGTCAGACGAAGGTGCCATATATGCTAGCGAAAACCGTCTGCTCGGCTAAAACTTCGCTGATTTGCCGGGGCAACCCGCCGGCCAAAGCAATTGTCAAAACAAAAACGGGGCGATTTTCTAATAGCGACCTTGAACACCGAAAGCGCGTCGAGAAAGCTCTCCACATCAGCGAACATGATCTCCGCCTAGTCATCGGGGGCAAACGTTTGCAATGGTAGTAAGATAGGGACGCTCAAAGGTTGGCGGCCCGGAAAAGTGTCGGCGCTTCCGACGCTGATTCCGACACCTGTCGGGGCCTACGACAGGTCAGTAGGGCTGAGTTCCCAAGACTCTAGCACCAGGGTAGATGTTGACTGCGCCCGGGATTTCTGAAGGCGGTCGAATTCAAAATGAGCCCCTCTCCAACACCGGTTAAGGCACTCACCACGCAAGAGTCAAACAGCATGCAGGCCGAGCTGGAGCGCGAAAAGGACCGGCTGAAGCTGCTCTTGGACATGACGAACACCCTGGTCTCGAATTTGGAGTTTCGCGATCTCCTGCGAGCGATCTCGGCGAGCATCCAGAGAGTTATGCAGTGCGACAGCGTTGGCGTGTGGTTGCCGGACTCGGAGCAGAGCCAATTGCGCGCCCACGCCTTGGAATTCCCGGAAAGCAAGGGATTCGCAAGAGCGGGTTTACTGCTACCGTTCGAGGGGTCCCTGATAGGCAGCGTTTTCAAAACCGGCAAGCCTCTCGTAGTAAGAGACAAAACAGATTTCATGAGGGAACAGGTGGCTACTGAGGCTCTTGCAGAAGGTCTCGAGTCCGGCTGTGCCCTGCCGCTGATCAGCCGAAACCGGACGCTCGGCGTACTGACACTCGCCAACCGGGCCGAGAACTCATTCAGCGCGGAAGACATTGATTTCCTGGTGCGAGCGGCGGGACAAGTGGCAATCGCGATCGAGAATGCCAGCCTCTATTCTGATCTGCAACGCAGCAAAGCGTTCCTGGCTGAAGGGCAGAGCATAAGCCACACCGGCAGCTTCGGCTGGAGTGTTCCCAGCGGAGAAATCTACTGGTCGGAGGAAACCTACAACATCTTTCAACATGATCGAGCAGTTAAGCCAACGTTGGAGTTGATATTCCGACGAATTCATCCCGACGACAGAGATCTCGTGCAGCAGACGGTCGACCGCGTGACCAACGAAAGGACAAATTTTGATATTGAACATCGTTTGCTGATGCCGGACGGTTCAGTCAAGCACGTCCACGTTTTAGCTCGGGCGTTGGAGACTTCGTCAGGCAACCTCGAATATGTGGGCGCCGTGACGGACGTCACCGCAGCAAAGCAGGCGGAAGACAAGCTCCGGCAAAGCGAAATGGAACTCCGACAGGTATTAGATTTCGCGCCGGCCCTCGTAGGCGTAGCAAGGCCTGATCGCACTCGTCTGTATGCCAATCAGGCCACGCTCGATTATTACGGTATCACTCTTGAAGACTGGCGAAGCAGCCGCCCTCATAGGCTCTGTCATCCTGAGGATTACGATCGCATGACGAGTGAAACTCAAAGTAAGTTCTTAAGTGGGACCCCGTACGAGACCGAAGGGCGCTTACCGAGAAAAGACGGGAAGTATCGCTGGTTTCTTTTACGCTATAACCCCGTGCGAGATGACCAAGGCCGCGTCATTCATTGGTATGTGGCTGCGACCGACATTGAGGAGCGCAAACAAGCTGAGCAGAGACTCCAGAATGAGAACGTCGCATTGCGCGAAGAAATCGATAGGTCATCGATGTTCGAGGAGATCGTGGGAGTTTCTCCAGCCCTGCACGCGGTGCTCTCTCGTGTCTCCAAGGTTGCTCCCACGGACTCCACCGTTCTGATCACCGGTGAAACGGGGACGGGCAAAGAACTGATCGCGCGTGCCGTTCACAGACGATCACAGCGTTGCTCGCGAGCGTTTGTCAGTGTTAACTGCGCCGCAGTTCCACGCGACTTGATTGCGTCTGAATTGTTCGGCCATGAGAAGGGCGCCTTCACGGGGGCAACTCAGCGGCGCTTGGGGCGCTTTGAGCTGGCCGAAGGGGGCACGATCTTCCTCGATGAAATCGGAGAGCTCCCTGCCGAGACCCAGATCGCGCTCTTGCATGTTTTGCAGGAACACGAATTCGAACGTGTCGGTGGAACTGGATCCATCCAAACCAATGTCCGGGTGATTGCGGCTACTAACCGCGATTTGGAGGCCGCCATCGCTGAGGGTATGTTCCGGAGCGACCTCTTTTACCGGCTCAACGTTTTTCCCATTGAGATCCCCCCTCTCCGGGAGCGAAGAGAAGATATTCCCGTGCTGGTCGAGTACTTCATCGATCGTTACGCAAGGAAAGCAGGAAAGAGCTTTCAGGCGGTGAACAAAAAGAGTGTCGATCTGCTTCAAGCCTACTCCTGGCCGGGCAATATTCGTGAATTGCAAAACGTCATCGAGCGATCGGTAATTGTGTGCGAGACAGAGCATTTCTCAGTCGATGAGAGTTGGCTTTTGCGGCAGCCTCTTGCAAGCGAGCCCAAAAGCCAACCGGAGCTACCTCGAAAGCTTGCGGCCCAAGAGAAAGAGATGATTGAGGCTGCCCTGCGCGAAAGCGGAGGACAGGTGTCCGGACCATCAGGAGCTGCAGCCAAACTCGGCTTACCTGGGTCTACCTTGGAATCGAAGATCAGGTCACTAAAGATCAGCAAGAGGCGCTTCAAAACTACAAATCCCCCAGCAGATCGCATTTAGATTCAGCAATCAGCACTCAGCAGTCAGCATTCAGCCCGCAAACGTCTCAGGCTGAAGGGTTGCCGCATGGTTGGCATGGTTAAGGGGTCGGCCTACGATAATTATGAAAGTGGTCTAAATACCTTCCTCAGCGAGCCCCAGCGCACAGTTCCGAAATTTCGCAAGCGTTGCGAAAACTCGCAACCTGGATGCTCATCAACCCACCTAGTTTCAACAGCTTAACCTTGGCACGGTGATTGCCACTATAGGCGTGGTGCGGCGGATCTCACAGAAGTAAGAATTCTCAGGAGACGGTGAGTGCTGAGGATCACGAGGGCAGCGAACGGAGAGGTGGTCGTTAAGCTGAGCGGTCGAATGAACGCAGAAAACATAGGCGAGTTGGAAAGGCTGGTCCGCAAAGAG
>Ga0209648_10000669_pt1 | contig 26578 bp, 21 predicted proteins | sample GraSoi2013_115cm_FD_185830 | JGI IMG/M metagenome (GOLD analysis project Ga0209648, IMG submission 185830) | Grasslands soil microbial communities from the Angelo Coastal Reserve, California, USA - Sample 9_17_2013_115cm (SPAdes) (version 2) | ecosystem: Environmental > Terrestrial > Soil >... | reverse complement strand
CCGCGCCAGCGATTCCAGGCGACGACGAGCGGAGCAGCGATACCAAAACTGGAGTACGTTCCTACCACAATCCCTACCACCAGGGCAAAGGAGAAAGCACGAAGCACCTGGCCGCCCATCAGGAACAGGACAAGCACGGTAAGGAAAGTCAGACCGCTAGTCAAGATCGTTCGCGAAAGAGTTTGGTTGATGGACTTGTTGACCACGTCAGCAAACGATTCCTTGCGCAGCAAGCGGTTGTTCTCGCGGATGCGATCGAAAATAACAATCGTGTCGTTCATGGAATAACCGACCAGCGTGAGCAAAGCCGCGATGACCGTCAGCGAAATCTCGAAGTGCAGCAACGAGAAAAATCCCAAAGTGATCAGCACGTCGTGAAAGACTGCCAGAACCGCGGCGGCTCCGTAAACCCACTCGAATCGGAAGGCAATATATACCAGCATGCCGCCCAAAGCATAGAGGGTAACGAGAATTGCCTGGGTGCGGAGCTCCGCACCAACCTTGGGACCGACGACTTCGACGTTGCGAATCGCGAAGGGCCCGAGAGCGTAACTGCTTTTCACGGCCGCAAGGACCGGCACGGTCACACCATCGGCTTTCGAGAGGTCATCGAAATTGGTGAGCACACCGTTGGCATTCTTATCGCGGTAGTCGAGAAGTTTCCTGGCGAGCTGCTGGTAACGATCGCCGGCGTTGACGGAAAGGATCAGCGGATCCTTCTCCGTAAGGAGCGCGGCGAGCGAGGAGGGCGTCGCGGAATTGAAATCGGGCTTGTTCGATCCAGAAACTCGGTAGGTGGCGTTCAGCGCGCCCAGTACTTTCTCTCTGCTGGCTTGGAGAGCCTGCTCGTCCTGGCCTTTGCCTTCCACGAAGATCACGACTTCGTTCGAATTGGGGTTGGCAATATCGCTGATACTCTGGATTTCGGTGTTGCCAAGCCCCTGCGCGGCGAGCCCACTGCGGAGCTTGTCGACATTGGGAGCCTGGGCGAAGCGCACGTCCACGTTGGTGCCGCCTTTAAAGTCAATCCCGTAACGCAGGCCGCCTTTGAAGAAAATCGAAGTCCACCCGGCGAGGAGAAGAATGCCACTCAGGGCAAAGAAATACTTGGCTTTGCCCATCCAGTCGATGTTGGGCTGTTTGAATAGCTCGATCATTCCGCTTTTACTTCCCTTTCTTAGACACCGGAGGAGGTGGAATGTTCCCGGCGTAAAGCCCTATACCATACGGTAGAGGAGTCTGCGCCCTGAACCCACAGCCCACCCGTTTGGACTCGTATGGGACGTTCGCCCCAGCAGTCCTAGTACACCCTAAATGCTCAATTCAGCCTGACGGTCCATTTTCGTCAGGTGATACTGGAAAATCGTTTTCGACACGTAGATCGCGGTGAATACGTTGGCAATCAAACCAATGGTCAAGGTGATGGCAAAGCCGCGGATCGGGCCGGTTCCGAAGAGGAAGAGGAAAAAGGCCGAAACGACGGTCGTCACGTGGGTGTCGATAATGGTCAGGAACGCTTTGTCAAAACCAGCGTCCACGGCGGCCGCCGCGGACTTGCCGTTGCGCAGTTCCTCGCGGATGCGTTCGAAAACCAGCACGTTGGAATCGACGCCCATGCCGATGGTCAGGATGACGCCGGCGATGCCGGGCAGTGTGAGCACGGCGCCAAACAGGCCTAGAACCGCCAGAAGAATGACGAGGTTGAGGATCAATGCCAGCACGGCGTTGCCGCCGGAGAGGCGGTAATAGACGAGCATGAAGAGCATCACGACGACAAGGCTAAGAACGGAAGCCTGCACGCCGTGGCGGATGGAATCCGCGCCGAGCGAGGGTCCGACAGTGCGCTCCTCGAGATATTTGATGGAGGCAGGAAGGGCACCGGCGCGGAGGACGAGTCCGAGATCATGGGCACTTTCCTGGCTGAAGTTTCCTTCGATCAAACCGGAATCATCAATGCGGCCATTGATCACCGGAGCGGAATAGACGCGGTGGTCCAAGAGGATGGCCATTTGGCGGCCCTTGTTTTGCTCCGTAAAGGGTCCGAAGCGCCGGGCGGCTTCCGGAGAGAGAGTGAAATTCACCTGCCACATTCCCGGGTTATTGGTGTTGCGAGTCTCTACCGCGCTCCGCAGGTCGCGTCCGGTAACAACAGCTACGCGGCTCAAAACGTACCAGCTTTCGGAGGTGTCGAATCCACCGGAGGGATTACGCGTTTCCGAGCGGCCGGGGACGAGCTCCGTGCCTGACGGCAGAACGCCTCCGTGGCGGCTGAGAGCTTCCGCTTGCGAAGCGTAGGGAGCCGGGTCTTCGACCAATTTCAATTCCAACTGGCCGCCGGCTTGAATGACGTTCCTCGCGCGCGAGGGGTCGCCTTCACCGGGGAGCTGAATAAGAATCTCATTGTCTTTGCGGCCGTGAAGCTGAATGGTGGGCTCCGTCAGGCCAAGGGCGTTGATGCGGCGCTCGATCGTTTCGAGCGACTGGGTCATGGTCTGTTCCTGGATGGCAGCCACGGCGCTGGGGCGGAGGGTCAGCGTATAACTCGAGGGTTCGCCGGCGGTGGCGGACATATCCCAGACGTTGTTGTACTGTTGGGCCACAATGTCACGAAATTGCGGGAGCTGGACGGGATCGACGTTGCGAACAAGAATGTGGGTGTCGTCGACGCGGCGCACTTCATCGTAGTGAATGTTTTTTGAGCGCAGCACGGTGGTGAGACGATCCACCGTCGTGTCCGTCTCCTGCGCGATGGCTTCCTGGACCTGAACCTGGAGGATGAGGTGCGTGCCGCCCTGGAGGTCGAGGCCGAGCTTGATCTGCCTGGAGAAGTTGTCCTTCATCTGCGCGACCGAGGTGGGGAACACCGGGTAGCCGAAAAGGAAATAAATACAGAACAGAATGACGGCGAGGATGAACAGCGCTTTCCACTTCAGATTGGGGTTCATGGTCAGAAAGTAAGACGTGTAGTCCGGCGAGGGGTGGGCTTATTTTGCATCTTCCGATGCCTCCACCTGAGCAATCGCCGCACGCGCGATGCGAATTTTAACCTGCGGTTCGCTGGAGATCTTCAGAATGACCGAATCGCCATCGATACCGTTGATGGTGCCATAGATGCCGCCGCTGGTGACCACTTTATCGCCGGCCTTGAGCTCCGCGAGCATGGCCTGCACTTTCTTGCGCTGGCGCTGCTGGGGCATGATCACCATGAAATACATAATGGCGAACATGAGCCCGAGCGGGATCAAGAAGCCGCCAAAGCCCCCGCCGCCAGAAGCTTGTAATAGGATCGCTGCCATCATTTGCTTTTGGACCAGTCCCTCTTCGTTCGTTCTGCGTTTTCAGACGTCAGTTTTCAGTTCTCAGTAATCAATACTGAAACCGAGCTCATGCGTCTTCGCCCGGTTCATCAGTCTTCTGCTCTCGACTCCTGCTGCGAACTGACTGAGTTCTGCCAGGCGCGTAGGCTATCTTCCGAAAAACGAACAACAGAAACGCCCTGCCGCGGGCATAGCAACCGGGCTCCTATATCGCAGACATCTCTTCGATTCGTTTTGGCGCCCTGCGGATGGCTCGCGCACTCCCAGGAACTCAGCCTTCAGGCTGGACCCGCAGCATAGCGCGCGCGCAACTCTGATGAAAAATTCGCTAGGTTCCCAAACACAATAGCCTCACGGATTTGGTGCATTATGTCAAGGTAAAAGTGGACATTGTGGTGGGTAGCGAGGATTGCGGCGGTGAGTTCTCCCGCGGCGAAGAGATGGCGTAGATAGGCGCGAGAGTAGCGGCGGCAGACGGAGCAAGTGCACTTGGGATCGATGGGCCGCTGATCCTGGCTGTACCGCGCGTTCTTGATAAGCACGCGGCCTTCGCTGGTGTAGAGGCAGGCATGACGCGCGGCGCGCGTCGGGAGCACGCAATCCATCATGTCGATGCCCAGCGCGACATAATCCGCGAGCTGTTCCGGGCGGCCCACGCCCATAAGGTAGCGCGGGCGGTCCTTGGGCAGAAGCGCTGTCACTTCGGCGGTCATTTCACAGGTCATTTCGTGCGGCTCGCCGACAGCAAGGCCGCCGACCGCGTAGCCAGGAAAATCGAGCTCGAGAAGTTGCCGCGCACTCTCTCGACGCAAATCGGCAAACGTCGCGCCCTGCACGATGCCGAATTGCCATTGGCTGAGATTTCCGTTACGTCGCGCGTATTCTTGAAAATAAACGCGCGCGCGCCGGGCCCATTCCGTGGTGCGCTTCAGCGCGGCTTCCGCTTTGTCGCGCGGCGCGGGTGTTTCAATGCACTCATCGAGGACCATGGCGATGTCCGACCCCAGCGCGAGCTGAATCTCCGCGGCCCTTTCCGGCGTGAGGAGATGCTCCGAGCCGTCAAGATGAGATCGGAAGCGCACGCCCTCATCGGTCATTTTTCGTAATTCGGAAAGACTGAAAACCTGATAGCCGCCGGAGTCGGTGAGGATGGCGCGCGGCCAGGACATGAATCGATGAAGCCCGCCTAGTTTGCGCACCAACTCGTGGCCGGGACGCAGGTAAAGATGATAGGTGTTGGCGAGGATGACTTCCGCGCCTAGCTCTTCGAGCGCGTCCTGGGTGAGGCCCTTGACGGTCGCCTGCGTGCCCACGGGCATGAATACTGGCGTATCGATCGCGCCATGCGGAGTCGTCAAGCGCCCGCACCGCGCTCCAGTGGCATCCGTCTTGGCGAGGTCAAAAGAAAAAGTCACCCGCTCAGTGTATCAGGAGAAGATGAACGCCCAGCCCACGCGGCAGGCCACGAAGGCCGCCCAAACACCAAACGCAATTGTGTAGGGCTTGGATCCCTTCAGTTTTTTCGGGTTCACGGCAGCAAACCCAATCGCCAATAAGATCAGGGTCCAAAACGTGAAAATGTCGATGGACTTGCAGAGCGCGACGAGCCATTTTGCCGATTCGTCGGGTAGAAATGCCGCCAGATTCGCGGCAATAGGATTTTCAAGGTCAGCCGTGCCGTACGGCTTCAAATAGAGGATGAGGATGAAGAGCGGACTGCTAACCAACCCCGTCAGAAAAGCATGCGAGGTGACGCTGAAAGCCGTGCCAAAATTCGTGCTGACCGCGCCTAGCAGGCTATAGGCACCCCACATCACAAGGCCCACGACCAGAGCACCGAGAATCGGGCCTAGAAGCCCAATCCCATAGGTTAAGACGGGAGAGAACTTGGCGCCGCCTTCAATCTGCCGCTGCTTCTGCTCGGCGGACATCTGCGCCGCGCGGGGGCTCTTTTCGATTTGCTGGCTCATGAATTCGCGCCAGTTGATACGCTGGTTGATCGAAAAGCTGACGGCGATGCTAAGAATTGTTGTAAGCGCGATCGGCAGCATCCAGCCGGGTTTCCTCACAATGTCTTCAAAAGTCTTTCCCGGCGAGAAGAAGACGCCGACGATTCGGCCGAACGGACTGATGGTTGCTTGCGCCTCCGGCGCGGGAATGGGGATTGTAGCCATCGAGGACTCCTCCACCACAAAGTTGCGTAGTTCTTGCTTCTGAGAGCGACTACGCACGAGCACAGGGCATATTTCAGTGGGGAGATTCTAGCGCGGAGGGAAAGAAGTTGACAGTCGAAAGTTGAAAGTTAAGAGGTCCGAAGCAAGAAAAGAAGGTACGGAAAAGAGTCGCTCAAGCGCGCGGCAGCTCCGGGACGGCAGAGAGCAATTCGCGGGTGTAGTCGCTTTTTGGCTGGTGGAGCACTTGTTCAGCGTCGCCCATCTCCAGGAATTGCCCGGCGCGCATGACGGCGATGCGCGTGGCAACCTGCGCCACGACGGGCAAGCTGTGCGAGATGAAAATGTAGGTCAGCGCGAATTCGCGCTGGAGTTCTTGCAAGAGGAGGAGAACCTGCGCGCCAACGGAGACATCGAGGGCGGAGACGGGTTCATCGGCGACGATGAGCTTTGGCTGGAGAATCAGGGCACGAGCGATGCCGATGCGCTGGCGCTGGCCGCCGGAAAATTCGTGGGGATACCGCGGCATGGCATCTTCGTTTAAGCCGACGCGGCGAAGAATCGCCTTCGTGCGCGCGAGGCGGTCCGCCGCGGAGAGACCCGCTTCGTGAATGGCGAGAGGCTCGGCAACGATTTCGCCGACGCGCATCCGTGGATTGAGCGAGGCGAACGGATCCTGGAACACCATCTGCATCTGGCGGCGCTGCGCGCGTAATTCTTTTCCGCGCAGCGTGAGTAGGTCGCGTCCCTCGAAACGGACTTCGCCTGCGTCGGGTTCGATCAGCCGCAGGAGCATGCGCGCCAGCGTGGTTTTCCCGCAGCCGCTCTCGCCGACAATAGCAAAGGTCTCGCCGCGGGAAACGGAAAAGCTCACGCCATCGACGGCGGTGAAACGCGCGCCATCGGTTCCTTGCGAAAAAACACCGCCGCCTCGCCGGTAGGTCTTGCGAAGTTCACGCACGGTGAGAAGAGTTTCCATCAGACCAGGATGCAGCGTGCGGCGTGATCGCTGCCGATGATTCGAAGCGCGGGGATCGCGGCGGCGCATTCGTCGCGGCGCAGTTCGCAGCGCGGTTCGAACGCGCAGCCGGGCGGCAGCGCCGTAAGCTGGGGAACCGCGCCGGGAATTGGCGTGAGCGTGCCGCGCTTCAGCGTAGGCGACGCTTTCATCAAGCCTTGCGTGTACGGGTGCAGCGGCTTTGCCAGAACAGTCCGCGCGGGCCCTTCCTCAATAATGCGTCCGGCGTACATCACCGCTACGCGCTCGGCCACTTGAGCCACGACGCCTAGGTCGTGAGTGATGAAGAGCAGACCGAGTTGCAGCTCGCGGCGAAGGCGATCGAGCAAATCCAGGATTTGTTTTTGCACCGTGACGTCGAGCGCTGTTGTTGGCTCGTCAGCGATCAGTAATCGCGGCCCCGCGGCCAGCGCCATGGCGATCATGGCGCGCTGACGCAGCCCGCCGGAAAGCTGATGCGGAAATTGTTCCGCGCGGGTTTCGGGCTCGGGGACGGCAGCGCGCCGCAAAGCATCGAGCGTCCTGCGCTTCCCTTCGCCACTTCCCAGTCGCGGCTGATGCGCGCGGATGGCTTCTTCGATCTGCGCGCCGATGCGCATCACCGGGTTCAGCGATGTCATCGGCTCTTGAAACACCATGGCAATCTCGCCGCCACGCACGTCGCGCCACTCCCGCTCGCTCAACGCCGTCAACTTTTTCGTTGACGCTTGCGTCGCTAGCGATGCTTCGCCGCTGACCCGCGCTCCAGGCGGAAGCAAACCCATCAGCGCCAGCGATAACATCGTTTTCCCGCTACCGGATTCGCCGACCAGACCCAGCGATTCGCCCGCGCCGATGCGCAGCGACACCTCGTTTACAGGCCGGACCCAACCCGCTGGTGTCGGCAGCTCCACGGTGAGGCCACGAACTTCGAGCAATCCGCTCATGCGGCCATGATAGACATGAAACCAGGAAGGCGAAACTTGAAACTGCTGCGGATTTCCAGGGAGGCAGGAACGTGCTCCTATCTTCGAGATAGCGGGATCACAAACTTCAATGCCGTGTGCGCCGAAGAAAAGCCGACGACTTTCACGTCTTTCAAGCCGCACTTGCGGCCGGCGGCGAGAACGTCGTTTTCGGTGATGTGTTCTTGACCTTTGCGATAGACGACCCAAAGCGCGGCCGCGCCTTTCATTGATCCGGCGATTTTCGGCATGGCGCCGAGGTTTTCCTTCGAATCAGCGCTGAAAAAAATCCATTCCGAATCGGCGGCAACTTTGCCTTGCTCACGGACTTGGTGAGTTGGCCTATTTCCGTGAGAAATCCGGCATCGAAGTCGCCGAGCAAAGAAACTTTGGCTCCGGGTTTCACGCCGAGCTTTTCGATTCGCGATTTTGGATGGAGGATTTTGTCGCGCCATTTTTCCGCGGCTGCGCCGAGATCGAAAACCACGGCTCCTTCCGCGGTTTGCAAGCGAAGTTCGCCGTCCACAGCTTTCGCTGATTTGATCGTGGCAAAGGCGATCTTCAGCCGGAAATCGCCGCGAAAGAGAATTTCGCTCGTTTCAAGCAAGGCCCTCCCTTCCGATTGCTGCTTGCCGAATCGCACCCTGCAACTCGCTTCGTTTCCCACGGTGGTTCACCGTTCTATCTGCCAATTAGTTCCGGAAGTGTAACTCTTCGACGGTGCGTGTCGTCCGTCCACGGCGCCCACGATAGTAAACTAATACGTTCCATGGCAACCGCAACGACAAATCCGGTGGACTGGAAGCTCATCTGGGCGCAGCGCGGCTTCCGTTATTTTTTCCTCGCGATGTTCGTGTCGCTCTTCGGCAGCGGAATGAACTTCGCGGGCGTGAGCTGGTACATCCTCTCCGCCACGCACTCGACGGTAAAAGTCAGCCTGCAAGTCATCGTCGTTACCCTGCCGGGACTTTTCGTGCCGTTTCTCGGCGGCGTGTTGATCGACCGCTTGGATCGCCGCTACCTGGGCGTCTTGCTCGACCTCGTGCGAGGCTGCTTCGTTCTCGCCACGGCGTACATCGCGTGGCGCGGCCACCTGCAGCTCTGGCATCTCTACGCCATGACGCTGATTACCGGCATCGGCTCCGCCATGTATTGGGCCACGGTGAACGCCCTAGTGCAGGAAGTGATTCCGCCCAGCCAATTTACCGGCGCGAATGCCGCGGTGCTCGTGGGAGTTCAAAGCGGCATGCTCATTGCGGGCGCCTTCGTTGGCTTCCTCTACAACACCGCTGGAATAGCGGGAATTCTGACCATCGATGGCGCAACTTATTTCGTGTCGGCTTACTGCCTCTATCGAGTGCGCCGCGGCTACGTCTCGCCGCGCGAAAGCCAGAAATATCCGCGGGAGTATAGCGAAGCCACCGAAGCGACCGCCGAGGCGCTCGAAACTGGAGAGAATCCGGAAGTCGCGGAAGCGGGCCTCTCGCTCGCCGTTTACGCGGACATGAAGGAGGGGTTCGCATATCTGAAGCAACAGCCGCTGGTGCTTGCGCTGGGCATCACGCACGCCATCATGATGGCGGGTGTAGTGAGCGCCAACGTCGTTCTGGTGGCGCTCGCAAACGACATCCTGCATGCCGGTCCGCGCGGCCTGGGCTTTCTGGAAGCAGGCTGGGCCATCGGCGCCATCATCGGAGGACTCATTGCCAGCCAGCTTCCGCACGCGTTGCGCATGCCCCTCTATGTTGCGGCGTGTGCCGGGCTCGCGGCGGGCCATCTGGCGACTCCGTTCGTCGCGTTTCTTGTGGGCGCCGTGATGATGCAAATCCTGTTTGGATTCTGCCGCGCGCTTGGTGGAGTCGTGGCGCAGTCTTCGTTGATGACCATCGTGCCAAGACATTTTATGGGACGCACGCAATCCGCGATGGCGATTCTGACTACCGTGGTACAGCTTTTCATGAGTTTTTCTCTGGGATGGGTGGCACAGGGCGCAGGCCTAGTGGTGGCGTACGCGCTGCTGGCCGTGCTCTACACCGGCGCTACCGTCTCCGCCATCCGCGCCCGCCAGCTTTTGCGTTAGAAATAGGCCCTTGACATTTTATTTCTATCTATATAGAGTTATGAATATGGGCCTTCGCCTCCGCATCTCGCCGCAAACCCTCTCGCTCCTGGAAGCACTGCTCCTGCGCCCCGCTCAGTGGCACCACGGTTACGCCCTCAGCCAGCACACTGGCATCGCCTCCGGCACGCTGTACCCCATCCTCATGCGGCTTGAAAAATTGCACTGGCTGGAAACCCGCTGGGAAGAACCCGGAAAAACCGGCCGTCCGCCGCGCCATCTCTACCGCCTGACCTCCGGCGCGCGCGTCTGGGCGCGAGAAGAACTCGAACAGGCCCGCGCTCGCAAAGTCTGGAAGCCCGCCTATTCCGGAGCCTAAGCCATGCCAAACGAAGACAAGTCCAACTGGCAACGCCTCGCGGCTTCCCTTGCGCGCCTCATCGTCCGCCTCTGGCCGGAAGAAACCCAAGCCTGGGGCCGCGCCTTCGAAGCTGAACTTTCGGAAATCGAGACTCCCTATGAATCTTTGCGATGGCTGATCGGAGGTCTCGTGCTCCTCACCCGCGAACGTTTCAAGTATTTTATTCGCAGTCTAGGGCGCCCGCTTGGCGTTCCTGCGCAGGACGCCTCTTCCGCCCTCTCAGCCGGCCCCGCACCGCGCTCGCCGCGCCTTCTTACGGCGCTCTTCTTGATTGTCTGCGTCACCTTTCTTTGTTTTTCGGAAGTCCGCGCGAGCCTTGCTTCTGTCCTCTCCAGCCACATTCGCACAATTGCCCACTGGGATCCGCAGCAATGGAACAGTTTCCGAAAGCTCCATAAAGAAGCGCAAACTAACCGCGATCCGCAATTGCTCGCGTTTCTTTCTCTTCTTGCTCAAGAGCCCGAGGAGCGCATGCGACTCGCCGAAGGAGCCATCGAGAAAGATCCTTCTCTCATGTGGGTTGATTATGCGGGGTCCTACTGGAGCTATGCGGACGCGGACAGGCGCCATTTCCTGTCTGACGAAAGGATCGCGCGCCTTCAAGAATCCGATCCGCAGAATGCCGTGCCATTGCTTCTCGCTGCCGAAGCCATCCGCCATCCGGTGGAACAAGCCTATTGGGCGAGTAGGATAAACAGGCCGTATGAGGACGTCCCGGGTTGGCAGCGCGAAATCGCAAAGAACTCCGCCTGGCTTGCAGCCATGGATCGCGTCTTTGCCGCAGCGAAATTCGATACCTATCTGCCACACCAGATTGATCTTCTCCGTGTGGTGTCCAATCGCTTTCATGTCTTGGACACCGACTTTGCCCGGCTCATCCTCTTCGCCCACCGTCTTGGCGATTACGAGGACATCGATGCTTATTCCGATCTGCTGTTGGAGCGCGGTGAGGAAGCGGCCCGCCGAGGTGACTCGGCTTTGGCCGCCGCCAACTTTGAAAGAGTTGAGCGCTTTGCCCAGCGTATGCGAGCGGGAAGTAGTTTGTCCGGGCACCGTTGGATAGCGAGGCTGGCGGCCAAGTACGGGACGAAATCGTCCGAAAAGCTCAACTCGCTTTTCGAATCAACCGGCCAGCCCGCCCAAGCGCACCGCGCTGCCACCCAGCTTGCGAGTTGGCAGAACCTGCAAACGCAACTCAGCGCGCGGCCCCACCCGTGGTTCGAGAGGCACTGGACGCAATCCGAACGGGCGGCGGTGCTCATCAATCTCGCGGTTCTGCTGATTACTTTCTTTTCTCCAGTCGCAGTGCTCGCGCTGCTAAGCCTCAGTTTCGCCGCATCCTTCACGCGCCGGATTCTCGGCCGCCTCTCTCGCGTGGTGTGTCTCGCAGCAGACGCCACCCCGGTCCTTCTTGCTTCTTCCTTTGTGCTGCTCTTTTTTGCCAATCATCCCTATGCACAGGCCTACAAAGCCTACTTGACCTCCGCCGGTCAAATGCCCGCGAATCCTGAAGACATCGTCATCGCTGCCGGCGTGGCGCATTTGCTGCCCTGGAGCGTGCAAACAACCCTAAACGAAACCTTTGACGCCTATCATTTCTGGCTCGCCATCATTGCATTACTCGCTGTTCTCGGTCTCTCCTTGCTCTACAGGATGCTCCCGCGCCACCGACCGGCCTGAAGCCATTTTGTCGACTGTCCCCAACTGCAAAGGTCTCCCCGCAGATCAGCGGTCGAACAGGTTCGCGCGCGAAGCAGCTCCGAATAGACTGCTGCCGCCGGCACCTCAACGTTGCCCGGAAGACGGCGCCAACGCAGGATCTGGAGACGGCGGGAGATGTACGTTCTTGCCGCCGAGCAGGTCCACCGCGGCTTGATAGAGCTTGGCGCGCAGTTGGTAGCGTTCGTTGGCGCGCGTGATGTAGCGCACGGAGATCTCGACGCCGCCGATGACCGGCTTTACGTTGATGGCCGGTGCAGCTGATAGCGCGTTCATCTGCCGCGAACGCGCCGCGTGTTGCCATTCCTGCTCGGCCTGTTTTGCGGTTTCGGTTGTTGCTTCGGAGACTTTTTTCTGAATCGCATCGATAATGGGATACGGGTCTTTCCCCGTGGGAAGCACCACCTGCAATTCGTCCCACATCCATTGCCCGGAGGTCGAGAAATTGAAGTAGTGGCCTTCGATGGCATAGCTGTTCGTGAACGTCACGCGCCGCCCCGTCGGATGGCCCGAATCGGTCCAGTTGCCGGTTTCGAGCAAAACGGTGTGGAACATCCCGAGCTCGACCACTTCGCCGGTTACTCCGTTGATTTCCACCCAATCGCCGAGGCGGATGCCATTTTTTCCCATCAGCACGAACCAACCGAGGAACCCCACGATGAAATCCTTCAGCGCCACCGTCAGGCCTGCGCCGGCGAGGCCCAGAATCGTTCCGAGCTGGCTCGGCGGTCCGAAAATTACCAGCAGGATGAAGAGCACCGCGCAGATCTGCACCGCCACGCGCGTCACCGTGCGCATCGTTTCGACCTGCCGGCGGTCCAGCGACGTTTTGCCCAGCAGCCGCTCGAGCCAGCTATCGAAAAAGATTCCAATCAGCAGGATCGCGAGGATGAATGCGAGCCCGGTCAGGGCGCGATGAACAACCGCTCTTCGTTTCGCCGCGACCGCTTCGATCCATTTGCCATAATTCTCCGCAAGCTGCTTCTGATCGTCGATGCGTTTATCCAAGGATGCCAGGGCTTTCGCTTCTGCGGAGCGCCGCTTTGTTGCCTTAACCAGCGCCATTGACTCTTCACGGCTAAGCTTTACATGCGGCCCGCCGCTTGCCAATGCTTGCCCAGGGTCTGTCGGCCGTTCCGCGCGTAGCGCACTCGTTTTTTCCCCGGCGATTTGGGCTTCGCGAACTTTATGCCTGGCCGAAAAGAATGCGCCGGCGGACTCCGCTTCCTGCCTGGCCTGCCACAATAACGACTGTTTCTGATGGAGCGCCGACCATTGCTCGAACCGGTGAATCAGTCCGCGTTCTTCGATGGCGTTGCTGACCGCAACATGCAAGCTGTCCGCGGCGTGCGAAGCGGCTTCATGCTCCTCAACCATCCTCTGGATCCGGCCCTTAGGATCGCCGCCGGAGCGGATTAGATCCTGCTTCGCGTCATCCGCTTCGTCCTGGTCCAGCTCCTGTTGCGCCTTGGCGACATCCAACTGGTCGCCCACCGAATCCTTCCGGTCTTCGCTGGCCTTTTCGTATGCGGCAGTAAGTTGCGTCACCTGCGCCTTGTCCGCTTCCAGCGCCTTCTCCAACTTTTGCAAACGCTTCTCAATCTCTTTTGCTTGGGCGCTTAAGACGGGCGGGTTCTCCTCGGCGTCGCGAACCGCAGCGGCAAAGGCAAGATCCATTTCGCGGTCCGCGAGCCGCAGGGCTTCCTCCGCGAATGGCTTTTCCTCTGCGCTCGTCGGCATCTGCACAAGGCGCTGCGCCGTCAGGAACGGCGTTTGATCGACAATAGCCCCCTGCGCTGGCCCTCCATTCGCGGTCTTGGCATTCATCGCAGGGGCGTCCGCGGGCTGTCCCGTGCGGAACAATCCATAAGCAACCGCACCCAGCAGCGCAACCAGCACAAGCGCGGCAATTTTTTGTGTCGTCTTCATTGTTCGTGTATATCCGCACCTATTCTATACGCAGGGGGAGTCTCCCTGCGTTCCGTTTTTTCACTTACGCAAGCCGTAAGGTGCTGTTCCGCTTCGAGTCTGCGTGGCTGTTGACTACTGAAGCATCGCCTGTGCCCCGCTAACCGATGAACATTGGAAATGGCTGGCCAGTGTTCGGTCCTTTGGACTCCAAAGTTTTCCTTGACTCTTCGATGTCCCCTGGTATAATTGATCCTATAGAAAACTCTATTTGGAGTGCGGCAGCTTGCTGCCGCTTTTCTGTCTTCTGGGCCGTATTTATTCGCTCCTGCTCTCTGTACAACCAAAAACATAACCTTTAGAATCAATCGTTTGCGAAATGCAAATTTTATAAGTCCTTTCTTTTGATATTCATGCACCATTGCCGGGGGGTAGGGGGTGCGTCACCGTTTTCTCTTCGAACCCCGAACCTGCAAGCCCTAACTTCCGTCTTTTCATATCCTTGCGCACTCTTTTGCATTTTCTTGCACTTTTTTGCAGTCGCGAAAATCACAACTCTCTTCTTTTCATGGTCTTGTGCACTCTTTGACAAAAATACGGGGAGTGGGGAGAGGGGGCGTTTTGCCACCCAACCTCGGCCGCCCGCCACAGCAAAATGTCGGGAGTTGACGGAATTTGATGGAGAGGATAGTTTTGGCGGATGTAGATCAGAGACGTCATCCGCATGCTAGAACAAGATGGATGGGTGCTGGTGAGAACGCGGGGAAGTCACCGTCAGTACAAACACCCTGTTAAACTAGGTCTCGAACTGCCAACATAGCTCTCCGTCACTCGAAATGATTGGTTTACTCGCGGCGAAGAGGTAAGATAACGACATGCTTGTCAAGGTTGAGGTCTACAACGATGGCGAAGCCTGGTGTGCTCGTGGCATAGGCCAGGATATTTTCACCCATGGCCACACAGTTGACGAGCTTTACGAAAATATCCGGGAAGCGGTAGCGCTTCACTTTGATGGCGACATCCCAGCTACTGATATTGATGTCCTTCTTGTCTCCGAAATAAAAATTACACATGCCCCGGCTGCCACAAGTTAGCGGTCGCGCGCTCATTCGCTTGCTTGTTTCTCTTGGTTACGAAGTGATTCGCCAGCGTGGCAGTCACGTTCGCATCCGGAAGACTAGTGCGTTGGGCGAGCACAACTTGACCGTTCCGGATCACGCGGTTATGGCAAAGGGAACCCTGAACGACATTCTCACCCGCGTAAGTCTCTGGAATAACATTCCCAAGGAAAAACTAATTGAGCAGCTGAGGTAAGGAGTTTAGCGGAAATGAAACTCCCCGTTTGCCTCCCGGGAGTTCTTGAACGATTACGACGATTTGCGATTCCTCAGATTTTTCTAGAGGTAATCCCGCGAAGGGCCTTCGAGGAAGGCGCGCAGCTTGCGCGAGCGCGATGGGTGCCGCAGCTTGCGCAGCGCTTTCGCTTCGATCTGCCGTATGCGCTCGCGCGTGACGGCGAACGACTGGCCAACTTCCTCGAGCGTGTGCTCGCTGCCGTCGTCCAGGCCAAAGCGCATCTTGATGACTTTTTCCTCGCGCGGCGTCAGCGTCTTCAGCACGGAAGAAGTCTGTTCCTTCAAATTCAAATTGATGACCGCATCGGACGGGGAAACCACGGCCTTGTCCTCGATGAAATCGCCCAGATGCGAATCTTCCTCTTCGCCGATCGGCGTTTCGAGGGAAATCGGCTCCTGCGCGATCTTCAGGATCTTGCGCACCTTGGACACCGGGATGTCCATGCGCTTGGCGATTTCTTCGCTGGTCGGCTCGCGGCCAAGTTCCTGCACGAGTTGGCGGCTGGTGCGCACCAGCTTGTTGATCGTCTCGATCATGTGCACCGGGATGCGGATCGTGCGCGCCTGATCGGCGATCGCGCGGGTGATGGCCTGGCGGATCCACCACGTCGCATACGTCGAAAACTTGTATCCGCGGCGCCACTCGAACTTGTCCACCGCCTTCATCAGGCCGATGTTGCCTTCCTGAATCAGGTCGAGAAACTGCAATCCGCGGTTGGTATATTTCTTGGCGATCGAAACGACCAGCCGGAGGTTGGCTTCGATCAATTCTTTTTTGGCCTGCTCGGCTTCGGCTTCGCCCCGGTGAATGAACGTCAGCGTGCGCTTCAGCTCGGTGAGCCCGACTTCGCTGGCTTCTTCGATATCTTTCAGCTCGGTGCGGCGCGTGCGCAGTTCCTTGCGCGCTTCCGCCGCAACGTCGCCCTTGGCCATGTCGGCGCGGCGCTCCAGGCGCCCGGCTTCGCGTTCCAGCGATTGCAGCCGCTCGACCGTGCCGCGCATTTTGTCGATCAGCCGCTTCTTTTCAAATGGATTGAAATCGATGCCGCGAATGGCGACGGAAATCTCCACACGCGTCCGCGCCACTTCCCACTTCGCGCGAACGTACGATCTTTTCTTCGCCTTCGGCGTTTTATCGAGTTTCGCGGCCTGCTTCAGCGCGGCCTCGTACAGTTTCGCAATCTTGTCGATGTACCTGAGCGTCTGTTTGGTTTTGTTGGCGATTTTCTCTTCGGTCAGCTCTTCATCGTCGAACTGCACGATCTCTTTGATGGACCGCACGCCCTTGCGCAAATCGTCGCCAACGGCGATCAGCTCTTTGATGACGATCGGCGAGCGCGTGATCGACTTCATCACCACCAGTTGCCCGCGCTCGATGCGCTTGGCGATGGTGACTTCGCCCTCGCGCGTCAGCAGCGGCACAGTGCCCATTTCGCGCAGATACATGCGGACGGGATCGTTCGTTTTTTCCAGCGAACCGGGTGTCAGGTCCAGGTCGCTGCTGCCTTCGTCGGAGTGCGCCTCGTCCTTGACCACCACGTCGCGGTCGCCGGCTTCTGTGGAAACTTCCACCGCGCGCGCGGCTTTCGCCGAAGCCTGGTCCTCATAAATTTCGATCCCGTTCCGCTCGAAGGTTGTGAGGAGATCGTCGATTTCTTCCGAGGAATGCACCTCCGCCGGAAGCGAATCGTTTACTTCATCGTAGAGCAGGTACCCGCGCTCCTTGCCTACTGCAATGAGCTGGCGTACCGCATCATATTTCTCTTCAAGGCCTACTGCTGCCACAAATTCCTCCCGCTACTTGACCGCAATCTCAAGAACTCCCGGGCATGCCGGGGAACATCTCTATTCGCAGAGACACGCACAGGCTGGCGCGCAGGCGCAAACCACGGGGAAATTTCCCCAGAAGATCGCTCGCTTTTTTGTTTGAAAACCTCTGCACCGCGCCGCTTGCCCGCTGCTGCCCCGTGCGTTGCCCGCTTCCCGCACTTTTGGAGCACGGCACCTGCCGCTAACTACACAGATAAGATGCGTTTAACGGCAGAACCGTTACTCGCGAAACCCTAATACGCTACACGTTTAAGTCCCATCTCGTCAATGTTTTAATTCGTGGATTTCTGTGGAAGACTCCGTGGCTAAGGTTTAAGCTCACTCTCCCCATTGGAAGGAGCAAGTTTGTCGTGGCATCAGCGTTCTCACATGCGGTCGCGGCCATCGGCATAGGCGCCTGCTTCTACCGCCCAGGCACGCCAAAACGAGTTTGGGTTATCGGGACGTTCTGCTCGGTAATTCCCGATATTGACGTGCTTGGCTTCCGATTTGGCATCCGGTACGGTGACTTCTGGGGCCACCGCGGCTTCACGCACTCGCTTTTCTTCGCGGCTCCCCTGGCAAGCGCTGTCCTGCTCTTTGGATTTTGGCGAGGAGCGCCCGGCCTTGGCAGACTCGCGCTATGGACATTTTTCCTTTTGGCCACCGCTAGCCATGGTTTGTTGGACGCCATGACGGACGGCGGCCTGGGAGTCGCGTTTTTCGCGCCGTTCGATAATCACCGTTATTTTCTTCCGTGGACTCCGATTCACGTGTCCCCGATCGGTGTGCGGCGCTTTTTCACGGGTCGCGGCCTTGCTGTCCTCCAGAGTGAGCTTCTCTGTATTTGGCTGCCTGCGGCGCTGCTGGCACTTTCGGTCTGGCTAATGCGCCGGCGAGCTGCGCCTTCCACGTAGCCCGGAATATCACCCCTGTTTCGAGGCGCAGAAGCACGGAACCTGTCACCGCGCTCCTACTTTTCCCTTGACTTCTGTTACGATGAGCGTATACTAGTTGTTAGGTAAACCTGCGCGATTCCCTTATGCAATTGATGTGGTTGAGACCGGGCGACGGTGCCGTACCTCGTCGAAATTCGCGGCCTGCGAATTGTCCTTTCGCCCCCCGGCAACTTCTTTAGAATCAACACTTGCAGAATGTCCGCAAGTGTTGATTCTAAACCACTTACATAGACCCTAAGTCCTTTAGATGCAACACTTACAAAAAACCAGGGGGAGGGGTTGTTACGGTCAGCCGCTCCAATTCGGATCGGACAGCGTTTCGACGGTTACCTCGCTGCGGCCAGCCGGCGCATCAATTCCTGCTTCTTCTCCAGCAAGCCGCGCATTTCCGGGGCTGCCGGGTTTGCCTCGATGCTGCGCTGCACGTCGGCCAGCTCCTGCTCGGCCTGCCGGTGCTGCAGCGCCTCGATGCAACTCATGGCTTCTTCCCAGGTCGGCTCGTTGGCCTCTTCAAACAATATCTCGAAGAGCAGCCGCCGGTCGCGTTCTTCCAGCACCGTCCCCACTTCGGTGGCCTGCACGGGCTGGCCGGACAGGCTGGCGATCACCAGCGCCGCAAAAATCTTCTCCGTCTCCAGGCCGTGATACAGACGGGCATTTTCCAGGTGCTTGGCAAGTTCCTGCCGGAACCCTTCCGCCTCCACCAGCATGCGAATCAATCTTCGTTCGACCGGTTTCGCCGCCCGCCCGATCAATTCCGGACGCGTCGCGATTTCCCCGCGCCGCTCTTTCGCCGCTTTGCTCAATGCCGAACGCAGGAGAGGCTCATCGATGCGAAGCTGTTGCGCGATCCGCGTTGCCCATTCCGAACGCAAAATGCCACTGGGAATTTTCTGTATATACGGCAATAGGAAATTGAGCGCCCGTTGCTTCCCTTCCCCGGTGGTCAAATCCATCTGCCGCGCCCGCGCAATCAGGTAGTCCACGTACGGCGGCGCTTCCTTCAGAAGTTTGAGATACGCGTCCGCTCCCATTTCGCGGATGAATAAATCGGGGTCAGCTTTTTTATTGCCGACCGGAGGCAACGCAAGCACGCGCACCTCGAAATCCTGCTCGAGCAGGAGCGAAAGCGAACGCTCCGTGGCCGCCTGTCCCGCCGTGTCCGGGTCGTAGTTCACAATGACGCGACGCGTGAAACGCCCGAGCAATTTGATCTGCGGCTCCGCGAGACTCGTGCCGCAACTGGCCACCACGTTGCTGATCCCCGCGCGCGCCACCGCGATCGCATCCATGTATCCTTCGACAAGGATGGCGAAGTCTTGCCGCCGCAGCGCATCTTTGGCGCGGTCCATGTGGTATAGCAAGTTGCTCTTGGAATAGATCGGCGTCTCGGGCGAGTTGAGATATTTCGGCATGTCGTCGCCCAGCGCGCGAGCTCCGAACGCCACGATCTTTCCCGATTCGTTTGAAATGGGAAACGTGATGCGCCTCCGGAACCGGTCGAAAAGCCGCCCAGCGCTCTGGTCACGGGAGACCAGTCCCGAATCCACCAGCAATTTTTCGTTGTACTTGGGTTTCAGTTGGCGCAGCAGCGCATCGCCGCCGCTCGGTGCGTATCCAATTCCGAATCGCGCGATCGCATCCTTATCTAGCCCGCGATCCTCGAGATACGCCCGCGCCGCTTTGCCTTCGAGCGTCCCTTCGAGCTGCTTTACGAAAAAAGTCTGTGCCTCGCCGTGCATTTCCACGAGGACCGAACGTTGCTGGTTTTCTTTCCGCTCTTCCGGCGAACGGTCTTTCTGGCGCGGAATGGCGATCCCGCATTTCTCCGCGACGACCTTCACGGCCTCGGGAAATTCGCACTTTTCCATGTCCATGACGAAGTTGTACACGTCGCCGCCCTTGCCGCACCCGAAGCAATAGAAAATTTGTTTGATCGGAGAAACTGTGAATGACGGTGTCTTCTCCTGGTGAAACGGACACAACCCGCTGAAATCTTTCCCGGTTTTTTTCAGGCGGACGTATTCCCCCACCACGCGAACGATGTCCGCCTGTTGCTTCACCTTCTCCGCAAATGATCCCGCTTCCGCCATGGAATTAAAAGAAAATGGAAAAGTGAAAATAGAAAATGGCATGCCAAGCTCGACCGAGCCGGCCATCAACGATTGTCGCTTGGTTTAACCTTTCTTTCCTTCGTGGAACGAATGTAGCCGTTTATTAGCTTGATCGCGGAGATTGCCTGGCGATCCAAGACCGAATACTGTTCCTTCGTAATGTACCCCGCGTCCAGTGCCGTGGTGAAGTGATCCCGCAACTCATAGACAGAACCGCGGCTCTGGCGGCAAAACTGAATATTCTCCTGATAGGAGTAGCGCCCGAAGCCTTCCGCGATGTTGGCGGTCACAGAAACGGCAGCGCGACGGATCTGTGATGCAAGACCAAATGACTCATTCTTCGGAAAGCCTTGACAGATTCGATAGACCTCAACCCTTAGCCGCCTCGCGAGGCGCCAGGTCTCCAGGTCCGTAAAGTCTCGAATCCGCTGGAGACCAACAGGGTTGCCGGGCTTCTGCCCATTTTCCATTTTCAAATTTCCATTTTCTATTTTCTCGTGTATTCGTTTTTGTAGACTGCGCCAGCCTTCATCACAAACTTTACATGCTCCAGCGTCGTCACATCCTTGGTCGGATCGCCGTCCACAGCAATGAGGTCCGCCCATTTGCCCGGTTCCAGCGTGCCGACAAGATACTTCGACCCAAGCAAGTCGGAAGCGTTGATGGTTGCCGTCTGGATCGCCGCCAGCGGCGTCATTCCCAGTTTTACATAAACGTGGAACTCACCCGCGTTGAGTCCATGCGGATACACCGCCGCGTCGGTTCCAAACGCAACTTTCACGCCGGCATCAAAAGCTTTCTTTACGTTTTTCTGCATGGCCGCGGCGACGTCGCGCATCTTTTGCTTCGAAAAATCCGGGATATCGCTGTGCTCCATGTTTGCCAGCACGTATTCGCCCAAGAATAGGGTTGGCACAAGATACGTTCCGTTTTTCTTCAGCGTGGCAACCGCCGCGTCGTCCATTAGATGTCCATGCTCGATCGAATCGACGCCGGCTTCCGAAGCCCAGCGCACGCCTTCGGCGCCGTGAGCGTGCGCGGCCACGCGCCGGCCGAGCCGGTGTGCGTCCGCAACGATGGCCTTCATCTCCTCCAAAGTATATTGCGAGGCGTTCGGGTCATCGCCCTTCGATAGCACGCCGCCGGTGGCGCAAATCTTGATTACGTCCGCCCCGTACTTGATGACTTCGCGAACCTTATGCTGTACTCCCTCGACGCCGTCGGCGACTCCATCTCCCTGAAAGTGGAAGGCGGGCGGCAGCAAGTTTTCGTCGCAGTGCCCACCGGTGATTCCCAGCGCGGGTCCCGACGCGACGATACGCGGCCCGATCACGTCGCCGTCATTGATCGCATCGCGTAGCGCGATGTCCGCGTAGTCTTTCGCGCCAACGTTTCGTACCGTCGTAAAACCCGCTTCGAGCGTCCGCCGCGCGTTCCTCGCGCCGTGCAGCGCTTCTCGCGCCGTTGAAATCGAGAGCCCCTGGTATCCCAGCGAGTTCAAATCAAATGTCAGGTGCGTGTGCATGTCGATCAAGCCGGGCAGCAACGTGGCGTCCGGCAGATCGATCGTCGTGTCTCCGGCAGCCGCCGTGACTTCGCTGGACGGTGCAATCCGCGCAATCTTGTCGCCTTCAATCACGATGGCCTGGTTAGTTCGCAATTCGCCCGTGCGCACGTTGAGCACGCGCCCCGCGCGAATCACCGTCCTCTTCGGCGCCGGTGCCTGCGCGCTCACCGTGGTCGTCATCGCAATCAGCGTGGCCAGAACCGCCGCGATGGCTACTCCCCATCGATTGATTTCTCGTCCGGCTCTTGCATGCGACGATGCATTCTTCAAAACATTCATCCAGGCACCTCGTTGTAAATTGACTTTAGGAACGCGGCGAGTATAGCAAAGCAGCGCGGCATGCATCTCTACGGAACCAAAATTCAGACGCTAGCCCATTTTCTAATTTCCAATTTCGATTTTCTAATTTCTATTTTTGCAACTCCACGATGGTGATTGCTTTCCCGCCGTGCTCCTCGGTCTCAAACGAATGTTTCTCCACCAAAGGGTGCGTAGCCAGAAACTCGCCAATCCCCTTGCGGAGCGCGCCCGTCCCGTGCCCGTGAATGATCCTGATTCGCGCTTTGTTCGCCAGCGCGGCGTCATCCAGGAATTTGTCCAGGCGATCCGTAGCTTCTTCCACCGTCATGCCGATCACGTTGATTTCGTCGGAGGTGCCGGCTTCTCCCCGTTGCGATGTCACTGTCACGCTCTGCAACTTGGCCGCGGTCAAATTTGATTTCGGCGCGGGCGCCGCTCCTTCAACGCCAGTGATTTCATCCAGCGCCACTTTCATTCGCAGCGGCCCGGCTTCGATTTCCGCGGACGATCCGTCCATCCGCCGCAACACTACCGGCTTGCTGAACCCGCGCACGCGAATTTTCGCGCCGGGCTGCAGCCGGTCCGCGCTGACGGCCTCCATCGAAGCGGCATGCACGCCGAGATCGGATTGCGATTCCGAGATGGTCTGCACCACCGCGGCATTCAGCTCTTCGCGCGCTTCGCCGCGGACGTCCTGCATCTTCCGCCGGGCCGTTTTCTCCATCTGCGCGCGCAGCTCTCGCTCTTTTACCGCTTCGACGACGCGCGCGACATTCTCGTCAAAGCGCTTCTGCATCTCCGCGAACTGCGCTTCCAGTTCCTTGATGCGCTTCTGCTGCCGTTCGACCCACTCTGTTCGCAGCTTCTTGCGTTCTTCTTCCAGCGCATGCCGCTCGGCGGTCATCTGCCGTTGCATGCGATCCAGCTCGTCGCGGCTGCGATGCAAATAAGCGATGAGGTCAGCGGCTTCGCGCGATTCAGGCGTCAGCAGTGATCTTGCGCGTTCGATGATTCCTGCGGCGATCCCCAGCCGCTTCGCGATCGCGATTCCGCTCGAGCCGCCCGGCACGCCCACCATCAAGCGGTACGTGGGCCGCAGATTCACGTCGTCGAATTCCACCGCGGCGTTCACCACGCCCGGCGTGGTCGATGCATACGTCTTCAACCGGTCGTGATGCGTCGTCGCCAGCACGATGCAGTTCTTCGCGCGAAATTCGTCCAGCAGAGCCACCGCCAGTGCGGCGCCTTCCTCCGGCGCCGTCCCTGTGCCCATTTCATCCACCAGCACGAGAGAATTCGGCGTCGCCGCCTCCAGCATGGTTTTCAAGTTCAACATGCGCGCAGAAAACGTGGATAAATCTGCCGCGATCGACTGCTCGTCGCCGATGTCCACCAGCACACCGTCGAAAAGGGGAAGGACCGCCCGCTGCGCGGCCACCGGAATTCCGGATTGCGCGGCGAGCGCGGCCATTCCCGTCGTTTTCAGCGCCACGGTTTTGCCGCCGGTGTTTGGTCCGCTGATCACCAGCACGCGTTCTTCTCCCCCGAGCGTCAAGGTCATCGGAACAATGGCGCGATTTTCTTTGCGGAGTTTGTCCTCCAGCACGGGATGACGCGCGCCTTCCAGACGCAATTCATTTGTTGCGGAGAATTCCGGCATCGTGGCGTCAAAATGCCGCGCGAATCGCGCCCGCGCAAACACGCTGTCGAGTTCCGCAATCGTCCCGGCCGCCCCCAGGAGCGGCCCGCGAATCATTTGCAACTTCTCCGTGAGCTCGCGCAAAATCCGCAGGATTTCCGCGGCTTCGTCCTCGGCAAGCTGTACGAGCTGATTGTTTGCCTCGACTGTCTCGAACGGCTCCATGAACACCGTTTGTCCCGTCGCGCTCGCTCCGTGCGCCACGCCCGGAAGGCTCCGCCGATGTTCGGCCCGCACGGGAATCACGAAACGATCGTTCCGCAGCGTGACGTAGTCTTCGCCCGCTTCCGCGTTCCGCGCGCGCAGAATCTGCTTCAGATTCTTCTGGATCGTATCGCGCGTCTCCGTGATGCTCGCTCGGATTCGGCGCAGCGTTGCCGACGCATCGTCGCTGATTTCGCCGTTTGGCAGCACGCACCGCCGGATCGCTGCGTGCACATCCCGAAAATCACCAAGCGAAGAGACCCGCGCCGCCAACAAGGGAAACTTCACCGCTTCTTCGCGAAACTGTTGCCGCAGCCATCCCGCCGTTTCCAGCAACGACGCCGCATCCAGGAATTCGCCCGGCTCCAGCGCCGCGCCCATCCCTTCGATCCGTTCGAGCCAGCCTTGCGGATCGGCCAGCGCGCCAAATCCCATCTCGCGCCCCGCGCGCAGCCACTCCGCTGCTTCGCGAATTAATGCAAACGCCGATTCCAGCGCCGGGCGATCCACCGCCGGCTCAAGTAAATTCACCGCTCGCCGCCCCGGCGCGCACGTTGTCCTCAGCCGCAGCAATTCCCGCAGCTTGTCGAACTCCAATACGTCTTGCGCCGTCCGTGACATTGTTAGGTCTGCTTCAATTTCGCGGTCAGATGATTTGCCACGTCGCCCGGAGTCTCCGCCACATACACCAGCCGGCCGTTTGCCTCGCCCCACGGCGCAGGATGTCCCAATTCTACTTCACGCACGCGATCCAGAACCGGCTGCCAGAAATCTCCCAGCACGGCGAACGGTTTCGCTGTCATCACCGACTTGTTCAGCATTTCCCACACCACCGCAAGCTCGACGAGCGTTCCCGTCCCGCCTTTGCACGCTACAAAACCATCCGCGCGCCGGATCAGCTCAAAGAGCCGCTCTTCCCAGGTTTTCATCCGCACTTCCACGTCGATCCAGGAATTGAGCTTGGCAGTTTTGAAAAAATCCGCGGTCACCCCCAATGTTTTCCCGCCGCCTTCCTTCGCGCCGCGCGACGCTGCTTCCATCACCCCGCCGTAACCGCCGCTGCAAACTGAAAAACCATGCTTTGCCAATGCCCGCCCCAGGGTCCGCGCCTCTTCATAATCCGCGTCACCCTCGCGCGGCCGCGAACTCCCAAAAACTGTCACGATGATTTCTTTCCCCATAAACCATCCTTGATGTCACCGCAGGTGCTTGTTTTTCAACGCGCGCTTCGGCGGCGTCACGTTGAACTCCTCGAGCATCGCCACGCACAATCCGGTCAAAGCATCCGCCGCTTCGTGACTCTTCCCGCCCTGGTTGTTGCTCAAGAACGAAAAGATCACCCGCCGCCCGCCCGGCGTCTCTGCAAATCCCGAAAGCGTCCTCACGTGTTCGACCGAGCCCGTCTTCGCGTGAATCCGTCCCGCCGCTAGCGTGTTTTTCATGCGGTCTTCCAGTGTGCCGTCCACTCCCGCCACCGGCAGCGATGCAGAATACGGCCCGAACCAGGGCTGCTTCTGCGCAAAGCTCAACAAGGTCACAATGGCTCGCGGGGTCACCAAATCGTGCCGCGACAATCCCGAGGCGTCCGTTTGAATCACGTCGCCCGGCGCGATTCCCGCCGCAGCGTAGAAGTCGGCTGGAACTTTCATCAGCTCGTCCGGCGTGGCCCACACTCCGTTCTGCCGCGCCGCCGTCCGCAACAGCATTTCCGCGTGCAGGTTCTGGCTGATCTTGTTGATCAGCTTCACCGCGTCACCCAGCGGCACCGAAACGTGCTCCGCCAGAACAGCTGGATCCGCAGCCGCTTCGCCGCGATCGTGGCGTCCTTTGGCAACTCCTCCGATCTTGATTCCCCGCTCCTCCAACAGGCGTTTCAACGCGGCCGCCGCATGCTGCGCTGGCTCCTCAATCGCCAGAACCAGTTTCCGCGGCGCACTCTTCGCCGGCAAACTGCCCTTCACGACGACCAGATTCGAACCCGGCTCCCGCGTGAGCGTCAAATCCGGTTTCCCGTCCGCGGCTGAAGTGACCACCTCATTCTCGACCGTGAAATCCGGCGTCGCGGGAGTCACCGCCGCCTGCACGGGATTTCCCGCCTGTTCGCCGGGCGTGAGGGTCAGCGCCACCGTGTTGTCGTCCACAACGATCGCCGAGATGGCCGCGCCGTACTCCCACACCATGTCGTCGATTTCCCAGCCATTCGGATAGCGCTCGCGCGGAAAATAGCTGTCGTCCCCGATCACATCCCCGGAAATTTGCTTGACTCCCTTGGCTGCCAGCGCGTCCGCAAGCTCCACGAGCGCCTTCTCCGGAGGCCCATCAAATTCTTCCTTCAGTTCAAAGGGGAATTTTCTGTTCGATAGATTCGGATCGCCACGCCCCACTAGTGCGAGATCTCCATTCAGAACTCCCTCACTCGAAATCGTGCCACGCGTCTCCAGCGTCGTGTGGAAGCGGTAATCCGGCCCCAATTTCGCCAGGGCCAGCGCCGTGGTGAACAATTTCATGTTCGAAGCCGGAACGAAATACTTGTCCGCGTTTTGCTCATACAGCGTCTCCCCGCTTTCGGCATCCTCGATGAGCAGTCCCCACTCGCCTTTGTTCGTGGGCATTGTTCCCAGCAACGCTTCTACACGGGCGGCGAATCTCGCCGTGGCCTTCTTCGAAGCCCCGGTTCGTTTCTTTGAGCCGCAGCACGCCGGCTCAGTTTTTCTTTTCGATTGTGCGCCCAGGCGTGACGCGCCAATTCCGGACGTCCACACGGCGCCCGCCACTGCTACCACCGCACATCGCCGCAAAATTTTGTCGATTCTCATTTTTCACTCGCTCGTAAGTCGCTCTGGAAAAGTATAGTCGAAAGGCAACCCATTCCGTCCCCTGCGCGTCTCATTCAACGAATAAACCCCTGAACCAAGCCCGGTCCCTAGGCCCTGTTTCCTGTGCCCAAGGTTGCGCCCAGCCTACGGGCACTCTATGATGGCCCTGGCCCAAAAAACTACGACGAGGTGAAACTG
>Ga0209648_10000668_pt1 | contig 26586 bp, 20 predicted proteins | sample GraSoi2013_115cm_FD_185830 | JGI IMG/M metagenome (GOLD analysis project Ga0209648, IMG submission 185830) | Grasslands soil microbial communities from the Angelo Coastal Reserve, California, USA - Sample 9_17_2013_115cm (SPAdes) (version 2) | ecosystem: Environmental > Terrestrial > Soil >... | reverse complement strand
TGCGGCCCGCCGTGCAGCAGCACCAGCAATGGATACTTCTTTGTCGCGTCAAAATGCGGCGGGCGAATCATCATCGCCTGTACACGCGTGCCGTCCGCGCTCTCAAACCAAAACGTTTCCGGCGCATTCATATCCAATTTCGCCAGGATCGATTCATTCTGGTGCGTGAGTTGCCGCACCCCCGAGCCGGCGCCGTCCGCGACAAACACCTCCGCCGGCATCATCAAGCTGCTGCGTTCGAACGTCAGCGTCTTTCCATCGCCGCTCATCGTCAAACCCGTATTGAAACTTTCCGCGATAACCTTCTTCGGCTCCGCCCCAACGCGCGCTGCCATGGCATACACCGGTTGCAGCGTCTCGTTCTCTGCCATGAAGAAAATCGTCTTGCTGTCCGCTGACCAAGTAAGCTCATTCGCGCTGCGGTCAAATCCTTCCGTGAGGTTCTCGATTTTGCCGCTCTGCCGGTCGTACAACATCACGCGCCAGCGGTCCGACTCATATCCCGGCGTACGCTGCGCGTGATACGCAATGAACCGCCCATCCGGCGAGTACACCGGATTGCCATCAAAAGCCGGATTCGTGGTGATGCGTTTCGTCTCGCCTCCCGCCACCGGCACCAGGAAGAGATCGCCGTTCGTGCTGATGGCTTCCACCTTGTCGGTCACCGCTGTGAAGCAGATTTCCTTCGAATCCGGCGAGAAATTAATATCGTCAACGCCTCCCCGCTGGTCGGGAGGCACATCGTAATTTGCCCCGGCATTCAAATCACGCGCTTCGCCGCTGCCGTCCGCCGGTTCAACAAACAAGTGGCTGCGTTTGCCCTCAAACCAGTGATCCCAATGACGATACAAAAGCTGCTCGTACACGCGCGCCTTTACCTTGCTTTTCTCCTTCTCCTCGTCGCGCTTCTTGTTGCATGCATCGTCCTTGCAATCCGGGTACACCGACGACGTAAACGCTATCGTCTTTCCGTCCGGCGACCACTTCACTAAATCCGCTCCCGTCGATAAATGGGTCACCGCGTGCGCCTCGCCGCCTTCCATGTTCAGCACGTACACCTGCGAAGTGCCTTCCCGCGACGACAAAAACGCAATCATCTTTCCGTCCGGCGACCACGCAGGCGAAGAATCATGCCCGCTCTGGGTAAGCTGCATTGCCTCGCCCCCGCCCGTGGGGACAATCCAGATGTTGCTCGCGCCTCGATTTGCGTGCATGTCCGGAGTCGACACTGCATACGCCACCCACTTTCCATCCGGGGAAATCTTCGGGTCGCCCACACGATGCATTTGGATCATGTCGTCAAATGTGACGGCATGCTTCGCCGCCTCTTGTGACAAGGCACTCGCCGCACAGCACAAAACCAGCCCGGCAGCCACAAGGCCGCTCCGCAAAACGATACGCATCATCATCTTTTCTCGCTTTCGCAGGTGATTCGCCGTTGAAGACACCGAACCGTGGATATTGTCACGATTCCGCACAGTTTCCAAGAATACCTGTAAAGAAGGCCCGTGAAGAACCAACGCGACCGTAGGTATTCTTTGCTTCCTTACCTCATTACTTCATTACTTCGCTTTTCGTCCTCGCGCCCAAAACCAATTCGCCGCTGCGATCCCAAATGTGATGAACACCACGGCAAACTCGCCCCACCGCGCAGTCGTCAGCAGCAAGCCAGTAAAGACCAGGGCGACCGCAGCAAACCCCGTACCGCCCGGCAACCGGAAAGTCGCTCCGCCGGGTCTTTTCCGTCGCAATGCCGGCAAAGCCGCAGCCACGGCCCCGTACATAAACAGCCGCGCCACCGCCGAAAGCGTCGCGTTCCACCGGAAATCCCCCGAAAGCGAAAACACCAGCAGCAGCGCCGCAAACGCTAAAATCGAAATGTGCGGCGTTCGAAACCGCGGATGAATTTTCGCAAAGAGAGCAGGGAAGTCCCCGCGTTCCCCCATCGCAAACGTCACGCGCGGCGTGTGCAGCATATTCGCGCTCAGGTAGCCGTATACCGAAACCAAAGTGCCTGCCGCCACCAGCGATACCCCCACAGGTCCCAGGAATTGTTTCGCCGCATCTACCGCCGGCTTGGTCGTCGCCGCCGGATTCGCCAGCGTGTAAATCACCACGTACTGCACCGCAACATACAGCAACGTCGCCGTCACCAGCGCGATCGCCAGCGCGGACGGCGCATCCTTGCGCGGATTGCTCGCCTCGCCAGAAGCAAAGAGCGCCGCCTCAAATCCTCCATATGCGTAGACCATCAGCAGCACTGCCGCAAACCAGTCTCTGGCATCCGCCGGCACCTCCGCGGGAGTTACGCGAATTCCCGGATGCATCGCCAGCGCCGTGACTCCCGCCGTAACGAAGAGCGTGAGCAGCAAGACCTTTGTGACCGTAAAAAAATTGCTCAGCCACTTTCCGTCCGTAACTCCGCGATAGTTAACCGCCGCCAAAAGTCCAATCAGCACGATCAGCACGCCGGCCCGCACCGACGACTTTCTCGCCGCAGGCACAAACGCCGTCAGATACGTAATGAAAAGATTCGCCACACCCGAGCAAGCAGAAATGCGCGATAACCACGTGAGCCATCCGATCTGAATTCCAACGAATCGTCCAAAAGCCTCGCGCGCGTATAGATATGGCCCGCCGGCTTCCTGAAAATACGACGCCACTTCCGCCAGACAGGCCGCGATCACTGCCACGCCCGCAAACGCGATGAAATAAGCGATCGGGCTCCATCGCCCAAGTCGCGCGGCAATCAACGAAGGCAGCCCAAAAATGCTCGCTCCAATCATGGTATTGAGCATCAGAGCCGCCAAGCTCCATCGCCCAATCGTTCGTACCAATCCGTGATTTTGTTCCGCCACGAGCCGCACCTGGCATCCGAAAAACGTGCGTCAGCCTATCACGCTTTCTTGCTTGCGTAGGGCTGCACCATTGCTACGCCCAAGCTCGGCACAATCGTGAATCCTTGCCTCCATCTGAATTTTCCCTCTGCTACAATTCGCCTATCGTCATGCCCTCAAATTCCGCGCTCTTCCCGCGAAATTTCCGCAAGGAGTATCCACTCGCGGTCCGCGGCGAAGGCTGCTGGATCATCGACCAAAGCGGCCGCCGCTTCCTCGATGCGAATGGTCAGGCGGCTGTCGTCAGCATCGGCCACGGCGTCCCCGAAATTGGCCGCGCCATGGCAGAGCAATCCTCGCGAATCGCCTTCGCGCACACCACGCAATTTCACTCCGAGCCGGCGGAAAAATTAGCCAAGCGTTTACTCGCGCTCGCGCCGGCGAGCTTTCGCGGCGGCCGCGTCTATTTCACCTCGGGCGGTTCCGAAGCCACGGAAACTGCGATCAAATTAGCGCGTCAATTCCATCTCGAAAGTGGTCAGCCCTCGCGCTATCGTGTCGTCTCACGTCGCCAGAGCTATCACGGCAGCACTCTCGGCGCCATGACCGTCAGCGGCAACGTTGGCCGTCGCACACCATATCAGCCGCTGCTCGCCGAATGGGGACACATCGCCCCCTGCTTCTGCTACCACTGTCCCTTCGACAAAGAATTCCCCGACTGCGGCATCGCCTGCGCAAATGATCTCGATAATTTCCTCGACGCGAATGACTCCCCAACTGTCGCCGCGTTCATATTCGAGCCAGTCGCCGGCGCGACCCTCGGCGCAGCCGTCCCTCCCGACGGCTACGTCCAGCGCATCAACGAAATCTGCCGCAAGCGCGGCATCCTGCTCATTGCCGACGAAATCATGAGCGGTATGGGCCGGACGGGAAAGCCGTTCGCCATTCAGCACTGGAACGTCGAGCCCGATATCATTCTGGTAGGGAAGGGAATCGCCAGCGGTTACGCGCCCCTTGGCGCCGTCCTCGTCGCCCCGCATGTCATCGAGGCATTCGAACGCGGCTCCGGCGCCTTCCAGCACGGCTTCACCTATCAAGCCCATCCGGTCTCCACCGCCGCGGGCAATGCCGTCCTCGATTACATCGAATCGCGCAATCTCTTCGATTGCGTGAAGCCCGCCGCAGAAATTCTTCGCACCGAATTATCCCTGCTGCAGTCTCACCCGAATGTGGCCGAAATCCGCGGACTTGGTCTCCTCCTCGGCATCGAATTCGTAAAAAACAAAGCCACGCGCGAGCCCTTTCCAAAAGAACAGAACATCGCCGAGCGCATCCGTCATGCCGCCCTCGGCGAAAACGTCCTCACCTATCCAACGCAAGGCTGCGTCGACGGCATCAGCGGCGACCACATTCTCCTCGCACCTTCCTTCGTCATTACGTCACACGAATGCCGCTTGATTGCGCGCGCATTGCATTCTGCGCTGCAAAAAGTTTTTCCCACTTGAATGCACCGCTGCTTTCTGTGAACGTAGTGCGGTTCGTTCAACTCACGCTGTTGTAGCGGCCGCCTTCTGCTTGCCCTGAGTCTCGACGGGAGTCGGGCGCCTTTTGCTTAATTCACCTTGGGAGAGCCGAAAATCATGCGCAATGTTCTGTGCCGTGCCTTGGTTTTTATCTGTCTTACCTCTCTTATCGCATCGGCAAACGCCCAGGAAAGGCCGGTCGCAAAGCCCCGCGCCCGCGACCTCGGTGTCCCGTTCGATGGCACGCCCGGCCCGCTTAACGCCATCACCGACATTCCCGGCGTCACGGTTGGTCACACTACGCTCATCTCCGGTGAAGGAAAACTTCAAATTGGCAAGGGGCCCGTGCGCACCGGTGTCACCGCAATCCTCCCACGCGGCAAGGATTCCATGAGCAACCCCGTCTTCGCCGGCTGGTGGTCCCTGAACGGGAACGGCGAAATGACCGGCACCACTTGGGTCGAAGAGTCCGGCTTCCTCGAGGGTCCCGTGATGATCACCAACACGCACAGCGTCGGCGTCGTCCGCGACGCGGTCATTCAATGGCGCGTAGCGCACGGCCAACCTGATCCCACCGGCTACTGGTGGTCGCTGCCCGTCGTCGCCGAAACGTGGGATGGCTGGCTCAACGATATCAATGGCTTCCACGTCAAACCCGAGCACGCCTTCCACGCCATCGACTCCGCGAAATCCGGTCCGGTGGAGGAAGGCAACGTCGGCGGCGGCACAGGAATGATCTGCAATGAATTCAAAGGTGGTATCGGCACGTCGTCTCGTAAGATCGAATCGAAGGCCGGCGCCTTCACCGTCGGCGTGCTAGTGCAATGCAACTATGGCTCGCGTCCAAATCTCCGCATCGCCGGTGTTCCGGTGGGGAAAGAAATTCCCGAGGATCCAGCCTACGCCTCCACGTCTTTTGCCGAAGCCGATCGCGGCTCCATCATCGTCGTCGTCGCCACCGATGCTCCGCTCGTCGCTCATCAACTCAAGCGCCTGGCGCGCCGCGTCTCTCTCGGCCTCGGTCGCGACGGCAGCATCTCCGGCAACGGCTCCGGCGACATCTTCATCGCCTTTTCGACCGCCAATTCCGGCGCCGCCGCCACCGATCGCGTCGTCGATTTAAAAATGTTGCCCAATGACATGATCGAACCCGTCTTCGCCGCGACCGTCCAAGCCACCGAAGAAGCCGTCATCAACGCCATGGTAGCCGCCGAAACCATGACCGGCATCGAAAATCACAAAGTAATCGCCCTCCCCCACGACCGTCTTCGTGCCGTCCTGAAAAAATACAATCGCCTAAACCAATAAGCGGGGCACCGCAGCTTTTAAGTGTATTTGCATGTGATAAATCTTGGCTACGCTGCGAGGGATACCCGACAAGAGGTATGGTTTTACTACTGAATTAAGCCCAGCCTGAGGATTCACACGAGTCACGAGTCACAGGTCACGAGTCACGACCCACGTTCCTACCCCACCGGCACCGCCGTCTTCCTCGGTGGATTAAAAAACGGCGTCGCCACCACCTTCGCAGACACAGTCCGCCGCACCGCCTCCACCGTCATCTCCATCGCCAGCATCGTCCCCACCGCCGAGTGCTCGCGCTTCACGCAAGCCAGCGAAATCATCTTTTTCAACGTCGGCGACCACGTCGTCGAAGTTGCCTTCCCCACCTGCTTTCCAGCTCGATATACAGGCACGGCCACGCGCGATGCCACGCTCGGTACCTGTGGCGCCATCTCCATCTGCTCGTACAGCGCCTCCACTTCGTTCCAGTCAATCTCGAGCCCAACCAGCGCCCGCGCCGCGCCCTTTTTCGCCTCCGCCGCCAGCGCCTCCCGTCCCACAAAATTATCTTTCTTCAAATCCACCAATTTCCCCAGCCCGATCTCCGCGGGCGAATATTTCTGCGACTCGATCAGTGCCTTCTTGCTCGAGGTGTAATCGACCTCAATCAAAATCAGCCCCGCCTCGATCCGTGCCACGTCCAGCGCAAGCATCCCCGCCGGATGCATATCAAACACTTCTCCCTCATTCATCAACTTGTCCCAAACGCGCAGCGCATCCTTCCACGGCATCCAAATCTCAAATCCCAAGTCGCCCGTGTACCCAGTCCGCGAAATATCCACCGGAACGCCCGCAATCTTCCCTCGCGTAACGCGAAAATATTTCAGGTTCGCGATGTTCGCCTCTGTCACTGCATGCAACAGCTTCCCAGAAGTCGGCCCCTGCAGCGCCAGCGCCGCCACCTGCTCCGAAATGTCTTCAATCTTTACATCCAGCCCCAGCGCGTTCTGCTGAAACCACCGCAAACTCGGATCGGCAGCCGTCCACCGATATTCATTCTCGCCCAGCCGCGTAATCGTCCCGTCATCAATCACTTTCCCTTCGGGATCACACCAGCAGCAATAAATCACCTGGTCTACCGCGACTTTGTTGATGTCTCGCGCAATCACGCGATTCACGAACTTGGTAGCATCGTGCCCAGTCACGCGATACTTGAACAACGGCGAAATATCAATCAGCGCTGCCGAATTCCTTATCGCGTTGTACTCATGCTCGTGGAGCATCTCATACACGCTCACCGTGTAGTAGCCCGACCACTCGCGATAACTCAAACTCTCGCAAAGCGCCAAAGTCCGCTCATGAAACGCAGTCCCAACCGGCACGTGTTCTCCTTTTCAGCCTTCGTCAGCGAATTATAGGTGCGAACCGCTGATTAATAAACGTCTTCTCTGTGCCCTCTGTGCTCCGTCCTCAGTGAACTCTGTGTTAAATCTTTCTCTTCTGCAGCCCCTTGTACCCCGTTGCCCCATCCCAGTAAACTGTCTCGTCTTTCGGTAACGAGCATCATCTTGTGCGAGATTTGTGCGGAGTTTCACTGCATGCCTCAGCATTACGACGCAATCGTCATCGGCGGCGGCCACAACGGCCTGGTCAACGCCGCCTATCTCGCCAAAGCCGGCAAAAGAGTCCTCGTCCTCGAACGCCGTCACGTCCTAGGCGGCGCCGCCGTCACTGAAGAAATCGTCCCCGGCTTCCTCTTCTCCGAATGTTCCTACGTCGTCTCGCTCCTGCGCCCAGAAATCATTCGCGAACTCGATCTCCCTCGCCACGGCCTCGAAATACTCCCCCTCGACGGCACCTTCACTCCCATGCACAACGGCGACTACCTCTGGCGCATGAATGACCACGCCCGCACGCAGCGCGAAATTCGCCGCCACTCCCGCCTCGACGCCGAAGCCTACGACGAATTCTCCAAGATGATGACCCCGATGTGCCGCTTCGTGAAGCCCATCCTCTCCATGATCCCGCCCGATCCTACCACCCTGCATCCCCGTGACCTCCAGCGCCTCTACTTCCTCGGCCAGCGTTTTCGCGATCTCTCTTCCGACGAGCGCTACACCCTCATCCAGCTCATGACCATGAGTGCCGCCGATTTCCTCGACCAATGGTTCGAGACCGACGTCCTCAAAGCCACCATGTCCGCTTCCGGCATCATCGGGACCTTCCTCGGCATCCGCTCCCCCGGCACGGCTTACGTTCTCCTTCATCACTACATGGGCGAAATCGACGGCGCCTTCCGTTCCTGGGGATTCAGCCGCGGCGGCACCGGTGCCATCAGCAACGCTATCGCCGCAGCCGCCCGCGAACTCGGTGTAGAAATCCGCACACAAGCCGCCGTCGACAAAATCCTCGTAAAGAACGGTCGCGCTGCCGGCGTTGCTCTCAAATCCGGCGAAGAAATCTCCGCCAGCGTAGTTTCCTCCAGCGTCGACCCGCATCTCACCTTCGAGAAATTTCTCGCGCCCAATGAACTCCCGAATGACTTCCTCGAAAGCGTCCGCCGCTACAAATTCCGCGGCTCCTCCGGCAAAGTGAATCTCGCTCTCGACGCGCTCCCCGATTTCAAATGCCTGCCCGGCCAAGGCGCCCATCTGCGCGGAGCAATTTCCATCTCCCCCAGCATCGAGTACATGGAGCGCGCCTACGACGATGCCAAGTACGGCCGTTACTCCCGCAAGCCCTACATCGACATCGTCATTCCCAGTCTCACCGACCCCAGCGTCGCGCCTCCGGGCAAGCACGTCATGTCCTGTTTCGTGCAATACGCGCCCTACAAACTCGCGCAAGGTACTTGGGATGAGCATCGCGAACCCTTCGGCGACACCGTCGTGAACACCATCGCCGAGCATGCCCCCAACATAAAAAAGATTATCGTCGGCCGCCAAGTCCTCACGCCGCTCGACCTCGAGCGCGAATTCGGCTTGACCCAAGGCAACATCTTCCAGGGCGAACTCTCCCTCGAACAACTTTTCTTTCTCCGCCCAGTTCCTGGGTGGGCTTACTATCGCACTCCGGTCGACAACCTTTATATGTGCGGTTCCGCTACGCATCCTGGCGGCGGCATCATGGGCGCGCCCGGCCGCATCGCCAGCCAAGTCATCCTCAAAGACTGGAGCAAAGGTTTCAAGTCCGCGCGTTCCAATTCAACGAAATCATCCTCTAACTCCCACCCCGTAGCACGCGCTGCTCAACCAGCCGAAGTCGCCTCCTCTCCATCTCCGGTCGAGAAAAACTGACTATGCCCATCGGACAACGTGTAGTCCTCATCGGCGGTGGTCATAATGCGCTCGTCACCGCCTTCTACCTCGCCAAAGGCGGCTTCAAGCCTTTGATCCTCGAGCGCCGCGAATTCGTCGGCGGCGGTGCCATCACAGAAGAATTTCATCCCGGCTTTCGAGCCTCAACGCTAGCGCACACCGTCGGCCCCATCCGTCCCGATATTGCTGCGGATATGCAGCTCGAAAAATTCCAATGCCACCTCTTGCACCCCAATCCGCGCCTCTTCGCTCCCACGCCGGACGGCAAAGCCCTCCTCTTCTACAACGACCACGCCAAAACCGCGGGCGGCATCGCGCGCTTCTCCGCCAAAGACGCCACGAAATATGCTGAGTTCGCCAAGACGCTCGAGCATTTATTTCCGATTCTCAACCAGCTACTCGCCACAACGCCTCCCTCCATCGATTCCCCCTCGCCCGAAGATCTCTGGAATCTCCTCAAGACGGGCCGCGGCATCCGCAGTCTCGGCAAGAAGGGCATGTTCGATCTCGTTCGCTGGGGCCCCATGGCCGCCGCCGATTTCGTCGCGGAGTTCTTCGACACCGAGCTTCTCCGGGCCGTTATCGCCGCGCGCGGCATATTCGGCACCGCGTTGGGCCCGTGGTCCGCAGGCTCCACTACCGTTCTGCTTCTCCGCGCCGCTGCCGATCCACATCCCGTAGGCTCGGCCTCCTTCCCGCACGGCGGACTCGGCTCCCTTACCCGTGCCCTCGCCGAATCCGCGCGCCAAGCTGGCGCCGAAATCCGCACCGACGCCGAAGTCCGTCACATTCGCGTCAAAGACGGCGCCGTCACTAGCCTCGTCCTCGCCAACGGCGAAGAAATCTCCGCCAACGCCGTAGTCTCTGGCGTCGACCCCAAGCGCACCTTCTTCAATCTTCTCGACCCCTCTCTACTCGATCCGACGTTCGCTCTGCGTATCCGCAATTTCCGTTCGAACGGCACCGTAGCGAAAGTTCATCTCGCTCTTGGCGGCCTCCCAAATTTCCCGGCACTCACCGACGCCATCGCTTCCGATGGCTTCATCAAAGCCCTTTCCGGCCGCATCCATATTGGACCTGAAATCGATTACCTCGAGCGCGCCTTCGACGCCTCCAAGTACGGCGAATTTTCCTCCGCACCATATCTCGACGTAACCATTCCCACTCTCATGGACCCCACCCTCGCGCCCGAAGGCAAGCACGTCCTCTCCGCTTACGTGCAATTCGCTCCATTCAAATTGAAGGAAGGGAATTGGGCAGACTGCCGCAGGCAACTCGGCGACACGGTGGTTAGGACGCTTTCAACCTACGCGCCGAATCTTTCCGACATGATCGAAGCCATGCAAGTCATCACGCCACAGGATCTGGAAACCTCCTACGGTTTCACCGGAGGGCACATCTTCCACGGCGAGCTAGCCCTCGACCAACTCTTCACCATGCGCCCAGTCCTCGACTGGGCACGCTACAGAACTCCCATCCGCAACCTCTTCCTCTGCGGCTCCGGCACCCATCCTGGCAACGGCCTGACCGGCGCTTCCGGCGCCAACGCTGCCCGCGAAATAATCCACGCCCTCCGCTAATTCTCCGGCTGCGTGTAGAGCGGTGTCATCCTGACGCCATCCAGCAAGGATTGTTGAAGGATCTCAACGTAAGTGCCTCCACAAACGTCGACCGTGAACTCGATCAATTCCAATAGTCTCCGACGTCCAGCGTTTGCCGACGCTGTCTGCGGCCTCGCAAGGTTGACTTCCGCCTTGCCAAGAGAGTACTTTTGCTCCACCAACCCTCTCGATAGGCCGAGCACTTCCTCACAAGGGCGTCCGGCGATGATCAAAATCAGCGGCACAGTTGGCTCGGTCCTGAAACACAAGGGCAGTGAAGTCTGGTCTGTCACGCCGGATCAAACGGTCTACGAGGCTATTGAAAGAATGGCCGACAAGGCAGTGGGGGCCTTGCTTGTGATTTGGGACGGTAAACTCGTGGGCATCATCTCGGAGCGCGATTACGCTCGGAAGGTCATCCTCAAGGGCAGATCTTCGAGGACCACCCTGGTCAGGGATATTATGACGAGCCCAGTGATTTTCGTGACCCCTCGCCAAGCCGTCGACGAGTGCATGGACATCATGACGCGAAACCGCATACGTCATCTTCCGATTCTGGAAAACGAGAAAATGCTTGGCATTATCTCCATCGGTGACTTGGTGAAGTGGGTCGTCTCAGAGCAGGAAGAAACCATCGAGCACCTGCAAAACTATATCTCGTCGAAATACCCCACTTGATATCTTTGCCACCAGGCTGTTCCGGGCCCGAAGCCAGGTTACGGAAAGCTACAGCGCGCCTGATTGCCTTCACTTTAAGGTGCAGGTGGGTTACTGGACATTATGGCTCGTTGGCCACTTGAAGCCTGCCGGCCGATCTATTAATCCTTCTTGCCCATTCTCCCCATTCCGATTATCTTGTCTCCTCCAAATTCACCATGACCACCATCGACCGCAAGAAACTTCACGTACTCCATGAACGAGAATCCACCCGCTTCGTCGCTGAACATCCCGCCTCCGCCGCGCTGTACCAGCGCGCCCAATCTTCTCTCCTCGGCGGCGTGCCCATGAATTGGATGAAAAAATGGGCCGGCGCTTTCCCCGTCTTCGTGAAATACGCCAAAGGCGCGCACTTCACCGACGTGGACAATCGCGACTACGTCGACCTCTGCCTCGGCGACACCGGTGCGATGACCGGCCACTCCCCCGATGTCGTCGCCGAAGCTGTCGCCCGCCGCGTCCGCGAAGGCATCACCCTCATGCTCCCCACCGAAGATTCGCTGTGGGTAGGCGAAGAACTAAAGCGCCGCTTCGGCCTCCCCTATTGGCAATTCACCCTCACCGCCACTGACGCCAACCGCTTCGCTATTCGAATCGCCCGCGAAATCACCCAGCGCCCAAAAATTCTCGTCTTCCACTATTGCTATCACGGCACGGTAGACGAGACCGTTGTCTCCCTCCACGACGGTGTAGTCGGCCCGCGCCGCGGCAACATCGGCCCGCCGGTAAATCCCGCCGAAACCACGCGCGTCGTCGAGTTCAACGATCTCAATGCCCTCGAAGCCGCTTTAAAGCATCACGACGTCGCCTGCGTCCTCGCCGAGCCCGCCATGACCAACGTCGGCATCATCCTTCCCGGCGATGGCTACTGGCGCGCCGCACGCGAGCTCGCTCGCCGCTATGGCGCGCTCCTCATCGCTGACGAAACCCATACCATCTGCGCCGGCCCGGGCGGCTGCACCCGCGAATGGAAACTCGATCCCGATTTCGTAGTCTTCGGAAAACCGATCGGTAGCGGCATTCCGGGCGGCACGTACGGCTGTACGGAAGAAGTCGCGCAGCGGATCACCGCCCGCATGCAACTCGAAGATTGTGACGTAGGCGGCATCGGCGGTACGCTCGCAGGCAACGCGCTCTCGCTCGCAGCGATGCGCGCCACGCTCGAACACGTCCTCACGCCAGCCGCCTTCGAAAAAATGATTCCTCTCGCGAAGCGCTTCACCGACGGCGTAGCCGAACACATCCGCGCCGCCAATCTCCCCTGGAACGTCCAGCGACTCGGCGCCCGCGCCGAATACACCTTCGCCGCAAAACCTCCACGCAACGGCGGCGAATCCGCCGCAGCCGCCGACTTCGAGCTAGAGCGCTTCCTCCACCTCTACGCCCTGAATCGCGGCGTCCTGCTAACTCCGTTCCACAACATGGCGCTAATGTGCCCCGCGACAACGCCAGCCGACATCGACCAACACACCAAAATCTTCGCAAGCGCAGTAAGCGAGCTAGTGTAGCGGCCACCTTCAGGTGGCCGTACCAGGCTTTTCTCCTGACAAATTGGAGCTCTCCGCCGCGCTGTCGTATGATTTCTCTTTCCGCGGAGCACAACCAGCAAATCCGCGATGGAGCCCGATCGCGCTGCCATGGCCATTCGCCGCAATACTGTTCTGATCGTCGTCGCGATACTCTTCGCCGCTTTGCTCTTCGCTGTACCTGCTCTCATTAACGTCGATCGCTATCGCGCCCAGGTAATCTCGTATCTCCAACAGAAAACAGGAAAGCAGGTCGAGATCGGACGCCTGGGCCTCACCTTCTTTCCTCTTTCGATTCAGGTCGACGCCTTCGGAGTAAAGAATCCACCTTTATTTCCGCCCGGTTATGTCGTCAAGGTCGCGCGGATCGATGCCGGCCTCGATGCGGCTGCGCTCCTGCACCGCGAGATCGTCATTAAATCCCTGGTGCTGGACAATCCCGTCATCGATTTGATTTCGGATCCCGATGGTCCATGGAACTTCGAAAATCCTCAAGCGAACTCTTCCGCAAGAGTCTTCTCTTTTGGACCGATTGCCAGCGTACAAATCAAGCGCGCTGTCGTGATCGCGTCGAATCTTTTGCCCTCGGATGCCCCGGGCCCCATTTTGTTCGAAGCTCACGACATCTTCAGCGAACTCGCAAATGTAGATCTCGACGCAATTCTCAATCCTTCCTCGTCCTCCGTCGATGGCGAGGGTACTTTGAAGGCCAGCCGCCTGCATTTCGGCTCGGTTCACGCCACAAATGTAAACGCCAAGCTCCGCCTCGAGGCAAGGCAGGTGCTCTTCAGCAATGTCACAGCGGAAATGTATGGCGGAAAGGTGAACGGTGAGCTCATCTTCAAACTTTCGGGAAAAACTCCGAGCTTCGCGACCAAAGCGCAGTTACATGGAATCGAGATGACTCCTCTTCTCGCCGCATTTGGAAACGCCCGCGGCACCCTGACCGGAAAAATGGCGGGGGACTTGACCTTAATGGGCGACATCGAGCACTCCGCGCATCCCCTCGCGGGTTTGCGAGGAGTTGGGCACGTAATATTGCGCGACGGTTCGGTGCCCAGCCTCGAGCTCAACGCGAATCTGATGAAGCTGATGCACTTCAACGATCTCGGCCCCGCCAAAAATGAACCCGGCTCGTTTAATCTCATCTCCACCGATCTGCAGCTTGCCAATCTGCGCATCGCCAGCACCAAGATCGATGTCGATGGCTACGGCGTCGATATCGATGGATCGGGAAATGTCAGTGTTTCGGGCTCCGACGATCTCGACTATCGCGGCGTCGCGCAAATCACCACCAAGCAAGGCATGTTCACCAACATGTTCGGCCGTCTATCAGGAGGCAAACTCGTAGACGGCAAGTTGACGTTTCCTTTCAAGATCAGCGGCACGATCGAAAATCCCACCTTCTCCAAAGGAAGCGCCGACAAATAGAGGAATCTGGATGCGCTCTCACTTCTACCGTTTCTTGAGCGCCTCGAGCTCTTCGAGCGTGCGCGGCCAGTCCGCTCCCAATAGTCGGGATAAACTGCGATCCGCCAGAACCTTTCCACCGGTTTGGCATCGCGCGCAATAGTTCGTTTCATTGTCCGCGTAGCGAATCCGCTGAATCTTTTCTCCGCACCGCAAGCACGGTTGTCCATAGCGTCCATGGACCGCCATATCTTTGCGAAACGCCGTCACGTTTTCCGGGAAGCCAGCTTCCGCCTCCGCGCGCAGACGATCTACCCACAGTCTGAGCGTGTCACGCGTCGCGGCAAAAAGCCGTTCCCACTCGAGCGGGCTGAGTTTGTGCGTGAGCGTGATAGGTGAGAGTTGCGCCGCGTACAAGATCTCATCCGAGTACGCGTTGCCGATGCCACTCAGTATGCGCGGATCGGTAAGAGCCCTCTTCAGCGTGCGGTTTTCGGCCGTTAGCGCGTCCCGAAACGAGCTGAGATCGCTCGTGAAAACCTCGATTCCTCCCGGGTCGATCGAACGCAAACCCTCGCCAGTGAGAACATGCAAGGACGCGCGGTGCTTTGTGCCCGCTTCCGTAAGCACAAGAGAGCCGCTGACAAAATCAAAGGCTGCCAGACTCCGGCGGCCTGCCAGCTTTGCTCCTCGGGGTCGCCAGTGCAGCCGGCCGGCGATCATCAAGTGCAGCACCAGCCAGAGATCGCCTTCTAGTCCAATCGCGATTCGCTTGCCGATTCGCCGCAGCTCGCGTACGGCGCGTCCCTCCACATTCGTAATGGGTGGTTGTACTGTTCGCAGGAGAAAAGGACTAGCCAGTCGCACGCGCGCGATCGGCTGCCTGACGATTCGTGGTTCCAGTGCGCTGATGTAGGCGGCGATATCCGGCAGTTCCGGCATGCTTTATCATCTGGTGGAGCTGGTTGCGCCGTCAGCGGGTTTGAAAGTGAAAGAAATAAATCTCACTTCCTTGCTTAATAGGCCCGTGACAGGCGCTGATACTCCTGCCCCGAATGCTCAGGCAGGAGCACCCAGATGGTGTAAATGCCCAGTGCCGTGCCAAATGGGGGCCGCAGCAGGGCCAGGAATCCGAGGACCAAGCCGAGCGTTCGCGCCCACGGCTCACGCTGAAAGAGTCCCCAAGCCAAGACCAAGTGCGCGACGCCAAACAGCGCCAGCAACCCAGCGATCGAATAGAGTCCGAACGGTAGAAAGTTGAATGGCCAGTTCGCGAAACGCCCGCCAATTCCCCAGCCCGTCAGATAAGGCAGCATTTGGCCCGCTATGAAAATCGAGCCGACTTTCGCGAAGCGCAGAATTCCGTTCACCAGCCAAAGTGTCGCCAGAAGCTGAATGTGCCGTTGAACGCGTCCAGCGGAAACCGGCGGGGCGCCGGGAGCCGGAGCCGCGATGGGCGCTGCGCCAATCGCCTTTCCGCAGGAGCTGCAGAATTGCGCGCCGGAGGTGAAAGGCGTTCCGCATTTATCGCAAAACATGAATTGTCGCTCCTTTTACCTGAAGATACGCCGAACGCCCCAGGAAGGTTCCGGCACACGGCGTGCACTACGGCGTCGCTAGTTCAGTCCATATTTTCCTTGAGAGCATGGCGACGCAGGAGGGTGATCGAGAACACGAAGACTGGAATGAGAACCACAAGCAGCGCGAGTTCAATCATGGAAGAGTGAAAAATGCTTGCGCTCTCGGCGGACCACCCTTCCCTTGCGAGGCTAGTCGTCTGCAGGCTGATGATGAGAACGCGCCGAATCGAGGCAATTAGGCCGACGACGAGGAAGGGCTCCATGGCGAGAAAAATGTGCGAGCGGATGGAGATACGAACGGTGTGCAAAATCTCTACAACCATGAGAACGATCAACAACTGATCGAGCACGCGGAGCGTTTCGGTTGCGAGGGTCCAGCGAGCGAACCCGGTCCAAAGCATGCGGCCAGCGCTGGCGATGGCCGCCACAGCGGTAACCGCAAGGAGCACCCCAACAATGTGGTAGATGGCCACTTCAGCCTTGCCGAGGTAGTCCCCGACGTACCGGTCGATGGCCTCTCCGCGGAGTTTGGTGTCTTCGGCCATTGCGCGGATGGTATCAGACGCAATCGACGCGTTCAATTGATGTAATGCCTGACGCCAGTCACGCCGGCGCTACTTCCGTGGATCCGGTTCCTCTAGGTGGAAGCCCCGGACTTCTAGTCCGGGGAGCGGCGCCTTCAGGCCCGCGGTGTAAGAGCACCCGTGCCAACAAATTCTCATGTAGAGGCTGGGCTTCAGCCCAGCTAGCGAGCAAAGCGAGCGCTCCGCGTTTGTCCTACCCCAGAACAAGCTCCATCACAACTGTCGCTTCGCCGTCCTCATAATATCCGGGCGTCGTACGTATCGCCCGAAACCCATACTTCTCATTAATCGATATCATCGCCGCGTTACTTTCGCGGCAGTTCGTCACCATCCGCAGGAATCCATTCCGCCTCGCATACTCGATCTGCCACGCCTTAATCTGCTTTCCCAGCCCCCGCCCGCGATACGCACGCAGCAGTCCCGTACTCTGAATATAGACCGTACCCGCCTGAGCAGCGTTTCGCCCGTCTTCTCCAAGATCTTCCTGAAAGTCCGCGTCATGAACAAACGCCGCGCAACCAGCCACCCGCCCGTCGACCACCACCCAGTACGGCTCCAGAGTCAACCAGTCCTCTTGCCGGAAAGCATCCTTCCCAAATATCTCAACGTCCATCTTCCACAACTCAAAAGCCTCGTCCGGCAACACCGCCCTGCGAAACTCAACCATCATGGCCCGAATTATATCCTCCAGCATGCGCAATGACGCTCGATGGGGATTAGGAGACTTGCGCGCGTAAGTCTTTTCCCCGTCCAGCCCAACCGAACTAGCCGCTAAGCTCACCGCCGCTTCGTTAGGCTCGCCTTGTCGCCCTCGCAAGCCGCGCAGTAGAATTGAGACTTGGCCACTCATTAGGAGAACCAACATGGCGACTGCTGAGACAAAACCGATGGTTTCGGAATTTGTGAATGAGCCGTTTATTGATTTTTCCCGGCCCGAAAACCGCAAACGAATGGAAGAGGCGCTGAAGAACGTCGCGGGGGAGCTTGGGCGCGAATACCCGATGTACATAGCCGGCCAGAAGGTCATTACTACCGAGAAGAAAGCCTCCACGAATCCTTCGCATCCTTTGCAGGTCATCGGGGTGTTTCAGTCGGCAAGCGTGGAGCAGGCCAATCAGGCGGTGGCGGCGGCGGCGAAAGCCTTTGAAACCTGGAAGCGCGTGCCCGCCGAGCAGCGAGTCCAGTGCTTGTTTCGCGCGGCGCAGATTTTGCGAGAGCGCAAGTATGAGATCAACGCGCTGATTGTTTACGAGGCCGGCAAGACCTGGCCGGAAGCAGATGCCGACACAGCAGAGACCATCGACTTTCTAGAATTTTACGGCCGCGAGATGCTCCGCTTGGCCGGTCCGCAGAAGGTCGTGCCGATGAAGGGCGAAAAAAATTATCTCGTTTATATCCCGCTGGGCGTGGGCGTCGTAATTCCACCGTGGAATTTTCCCGCGGCCATCATGGCGGGCATGACGATGGCGTCGCTGGTGACCGGCAACACCGTCGTGCTGAAGCCGGCGGGCGACACAATGACCGTCGCAGCGAAATTCGTAGACATTGCTTACGAGGCGGGCATTCCGAAGGAAGCGCTGAACTTTGTGACCGGTGCAGGCGCCACCGTGGGAGACGCGCTGGTGCAGCATCCGAAGACACGCTACATCGCCTTCACCGGATCGAAGGAAGTGGGCCTGCGCATCAGCGAACTGGCGGGAAAGACCGTGCCGGGCCAGATGTGGATCAAGCGCACGGTTCTCGAGATGGGCGGCAAGGATTCGATCATCGTCGATGAAGAGGCGGACGTCGAGGCCGCGGTGGAAGGCGTCGTGCAGTCGGCGTTCGGATACCAGGGGCAGAAGTGCTCGGCGTGTTCGCGCGCCATTGTGTCGCAGAAGATTTATGACAACTTTGTGCAGAAGTTAGTCGAGCGCACCAAGAAGATTAGCGTCGGACCGAGCGAGGATCCCAACAATTACATGGGGCCCGTGGTCAGCAAGAACGCCATGACCACGATTTTGGGCTACATCGACGTGGGCAAGAAGGAAGGGAAGCTGCTCCACGGCGGTGATCGCGCGCCGGGAGACGGCTATTTTGTGCAGCCAACAATCATTGCAGACGTGGATCCTAAGGCGCGGATTTCGCAGGAAGAGATTTTTGGCCCAGTGCTCGCGGTGATCAAGGCGCGTGATTTTGACCATGCGCTGGAGATTGCCAACAACACGGAGTTTGGCTTGACCGGCGGCGTCTATTCTCGAAACAAGGAAAAATTGGAAAAGGCTCAGGAAGTCTTCCACGTAGGCAATTTGTATTTGAATCGTAAATGCACCGGCGCGATGGTGGGCGCGCATCCCTTCGGCGGATTCAATATGTCCGGCACAGACTCCAAGACCGGCGGCAAAGATTATCTACTCCTCTTCCTGCAAGCAAAGACCGTAGCAGAAAAGGTCATCCAGTAGTCTAGGTAACGCCAGAATCCTCTGGGGTTGTAGGCGCGCTCCTGTAGCGCAGGGCGGAGTCTGCGGAGCCCTGCGGCTTTTTCTTCGCTCTGAGGTTTTGTAGTGGCTCTGAGGTTTTTGTAGTGGCCGGGCTTCAGGCCGGCAAGCGAGCGCGTCAGCGCGAGCGCTCTTGGATCGCTGCTTCACTTCCCAAGCGCCCGTCCACTATGGCTTAGCGCGCTCAAAGTCCTCGCTGGCCTTGCTAAACGCCTTCAGCACGCGAAACACCGGATAACTCAGCAGCAGGATCACCAAGGCCAGCATCGCCGGACTCGGCGGCCAGACTTTCCCGGTGGTGAACGCGGCCTTCAGATCCGGCGCGATCGACGCCACTAAAAAAAGCGCGGACGCCAGCAACGCAATTCCCGTAGTCCACGGATAACCCCACGCCCGATAAGGCCGTTCCATTTGCGGCTCCTTCCTGCGCAAGGCAAAAAGCGAAGCGTAGGAGACTGTGTAGTCGGCCACAAAGAAGAACGACAGCATGGCGATGACGATTTCGAAGGAGCCAAGCACAAAGAGCACGCCGACGATGCTGCTGAGGAGCAGAGACAGAGTGGGAGTGCCGCCTGCGTTTACGCGCGTGAAGCTGCGGAAGAACAAGCGGTCGCAGCTCATGGCATAGAGCGTGCGCGAGCAGAAGAGTTGGTTGGCGTTGAGGCAACTGAGCAGCGAAACGACCATGATCGAGCGAATGATCGTGTCGCCGTAAGGTCCAAAGATTTTTTCCGCAGCCGTGCCGAGCACGAACGTGTTCCCGGCGATTTCGGACATGGGCAGAACGTAGAGGACGGCCGCGTTAATGAGGAGATAGATCCCCATGATGGTGGCGACGCTGCCGAAAATCGCGCGGGGAACATCGCGGCCGGGATTGCGCACTTCTTCGCCAAAGTAGATGATGCCGTCCCAGCCGTCGATGCTGTAAAACACAGCTTGGAGCCCGAGCACCATGGCTAGGACGAGAGGCCAGCCCGAGGGAAGCGGAGCAGGAGCAGCGACGGGTGTGCCGGCGGCCCGAGCGTGTCCACCCCAAAGGAAACAGGCGGCGACGAGAATCACGAAAGCAAAAGTCTTGATGGCTGCGGTGAGCATCTGCGTGCCGCTGCCCCACTTGATGCCGCGCCATTGCAAAATGAAGAATCCGAGAATGATGACGACCGCGATAAGCTTGACGTGCCCGGCGAGCGGAGGAATAAGCTCGCCGGTGTATTCGCCGATGACGATGGCGACAGCCGCGGCCGTACCGCAGGTGGAGAGCCAGTCGCTCCAGCCCACAATGAATCCGGCGTATTCGCCGAACGCGCGCCGGGCGAAATTATATTGGCCCCCGCTGCGCGGAATGGCGGCGCCGAGTTCAGCCAGGGAAGATGCTCCCGCGAGCGCGTAGAGTCCGCCGATGACCCACACGCCGAAAAAGAGATAGATGTTGGGGAGCCACAGTGCGATGTCACCGGGAGCGCGAACGATTCCCGCCGCGATGGCGTTGCCAATGGCGGCGGATATACCGAACCACATGCCAAGCACTTTCAGCAGGCGACTGCGGCTGCGTGGGGCGGAAACGCCGTCCAAACTGCTACTCGACGTGGAGGGAGTGGGCGTGGAAGATAAGTCGGACGGATTCAGCAATTGGTGAGTCCCAGGGACTTTGCGAAACTTGGCCATAATAGTCGGCATGGTGGAAAATGCAAGCTTGAAGTGGAGAACGTGCTAGGTGACGAAATTGGGTATTGAGGGAACGGGAGAACTGCCGGCGAGCAATGCAGCACGCGTTGGGCACCCGGCAGAAGCCGGCGTCGATGTGTCCGTGGTGATTCCCTGTTTAAATGAAGCGAACTCCATCGGGATTTGTGTAGAGAAGGCGATGGGGGCGTTTCGCGCAGCGGGACTGCGCGGGGAAGTCGTGGTGGCGGACAACGGTTCGACCGACGGGTCGATTGAAATCGCGGAGAGGCTGGGCGCGCGTGTCGTGCGAGTCGAGGCCCGCGGCTACGGTTCGGCGTTGCGCGCGGGGATTGCGGCGGCGCGGGGCGCGTTCATCGTGATGGGCGACGCCGACGACAGCTACGACTTCAGCGATGTGCCGCGCTTCGTCGAAAAGTGGCGGCAGGGCAGCGATGTGGTGATGGGGAATCGCTTTCGCGGCGAGATCAAGCCGGGGGCCATGCCGTGGCACCACAAATATGTGGGGAATCCCGCCCTATCGTCGCTGCTGAATCTGTTTTTCCACGCCGGAATTGGCGATAGTCATTGCGGTATGCGCGGGTTCACGCGCGCCGTGTATGACCGCATGGATTTGCGCAGCACCGGGATGGAGTTTGCGTCAGAGTTTGTAATCAAAGCCGCGCAATTAGGCGCGAACATAGCGGAGATTCCAATTACGTTGTGGCCGGACAAGCGCGGGCGCCCGCCGCATTTGCGGAGTTTTCGCGATGGATGGCGGCACTTGCGGTTCATGCTGTTGTACGCCCCGAACTGGCTCTTCTTGCTGCCGGGAGCGGCGTTTATGTTATTTGGTTTGCTCCTGGTGTTCTGGTTGCTGCCGGGACCGCGCGCGCTAACGTCACGGATTACGTTGGATCTGCATACTATGATTTTCGGCGTTATTTTCACCTTGCTCGGCGCGCAGATACTTTCGATTGGAGCATTCGCCAAGGTGTTTAGTTATGCGGAGCGATTCGATCGCAGCGGCACGGTGTCTTTGAAGCGCGTGCTGAAAAGGGTGACGCTGGAATCGGGATTGCTGCTGGGCGGCGTTCTATTTCTTTCCGGATTCGCCGGCTGCGCTTGGGTCACGTGGCAATGGGTGGCCAGCGGATTCGGGCCATTAGCACAGCTGCGCCATGTTTTATTCTGGGCTATGTGGCTATTCTTGGGATTACAGATTATCTTTGCTTCGTTTTTCTTGAGCATGCTGGGGATTAGTCGCGGCACGTACATCGGCGACTACGACTTGAAATAATGTCCTACACCGGTCTGGATCACTTCATTGCGCGCATGCGGTTTCGTGCCGCCTACCCGCACATCCGCAAGGGAGCACGCGTTTGCGATTTGGGCTGCGGCCTCGACGCGGCATTCCTGGATTATGCGTCCGACCGAATCGCGCACGGCGTAGGCGTGGACGACCAGGTGCGAGATGGCGGCGGAGGACGATGGCAGCGAGTGCGCGCGGACATATGCGCACCCTTGCCCCTGGAGTCGGCCCAATTCGATCACGTCGTGATGCTCGCAGTGCTGGAGCATTTAGCGCAGCCGGAGCCCGTCCTGCGCGAAGCGTACCGTATCTTAGCCCCCGGCGGCTCGCTGATAATGACGTGGCCTTCACCGATGGTGGATCCGCTCTTAAAGGTGCTGCACGGGCTAAGACTCGTGAGCGACGAGATGAAGCTTGATCAGCATCAGAAGCGTATCCCGGTAGGCACTTTGCAGCAGATGCTGCACCGCATCGGATTTCAGGATTTTATTCACTACACTTTTGAGTTTGGGTTGAACAATCTCATGACCGCTTCGCGCCAGCGATTCACTGATTGAACACACCACAATTAACCGCCCGCTGTGCCCCCTGATCGCGTGTTGAAATGAACACAACGACGTTTCGCCTGTTGAAGACAGGCGGTACGCGATTCCGGAGAACCTGCCTGGGCAATAGGTGAAAACACATTCGATTACGACGTGAGATAACCGATGGTATCCGTAGCGAACTCTTGGGCTTTGTCACAAATCAAGCGCTGGCATGACAGCTTTGTATTCTCGCGACGCGTCCGCGTGCTTTCCGAAATGTTTGCGGCGCGTATTCCAGAGCACTCTTCGATACTGGATGTTGGTTGCGGTGACGGTACGATCGCAAGTTTGGTCGCACAGATGCGGCCGGATGTAACCATCCATGGAGTCGAAGTGATGCACCGATCCGGCAGCAAAATTACCTGTGACGTGTTTAACGGCACCACTTTACCTTTCGCGGACAATTCTTTCGACACCTGCATATTTGCCGATGTACTCCATCACACCGAGGATGTGGCCACGTTGCTTGAAGAAGCCGTGCGAGTGAGCCGCTCCCACGTATTAATTAAGGATCACTTGGATGAGGCCCTTTGGGATGACGCGACACTTCGTTTCATGGACTGGGTTGGCAATCGACCACACGGAGTGAAGCTGACGTACAACTACCAAAGCAGGGAACAATGGTCGGCGCACTTTGCGAAATGCGGGCTAGTCGAAACAGACTGGACAACGCAGGTGCCACTATACCCGTGGCCGGCGAGCCTCTTTGTTGGTAGGAGACTTCATTTTGTAGCGCTCCTAAGGAAAGCTGAGAATATAGGTTCCATCACCCGAAGGAAGACTTAATTATGGCGACCGTCTAGTCTCTATCAGTAGGCGCCGAATCGCTGCCCTTTAGTGGGTGGCCAACAAGGTTGAGTCTAGGAACGGAGTTATTTGCCCCGGACTGCGATCGGCTTGCACGAGCCACACTTTGCGGTCCTTAAAGTAAGCCAGCAGTTTTTCGTTCTGAGCAGGATCCATGTCTCGGGCCCACACAATTTTTCCGCCGTCGATGTCCGCTCCGTTAAAAACCCACTCATTGTGGGGATTGTGAACCTCGGCATAGCGCACAATGATTAGATGCTTTCCCGGCAAGTGTTCGAGTTTTTCGACGAGAGCCGCGCGATCGGCCCTTCCTGCACAGGTGAATAGCAGCGGGTCACAGACGCGATAGCAGAGTTGTGTTCCACTATCGAGCACCAGCAGGAGAATAATGACCCGGGATAATGCGACACCAAATTGCACCCGTGAAAAGCGCATTACACGCAGATAGCGGATCGCCTGAACCATTAGACCGTAAACGACGCAGATCAACGGTGCTGCATAGTGCGAGTTCGACCAAACTACGGAAAAGATACCGGCCAGAGTGAGCCCAAGGATGACCAGGAAGAGCCTCATTTTGCGGTCCCGAAACAGAAACGGAAGCGCCGGCAAAAGGAGTAGCGTCCCAGTCCATAAATAGGAGAGGCCAAATCGCCTGACCTTTTGCGTGGATACCCGCTTAGCGTGTTCCCAGTCGGTTTGATAACTGGGGTTAGCAAGGAGAGTAGGCAGAAGGCGATCACAGCGGTCACGGAAATGCCCGCAATGGAGAGGGCCTTCATCATCGTAGGGTCTACTGTGTCGGGCATTCGCCGAAAACCTCGCGCTCGATGTATTGTGTTTTGGCTGTCGCCAATAATGCATCGGCGAAGAACGACTAAACCGACTGCCGATATATGAGAACTTTAAGAGATTTCTCGCTATGCTGCCGCCATTACAAATAAGGGGCGGCGTAACGATTACTCGTTTGGCGAAAGCGCAGTGCTCGGCGCGGCGTACGGTTCGAGGTAGGTGTTGTCAGTGTCGGGTGTTACCAACCAGATTGCGCGATCGCGAAAATAGGCGAAGAGTTGGGCGTTTTGTTCAGGATCCAACTCGCGCGCCCACAAAACTTTAGCCTTGTCGATTTCGGCGCCGTTGTAGACCCATTCGTCGTGGATGTTGTGATCATCTTTCGCGTAGCGGACCATGATCAGGTGTTTGCCGGGAGTGTGTTCGAGCTTTTCGGCAATGACAGCGCGGCTGGGATCACCTTTGCAGGTCCAGGGGAGCGGGCTGCACATTCGAAAAGAAACGTAGCTGCCCGTCTCAAGCGCAAGCAGCAGCATGATCGCGCGCGACAATGCGATGCCCACCGGGCGAGGTCCGATGCGCATGGTGCGCAGGTGCCGAATCGCTTGCACCGTCAGCGCAAAGATCGCGCACGTCAGCGGCGCGGCGTAGTGCGCATTCGACCAAATCACCGCAAACACTCCGACAGTGACAAGCGACAACGTAATCATGAGCAGGTGCATCTTGCGATCCCGGAAAAGGAACGGCAGCGCAGGCAAAAGCAGCAGCTCCCCCACCCACAAATAGGTAACGCCCAAGCGCTCTACTTTTTCCCCGCTTACGCGCCACACATCGGCCCACGCATTGTCGTAGTTTTCGCGTTCCCAACCGTTGTAGAAATCCTCAAACTGTTGATTGCGATACTGCATCGCCGGCTTTTTGTGGTCCCAGAGGAAGAGTCCGGTGGTGTGATACGTGCGCTCGTTCAGGGTATGCGGCAAAAGGAGCGCGTTTCCGGTAAGGCGCCAATTGTAATAGCCCATGAAACCGGCGGTGAGCAGCAGCATCGCCGCAAGCGGCAGAAAAACACTTCGCAACCGCGAGATTGGCTTCACTTTCGATTTGCTTCCTCCCGCGAGCCACCATACAAACCAGAGCGCTCCCGGGATGCAAAACAACAAGCCTTCGTAAGGGCGGCTGTTGGCCAGAATCGCGACGCCGAGCCCCAGCAGAATCGCATCTCGCGTCTTCGCGCGTTTGACTATTCGCGCGAGCGCCCCCAGTACAAGCGCGCCGCCGATCGCGGCGGTGGCGCCTCCCCAATAGCTGTTCATCCAGTAGCTGGCCACGCCAAGCCTCAGCGCGGCGAGCACACCTCCGAGGAACGCCCACCTCGCGGGCAGCCAGCCTTGCAGCATCCACAGAATTGCGGCGCACATTGCGGCATCGCTGAGCATTACGCCAATCCACGGGTGCCCCAGCACCTGGCCAATAGCCAGAGCGAAACCTTGCGCGGGCGGATACATCGACGCGTATTTGGGCTGCCAGGTGACGTGAAACGTTTCCAAGCTGACCCACATTGGATGCGTCGGATTCGCAAGCCGGCCGTGCGCGAACGTATCGCCTATCAATAGGTAGCTGTACTCGTCATGAATGCCGGGAACAGGGACGGGCAGAAGCGGCAGAACCAGCAGACGCAGAACGATTACGGAGAAGAACAAAACGACAATCGCGAGACGCCTGCGTTCTGCGAAACGGGAGAGTACTTGCTCGAGGCGACGGAAAAAGTCTTGGCCGGCTTTGGGGAAAAAGAGCGCGCCGCCGCCGAAGACGACGGTCAGAACTGCCGAGATGATGACGACGGTAACAGTGCGCGTTGCAGACAGGTCGACGAGAGCAGCCATAAGTGGGAAATTGTACGACACAGTGAGCGATGAGTCCGAGCGTCAAGAAAGAAATGCGAAGGATGATTCGAACGATGCCAGACTCTAGCGCTTCGCTTCAGCGGGAACACCCTCGGAATCCGCGTTGCCGCCGCTCTCCAAAAAGTCGGCCACTTCCAGGCGGAAGTTGCCGGCGTTCGTGGAATAGGCGAGGGCGGTGTCGAAGTCGATGATCCCAGCGCGAAGTAATTTCTCGAGCTCGCCGTCGAAGTGCTGCATGCCGTCGGTATCTCCGTCGCGCATGGCATCCAGCAGCGTCTTGCCTTCGCTTTCCCCCTTTTCCACGTAGTCGCGCGTGCGCAGTGTGGACTTCAGTATCTCGATCGCGGCGATGCGGCCCTTGCCGTCCTTTCTGGCAAGCAGCCGCTGCGAAACAATGAAGCGAAACGCCTTCCCAAATCGGTTGCGCACCGACTGCTGATCCGCCAGAGGAAACACGCCAATGATGCGCTCAACCGTTTTTGCCGCGTCGATCGTATGTAGCGTCGACATCACCAAATGCCCGGTTTCCGCGGCTTCCAGCGCAATCTCAATGGTTTCACGATCGCGCATTTCGCCCACCAGGATGACCTTGGGAGCCTGCCGCAGCGCAGCGCGCAGCGCGAGAGAGAACGTGGGCGTGTCGCTATGCAGCTCGCGCTGGTGAATCGT
>Ga0209648_10000667_pt1 | contig 26586 bp, 23 predicted proteins | sample GraSoi2013_115cm_FD_185830 | JGI IMG/M metagenome (GOLD analysis project Ga0209648, IMG submission 185830) | Grasslands soil microbial communities from the Angelo Coastal Reserve, California, USA - Sample 9_17_2013_115cm (SPAdes) (version 2) | ecosystem: Environmental > Terrestrial > Soil >... | reverse complement strand
CCGTCGTTCAACATCTTCCGGGCGTGCTTTCCGTGGAGGTCCAGACGCTGCCATGATCCGCGTCGTGCTTCCGGGCCATCTGCGAGCGCTGGCGCGCGTCAGTTCCGAGGTCCAGTTGGACATTAAAGGTCCGGTCACACAACGCTCCGTGCTGGACGCCCTTGAGGCGCAGTATCCGATGCTGCGCGGCACCATTCGCGATCATGTCACGCAGGAGCGCCGTCCGTTCTTGCGGTTCTTCGCTTGCGAAGAAGACTATTCGCTTGAGCCTCCGGATACCACGCTGCCTGACGCGGTCGCTTCGGGGAAAGAGCCCCTTCTCATCATCGGGGCCATCGCGGGCGGCTAGTGCCGGCTTGCAACAAGACCCGCCTTTATGAGTTGACTAATTCGCGTAGCATCCCCCCATAGTGTCTCGTATTTCGCTAGAATGGCTAGATTAGCGGTTCTAAAGCGGACGACTTCGGTCCACCGCCGCCTCCTTGACTGAAATTCTGAACCATTTTCACCGGCCATCGATCGCTTTACAACGCGCTTTGGAAACTGAGGGAGTTCGATGCAGAGAATCGTTATCCTTCTGACCGCTTTCTTGATCGTTTCTGTATCTGCCGTCCAGGCGCAAGACACCGCCGCCGAATCGGGCTCGGTCTCTCACCTCGCGCCGCAATCACGAACATTTTTTCCCCATAACTGGGTCCGCGGTTACACGGATTTCGCCGTGGCGCCGTCACACAACGAACCGGATCTTGGGCGTTGTGCGTTTCCTCAGCCGGCCAGCGCGGGCGGGACGGCTTCCCGGTGTGCGGCATACGCGCGCTATCTCTTCAGCGGATACATCGAGTTTCAACCGCTGGCCCGGACGTCCGCGCGGCATTTCTTTCTTTTCTTCGAACCCAAATTCAGCCTTGGTAGAAATATTCCTCAGCTCAGCTACACCGCATCCTTCGCGCCGATTGCTTACGATCGTTCGATTGGAATCGGTTTCCGATTGCCGAGAAACCTTGAACTGCGCGCGACGCAACATCAGTTCGATTGGCTCGGGCGTTACGGCAGATACTTGGGCACGGCGGACCTTCGCACCAACGGCTCTTATGGTCTCTATGCCACCTTTGGTGTGCGCTGGTCGTTCGGTGGATACGGGCGGCAGGAGGCCTCTTCGGTTTACTAATCCCGGAACTCAAGACGGCTGGACCTCTTCACGAAGGAAGGACGCGCGCTTGCAAGATTTCGTTGAAAAGTTTTCTCATTCTTTGTCGTCCAGCTCTTCGGCAAGCCCTTCCAGTTGGTAGCGCCAGTCGAGTTCGCGCACTTTTTGCGGATTTTCCCGCCAATCCGGCGCGACTTTCACGAACAGTCCGAGATAAATTTTGCTGCCCAGTATCGCCTCAAGCTCTTTGCGGGCTTCCGTTCCGATTTTTTTAAGCATTCCGCCTTTGTGGCCGATCAGTATTTTTTTCTGCGAATCGCGCTCCACGTTCATGACCGCTTCAATGCGCAACAGCTTGGGGGTTTCCTCATACTTTTCGACCAACACCGCCAGCGCGTACGGAACTTCGTGGTACATCACCTGAATGGCTTTCTCTCGAATGATCTCCGCGGCCAGGAATCTTTCCGGCTGGTCGGTGACTTGATCTTCGGGGAAGTACGGTTCTCCCTCCGGCAACTGCTTCAGAATTTCTTCCAGCAGCTCGTCGCACCCGGCGCCGTGCAGCGCGGAGATCGGCAGGATCGCCGCAAATTCGAAGGCTTTTGCAAAAACATCGATCAGCGGGAGCAACTTGGGCTTCGGCAATCGATCGACTTTGTTCAGAGCCAAAATCGTTTTTCCGCGAAACCGCTTCGCTTTTTCCAGCAACAAATCGTCCGCGTGCGGATGTATCCGGCTGGCATCCACCATCAGCAACAGCACGTCGATCCCCTCCAGTGCCGCCGCCACTTCCTGCATCATCTGCCGCCCCAGCGCCGAATCGGCTTCGTGCAAGCCCGGCGTGTCGATGAACACGATCTGCCCTTGCGGCTTGGTCACAATTCCCTGGATGCGATTGCGCGTGGTCTGCGGTTTGGATGTGACGATGGCGATCTTCTGCCCGGCTAGGCGATTCACAAGGGTGGACTTCCCGGCATTCGGCCGCCCAAGGATGGCGACAAATCCGGAGCGAAAGGGCTTCTTCTCCGTCTCTGCACTTATTCCCATTCTTGACCCTTCACCGCGAGTCTCTGCGCTGTCTGCGTCGGTGTATCTATGCGTTTGAATCTTTTCCTACTTGATAGCCCGAGCGCCGGGATTTTCCAGCGCCCGTCTGCCCAGCTTCCTGAACGGCTACGGCTTCGTCGGAGTCGCCATCATCTGCTTGCGAATCCGCACGCGCAATACTTTCCTCTGGTTCGCTTCCAGGACTTCGAAACGATGCTCCGCCAGATCGATCTTGTCGCCGGGCGCCGGCACTTTGCCGGAAACATGACTCAGCAAGCCCGCGAGAGTAGTGACCGCCTCATCCGCTTTGTCGCCGAACTTCACTTCCAGCAATTCCTCGACGTCGCCGATGGGCATGCTGCCACGCATCACGAGGCTGCCATCCGCTTCACGCACCACATCCGGCGCCGGAGGCTTTCCATCGATCCCGCTTTCGCCGACAATCTCTTCCACCAGGTCTTCCACGGTCGCGATGCCCGCAACCGTTCCATGCTCGTCGATTATCACCGCCAGCGGCTGCCCCTTCTGCCGCATTTCGCGCAGCAACTCCGAACCAACTTTCGTTTCCGGAATGAAGAGCACGGGTTTAACCAGTTCACGAATCTGACGCTTCAGCAAATCCTGATCCGCGATTTGCAGCAGGTCCTGCGAGTATACGACGCCGAAAATATCGTCGAGCGATTTCTCGTAGACGGGAATCTTGTTCAATTTCGTCTCAACTACTTTGGCGTGCAAATCTTCGAGCGTGGCGTCCGCCGGCATGGCCACAATATCGGGCCGCGGCGTCATCACTTCGCGCACGCGTTTGTCGCTGAATTCGACGACTTGCTCGATCAAATCCGCCTGTTCCGGTTCGAGGATGCCTTCTTCCTCCGCGGCTTCCACCAGCGCTTCGATACCCTCCTCCGTGCGCTGTTCCTCGGTCTTCTCGATCTCGTGCTCCGAAATCCGCGCAAGCGATTCCGCGCCCTCCAGAAAGACGCGCACCGGCCAGACCAGCCACATCGCGCCGCGAATCATCGGCAAAAGAGGCAACAGCCAGCGTCCCGTGGTGCGGTACAGCAGCATGTCCGGAAGAAAGTGCATGGCGATGACGACTTCAAGCGCCAGAAAAACGCAGAACTCCACGAAAGATTCCCAGGTGCCTGGGACGAAGTACACCACGCCTCGCGTCGTCTCCAGCACCAGGAAGGCCAGCCAGAAGTGTCCGAGGATTCGAAACGTTCGCCCGCCGCTGCGGCGGTTGATCCTCAGCTTTGGCTCGATCTCCGCTTCAAAGATTTCCAGATGTTCGTGGACGCGGCCCGTGGTCATGCGGCCCAGTTCGCGGTAAATCAGCGTCAGATAGGAAAAAATGGGCAGGGTCAAGCCTACCAGCATGACGCTCAAAGCGTAGAGCCAGCTTAAATTCATTGCGACAATCCGAGCCGTTTTCGCAGCTTCCGCTCGATCCGGTCCATTTCGCCGCGATCGCTTTCGTGATCGTACCCCAGCAGATGCAAGACGCCGTGAAGAATGAGCACTTGCAGCTCATTCGAAGGCTTCCGCCCGTATTTTTTCGCGTAACGCCGCGCCGTCGCCGGAGAGATGGCAATATCGCCCAGGTATTCGCCGGCCTTTACTGTCCGCGAGCCGCGCCGCAGCGGGCTCCGCCGCGCCATCATGGGGAAGGAAAGCACGTCGGTGGGCCCCTTCTTCTTGCGAAACTTCTGATTCATCCGCGCGATCTCTGCATCGCTCACCAGGCAAACGGTCAGGCCCGCTTCGTCCAGCCCCAGTTCGTTTTTCACGCGCCGCAGGAACGACTCGAGGGGAGGCCGCGCCAGGCGCACCGCTCGTTGCCGGTTCAGAATCATCCTTGCTGGATTTCTTTTCCTCGTTCTTTGCCGGACTCTCTTGCCGGCGTTCCCGCTTTGCCATTCGCGGCGTTTCCGCCGCGCTGCGGTTGAGTACCATCATACTCTTCATAGGCGCGGATGATCTGCTGCACCAGGTTGTGGCGCACCACGTCCTTCTCTCCGAACTGCACCACGCCGATTCCCTCGATCTTTCCGCAAACTTCCAGCGCCTCAATCAAACCGGATTTTTTCCCTTGTGGCAGATCGATCTGCGTGACGTCGCCGGTAATCACCGCCTTGGAGTTGAATCCCAGCCGCGTTAGAAACATTTTCATTTGCTCGCTGGTGGAGTTCTGCGCTTCGTCGAGAATAACGAACGAATCATTCAGCGTGCGGCCGCGCATGAACGCCAGCGGCGCAACTTCGATGATTCCCTTTTCCAGAAAGCGCTCCAGCTTGTCCGCATCCAGCATGTCGTAGAGCGCGTCGTACAGCGGCCGCATATACGGATCGATTTTCTGCTGCAGCGTGCCGGGCAGGAATCCCAGGCGCTCGCCCGCTTCCACCGCGGGCCGCGCCAGGATGATGCGGTTCACTTGCTTGGTCAGCAGCGCGCTCACCGCCATGGCCACCGCGATGTAGGTCTTCCCGGTTCCCCCCGGGCCGATGCCGAACATCATGTCGTGCTTCTCGATCTCCTCCATGTAGCGCTTCTGGCTGGCGTTTTTAGGCGTGACCTGTTTCTTTCCGAAAGCGCGCGTCCGCCCGTGCTCAAACATCCCGCGCGGCGATTCATGCGGTTCGTCTGTCGCCACGCGCATCAGCGATTTCACCTCCGCGGCGGAGAGAGTCCGCCCATGCCGGGTGAGGTGGTTGTACTCCTCCACGATTTTCACGGCCTGATCGACGCTGTCCTGCTCCCCTTCGACGGTCAGCCGCGTGTCGTGCAGATGCGTGCGCACGCGGAGCGAATCCTCGAGCAGGCGCACATTTTCATCGAGCGTGCCGAAGAAAGGTTCGATTTGTCCGGATATGTGAACGGTACGTCGCATCCAATTGGAAGGTCTTCCTGCTACAGGAACCGGGTGGCCGATGGGATTCCTCCTAGTTGTGCGTGGCCGCTTCGTGAACCACTCAGGGAGAAACTCTCTACACCCTAGCGCAGCACTCCACCGTGGTCAAGTGAACGGTTCATAAAACGAAGCGTCAATGCGCTTTCTATTCTCTCTTGGCGAATCGGCGCATATACGAACCGGACTGGCAGAGCATCCCGTTGAAGCCATCTGGAGCCTTGATTTGCCTCCCACTGGAGAAGTGCTAGAATTCTAGTGAACCCATGAGACCTGAAAATTCCAGTAAGACGCTTTACCAGAAGATCTGGGACTCCCACGTCGTTCGCGAAGAGCCGGGTCAGCCCGCGATGATCTACATCGACCGCCACCTGATTCATGAGGGCACCTCGCCGCAGGCTTTCGCCGGGCTGCGCGCGGAAGGCCGCAAGGTCCGCCGCCCCGATCTCACTTTCGCGGTGATGGACCATTCCGTCTCCACCACCGATCGCACGCTGCCGATCCTCGACAACGATGCCAAGCTCCAGTTTGAAGCCCTGGAGAAGAACTGCCGTGAGTCCGGCGTCCGCCTTTTCGACATGAACAGCAAGAATCAGGGCATCGTGCATATCATCGGCCCGGAGCTGGGCATCACACAACCCGGCCAAACAATTGTTTGCGGCGACAGCCACACCTCCACGCATGGCGCGTTTGGGACGCTGGCTTTCGGCATCGGCACCAGCGAAGTCGAGCATGTCCTGGCAACGCAATGCCTCGTTCAATCGCGCTCCAAGACGCTCCACATTCTTGTGCATGGCAAGCGGCCGAAAGGCGTCACCGCGAAGGACTTGATTCTTGCCATCATCGGAAAGACCGGCATCGCCGGCGGCAACGGACACGTCGCGGAATACGGCGGCGAAGCCATTCGCTCCCTTTCCATGGACGGACGAATGACCGTCTGCAACATGACTATCGAAGGCGGCGCGCGCGCCGGAATGATCGCGCCGGATGAAACGACCTTTGCCTATCTCGAAGGCCGTCCGTTTGTCCCCCGCGGCAAAGTGTTTCAGGAAGCCGTTGAGCGCTGGAAGCAGTTGCGCAGCGACGATAGAGCGAAATTCGACATGACCGTTGAGCTTCACGCCGAGCAGATCGCTCCGCAAGTCACCTGGGGAACGAATCCCGGCATGGTCACCAGCGTCACCGCCCGCGTCCCCGATCCGCATGACTTCAGGGATCTCAATGATCAAAAGGCCACGGAAAGCGCGCTCAAATACATGGGCCTCAAATCTGGCACGCCGATCGTGGATATTCCCGTGGACCGCGTTTTTATTGGCTCGTGCACCAATTCGCGGCTCGATGATCTCCGCGCCGCCGCTCATTTTGTCGCAGGTAAGCATGTGGCGAAAAACATCAAGCAGGCATTGATTGTGCCCGGCTCACGCGGGATTAAGACGCAAGCCGAAAAAGAAGGACTCGACAAGATTTTCACCGCGGCCGGCTTCGAATGGCGCGACGCCGGGTGCAGCATGTGCATCGGCATGAATGCGGACGTCCTGCCGCCCCATGAGCGCAGCGCCAGCACCAGCAATCGCAATTTCGAGGGCCGCCAGGGCAAAGACGGCCGCACGCACCTCGTCAGCCCGGTCATGGCCGCGGCCGCCGCGATTGCGGGACATTTTGTGGACGTGCGCGAACTCGACGTCGCGCCCGTCGAGTAGAGGGAATTTGAATTTGCAGGGGCGGACCTTAGTCCGGCCTGTTGGCTTGTCAGGAGCAACGATCGCATGCAACCTTTTTCAACGCACACCGGCAAGGCCGTGCCGCTCGACCGCGTCAACGTCGACACCGACCAGATGGTGCCGAAACAATTTCTCAAGGCGCTGACCCGCGAAGGCTTTGGCCGCATCCTTTTTTATGATTGGCGCTATCTCCCCGGCGAAAAACCCAATCCGGAATTCGTTCTGAATTTTCCGCGTTACAAAGGCGCATCGGTCTTGCTGACGCGCGCCAATTTCGGCTGCGGCTCCAGCCGGGAGCACGCCCCCTGGGGCGTGAAGGACTACGGCTTCCGCGTCATCATCGCCCCCAGCTACGCGGATATTTTCTACAGCAATTGCTTTAAGAACGGGATACTTCCGGCCACGCTTTCCGAAGAGCAGGTGGACGAACTGTTCAAACGCACCGAAAATGAGGAAGGCTATTCGCTGACCGTCAATCTGCCGAACCAGACCATCGCCGACAAACACGGCCTGATCTTCAAATTCGAGATTGCCCCGCCGCGCAAGGAAGTTTTATTGAAGGGCCTCGACGACATCGGCACCACCCTGCAGCACGAGCCCGACATCACTGCTTACGAAAAAATTCACGCCGCTACCGCCACCATGTACGACTCCGTCGACGTGAAGTACTACTCCAACGGCCGATAAGGCAGCTTTTAGTTTTTAGTTTTTGCCAGCAATCAGCCACCTTGGCGCGGCTTGTTTTTTCCCTTGAAGTAAAATTCATCCTTCGAACGGGCCGCGATTCTGCGGGCGCTACAGGCCCGTTCCACCTTTTCAGGACGAGAGAGCTGCGATAGAAGTAGCCGTTATTGTGCGGCAGAGTAAACAGTGCGGCCGCCGACGACGGTGCGGAGAACTCGCGTTTTGGTGAACTGCGCGGGGGAAACCTTGGTGAGATCGTTCGAGAGGATTACGAAATCCGCGTATTCGCCCGGTTTCAACTCGCCTTTCTTCCCTTCCTCGAATTCCGCGTAAGCTGCGCCTGAAGTGTAGGCACGAATGCAATCCTCAAGCGAGATTTTCTCCTGCGGTTCCCAGCCGTTTTTTGGGCCGCCATCCGGGCGTTCGCGCGTCACGCAGGCGTACAACCCGCGTAATGGACTGATGGGCTCGACGGGATAATCCGTGCCGAAGGCGAGCCGGACGCCATTTTTCTGCATGGTTGCCCAGGCGTAGGCGCCGATGATCCGCTCGCGGCCGATGCGGTCTTCGGCCCAGCGCATGTCCGTGGTTTGATGCGAAGGCTGCATGGAAGCGATGACGCGGAGTTGGGCAAAACGTACAAAATCAATGGGCGAGACGACCTGCGCGTGCTCGATGCGGTCGCGTCGGTCGCGTGGGCCATTGGCTTTGGCGACGGCTTCGAAAACGTCCAGCGCGATACGATTGGCGCGATCTCCGATGGCGTGGAAGGCCAACTGGAAACCCGCCTTGTCGCGCTGAATGGCCATCACCGTGAGTTTTTCCGGATCGTTGGTGAGGATTCCACTCGTGGAGGGATCGTCGGAGTAAGGCTCGAGCATCGCCGCAGTGCGCGAACTCATGGCTCCATCCGTGAAAGCTTTCAGGGCGCCCGTTTTCAACCAAGGATCCTCGGTGCCGCCTTGCGCGCGCATATTCTGCAAATCGTTCAGTGGCAGATCAAATGGCAGCCACTCCGTGATTCGAACGGTGAGTTTGCCTTCCTCTTTCAGTTGCTGGTACATCTGAAAATCAGCCCACTCCGAATAATCCTGGACGGAAGTGACTCCGTTCTTGGCGATATTCTGAAGGACTAGCTCGATTCCTTTGCGAACTTGCTCCGGCGCGGCGTCAGGAATCCGCGCTTTTACCAGGGACATTGCCGCATCTTCTTTCAACATTCCAGTTGGCTCGCCAAGCGCATCGTGTTCGATCTCTCCGCCCGGTGGATTGGGTGTGGTCTTATCGATCTCAGCGATTTTGAGCGCAAGAGAATTCGCGACGGCCACATGGCCGGTGACCTGCGTCAGGATCACAGGATTTTTGGAGGCGGCAGCGTCGAGCTGATGGCGGTTTGGAAATCTTTTATCGGGCCAGAGGTTTTGATCCCATCCTCTGCCGGTGATCCATTCGCCGGCTTTGTGCTGCGCGACGGCGGCAGCGACGCGCTTTTGCATTTCCTCCGGGGAAGCCACGCCCGTCAGCTGGACGGCGAGTTCGTCGGCACCTGCGCTACCGAGATGCACGTGAGCATCATTGAATCCTGGCATCACGAACAGGCCCTTGAGATTAACGGTCTCGACGCCTTCCTGGCCGCCACCGCAATCGAGGAGGACGTGGTCCGCCTTGCCGATGCAAGTGATTCTTCCCTCGCTGACGGCCATGGCCTCGGCCCACGGATGCGCGGGGTCATTCGTGTAAATGCGGCCGTGCGTGTAATAGGTCGTGGCCAGAACTTTTTGTGCGACGCTGGTTCTCGCGTGGAATGCGGCAAGGAGGGCGACGACAACAAACGGGAGAACGCCGGCGAGGAATCGCACGCGCTGCCTCTGAATTTTCATCGGGATTTCTCTTCCGCAACTCCGGAAATTCCAAGGATAGTAAGGAGCGCGCGCTTCAAACCAAGCTCCCGGCCGGCCGAATCGTACCATTCCTGCAAAGAATGGGCCCCGCCGCCGTCGCCGCCCGCGCCGATGGAGATGGCCTCGATTCCCAGGGAGAGCGGAATATTCGCATCGGTCGAGGAGCGTTCCACGCGCGACTGATTGCCGACAAACTCATCGGCGGCGCGAAGCGCAGCCAGCAGTCGCGAATCAGAGGCTAATTCCCCGCCGGGTCGGCTGCCCAGCAGTTCGACTTTCCATTCCAGCTTCCCTTTCGAACGGTCGCGCGCGGATTCCATCTCGTCGCGAGCGCCCGCGGCGATGCAGTCGCGAAGCGCGGATTCGAGGCGGGCAAGTTCGTCCTCGCTCTCCGAACGAATGTCGACTTTCAGGTGCGCTTCATGGGGGATCGAATTTACAGAGGTGCCGCCTTCGATTTGGCCGATGTTGAAGGTGGTTCGAGGGCTGGCCGGAACTTTAGTGTTGATAAAACGAACGGAACCGCGGACGAGCGCGTTGATGGGATTCGGCATACCGAAGTCAGACCAACTGTGGCCGCCGGGACCGGTGATCAAGGCTTCGAGCCGGCGCGATGCCAGCGCTTTCGTCGTCACGTGATCGGTGCCGGAGCCGTCGAGCACCACAACCGCTTTGAGTTTCCCGCGGTAGGTATCCACAATCGCACGCATGCCTCGCAGATTGCCTTCGCCTTCCTCGCCAACGTCGCCAACGAATAGAACGGTGCGCTGCGGCTTGAGGTGCGCGAATTGGACGGCGCGCGCCAACGCCACTAGCGCAGCCACGCCGGTACCATTATCGGAGATTCCGGGCGCGGCCATTCGGCTGCTATCCCGGTGAACTCTCACGTCCGTGTCCGGAGGAAAAACGGTGTCGAGGTGCGCTGCGACAACGACAATTTCTTTTTCGTTCACACCGCGCAGTTCCCCGATGACGTTCCCGGTCGTATCGATCTGTGTGGCCAAACCAGCTTCGGCAAGCAACTCCTTGACCACCGCTGCACGATGCACTTCCTGAAAAGACGGCGCGGGGATTTCGGTGATGCGTGCCTGCTGGTCGTTGACCCAGGAAATATGGGACGTGAACCAATCGAGGGCGGTGCGCACTCGGGCGTTGTCGGGAAGCCGGGAACCTTGGGCCTGTCGTGACGCGTGGGGAGAAGCAACGGAGCGAACCGGCATAGCCAGAAGAATAACGCAAACAAGGACGCGTTTCACCGTCAGGCTGCAACATCGTTTTCCGCTCAATTGCGCGTGGCCTCGGTGCACAGAGCGAGAACCTCGGCATCGGAGAAAACGCGCTGGGACTGCTTGGCGGCCTCAAATATGCGCGTGACCGTGGCGTCGTCCGCCGGAATGCGGTGTTTCTCCAGCCAGAACAACACGTTGGATTTGCCGCTCAACGGGCCGATCTCGATCACCTGGTCCAGGCCGAAGAGATGCGCGGGCACCCCGCTGTAAACGGCATTGGCAAGCTCGAGATCATTTTTTCGAAAGGCTTTGATTAGAGCCGCGGCGTGGACCCCCGTCGCGGTGCGAAACGCATCAAGCCCGACGACCGGATAGTTCGGCGGAATCGTTGTATGCGTGGCCTCCGCGACTTTTTCGCAATACTCCTTGAGCCGGGAGAGGTCCTGGTGAATAAGCCCCATGAGGCGAAGATTCACGAGCATCAATTCCATCGGCGTGTTGCCGACGCGCTCGCCGAGAGCGTTGGCAGCAGCATGGACCTGGTGCGCGCCGGCAGCCACCGCCGCGAGCGAATTGGCGATCGAGAGACCGCGATCATTGTGTCCATGCCAATCGACCCGGATTTTTTCGCCGCACGGCTGCACCACTTCCTCGATGGCGAATTTGACCAGATTGAACGCTCCATTTGGCGTCGCGTGGCCGACGGTATCGCAAAGAACGATGGCCCGCGCGCCATTTCGAATGGCCGTCAAGTACAGCCGCTTGACGGTATCGGGATCGGTGCGCATGGTGTCTTCGGTGACGTACATGACCGGAAGCTCGTTCTCGACCGCGAACCTTACCGCCTTTTCGGTGGTGCGCTCGAGGTGCTCGACGGTCCAGTCTTCCACAAGGCGGCGGATCGGGCTGGAACCGAGAAACGTTGCGGCTTCAATGGCGATGCCCACGCGCTGCGAAATTTCTACGATGGGGCGAATGTCATTTTCATGCGTTCGCGCCGCGCAGTTGGGCTTGATCTTCATCCGGTGCGCGACGATTTCGCGGGCCAACGCTTCGGTGTGCGCAAAGGCGCGAGGCCCGGCGCCAGGCAGACCGATATCGACCGCGTCGATTCCCAGCGATTCCATCAGATGCAGGATTGCGATCTTCTCTTCAATGCTGGGGTCGAAGACGGAAGGATTCTGTAAACCATCGCGCAAGGTTTCGTCATTCATCAAAACGCGAGTGCCCGGACGGATCGCTGGCGGCGTGGCTGTGTTCCAGTCAAAAATCCATTCGTTCTGACGCAAGGCGACCCTCGCTTGCTGCGAAAGTGATAGTTCTAGTTCCGCAAAGTATAACTCTGCGGCTGCTGCACGGGATCCGGGCGATACAGCGTCTTGCAGAATTCACAGCGGTAAATTTCCGCTTTCGGACCAATCAGCGCCGCGACTTCCTTGGGGTACTCATAATAGCGTTTCAAATGGCCGTTGCAGAGCTTGCCTTTCTCATCTTTTTCGTCGCATGCGCGCTGCTTGGGCTTGCGCGTTTTGATTTTGGGTGAAGCGGCCGTCTCTTCGGGCATGGCGCTCCTTTTTTACAATCCGTGGTCGCGGAAAAACGTTTTCAAGGCAGCGCGAGCATGGCGCAGCTTCGCGCCGATACCGCCGGAAAATTCAAATTGCAGAAAGGCATCCGCCGCGTGCTCCAGATCCGAGCCGTAGCGGTACCACCAAGGCTTTTCGCGCCGCGGCAAGAGGTCCACATCAATATATTTCATCTGGACCATTTCGAGGAGGCCTGCTTCGCCATGCGTGCGGCCCCACCCGCTTGCGCCACAGCCGCCATGCGGGGCTTCCGCAATCCCGAAATAACTGACGGCGTCGTTCACCATGACTGCTCCGGCACGCATTTCCGCCGCGAGGGCCATCCCTCGATTCTTGTTTCTTGTCCAGATGCTGGCCGCCAGCGCAAATGGTGAATCGTTGGCGCGGATCATCGCCTCCCGGGCATCCCGCACCGCTTGAATGGCGAGAATTGGCCCGAAGGTCTCTTCTTGAAACAGCTTCATCGACGAATCGACACCCGCGATAATGGTGGGCTCGAAAAAATTGGGACCAAGATCAGCGCGGGGGTTGCCACCACACAAAACCTTCGCGCCGCGCGAGACCGCGTCGTGGACTAAATCGCTCATGCGTTGCACGTGCTGCGGCCGGATGAGCGGGCCGACGTCGGTCGCTGGATTATTTCCCGGACCGATATGGAGCTTTTTCGTCTTTTCCACGCAGAGCTCGATGAATTTTTTCGCCGCGGCCTGTTCAACGAACAGCCGCTCCACAGAAAGGCAGACTTGGCCGCAGTTGGTGTAGCTTCCCCAGACCGCCGCGCTGGAGGCCACCTCCAGGTCCGCATCCGCCAGAACGATCATGGCGTCTTTCCCGCCCAGCTCGAGCACGGACGGGATCAGTTTTTTTGCGCAAGCCTCCGCAACCCGCCGTCCAGTGGCCACACTGCCAGTGAACATGACTTTGTCCGGCCAAGCATCGATCAAGGCCTGCCCGACTTCCCCGCCACCTTGGACAATTTTGACTAGATCTTTTGGAAATCCGGCGTCGATGAAAAGTTTTTCGATTAGCGCACCGCATTGTGGCGTGAATTCGCTCGTTTTGCACATCACTGCATTTCCTGCGGTGACGGCCGGAATGATCTGGCTTAGCGGGATCGCCAGCGGGTAGTTCCACGAAGAAATGATGGCGATGAGACCCACAGGATCGTAGGTCAGATAACCGCGTTTGGCTTTCGCGGCGGTGCTGTGATGCGGGACCGGCCGTGTGCGCAGAACGCTGGCCGAGTTTCTTGACCAGTATTCCGCCGAATCGAGAGCGACGAATATATCGGCGAAAAGGGCTTCCACGCGCGGCTTGCCGGATTCCCGCACCACGGCATCCGCCAATTCCTTACGGGAGGCCAGGATACACTTGCGCAGATCGCGCAACTTCGCGCATCGATCACCAAGTGGAAGCTTCGCCCAAACGCTTTGGGCGGCCCGGGCATAGGAAACGATCTCCGGCATGCGCCCCGGCGCGGTTTTCTCGAAATAAGCCAGTACTTCTCCGGTGGCGGGGTTGATGGAAGGAAGCGTGTCGATGGGAATGGCGGTTGCAGCCATGTCCCCGATTCTAACCGATTTTCAACCCTTCGCGCCTGCCACTGTAAGAGATGTCCTGCGAAATGGGCGTGATTATCGGGAGGCAGCATTTGTGGTGTTCGAAATGGTCACTTTTTTCACGTTGTCGTCGGGAATACGCTATGGTTTCTTCGCCTTCAAAGAAAGATATCCTACGGCTGGCCGACTCGCCATGCCTCTTGGTGCTGCACTTCAACCATCACGAGGCCCTGGGGAGGAACGGTGGGGCCGGATTTCGAGCGGTCCCGCAGTTCATACAGGCGATCAATATCCGCGGGAGAGAGCTTCCCGCGGCCCACGTCGAGCAGCGTGCCCATCATCTTGCGCACCATATAGCGAAGGAACGACCGCCCGCGCACGGTGAAGACCAGTTCTTCGTTGTCCGCAGTGCGCAGCAACTCGCTCGAGTAGATTTCGCGCTCCGTGGATCGCTCTTTGTCGTCCTCTTCGGAGCCCGTCGAGGCCGCAAAGGAGGCAAAGTCGTGCATGCCAACGAAACGGGCCGCGGCGTCCCGCATGGCCTCCTCGTCGAGCGGAAAGGGATAGTGCAGCACATATCGCCAGACCATTGGCGGCACGACTTTCCCGCGATATAGCCGGTAGCGGTAGGTCTTGCCCCGCGCCGACCAGCGCGCGTTGAAGTCCGGACCGACTTCCTCCGCACCCACGATTCGAATTGTAGGGGGAAGCAGGGCGTTCAGGGCGCGCTGAAAATCCTGCGCTGCTAGATGCGACTGCGTTCGAAAGCTCCCCACTTGGCCAAGCGCGTGAACTCCAGCGTCGGTGCGCCCGGTACCGTGCAAGGCAACGTTCTCCTGGGTCAGCCGGCGGAGCACATCAACGACTTCGCCTTGGATTGTGGGCTTGTTTGCTTGAATCTGCCAGCCGTGGAAATCGGTGCCGTCGTACGCGATGGTGAGTTTGAAATAGCGCATGCGAACCGCAAATTATCCTTTACGCGCACAGGCTCCGTCCAGTCTGTTTCCGTAAGCTAGCGGCATTTCAAAATCTTCTGTTTCCAGCATGCCGCGCTTTCGAAAACCTGGCCATTTTTGGCCCCGTATTGCGTCCCAAGAAAAATAACGAATCGTCAGAATACCCCGCAAAAAGTTCAGGCGTACACTGAGATGGTTCGACAACTTTTTGTTCGATGTTTCTCCATCCTTGGCAAGGAGAAGACCATGGAATACGGCACTGAGAAGACCGACCTACAGGCAAGAATCGAACGCTTGGAAGGCCAATGGAAAGCCTTCCGGTTCGCTGTTCTCATCGTCTGCCTTACTTTAGGTTTCGGGATCTGGCGGCAAGCTCGTCCAAAAGCTATCGAGACGTCGGCGATTGTGCGGGCGACACAATTTGAAGTTGTGGACGAAGCAGGCAAGACCGTCGCGGAGTTGAGCCGGAAAGACGGAGGGGCTCATCTTGTGTTCTACGACGCATCGTACAAGCCTGTCGGGGAATTCTCGGTTGTCGGCTCGGACCCCCGTATCGTCTTTTATGACGGAGAACAGAAGCAGCGGGCTATTTTAGGAATGTTCGTGGGAGCGCCAACACTCGCGCTACACGATGCCAAAGGCGATGTCCGAGCGCTGCTGACGACAGAAGAGAACAACTCGATTTTTTGGTTAAAAGACAAGAACGGAAGCGCGACTATCATTGGAAATGCAATCAACGAAACACGAAAGATCGAGAAAGTCGACGGTAAAGACATACCGCGCGACACCGTCGAGACAACGTCTGGAGCGTCGATCCGCATCCAGGATGCCCAACGCAAAATTCTGTGGAAAGCGCCCTGAGGAGCGTGGTAACAAACCGTCGTTTGGCGGCTTGAAGTTACGATTCCGCTAGTTTCTGTTTACAACCTACAAGGCCGCCCGGACAAAGCGGCTCCCCGGCTTCACCGCCACGCTGCCGCCACGGCAGAGCGGACAATCTTCTTCCTCGTAGCTGGCGATGGCCAATTCGATCAGCGACTGCGCTTCCACCTCGAAGTCGATCTCTCCGCCGCTCCGATCGATCAGCGCACCGGCAGCAACGACGCGCGCGCCGGCCTCTTCCACAACGCGAATAGCTTCCTGCGTCGATCCTCCGGTAGTCCACACGTCCTCAACGACCAGAATATGCTGATCGGGAGTGAGCGAGAACCCGCGCCGTAGCGTCATCATTCCACTGGCATCGCGTTCCACAAAGAGCGCGGGCGTTCCGCCGCTTGGCGAACTCTTCGTCCCAGGTAGAGCTCGAGCAACTTCCTGACCGATGATGACTCCCCCAATGGCCGGTGAAACTACGGCGTCAATCCTGGCATCCGAAAAGAGGTCCGCAAGCGCCTGCCCCAGCTTCTCGGCGAAGCGCGGATACTGCAGGACGAGCGCGCACTGCACGTACGTACCGCTGTGCAGCCCGCTGGACAGCTCAAAGTGCCCATGGCGGATGGCGCCTGCCGTCTCAAACATTTTCAACAATTCTTCGCGTTTCAGCATTCGGCCCAGCTAACAGCCGCCAGCTCCTAACCGTCGAATTTCAGCAGCCTAGCCGCCGCCCTCTGCGTTGTCAAGATAGAAGGCCCCTGCTAGACTGCATTCTTCGCGCGGTCGGCGATGGGCGGCCTTGGGGATGGCTGCCGGACCGTCCCTGGCGTGTGGCCGCAAAGCTTTCGGAACTCGGTCGTGGCCTCAAAACGGTCAACTTCTTGAAACAAATTCCATTCTGCGAACGTTTTACAGAGTTGAGTCAATCTTAAATGAAGCCCCTTGGGGGATGAATCTTGAGGGTAAGGAGCACTATGAAGACGCCGTATGCTCGACCGCTGTTGGCCTCCATACTGGCCGTAACACTCCTGGGAGGCCCCATTTCACCGGCATTCGGGCAGGATGCGCCGCAAAATCCGCAGGCAGCGCCCACCAAGTCCGCCACGCCCATCGTGCCGGTCTCTCTTGGTTCTGCGAAATACAATTTCAGCCGCGCGCCGCGGGCTTTTCCCAATCTCATCAATCCTTACCGGCCCATCCGGATCGAGGAGCCGGGCCTCACCAATTCGCCCCGCATTGACCAGATGATCCGTGACGGGAAGCTGGAATTAAGCCTGCAAGAGGCCGTAGAACTGGCCCTGGAAAACAGCTTGGATATAGTGGTACAGCGATATAACCCGTGGTTTGCGGACGCGGGCATCTTGAAGGCATACGCCGGCGGATTTGGCGGTGCTACCCCTGGCGCCGTGTTTGGCGGATCGACGTCGAATAACCCTCTGCTGAACTTTGATCCCCTCATCACCACGACTGTCTCGATCGATGATCGCAACATCCCGGTCAACAACCCTCTCACTTCAGGTACAGGCACGGGGCTTGTCTCCCTCACCAGATTGACGGTGCATACTTCGACTTTCAACACCCAGTATTCCCAGGGCTTCCACACCGGAACCACCTTCTTCGCCGCGTTTGACAACACGCGTACTTCTTCCACGTCGGCCGCCAACCTGTTCAACCCCTCGGTGCAATCTTCGATCTTCGCCGGATTCCAACAGCAGCTACTGAACGGTTTCGGCCGCTCTATCAACACGCGAAACATCCGCATCGCCAAGAACAACCGCAAAATTGCGGACTGGGCCTTTACGCAGCAGGCCATTACCACCGTAACGAACACCATCACCGCCTATTGGGAACTGGTGTTTGCGGGGGAAAACGTAAAAGTTCAGCAGCAAGCTGTAACGGTGGCTGAGAAACTTTACAACGACAACAAGAAACAGTTGGAGATTGGCACCATGGCGCCGCTCGATGTTACTCGCGCTGAGTCCGAACTCGCCACCGACCGCCAGAACCTGATTGTTGCGGAGACCGTGGAGCTCCAGGATCAGCAGGTTTTGAAAAATGCCATCAGCAAAAATCCGCTGGCTCCCAATTTCGTGAGCGTGGAAATCTTCCCCACGGATATGCCCTCGCGTCCCGAGGCCATTGAAGCAACTTCCTTTGAAGAAGCCGTTAAGGAAGCATTTGCGAAGAGGCCCGAACTGCAGGAAGAAGCGCTCAACCTGTTGAACGGTGAGATTGACATCAAAGCGACGCGCAACGCGCTACTGCCCACCGCCACGCTCAATGCGCAGTACGGAACCGTTGGACTGGCGGGCGACCAGAGATTATTCACCAGTGCTACGGTCGCGGGAGCACCCGTGGTCGACGCTAACGGGATCCCGCCTCGAGAATTACGCCGACTGGTACAGCACCGGCTGGCTTCAACGACGCCCTAAGCTCGGCGTTCCACAATAATTTCCCGGATTATCAGGTGTCATTGAACGTGCAGATTCCGATCCGCAACCGATCGGCGCAGGCGGACAACCAGCGCGCCATCCTTACGCAGCGTCAACTCGAAGCGCAGATGCAGCAATTGAAGAACGCTGCGTTGCTCGACGTGCGCGTCACCTATATCGCGCTCACCCAGGACCGCGCCCAGGTCGACGCCGCTAGCAAGGCCCGCGAACTGCAGCAGCAGACCTTCGACGCCGAGCAGAAAAAGTATAAGCTGGGCGCATCCACCGTTTACCTCGTCATTCAAACGCAACGCGACCTCATCAACGCCCAGGGCACGGAACTGCGCGCCTTGGCCAATCTCGCCGAAGCCAAGGCCAATTACGAGCGCGCCGTCGGGCGTACGCTCGAAGTCAATCGCGTCACCATTGCCGATGCCAAGACCGGCGAAGTCGAGCGCGAGACGCTTATTCCCGGCACCTTACATGGACAAGTGGTTGGCAGCGAGAAACTCTCCTTCAACGGCGGCCAAAAGTAGCTCTGACAGGCGACTGTTCCTCCGGCCCGGGCACCCTCGTCCGGGCTGATTTTTTATGCCAGCTCATTTCCCGCCTATTTCCCCCTTTTCTGCGGCGAATCCACGACGCGCTTGCCCCTTTCGCGCCTTTCGCATAGCATTAATATTGGTTATGCTGCGATTTGTTTTTTCGAATCCATTCCGGGGGCGATGAGCATGAGCGAACAATCCAAAGGCACTACGCAAGCCGCCCCTCCGTTGGAAACCTCGTCAACAGATCGAAAGCCTTCCGCCAAGGAACAAGCCTGGGAGAAAAACACGCTTCAGCCGGTATTGAATAAAAGCCCGGAGAGACAGTCCGAGTTCACCACCATTTCCGGGCATCCGATTCGCAGGCTGTACACCAAAGCGGATCTGCTGAATTGGGATCCTGACCGCGATCTCGGCTTCCCGGGTGAGCCGCCGTATACCCGCGGCATTCATCCGACGATGCACCGCAGCCGGCTCTGGACTATGCGGCAGTTTGCAGGATTCGGAACAGCCGAAGATACCAACCAGCGCTTCCGCTATCTCCTCGCGCAAGGCCAGACCGGCCTCTCCACCGCCTTCGACTTGCCCACTCTGATGGGCTACGACTCCGATCACGCGCTCTCCGAAGGAGAAGTTGGCAAGTGCGGCGTGGCCATCAGCTCGCTCGCGGACATGGAAGTGCTCTTCGACAAAATTCCCCTCGCCAATGTCACCACTTCGATGACCATCAATTCACCCGCCGCGGTCATCTGGGCGATGTACCTAGCCGTCGCCGAAAAGCAGGGCGCGGATTGGAAGAAAATTTCGGGCACGCTCCAGAACGACATTTTGAAAGAATACATCGCGCAGAAGGAATACATCTATCCGCCGGAACCTTCGATGCGGCTGGTGATTGATACGTTCGAATTCGGCGTCAAGAACACGCCGAAATTCAACACCATTTCGATCAGCGGCTATCACATCCGCGAAGCCGGCTCGACCGCAATTCAGGAACTGGCTTTTACGCTCCGTGACGGCCTTGAGTACGTCGAATGGGGAATGCGCCGCGGCCTCGACATCGATGAATTCGTGCCGCAGCTTTCCTTTTTCTTTAACGCGCACAGTGATTTCTTCGAGGAGATCGCCAAGTATCGCGCAGCCCGCCGCATCTGGCACAAAGCCATGGTCGAGCGCTACAAGTCAAAGAATCCGCGCTCCTGGGCTCTGCGCTTTCACACGCAAACTGCCGGCTGCTCCTTGACCGCGCAACAGCCGTACAACAACGTCGTCCGTACCGCGATTCAAGCCCTCGCCGCGGTGCTCGGCGGCACGCAATCTCTTCACACCAATTCCCTCGATGAAGCGTGGGCTTTGCCCACCGAGTTCGCTGCGACCATTGCTCTGCGCACGCAGCAAATCATCGCCCATGAAACCGGCGTCACCAACACCGTCGATCCGCTTGGCGGCTCCTACTTCGTCGAATCTCTCACCAACGAAGTCGAGCGTGGCGCGTGGGAATACATCGACAGGATCGACGCCATGGGCGGCATGGTCGCTGCCATCGAGCGCAGCTACCCGCAGCGGGAAATCGCCGAAGCCTCCTACCGTTACCAGATGGCGGTCGACAAAAAGGAAAAAATCATCGTCGGCGTGAATGATTTCGTGGCCGAAGAAAAGCCTTTGGACATTCTGCAAATCGACGAGACCGTGGCGCATCGCCAAGCCGTGCGCCTGAAAAAACTCCGCAAAGACCGCTCCCAAGCCGAAGTCGACCGCCGCCTCCATGCTCTCCGCGCCGCCGCCAAAGGCAAGGATAATCTGATGCCCTTCCTCTACGACGCCGTGAAATCCTACGCCACCCTCGGCGAAATCTGCGACGCCCTCCGCGATGTCTTCGGCACCTACGAAGAAGTCGCCATCACTTAACTCTTCTCTGTGCTCTCTGTGACCTCTGTGTTGAAATCCCCCGCTCCATGACCGACAACGAAATCACTCATGAGATCATCGGCGCCGCTATAGAAGTTCACAAGCTGCTTGGACCCGGCCTGTTAGAATCAGCCTACGAAGCATGTTTGTGCCACGAATTCGTGATTTGCAAGATCGGCTTTCAAAAGCAAAAGCCGGTGCCTCTTGTTTACAAAGAAATGAAACTCGATTGTGGTTTTAGGTTAGACCTGCTCGTGGAGAAACGGATTGTCGTGGAACTCAAGTCGGTCGACGCACTCGCACCGATCCATGAAGCCATCATGCTTACATATCTTAGGCTGTCGGGTCACAAGCTCGGCCTGCTGATTAACTTCAACGTTTCAATATTAAAAGAGGGCATCCGTCGATTTATCATGTAGCCGCGAAAAACGTGTATTTTCAACACAGAGAGCACAGAGACCGCAGAGAGAGGAAGAGAAATGCCGGAAAAGAAAATTCGCGTGCTGATTGCCAAGCCGGGCCTCGATGGCCACGACCGCGGCGCAAAAATTATCGCCCGCGCCTTGCGCGACGCCGGCATGGAAGTTGTTTACACCGGCCTGCGTCAGACCCCGGAGATGATCGCCTCCGCCGCCGTGCAGGAAGACGTCGATGTGATCGGTCTTTCCATCCTCTCCGGCGCGCACAACACCATCTGCCCCCAGCTGATGAAACTGCTCCACGAAAAAGGCATGAACGACGTCACCGTCCTCGTGGGCGGCATCATTCCCGAAGCCGACATTCCTGCCCTGAAACAATCCGGCATCGCCGCCATTTTCCTTCCCGGAACCTCCACCCAAGACATCGTGGATTTCATCCACCAGCGCGTCGCGCTTTCCTAGTTCTCTCGACGTGACCTGGACGCAGAGGGCGACATCAGCGAACAACCTTCCCGTCGGTGTCTCGAATCTCGACTTTGCCCAGATTCAGCTTCTTCATCTCCTCTTCAATCTTCGCGCGGTCGCCTACCGCAAGCACGATCATCTTATCCGGCTGAATGTATTTCTTCGCCATGGCCTGCGCTTGCTCGATAGTCACGGCATTGATGCGCTCCGGCAGCGTCGAAAAATAATCCAGCGGCAAATCATACGTGAATAGTTCCGCGAAGGTCGCCGCCGCCGCCGTCCCGCGCTCGAACCGCCCGGGCAGCGACCGCGCGATCGAATCCTGCGAGAGGATCAGCTCCGCCGGAGTCATCTGCGTTTCCCGCATCCGCTTCAATTCGTTGAACACTTCCGAAGTCGCGGGCGCGGTCACGTCTATTCGCACATCCGAATACACGACGAACGGTCCCGCCGCCCGATGATAGCTGAAGAACGATCCCGCTCCGTAGGTGTACCCGTGCGCTTCGCGCAAGTTTATGTTGATGCGGCTCGAGAAAAGCCCTCCGAGATCCGTGTTCATCACCTCCACGGGCGCGTAGTCCGGCGTGGATCGCGCCAACCCCATCGAGAAGCACACCAGCGTCGTCTGCGCCGCACCGGGACGGTCCACAAGAATCAGCTTCGCGTCTGTTGTTTCCGGCGAACCGATCGCCGCCGCGGCCGGCTTGCCCGGCTTCCACGCGCCAAACTGTTTTTCAAGCAGCGGCTTCAACGCCGCCAGCTTGATGTTTCCCGTGACCACCAGCGCCGCATCGTCCGGGAAATAATTCTGTTGCCAGAAATGCAACAGGTCGTCGCGCGAAATCGCCTTGATGGATTCCGTCGTCCCGCTGTCGGGATATCCGTACGTGTGCCGTGTTCCATAAAGCGCTGCGTCAAGCACTCGGACAGCCAGCGAAAACGGCTCGTCTTTTTCCTGCACAATCCCGGTCAGCCGCTCGGAGCGTACCCGCTCGATCTCCGCCTTCGGGAAATTCGGATGCAGCGCCACGTCTGCCAGCAATTCCAGCGCATCGGGGAAATTCCGGGAGAGCGAGCGCGTGAACAAATCCGTCGTGTCAGTCCCCGCGCCCGTATTCAGAGTCGCACCCAGCTCCGCGGCGCGGTCCGCAATTTGCAGCGCGGAACGCGTTGCCGTTCCCTGCTGCAGCATCCGTGCCGTCATGCTTGCAAGCCCCGGGCGATCTATGGGGTTGACGCCGCTTCCCGCGCGCAACACCAGGTTCGCGGCCACCAGCGGCAGTCCTGGTCGTTCGCTGTACAGCACCGTCAATCCGTTGGAAAGTTTGAATTTTTCTGGCACTGGCAGGTGCAGCGCGCCGGCAACGCCAGGCTTTGGCGTGTTGTTCCGCCACGCCGCGTCGGCGTTTACCGGCTGACCATTGTTTTTCGATGGGTCTTTCTGCTCCGCTTTCGGAGTCGCCACTTCAGGGCCTAGGTCTTGCTTCCCCGGCAGTCCATAAACGACCGCGCGCTGACTCCCGTTGAGCTGCCCTTGTGCGAATGCCTGAATCGATTCGGTTGTGGAGTTTTCATATCGCGCGATGTCCGCCGCTAGAAAGTCCGGTGTGCCCAAATAATGGTTGTAACTGTTTAAGCGATCGGCGACTCCTCCGAACCCTCCCAGCGTCTCGAGGCCCGCGATGATATGCGATTCGATCACGTTTTTTGCCCGCGAGAGTTCTGCGGCCGTCGGCCCTTCCTTGCGGAACGCGTCCAACTCCGCGTTGATCGCCTTCTCGAGATCTTCCGGTTTCACCCCGGCCTTGGCCGTCGCCTGCACTTCAAACACGGAACCCAGAATCAGCGACTGCTGATTGACCGCCACGTCCTGCGCGATCTGCTTTTCATACACCAGTTTCTTGTATAACCGGCTGGACTTCCCGCCGCCGAGAATCCTTGCCGCGAGATCCGCTTCGGCATCGCCCGGTTTGAAGATAGGCGAGGTCAGCCACGCCATGTAAACGCGCGGAAGCTGCACGTTGTCCTGCGCGACCGCGCGGCGCTCCCCCGTAATCGGCGGTGTGTGTGCCTTGATCCGCGGGACGTTCTCGCCGCGCTTCAGCGGCCCAAAGTATTTTTCTACCAGTTCACGGGCCTTCTCGGGATTGAAATCGCCGACGATCGCCAGGCTCGCGTTGTTTGGCGCGTAATACAGCTTGAAAAAATTCCGCACGTCTTCCAGCTTCGCGGACTGAATATCGAAGTGCGAACCGATCACGTCGCCGTAGTACGGATGCTCCTTCGGGAAAAGTTGATGAAATAGCCCCTCTTCCACCACGCCGTAGGGTGCATTTTCGAAGCTCTGCCGCCGCTCGTTGCGCACCACGTCCTGCTGGTTCGAAAGGTTGGCCTGGTCCAGCTTGTCCGGCAAATAACCCATGCGATCCGACTCCAGCCAAAGCGCCAGCTCGAGTTGATTCGAAGGCAGCGTCTCGAAATAGTTGGTGCGGTCGAAATCCGTCGTGCCATTGAAATCCGAAGCGCCTGCGGCTTCTATAAAATGGATATGGGAGCTGCCCGGCACATGCCGCGATCCCTCGAACATCATGTGTTCGAAAAGATGCGCAAAACCGGTGCGGCCCGGCAGTTCGTTCGCCGGACCGACGTGATACCACAGGTTCACCGCCACCAGCGGCAGCCGGTGGTCTTCGGAGAGAATCACTTCCAGCCCGTTCTCCAGCTTGTACTTTTCGAATCTCAGTTGCGGCACTTCGAGTGGCGCGGACTTGGCCGCAGCCGCCTTCGCAGTTGCTTGCGCCGGCGCTTTGGCAGGCGTCTTTGGAGGAGCCACCGGCGGCGTCTTCGTCTGCGCCCGCGACGAATTCGCAAAAGCCAGCAAAGCAAACAAACCCAACGACACTGCATTCTTCCGAAGAAGCCTCATTACGGTGTCCTCTCGATATGGCGCAATTTGACGCGTAGGCAACGGACAGCACCCGCGGATGTTCCCAAAGCCCACATGCTAGCTTACCTATCTTTTGCATCAGTGCAAGCTGCTCGCGATTTTGGCTGATCTCAGAAACCTGGCCCAGTTCGCACAAGCAGCGGCAAAACTCGTATACTGTCAAACTTGGTTTGCTTAGCTGTTAAGTTTAGAAAGTCTTGTCAAAGATCATCGCATGGTGAGGTCTTCGCGTGGCTGATTCTGTTCTAAAAACAAGTGCGAATCGTAAGTCTCCCGAATTCGAAAAGAACGCCCGCCGCATCGTTGATTTGCTCACCACAATCAAGAACGAGGAAGAACAAATCCGCCAGGGCGGCGGAGCCAAGGCCATCGAATCGCAGCACAAGAAAGGCCGTCTGACAGCGCGCGAGCGCATCGCCAAGTTGATCGATCCCGGTTCGCAATTTTTTGAATTGGGGATCTACGCCGCCTACGAAATGTACGAGGAGTGGGGCGGTGCGCCGGGCGCGGGAACTGTCACCGGACTCGCGACAGTTTGCGGGCGGACATTCATGGTGATCGCCAATGACGCCACCGTGAAAGCCGGCGCGTTTTTCCCGATGACCGCGAAGAAAGTGATTCGCGCGCAAAACATCGCCATCGAAAACAGAATCCCCACGATTTATCTGGTGGATTCCGCGGGCGTATTTCTGCCCCTGCAGGAAGATGTTTTTCCGGACACCGATGATTTCGGGCGCGTCTTCCGCAATAACGCCGTGATGTCCGCGATGGGGATTCCGCAGATCACCGCGATCATGGGGATGTGCGTAGCGGGCGGCGCGTATCTTCCGGTGATGTGCGATCACATCTTGATGACCGAAGGCTCGGGATTATTTTTGGCCGGACCCGCGCTGGTACAGGCGGCCATCGGACAGAAAACTTCCGCCGAAGATCTCGGCGGCGCGAAAATGCACGCGCAGATCAGCGGTACGGTGGATTTCCGCGAGCCTGATGATGAGACGTGTCTCTCCCGGATACGCGCACTGGTCGACAAAATCGGAGCGCCAAACGCTTCGCCGTTCAGCCACGTGAAATCGCGCGACCCTCTTTTTCCCGCCGAAGACATCTACGGGATTTTTTCGAGCGACCCGGCGAAACAATACGATATGAAGGAGATCATCTCGCGCCTCGTGGATGCGAGCGAATTCGAGGAGTATCGCGCGGAGTATGGCGAAACTCTTCTTTGCGGCTACGCGCGCATCGGCGGCTGGGCTGTCGGCATTGTCGCCAATCAGAAAAAGCACGTGCAAACGCTGGCGCGCGGCTCCGACCAGAAGCGCATCGAATTTGGCGGCGTGATTTACACCGAGTCCGCCGAAAAGGCAGCGCGCTTTATTTTGGATTGCAATCAGAACCGTATCCCGCTTGTTTTTCTCCACGACGTCAACGGTTTCATGGTCGGCAAAGACGCGGAATGGAGCGGCATCATCCGCGCCGGCGCAAAAATGGTAAACGCGGTGGCGAACAGTGTCGTGCCCAAGATAACAATAATTTGCGGCGGCAGCTTCGGCGCTGGAAATTACGCCATGTGCGGCAAGGCCTATGACCCGCGCTTCATGTTCGCGTGGCCCACGGCGCGCTTCGCGGTGATGAGCGGCGACGCCGCCGCTGGGACGATGGTGGAAATCAAGCTGAAACAATTGGAGCGCGAAGGAAAGAAGCTTTCAGAAAAAGACAAGAAGGAATTGCACGAATCTGTGCGTGCGACCTACGAACGCCAAACCGATCCGCGCTACGCCGCCGCCCGCCTCTGGGTCGACGCCATCATCGATCCCGCTCACACCCGCGACGCGCTGATCTCGGCGCTCGAAGCCGCCGCCCTCAATCCCGACCTCCGCGAATTCAAAACGGGAGTCCTCCAAACATGAGCTTCTCTTTACGGACGTCGACTAGTCGAAGGACACAAGTTTTCTTCATCGTTCTGGTCAGTCCCCTGCTTATCTGGATGCTCAACCTAGTTTGTGCTGTGTGCTTTGATCTGTTGGGAGTGTCGTCTAGCCTTTGGGCTGAACGCATTTGCGGCCATGGCGGGTTCCTTTCCCTCATACTATTTGTTTCGTGTGTTCCCGCACTTTTTTCTGCAGTAGCAATTCCCTTTTCTCTTTTTCGGGACTGGCGGATATGGAAGCAAAACAGCCTACAAGAATAGTTGAGTGCCCGCGGGATGCGTGGCAGGGATTGCCGGAGCAAATCCCCGCGGAATACAAGGCCGAGTATCTCAAA
>Ga0209648_10000666_pt1 | contig 26588 bp, 23 predicted proteins | sample GraSoi2013_115cm_FD_185830 | JGI IMG/M metagenome (GOLD analysis project Ga0209648, IMG submission 185830) | Grasslands soil microbial communities from the Angelo Coastal Reserve, California, USA - Sample 9_17_2013_115cm (SPAdes) (version 2) | ecosystem: Environmental > Terrestrial > Soil >... | reverse complement strand
CAGCAGCACGGTACCGCTCGGGCGGCTCGGCAAACCTGAGGAAATTGCGAAGGCCGCGGTGTTTCTGGCGTCGGAAGACAGCAGCTTTATTACCGGGGTCGAGTTATTTGTGGATGGCGGTTTCGCACAAGTATAGGAATTACCGGGGGAGAGACTGAAGCGTTCCTCTGTTGTCAGGAATCAGGAGCCATGCCGCTGCGGCGCTGGCCACAGACAAACCTGCGCAAATCAGCATAACGAGCCGGAATCCAAATACAAATGCTTCTCGAACGGATTCTTTGATTGCGGCTCCGGTAGTCTCGTTCAGACTAGCCGGCAACTGCAGGCCGGCGAGTTTGATCTCGCCCGCCTGAATGTCGTGGAGCGTGCCGGGAGGGAGTGAGAAGTTTGCCCACTTGGAATCCAGGTGGGCACTAAAGACGCTCACCATCACGATCCCCAGCACGGCAATCGCAAGCACGCCCGCGACCCGGGCAACCGCATTGTTGATTCCAGAAGCCGCTCCGACGCGGTCCTGGCCTGCAGAATTCATCACCACCGTTGTTAGAGGTGCTACGGTGATGGCCATTCCAAACCCAAGAACAATGATTGGAACGAAAAACGCCTTCCAATAGCTATCTCCAACGGAGGGCATAGCAAACAGAACGAACCCCAATGCCGCAACGAGCGGACCGATGATGAGCGGAATTCTCGGGCCATAGCGCGCGACGAGTCCGCCCGACCAGCGGGAAAGAAGGAAAATCAGCAGAATCAAAGGAAGGGCGGCCGCACCTGCCGCGGTTGCCGAGTATTCCTGGACCTGGATCAGGTTCAACGGGAACAAGAAAAAGAAGATTCCAATCGCGGCATAGAGGAAGAGGGTGAGCAGGTTTGCGCCAGCGAAGCTGCGGGAGGCAAACAGGGAAAGAGGAACCATCGGCGAAGTTCCGCGAGCTTCGACAAATACGAAGCCGATAAGACAGCCGAAGCCAACAATCAGGCTCCCGAAAACCAGAGGATGCCTCCAACCCAAGTTGACAGATTCAATGAACCCGTAAACCAAGCCGCCCAACCCGAGGGTGACGACCAAAGCTCCTAACCAATCCACACGTGCTGCGGCGGGACTCTTGCTTTCCGGAATTTTCCAAAGCGAAATGGATATCACGGCCACTGCGAGCGGGACATTGATAAAGAATGCCCAGCGCCAGGAGGCATGCTCAACAAGCCAGCCGCCAAGAACGGGCCCAACAGCGGCGGTAATGGCCGTGAACCCAGACCACGTCCCGATGGCCTGTCCCCGGTTCTTCTCGTCGAAGGATGCGCTGATGATCGCAAGGCTGCCGGGCACGAGAAGCGCAGCTCCCACACCTTGAACGCTCCTCGCGATAATCAATTGATGAATGCTCGAAGCAGCTCCGCAACTGCCGGAAGCCAGAGCGAAAATTATCACGCCCACGACGAATACCAGACGGCGGCCAACAGGTCACCGAGCGAGCCGCCGACTAAAATCAACGCTCCCAGGAATAGACCGTAAGACTCGACCACCCATTGCACATCGACTACCGTTGCACGAAAGCTTGCTTGGAGGGCGGGCAGAGCGACATTGACGACGGTGCTGTCGATGAAAGCCATGCTGGAACCGAGAATCGTCGCGGCGAGTATCCACGGTCTGGCTTGTTCTGCACAGGGAGTTCTGGCGCTTGCCGAGAGGAGTACGCCTTCATCGCAAGGTGGTCTCATGGCAGCTATCGACGCCTCGCGTGGAGCTACCTTTCAAGCGCACTGCGGTCCCAGTTGCCGAGCGTTGCCGCGGCTTCGTAGGTGCTTTGGCAAAACTCGAGTAAAGAGGCCGTGGGCGATTCCGCCGTGCGTACATCGTCGTACATTAAGAGGGATTCGTTGAGCTGCCGGTCGTAGAAGGCGGCATCCGGACGGACACGCTGGTCTTTGAATCCCTGCGGCTCGGGAGCCGCGTACGAATAGAACGCCGCATCCTGAACGTTGCCGCTCCCGGGCCAAAAGCCGACGCTGCTCACTTCGTGAGAATAGGCCTCTCGAGTTATAACATCGACGCCGGGTCTCTCCGGTGCCCGGCGGCCCGAAAACCGGGTGACCGCCAGATCGAAACTTCCCCAAAAGAAGTGCACCGGGCTGGACTTCCCGATGAATCTTGTCCTGAACTGGTTGAAGACGGTGTCCACGGACAGCAGGATGCGCCAGAATTTCTCGACGGATGCGCGATCGTAGGAAGCGTGGACTCGATCCTCGTCAAAGGCAATCGGATCGCGGATTTCCACCGGCATTCTCCAGATTTTGATTTCAATTTTCGCCGAGCGAAGCAATTCCATGAATTGCCGGTAGAACTCGGCCACCGAGCGCGGCTCCAGTGGAAGTGTTTTCACCAGTCCATCACTCGTCTCCAGCACAAGCTGATGCCGTATGAAATCAAACCACAATTCGAAAGCCCTTTCGCCGTAGGCGATGCGAGATGTCGTCAGCCCGCGAGCGGTTACGTACAACGGAACATTCCACCAATGATTCACCACTGGCGTCAGACGCAGCCGGACTTTACCGACGATTTGCGTCCACATGTGGAGTGTTGCGTACGTTTCTTTCCATGAACTCAGAGGCAGGGTGGGCCAGCATTCCGGCTGATCGGCAGCGGCGTGAGTCATAGGGACCCTATAGATTTCCTGCGCCGTCGCGATACCTTAAGGATTTCTGTTCGCGCTAGTGACGCGCGCTTGAGCAGTGTGCACATTGACCAATTGTCAGAGAAACCTTACCAGCGCCTCGGTCGTCTCTTTTTGCTTTTCTTCGAGCACCCAATGGCCCGCGTCCTTCAGCACTACCACTGTCACATCCGTTGCGACCAGCTTCATCTGCTGCCCCAGTGGATCTCCCAAGGACTTCTCGCCGCCGATCGCAAGAACCGGCATCGTCAGCTTGGACTGAGACAGTTGCGCGAAATCTTTCGCTGCTTGTTGGAAGGAAACGAAGTAAGCCCAGCCAGCTCTCATGCGGCCTGGGCGCGAGTAGGCCGCGGCATAGGCCTTTCGGTCGGCTTCCGGAATCGAGAGCGTTTTGTCCGCGGCGAGGTCATTCCAGAAGTACTCGAAGTAAGTGCGCTCGCGTCCTTGGACCAGCGCTTCGGGTGTCTGCCCGTTGAAGCGGAAATGCAAAATACCTGGGTTGTTGTATATGGCTTCCCATCCCGGGACACCCGGCAGGAAGGCGTCCATCACCACCAGTTTTTCCACCTCCGACGGGAATTGCGCGGCATACGCATAGGCGACCATCAGCCCAATGTCGTGCCCAACCAACCTCGCCTTGATGACGCCTAGCGAACGAGCCAGCGCATGAATGCGGATAGCTGCCGTCTTCATGTCCAAACCATCGGCCGGTATGGAAGATTCTCCTATCCCTGGCAGATCCGGCGCAATAACGGTAAATTTCTCGCCCAGCACAGGCAGTATCGGAGTCCACATGCGAGACGTCTCCGCATAACCATGCAACAGGATCAGGGGCGTACCATGGCCGCCTGTCGTGTAATAAAGCTTGACGCCCTCAACCTCCGCCACGCGCGAGACGAACACCTTGTCTGCGCCTTCCGCTCTTGCCATCCCAAAAAGCGAAAAAGTAACCAGCAGCAAGCAAAGCAAACAAACTATCCGAGTAAAATCAAAGCTATCTTTCACTTGTTCTCCTGTTAGTCCTGCGTTGCCAGAGTTACTCACCGGCTTTGGCCGCCAATGTTTCCACGACGGCGATATTTTGCAGCAGTTCCTGAGGCAGACCGTGCCGTTCTTTTAGGTAATCGGGACGATTGTACGAAACCCAGACTTTTCCCTGAGCGTCTTCCCAAACCAAAATTTTCAGGGGCAGGTCAATTGCAATGCTGGGAGCAGCCAGCATCAGAGGCGTTCCGGCTTTGGGACTGCCGAAAATCAGCAGCTTGGTGGGAGGCATTTTCATTCCCACCTTTTCCGCTTCTCCACTGTGGTCGACCAGCGCAAACAGGGTAACGCCCTTGGACTGCAGAACAGTCTTGAGCTTTTCCACGGTCTGGTCTACTGAGTGACTGCTCGGTTTGCTGATGATTCCGTTGCTTGTTTCGGGAGCCGTCTTGCTTGTTGCCGGTGACATAGTTTTCTCCTCGATGTCTTGGGATTGAATATTAGCGGAACTGCGCACGGAAACCAGGTAAATCGCCATCGCGATTCCAACCAACGCCAGGAATAGGGCCGTCGCCACGGTTAGAGTCAATGAACGCGAACATCCGGCCTCGCCCTGGTCCAGTTCGCGAACCAATCGAACATGCTGCCAAGCGGAAGAGAGATTCACGGCCACTCCCACGGCAATCAGCGCCGTACCGAACCACAGCGAAACCCCGTAGGATGGGGCTTCAGGAACGTGGTCGATAAGCCGCAGTTGCTGCAGGAAAAGCCCGAACCGTGCCACAACGAAACCAAATCCCATCAACGCCAGCCCCGTGCGAATCCATGCGAGCAGAGTCCGCTCCGCGGCTAGATAGTCACTGAGGGCAGCCCTCTGTCCTTTTGCTGCGGATAGGTCCATTCTTCCGCCTTCCGTTTCCAGCATCCTGATTCGTCCGCCGACGAGACTCGTGCTGGCATTCCTGAGCCGCTTTCGCTCAAGTCGGGACCGACGGAATTGCCTCCGACAGCTTGAGCGAGTGGCTCACGATGACTTCGGCGGCGCAGAGCGTGGACTATGAATGCCGCTCGTATATACTCTCTCTCAAGTGCGCGAGTCCGAAAGCCGACCTGAGACCGACCCACGAGCCAAAAACGCCGACGGCAACTCCAGCAATCGTATCGACCACGCGCAGAATGGGTTGTTTCCACGCGTGCTCCGGGCTTATCGCGGCCACCACCATCACGACTGCAGTTGTGATTCCCGTGGTAATTATGTCGTCGGGCCTGACGAGCAGGGACATCGTGACGGCCCCGACCCCAATCAGTGCGGCCATCCCCCAGACGTGGAACGGGAAGAAGAGCAGGTAGACAAAACAAAGTGCGAAGCTCAGAGAAGTTGCTGCCATACGCGATAAGGCGGCACCGGCACTTTGCCGGTAGCCGTAGCGATACACAAACACGGTGGCCACGACGGCCCACATGCCCCCGAGCAGGTCGTCGTCTCGAGAGACCGAGAACACTTGAGCAAGCATCCGCGTGACCAGCCAGTAGCTGATCGCGCACAAAACAGACAGCATGACACCATGAATCAGCGCATCACCCGTCTGAGTCGAGTCACGCGTCATGTCATTGTGTTGTGTGTTCGCCAACCCTGCACTCTCGCGGAATGAGCTAATCTAAGCCCCTCTGCCTATGCCGACTGCTTCTTTGCTGTACTCCGGCTTGTAGACATGCTCGCGAATGAACGCCACCATGTCAGTCGGACGAGCTACCCGAGCCAAGCCAGCGTCGAAGACGAGTTTCGCCACTCGCGCAGCTGTCTGGATCTCGGTCTCAAGGACATTCGACTGCAAGGGGTATAAGAGGCCCTGCTTGAGCAACTCGGACGGCACCTGATCCGCCACGGCCTGCCCGGCCTCAATGAACATCTCGTCTGTGACACGCTTCGCTTGGGTGGCGAAAATCGCCATACCGACCGCCGGGAATATGTAGAAGTTGTTTGCTTGCCCGGGCAGAAATGTCTGGCCGTTGTAATGGACCGGCGCGAACTGCACACCGGCGGCGTAGATCGCTTTGCCCTTCGACCACGTGTAGGCTTGCTCGGGCGTGCATTCGGCATGCTCGGTCGGGTTCGACAGCGCAAGGATCACAGGGCGCTCATTGATTCTCGCCATCGTCTCGATAACTTTTTGATTGAAGGCCCCGCCAATCGTGCTGACACCAATGATCGTGGTCGGCTTGATGCTCTCGATGGCAGCGACGAAATCCCGGGTTGGCGCGTGCAGGTGAGCGTAAGGCTTCTGGAAGTCGAGCAAGTCAGTGCGGGATGCGTCGAGCAGACCGTTGACGTCGAACATGTAGACGCGGCACTGCGCCTCTTTGAGGCTCATGCCCTGTGCAACGAGCGCGGAACACAGTAAGTTCGCAAGGCCAATACCGGCCGAGCCCGCGCCGAGGAACAGGTACTTTTCGTCTTTCAGTTTTGTGTCTTTGATTTTGGCCGCGTTGATCATCCCCGTAAGAGTGATCCCAGCGGTACCCTGCACGTCATCGTTGTAGACGCAATAGTTGTCACGATAGCGCTGGAGCAAGTGCACGGCATCCGCACCCGTCCAATCCTCAAAGTGGATGCAGCACTTCGGGAACACTTCCTGCACTGCCTCCACGAACTCGTCGACAAACGAATAAAGATCCGCGGCGGGCGGACGCGTTTGGCGTAGGCCCAGATACAACGGATCGTTTAGGTACTGTTCGTTGTTGGTGCCTGCGTCGAGGTACATGGGCAGCAGGTATTGCGGCGGCACACCTGCGCACGCGGTGTAAAGCTGCAGCTTGCCGATGGGAATGCCCGCGCCGTTGGCGCCGAGGTCGCCAAGGCCAAGAATCCGGCCGCCGTCCGTCACGCAGATGAACCGGACGTCTTTCTGCGGCCAGTTTTTTAGAATGTCTTTGACCTTACCGCGTCGCGTGATCGAGAGATACATGCCACGCGCTTGGCGGTAGATATGGCCGAACTTCAAGCATGCCTCGCCGATGGTCGGGTCATACACAATCGGCAGAAATCGCGCCGGGTCCGACATGACAGCTCGGTAGAAAAGTGTTTCGTTGTGGTCCAGAAGATTGATGAGATAAATATAGCGATCGAGGTCGGTGTTTTTCTGCGCGAGCTGCATCATCACGCGTTGCAACTGCACTTCCTCGGTCTCTGTTACGTCGGGCACGAGCCCAACAACGCCGAGCGCTTGCTTTTCAGCCTCGCTGAACGCGGTAGATTTATTGAGGGATGGATCGTGAAGTGTTTCGATTCCACGCTTTATCGTGCTAGTCATGTTGATTACCTTTCTTTCGCTTTTTCCGAGTCGGAAACTGGGATTAGAACCTGGGGGCTTCCACTATCAGGCAGTCGCGACGTACGACTTGATCATCTTCGTTGGATCGACGATGCGGTCGAACTCGTTCTCCGTGACGAAGCCGAGCTTTAGGGCGGCGGCCCTCAGCGTGAGGTCGTTGTCCATGGCGTAGTGCGCAATCTTCGACGCCTTGTCGTAGCCAATCACCGGCGCGAGCGCGGTCACGAGCATCAGCGAACGCTCGACGTATTCGTTGATCTTCTTCAAATTGGGCTTCGTCCCTTCGACCAGGAACTTGCGAAAGTTAGTGCACCCGTCGGCCATGATCGTAATGGAGTGGGTTATGTTGAAGATAATCAGGGGCTTGTAGACGTTCATCTCCAAATAACCGCCGGCACCTCCGAAGCCCACTGCGACGTCGTTCGCCATCACCTGCACGGCGATCATCGTTAGCGCCTCGGCCTGGGTCGGGTTTACTTTGCCTGGCATGATCGAAGAGCCCGGCTCGTTCTCCGGGATCACCAACTCGGCGAAGCCCGCTCGCGGCCCGCAGGACATTAGTCGGATGTCGTTGGCGATCTTGTAGAGTGACACGGCTAGTGTGCGTAGGGTGGCGGAAAGCTGCACCAGCGCGTCATGGGCGCCCTGCACTGTGAATTTGTTCGGGGCGCTCACGAAGGGCAGGCCAGTGAGTTTGGCGATCTCAGCCGCAGCCGCTTCGCCGAAGCCGGGCGCGGAGTTGATGCCGGTACCCACCGCCGTGCCGCCGAGCGCAAGGCGGTAGACACCCTTCAACGCATCTTCGACCCGATCGAGATCGTCCGCGAGCATGCCGGCATAGCCCGACCATTCTTGCCCGAGTGTCAGAGGCGTGGCATCTTGCATGTGCGTGCGGCCGATCTTCACGATGTCCTTCCACTGTTCGGCCCTCGCAGCAATCGCGTCGTGCAGTTCTTTCACCGCCAGGATAAGCCGTTGCTTCACATTGACCGCCGCCGCGATGTTCATTGCGGAGGGAAAGGAATCATTGGACGACTGCGACATATTGATATGGTCGTTGGGGTGAACCGGTGTCTTGCTTCCGAGTGGCGTGCCGGCGAGCTGGCAACAACGGTTGGAGATGACCTCGTTCACATTCATGTTGAATTGCGTGCCGCTGCCTGTCATCCACACGTGGAGGGGGAACATGTCGTGGTGCTGACCCGCGAGGATTTCATCGCATACTTGAACGATCAACTTGTGGCGTTCGTCGTCGAGCCGCTTGCCGGCATGATTGGCATTGGCGGCCGCTTTCTTCAGGATGGCGTACGCCGCAATCATCTCCCTCGGGATTAGGTCTTTACCAATACTGAAGTGCTCAAGCGAGCGCTGGGTTTGGGCTCCCCAAAGCTTGTCAGCAGGAACATTTACTTCGCCGAGGCTATCGGTTTCTTTGCGAATGTCGGTCATCTTGTTTTTCCTTTCGCCGGCGGGGCAACACGGGAGTTCGCCTGCGAATGGCCCTACTCGCCGACTATTGCTGCCAGCCTCCGCCGAGGGTCCTGTAAAGTTGCACGAGACTCTGGTACTCGGTGCCGCGCGCCTCTGCAAGCGTGAGTTCAGCCGAAAAGAGCGACCTCTGCCCGTCCAGCACTTCGAGATACGTTGTCGTCCCTCCCTTGTAGCGCAAGTTGGAAAGGCGCACGGATTCCTGCAAGTCCTTGACGGTGTCCTCCTGGCGAACCCGCACCTGATGGAATTTCTCGTAACCGATCAGCGCATCGGACACATCGCCGAACGCGCGTTGAATGGTTTGCCGGTACGAAATCAAAGCCTGCTGTTGCTGTGACTTAGCAAACCGCAGATTTCCGCGAAGAGCTCCCCCAGTGAAAACGGGCTGGCTCACTTGAGCGCCGTAAGACCAGATTCCGACTTGCGAGCTCATCAGGCTGGAGAAAGCACTGCTTCGTCCAAACGACTCGCCGCCGGAGCCGTTCAGGGAGATTTGCGGAAAGAACTGGGCCTTGGCGACCCCGATTTCGGCGTTCGCGGCGACCAGGACTTGCTCGGCCTCGCGAATATCAGGTCGGCGCTCGATTAGCGTTGAAGGCAAGCCGGGTGGCACTTCGGGAGGAAGAGGCTGCTCGACCAGCGGCCGTCCGCGTGGCACGGCCTGCGGATAATTGCCGAGGAGAATGCTGATGGCATTTTCTTCCTGAGCGATTCGCCGCTCCAAGTCAGGGATTTGAGCGTTCGCCGAATCGAGAACTTGCTGAGCCTGCAGGACGTCAAGCTTTGTGGCCACGCCGTGCTCGACGCGAAGATTGGTCAGCTTCACCGAGTCTTCCTGCGTCTTGACGGTCTCGCGCGTGATTTGAAGTTGCAGATCAAGTTGCAGGAGCGCGAAATAGTCGCTGGCCACGTCGCTCACGAGCGTCAATATGACTGTCTGCCGCGCGTCTTCTGTGGCGAGGAGCTCGGCGCGCGAGGCCTCGGTCGCGCGACGCAGCCGTCCGAAAAAATCCAACTGGAACGCTGCGTCGGCAGTTAGCGTGAGAAAATTTGTTTTAGTTTGGAAGTTGTGTTCTTTCCCACCGCTGAAATCACCGTTCCCTTGGACCTGGGGGAATAGAGCGGAACGCGTCACGGCAACTTGCGCGCGCGCTGCATTGATGCGCTCCGCGGCGAGCTGCAAATCGTAGTTTTGCTTGAGCGCTGTGCGGACGAGCTCTTGTAATTGCGGGTCCTGGAAGACCTGCCACCAGGGAAGATCCGCATAGGACGCTGCTTGCGCCTGGACTTGCGTGTTTTCGCTCAGGTCGCGGAAGGCCGTCGGAGTTTGAACGACGGGTCGATGGTAGTTCGGACCTACTTTGCATGCAGCGACTAAACCCGACGCCACAATAGCTGCCAGGAATGGCAACAGCTTCTTCATAAGTTGCTCCGCCGTTCTTTGGGGCCGTTCTCGGCGTAGTCCATGTCAGTCCGCCTCCGCTGGAGCAGGCGCTGCCGGCAACGCTCCCGAAGCGTGCTCTTTGCCTGCTCCCGACCACTTTTCAACCAAATAGAAAATTGCCGGAATCAGGAATATCGCAATGGCAGTGGCCGCCAACATCCCTCCGATTACCGTCGTTCCGATGATCTGACGTGCCACGGACCCGGCCCCTGTAGCCACCCACAAGGGCACATTCCCGAGGATGAACGCGAATGAGGTCATCAAGATGGGTCGAAGCCGGATCCGGGCACCTGCCAACGCAGCGTCGACCAGCGGTTTGCCTTGCTCGTATTCTTCCTTTGCGAACTCCACGATGAGGATGGCGTTTTTCGCTGCAAGCCCGATGAGCATTACCAGCCCGATCTGTGAATACACATCGCTTTCGATTTGCACCATGTAGGGCGGATAAAACTGTCCGGCGATCGTGCGCCTCAACCATAGCGTCGCGAACGCGCCGAACACCGCCACCGGCGTGCTCAGCAGCACGCTGAATGGCAGTGACCAGCTTTCATAGAGTGCCGCCAAAATCAGAAACACAAACAATAGGGAAAACGCAAAAACAACCGAAGGGGAGACTCCCTGTTGAGCCAGTTTTTCCTGAAACGACATGTCCTTGTAGTCGTAGCCCATTTCCCGGGGCATCGTTTGCGCAAACACCTCTTCGAGCGCTTTCATAGCCTGTGCGGAGCTGTAGCCGGGCGCCGCGCTCCCGACGATCTGTGCGCCGCGATATTCGTTGAATCGCATGGTGTATTCCGGTCCGCTACGGGGCTCGAATTTTGTCAGGGCAGAAAGCGGCACATCGTCTCCCTTATTGTTTCGGACGTAGAACTGTCCCACGTTTTCCGCCCTCGTCCGGTATTCGCCTTCCGCCTCGATGTACACCTGCCATTGCCGACCGAACCGGTTGAAATAATTGATAAAATATCCGCCCATGAACGCCTGAAGGGTCTTGTAGACGTCGCTGATGTTCACTCCCTGCTTGATCACCTTGTCCCGGTCCACCGTCACGAACTGCTGCGGCACGCTGGGCAGATACGTCGTGGCCAGAAAACCGATCTCGGGACGTTTGCGCGCCGCCGCCATGAAGGTGCTCAAATTCTGCGTGAGAAACTCCACCTCCTTCCCGGCCCGGTCCTCGAGAACAAATGTAAATCCCCCTGAAGTGCCCACTCCCGGAATCGCCGGAGGTGAAAAGTCGAACGCGATCGCTTCGGGCATCTGGCTCAATTGCTGGTTCAGACGCGTCTTGATCTCCTGGAACTGTTTCGCCCTCGACTTCCTCGCATCCCAGTCATCCAGCGTAACGAAGAAAAATGCGTTGTAGCTGGTTCGCACGAAGCTCAGGAGGCTAAACCCGATTACGCTCGACGTGTACTTCACTCCAGGAGTGGCTGCCAGGATTTTCTCGACCTGTCGCGCAGCTTGGTCCGTCCGTTGCAGCGAGGCCGCGTTGGGGAGTTGCAGGTTGATAAAGAGATAGCCTTGGTCCTCATCCGGTAGGAAGCTGGAAGGTACCCGTGCACCGAAAAATGCCGCGGCTCCCGCGCATGCTGCCAGTAACACGAGTGCAATTGCGCCCTTGCGAATCAGCGCGCCGGACCAGCGTACATAGGTGTCTGTTCCGCTAGCGAACGCTCGGTTGAACCATGCAAAAAACCTTCCCAGCGCTCCCTTGCTGTCCTCTGTCGGGCGGAGCAAAAGAGCCGCTAGAGCTGGACTCAGAGTGAGGGCGTTGAAAGCGGAAAGGATGACAGAAATGGCGATCGTGACGGCAAATTGCTGATAGAGACGTCCCGTGATTCCCGGAATAAACGCCGTTGGAATGAATACGGCGGAGAGTACCAGCGCGATTCCGACTACTGGCCCGGTCAACTCTTCCATCGCCTTCAGGGCCGCTTCTTTGGGGGAAAGCCCCTCCTCGATATGCCTCCCGACGCCCTCTACAACGACAATGGCGTCGTCCACCACCAATCCAATAGCCAGCACCAACCCCAACAGAGAAAGCGTGTTGATCGAAAAGCCGAACAAGGGGAAAAAGATGAATGTTCCGATCAACGCCACCGGCACTGCCAACATCGGAATCAGTGTCGCGCGCCAGCTTTGCAGGAAAATGTACACGACGAGGATCACCAGTGCAATCGCGATCACCAGCGTCACGACAATCTCGTTGATCCCGGACGTCACCGCCTTTGTCGTATCCAACGAAATCACATAATCCATGTCCTGCGGGAACGTCTGCTTCATTCCGGCGATCAGATTCTTCACGCCGTTCGCCGCGTCTACGGCGTTCGATCCCGGCAACTGGTAAATGGCGATGATCGCTCCCGGCTTGCCGTTCAACCGGCCCACCACTGTGTAGTCCTGTGAGCCGAGTTCTACCCGCGCCACATCCTTCACTCGGACTATCCCGCCATCGGGCGTTTCGCGAACCACGATCTGTCCGAAGTCATCTACGGAAACCAATCGCCCTTGCGCCCGAACCGAGTAGGTGTACTCCTGCCCTTTGGGCACTGGCTCGCCCCCCACTTGTCCTGCGGGGTTCACAGTGTTCTGCGCCTGAATAGCGCTGACGATTTCGGGAACAGTAATGCCCAGCTTGCCCAATTGATCCGGCTTCACCCACAATCTCATCGCATATTGCCCGGCGCCGAAGATCTGCACATTTCCGATGCCCGTGGAACGCGTCAACGGATCGTGGATATTGATATACGCGTAGTTGGCGAGGAACGACGCGTCGTACGTCCCCTTAGGCGAGTACAGGGTGATCAACATCAGCGGTGATGTCACCGACTTCTGGACTGTTATTCCGTAGTTCGTGACATCCGCCGGAAGCTGCGAAGCAGCTTGCGTCTCCCGCATCTGGGCCAGAATCTGGTCCGTGTTTGGATCGGTTTTCACGTCGAAATTCACAATCATGGTCATCCCGCCATTGGCCGTGGCGTTCAACGAATACATATAGTTCATGTGGTCCACGCCGCTCATTTGCTGTTCGATCGGCGTGGCGACGGATTGCTCTAGCGTCTGCGCATCCGCTCCGACGTATGTCGCTTGAATTTGAATCTCCGGCGGGGCAATGTCGGGGAACTGGGCAACGGGCAAACTCAATATGGTGATCGTGCCGACGATCACCATGACGATGGAAATCACCATGGCGACGATGGGGCGGTTGATAAAGAATTTTGACACGCGATTACCTTCCCTTCGTTTCCGCGGCAAATGGCTTGGCGTTTACCTGCATGCCCGGACGCACCTTCTGCACTCCCTCGACGACCACGCGTTCGCCTTGCTTTAGCCCTTCCGCGACAATCCACTGGGTGCCGACCCGGTCGCCAACTTTGACCGTTCGGATGCTCACTTTGTCCTCGCCGTCCACAACCGCCACTTGATAGCCGCCTTGCAGTTCCGACACCGCACGCTGAGGAATAAGGAGAGCGCCTTTCTGCACTCGCACCGCCGTCCGAACTTTGCCGTAGCCCCCGGGGCGAAGAATATCTCCGGGATTGGGAAACAACGCGGCAATGCGAATCGCGCCCGTGCTCTGATTCACCTGGCGATCCGCAAAGTAGAATGTGCCGTCATGTGGATAGGTCAAGCCGTCGGCCAAGATGAGTTCGAGGTGCAGACTCTTGTCAGCCGCTTGTCGAGTAGTCTCCGTTGGGAACCGTCTGTTCCAATCGAGGTACTCGCTCTCGCTGACGGTAAAATAAACCTTGATGGGGTCGACGGTGGAGACAGAGGTCACTGGCCCGCTGCTTGGATTGACCAAGGCGCCCACTTGAAGCTGAGCCTGCCCGGCGATGCCGTCGATGGGTGCAACGAGGCGGGTAAAATCGAGGTTGATCTTGGCTGTTTCAACGGCGGCCTCAGCCGACTTAATTTGAGCTTGCGCGGTTGCTACCGTGGCCTTCGCCGCCATATTGTTCTGGACGGCGTTGTCCAGATCCTGCTGGCTCGCTGCCTGTTCTTTGGCCAGCGGGGCGTAGCGCTCTACATCAAGCTGAGTTCTGCCTTGCACTGCCTGGGCGTTGGCAAGCGCGGCTTTAGCCTGCGCCGACTGCCCTTCGGCTTGGTCGAGCGCCGCCTGAAAGGGCCGCGGGTCGATCTCGAAGAGTAACTGGCCCTTTTTGACGAATGCCCCTTCCTGGTAGCCCTGCCTCATGATGTAGCCCGTGACCTGTGCCCGGACGTCAGCATTCGTAAACCCGTCGAGCGTGCCGATCCATTCCCCAAAAATCGGAACATCCTTCTGCTCCACGTCCACGACTTCAACGTCTGGCGAGGCGCCGGACGCCCCCGATACTCGTTTTGGGCGCATTGCCCCAACAATCAGGCCGACGACCAGCAAGCAAAATGCTCCGCCTATCCAGAACTTATATTTCGAAAGCGTGTTCATGTTCCCCTCCGGCGGTAAGACGTTTCCCTGGATTCAAGAATCCCTGTTTCCATTTCGCGTGGAATTATAAAAGTCTGATGCTCCGCCTGACATGGAGGGTACCCCAAACTTTCCAACCTGACGAGGGCGCTCAGGCCGCGCGGACGGCTTCCGCCGGGAAGCGCTTGGCTGCCAGAATCGCAAGCACAATGAAGATCAACATCACCACGGCTTGCGTCCCGAGAAACGGCTGTTCTGATTGCGCGGGCGCAAGAGCCTTGAGCGCGGGAATCTTCATGAAAAGCTGAGCGATCAAAACAAAAACGTTGAGATAAAGAGCGATGACCGCGCCGATGACATACGTGCGGCGCCAGGGACCTGCTAGATGAAAAACGTATAGGGCCGGAATCGTCACCGCCAAAACGAGCAGGGAGACGATGCCGACGGCGTGTGAAGGCATGAATTTGTGGAACGGAAATAGGAACCCGGTCACGCTCGTCAAAGCCGTGGTCGCTAGAAAAAGCGCGGTCCAGCCGTTGCTCCGTTTCGTGTTCAGGAACCCGGCCACCACGGCGAATGCCGAAAGGATTCCCACCAAGCTCAACGCGACGTGAAAGAGAGTAAATGCACTTAAGATCATAATGTTCTCCTTTTAGCCGCTTTGCTTACTCTCCGGAACATGATCTCTACAAGCTTGACGACCCGCCGCGAATTGAACGAGCACAGCGTCCACTCACAAAACGGCGGGTCGCCTAGAGGCTGGCAAAATCCTCAATCACGCCGCAGCTTGAGCGCTGCGGCCGATGAATGCGAGCAGGTCAGCGTTGATCTGGTCCGCGTTGGTTGTGGGCATGCCATGCGGAAAGCCCGGATAGACCTTTAGCGTTGCTTTCTTGAGTAACTTCGCGGACATTAAACCTGCCGCGCCGATCGGAACAATCTGGTCGTCATCGCCGTGCATCACCAGTACCGGCACCGTGATCTTCTTCAGGTCTTCGGTGAAGTCCGTCTGGGAGAAGGCGACGACGCCGTCATAGTGCGCCTTGGCGCCTCCCATCATGCCCTGGCGCCACCAATTCCAGATCACCGCCTGAGAGGGTTTCGCACCAGGCCGGTTGTAACCATAGAACGGTCCAGCCGGCAAATCGTAATAGAACTGGGCTCGGTTGGCGGCGAGCTGCGCCTGCAACCCGTCAAACACCTCTTTGGGCAGCCCGCCCGGATTGGCCGCCGTCTTCACCATCAACGGCGGCACCGCGCTGATGATCACCGCTTTTGCCACCCGGCTTTCGCCGTGGCGCGCTAGGTAGTGCACCACTTCGCCGCCGCCGGTCGAGTGGCCGACGTGCACCGCTTCCTTGAGGTCGAGATGCGCGGTCAGCGCCGCTAGGTCGTCGGCGTAATGATCCATGTCATGGCCGCCGCCGGTTTGGGAGGAACGGCCATGTCCGCGCCGGTCGTGCGCGATCACGCGACAGCCATGCTGTCCAAAGAACAGCATCTGGGCGTCCCAATCGTCCGCGGTAAGCGGCCACCCGTGACTGAATACGATGGGCTGTCCCTTGCCCCAATCCTTGTAATAAATCTGTGTTCCATCTTTCGTTGTGATCGTCGCCATCTTTCCTCCTCTTCTGCTGCTTCCTTAGCCCCTAGAATGATGAACTGCCTAAAGATCGCCTACTATTTCTGACAAGAACCACGTCCGCCGCTCTGTCTCGTCGATCCAGTTTTCAATCAGGCTGGCTGTTGCGACATCTTTGTGTTTTTCACAAACCTCGTGTGTCAGGCGCAAAAAGCGCGTGAGTTCCCGATTGTCCGTGCGAAGTTCAGCCAGCATCTGTTCGGGAGGGATGGACTCTCGGTTGTCGTCCTTCAGCCGTTGATGTTTGGAGATGTCGCTGATGGAATGCACCGTCTTTCCGCCAATTTTGCGCGCTCGCTCCGCGATGTCGTCCGTCATGGCGAAAATTTGCTCGGCCTGTTCGTCAAGAAGCAGATGATAGTCGCGAAAATGGCGGCCGCTCATATGCCAGTGGAAATTCTTCGTTTTCAGATAAAGCACAAACACGTCGGCGAGGAGGTGCCGAAGTTCCTCGGATATCTCTGCCACTCCTTCACGGCCAAGATCAGCCGTCGGTTCGAAAGCGGCTTGCGCCGCAGCAGCGGATCCACCTGCATTATTCTTTCTCATTTCTTATCGTCCTTTCTGGCTGGCTTTCCACTCTTCTGCCCGCTTGCACTGCTCATTCGTCATCACGCGGCCGACAAAGCGCGAAACTCACGGCCGCATCGATGTTGGTACACCAGCTTCAGCATCGGCGACTTGCGGAGCGTCGCCTTGGCGTGGAACAACCGTCCTTTAGCCGCGGCCACCGAGATGCCCGTGGCTCTCGCGGTTTCCTGCATCGAGCGTTCTTGGAGTTGATGAATCTCAACGACTTCCCGGAGGGTCGGCCGCAGCCGCTGGATGGCTTTCCTCAGAATTCTCTCTTCTTGGCGTTGCGCGTAGCGCCTTTCTGGGTTTGGTGCGCGATCCGCCATTTCGTACCCCCGGCCATCCGTGCCGGGATTATCGGTACGCACTATGGCGATGTCAAGTGCGCTTCGCTTCTTCCGCAGAATCATGAGCGCCGAGTTGATTGCGATGCGCGTGAGCCAGGTTGCGAAGCTTGACCTGCCGTCAAAGTCCCTCAGGTGAACAAATGCACTGAGCAGTGCGTCTTGAACGGCGTCTTCGGCGTCCTCACGGCTTCTCGTTATACGATGCGCAGCACCAAGGAGTTGCTGCGCATGTCGTTCGCAAAGCATGCCAAAGGCGGCCGAGTGTCCGCCCTTGGCAGCTTCCATGAGCGTCCTTTCAGCAGGCTCCTGTGATTCAGAATTGACAGAGCGCGCTTTCATTCTCCGGGTCGAAATTGCTGAGTTTTCCAAGATCATGTGGCCCCCCACGCACTGAAGGTTGTTTTCGCGTTGCACTATGCATGTTCGAGTCCGGGAACACATCACGAGATGGAATGGTTTTTGGGTACCACTCCAGGGGTGACTCGGAATACCACTTTCGGTCGGTGGAGTCATCGTTTAAAAAACTAGGGTCCGGACTAAGTCTAAGGAACAGCACCCAAACCTGGTACATCAAGACTCCGGGGGGCGCGATGAGGGCGGAATCACAATTTCGCGGCGTCCGAACAAGCGACCATCGAGGGAAAAGGCTCCCGGCCCCAGTAACGCCAGCGCGGAAGCTGTAACGATCATTCCAAAAGCCACCATCCTGGCGTCGTGCATGCCCCAAGAAGGCGCGGGAAACCATGAAAGCGCCGTCCCCAGGCAGCATAGTCCCACCAAGACCCCCACAATCGGAGTAAGAAATCCGGCCGTCAGGGCCACTCCGCTCGCGATCAATATCAAACCAAGTAACCATTTGCCCGAAGAGGGGCTGGAAGGACCCGAGAGATAGAAAATCCCTTCGGCGGTCGCCGTAAGACCAACCGCGCCGCGCAACAGCAGCAGGCCTATGCCGGGCCGGCCACCCGGAAACGTGGAATATAATCTTTGCAGGGCGTATCTCCCTTGGGCGCCCTCAGAAACGCATTACAATTCAAGATACGCAAATATTCGGACCCCTGAAACCCCACATGGCGGCATCTTTTCATACTACTTTTGGGGTACGGGTTTGCGCGGACTCCGCTTCCTACAGCTGGATGATTCCGCGGCGGAGGCCAATCGCGACCGCTTGTGTGCGATCGCTAGCCCCGAGCTTCTGCATGATGTGCTTGATGTGCACCTTTACGGTTTCTTCTGTGATGAAGAGCTTTTCCGCGATGTCGCGATTGCGGTTTCCCCCCGCAATTTGACCGAGGACTTGTATCTCTCGCGGTGTTAGGACTTCGTCACTCAAATGCTCCGCGAGCTGTGCTGCCAACTGCGGGGGAATGCGCTTCTTCCCCGCGTGGACCTGGCGAATCACCTCAACCAGCTCCTTGGGGGGCATGCTCTTAAGCATGTATCCGCGGGCTCCCGCTTCCATGGCGCGCTGAATTTCCACGTCGCCTTCAAAGGTCGTCAGCATAATTACGCGTGCCTCGGGGAATTCCGCGCGGACGGCCATCATCGCGTCGATGCCACTCTTGTCCGGAAGACGGAGGTCCATGAGCGTTACATCTGGCTGGTGTTTCCGAAATTGCTCAAGGCCTTCCTGCGCGTTGGAGGCCTGAGCTACCAGCACCATGTCCGGCTGATTGTTGATGATCGCGGCCAGGCCCTCGCGCAGCAGAGGATGATCATCTACAGTAAGGACGCGGATCGGATCTTCTTTTGTCATCAAGCTTGCTCGTTTCCGGATTGTTGCTTTTCTCTTCTCCTCTTTGCGCGATAGAGCCTGGTTAGCCACCTGATGGGGCGTTTCTCTGATCGAAACTCAAAAGCAATTTGGCCGGGCACGGACAGCTCAACCTCCGTTCCAGCGACTGCACGACTTAAGACTCTCAGTTTCCCGCCAATTCTTTCGCTACGCTCCTTCATCCCAGACAAGCCCCAGTGCCCGTCGCGTCCCGAGCGCACAACCGCAGGGTCGATTCCGCCGCCGTTGTCGCGTACGAGCACGCGCAAGTGGCTCGCCTCATATTCAAGTTCCACCTCGATGTCGCTTGCATGAGCGTGGCGAAATGCATTTGACAACGCCTCGTGGCCGATAAGGTAGACTTCATCGCGGATAACGGGGCGCAAAGGCCGAGGCGTACCCTCAACGATGACGCGAAACCCAATTTGAGGCTGCACTGGAAATTCTTGCCGAATCTGTGAAAATGCTTGTTCCAGATCGGGAGAACGCATCTTCGATGAGCGCAGCCCCCGAACTGCGTTCCGGCCCTCTTCGATCACACGGTCCATCAGTCCGAGAACCCGCCCCACAAGAGGTTTCGCAGGCGAATCGACACCCAGATAATCATTTGCCACATGCAACTGCATCGACGCGCTGAGAAAGCCCTGCAACAGCGTATCGTGCAGTTCCTGGGCTATGCGCGTGCGCTCCGCCAGTCGTTCTTCAAAGCGCATATTCATCTGCCTGGTCAGTCTAATCACCCGGAGCCGGAAGAACATCAGGATCGCGAGTCCGATGACCAATACGCCCGAGAGCCGGAACCACCATGTCTGCCAAAATACCGGGTCGATTTCGAATTGCATTGCGGATTCCGCGCTATTCCATAGCCCATCGCTATTGGAAGCCATCACGCGGAAGCGGTACGCGCCTGCATCAAGGTTGGTATAGGTCGCCTCGTGCTCGGCCACCGGCTCGCTCCAGTCTCGGTCGAAGCTATCCAGCCTATACCTGAACCTGATGCGTTCCGGCGCAGATAAGCTAAGACCGGCATAGCTGATGGTAAACCTCTGGTGCCCTGCCTCAATTCTCATTCCGCTCTGCAAACGAATCGCGCTGCCGTCCGCAGTTATCCCTTCGATATGGACCAGGGCGGGAGCGGAACTGCCTGCCTCTTGAGCAGGATCGACAAAGGAAAGCCCGCGGTTCATCGAAAACCAGATTCTGCCAAGCCGATCCGCAACCACCGACCTGTTTCTCTTGACCCCTTCTGTACCTCTTAGGCCGTCGGCAAGTCCATATTCGCGCACATCGCCCTCGCTGATCTTGTTTCCGAGCAGTTTGACGCGATCCACGCGCAGCACATGATTTGCTGTCGCGATCCACAGACCTCCATTCCGATCCTCTTCCATGCCCAAAATCGGTTCATGCAATGCATCCGGCACCACGTCCGGCACCCAGGCGCTCCCGGAACGAATCGAAGCGAGACCCCTGGATGTACCGAGCCAAAGCACCCCCATTGAATCTGCCAGGAGACAGATCACATCCTCCGATGGCAATCCATTCCCCAAGGTGAAAGACTGCCAACGGCCATTCGAAAGCGCACTCAAGCCCTTGGGAGTTGCGAACCACATTGTGCCGTCTGAGCTTTCCGAAATCGAAGTCACCGAATTGGACAGCAGTCCGCTCGCCGTGGTGTATGTAGAGAATTTGCCGTCCATCAACTTACTCACGCCTCCGCTCAGTGTCGCAGCCCAAACCGCTCCGCCACGACTTTGATGAACCGCATAAACGCTATTTTGCGCCAGCCCTCGTGCCTGCGTGTACGTCTCGTTCCCCCACTCGCCCGCCTTAAACTGTAGGCGCGTCAGGCCGCCGCGTTGCCTTCCAATCCACAGCTCGCCGCCGCCACCAGTTATTGAATAAACGACGTCTTTGTCGAGCCCCGCGATGTTCACGCTCCTGACGACTCCCCCTTTCAGCCAATACAGTCCGCCTTCAGAAGGTGCGAACCATGTGCGGTCGTCTGCGTCTACATAGACAGGTCCGTTGCTTTCCGACGGCAGGCCTTCTGGAACGGAATAGGTTGTGAACGCGCTATCACGAAAACGCTCCAGGCCTCGCGTATTGCCTGTCCAAACGTTGCCCTCCCGGTCTTCGAAAATCGCTGTCACACCTCCGCCCGCGTGCTGATTCACATCATCGAAAGACGATGCGCCGACAGCGTCGATTCGAAACAACGAGTCCGCTGTTCCAATCCAGGTACTCGACTGGCGATCACCTGCCATAGCGAGAATCTGAGCGTGGGTCAACGCAGGCGGTATTCGAGTCTTGAGCAACTCTTTTCCGTTCCAGCGCACTAAGCCATTGTCCGTTCCGATCCACAATTCTTGCTCATCAATGGAAAGAAGAGTGTTGATCTTCAGGTCCCGCAACTCTCTCGGACCTGGGGACACTTGGCCTGCGATGAATTGGAACAGGCCCGTGTCTCGCGTACCTGTCAGGATTTGTCCGTCGGGCATTTCCGCCATGGAAATCACGAGAAAGTTCGGCAATGGGGGCATTGATGCCAGCTTCGAGAATTCCCCCCCCGAAAACTGGACAATGCCGTTGATCAGCCCCGAAAACAAGGCTTGGCCGTCTTTTCCGCGGCACATCGCTGTTACTGCAACTTCCGGCTTCTCGAGACTGTTCGAGAGATCCTCGAATTTTCCGTCGCGGTAGCGCAGCAATCCTGCGCCTTGCTGCCTTACCCATAAATTTCCTTCTGAATCCGCCATCAGCCCCAGGACGAGACCGCTGGGAACTGTTCCGCCACTCGACGGTTGAAAAAGATGAAAGTTCAATCCGTCAAATCTTATGAGCCCCGTTGCCGTCCCAATCCACAGGTAGCCGTCAGCTGTTTGTGTTATGGCATAGACCGGCCCGCTGGGAAACCCTCTGTCACTTTCCCAGCGTTCGCGCACATACTGCGACATCGCCTTTCTTGGCTCTTTCGCGTCTCCCACTCCGGAAGCACACGCAAGGCTTAGACCTGCCGCCAGCCATTTCAGTAGTCGGCGTCGCTCGCTCATAACTTCAAGGAAGGTACTCAAACTTCTCAATAACGGCCTCGTTCTGATTTCTCAACGGCCTCGCGGCGCTCCCGAAGATATAGAGGTTAATATGGATCAATTCCCCGCCGGGCGCGGGGACTCCCGATGTGAATACGTGGTCGGCGACCGTGCGTGATCCGTTACGCGAGCTGGTTCCCCGAACCGTTCGAAACGAAACCTCTCCTGGTTCCCACTGGAAAGAATGGGTCAAGATTCCGGATGGCGCCACAAATCGGGCGACATTTGCAGGAACATAGTAAGGTTGAACCACATATTGTGCGTTCTTACTCAGTGGATCACCCCAGCGCGTAATCTCAACGTCGAGTTCCCTGTGATTATGCTCCTGTTCCGAATCGTCCCACGTAAACAGGCTAAGGACAGTCGCCGGTTCTAGCTGAGATGAATCCCGTACGACAAAACGATACAACCCGTACCCCAGGCTTCGCGTAAGGTTTACTTCCGCACAGGTCCATTCACCGGAGTTGTTCGCGATCCGCAGATGCAGTGCTCCGCCGTCGTCCGTCCACGCGTTTGCGGGATCGTAGTGGGTTATGCCCCCTCCGCGGTTGCTGTCAGCTGTCCGGACTTTCCATTCGTATCCACTGAAGCGCACCGTCTTGATGATTTCCGGCGGGGTCAGTTCACCTTTGACAGTCGCAACTGCAGCGACCGCACCGCCTTTCGCTGGCAGCGCGTCCATTATGGACGCCGGACGGTATCCCGGCTCGACAAGAAGGGCTGCGTATTCAGTCCCCAGGTGCGTGGAGTTGCTCCATTTCGAATCCGTTTGAATTTTGGTGAACGGCTGGTTCGTCAGCGGCTGGACCCACCATTGTCCGCTCCTCGCATACAAGACCAACTGCTGCCCGGAATGCGCTCCCACGACACGTCCCTCGATCCTTTCAAGAATGGCTGGACCGCCTTCACGCGCGGGAGGAACCTTGGTGAATTCGATGGAAGGTTTGAAACCGTTCTGGCCAGAACGACACCCAATCAAGAAAACGCAAAAGAAGAACAGAAGAGCTCTTTCCGGGGCGCGACTGCTTTGAACTGCATGGGCGGGTCTCTCCAGGTTCCATCGGTCGAAACGGGGACGGCATACTCGCTCGCGGCAGGGGTCGAAGCGGGTCAAGTCTTTCCTCGGCGGTGCGGTATCTTCCGTCCGCTAACAATCGTGGAGCGCGGTCATTTTCTTGAGGTCTTCATCATCCTACAGCCGATGCGATGCATTTGCCAACTTTGCAGGAGCGGGGCAGCAAGTCTTCAAAGTTCACCCCGGATGTATCCGTGTTCTTGACTACCCTAATGGAGGTACGCGCCAGAAAACCTTCCGTGGTAGCGAAAAACCATTCCATCTCGTGATGTGCTTTTCCTGTCCATTCTGCAAGCTACGACATGACATGAATACACGACCCATCGAAGCCATGTTTTCGAGTGTCGCGAAAGGACTGCCATCATGAAATCGCCATCCCTCCTGGATTGGTATCGCATTCTGCGAGCCCACCATCAATGGACCGTGTTCCAAGCGATTCGGTATGCGCTGTGGCTGGCTCGCTAGGCGTAAGGCTTCGACTCCCTTTCGAATCACTCCCGAGTGACGAGCTACTCGGAATGTCAAACGAGGGAATTCATTCCAACTTCCGGATTGCGGACCATTCTCCAAAATAAAGAAGGAGCGTGAGAGGACGACTGCCTAAGTCAGACGCACATCAAATAGCGCCAGCCAATATTGAAGCGATTGCAGCGCAAAACCGCAAAGGATGAGTCCAATGCCGAATACTCCAAGCCGCCGCTCCGGGAGATTGTCGGCGTAGTATTCGATGTAAGGATTGAATGTCATTCCCACACCGGTAACGATGCCGGTCACCAGGCCTACGCGAGTCGCAAAAAACCATGGATGATCCACGTGGCGGATGAAGGCGCTGCAAACCAGAGCAGTCACCGTGTAGCCGACCGTACGGACCACTGTTGCCCACAACAGGCGGGGCGTCAGCCGTGGACGCAGAGCAGATGTATAGGCGAGTGAAGGACGCACACCGCGAGAGTAGGCGAAGATTTGGCCTATGGTGATGAGAATGGCAAAGGCGACTGCAAATCGGAAGCCCACAATCCTGTAGAGTCCGGCTCCGAAAGCCAATCCGCGAATGACGGAAAACACTCCTTCCCAAAACAAGGAGTAATGATCCAGCCCGCGCGCCGCCCGGCTGAATTCAATCGATAGAGTGATCCCGGCGGCGATGCCGGAAGCCAAGCCAAAGAAAAGACCAAGGCCGAGGCCGTAGCCAACACCGAAGACAACAGCGTATGTTACCGCGCGGGTAAGCAGCCGCAACGGTCCGTGTTGTCCACCCAATAGGTCGTAGGCTAGATAGAGGCTGCCCAGCACATCAAGGCAGGTCCCCGTGATGCTGACAACCGCTACTGTGTGGTGGTCCACTCAGCCGATTGTATATCTAAAGTTTTGGTCGCCGAGCCGGGATTACGGGCTACGCGGGAGTAACCGAATTGCTTCCGGCTTGCTGACAATACGCCCGGCAATCTCTCAGCACGTCAAATGAAATAGCACTGGGCGAAACGACCTCTTAGCAGGCCGATCCGCCCAGGGGTCACTCGTCTTAGTGTTGATTTCAGCGATGTTTGATGAACGTGCCGTCATTCAGTTCGGCAACGGCTTGGCGTAGCTGTTCCTGCGTGTTCATCACGATCGGGCCGTACCAAGCGACCGGTTCTTCGATCGGCTTGCCCGATACCAGCAGGAATCGGATGCCCTCCTCGCCAGCTTGCACCACGATCTCGTCTCCGCGGTCAAAGAGCACCAGGGAGTGATTGCCGGCATCGTAGACCGGCGCCGCGTTCGGTTTCGCCACCTGCTCGGTGAGAACCGCTCGGGGATCCGAGGCGTCGCGGAACGTGCCGGAGCCCGCGAACACGTACGCAAAGGCATTGCGCGTCGTCTCGATCTTGAGCCGCTTCCGCTGCCTCGGCGGAACGGAAATATCGAGGTACTGCGGATCAGCAGCTACGCCCTCGACTGGCCCCTTCTTGCCCCAGAATTCGCCGCTGACGACGCGCACTCGCGTGCCGTCATCGTCGGTGACCTCGGGGATCGCGCTTGACGGAATGTCCTGATACCGCGGGTCGGTCATCTTCAGCGATGAAGGCAGGTTGGCCCACAGTTGGAAACCGTGCATACGCCCCTGGGTATCACCCTTGGGCATCTCCTGGTGCAGGATGCCGCTGCCGGCGGTCATCCACTGCACATCGCCGGCGGTCATCTTGCCCTTGTTTCCGAGACTATCGCCGTGCTCCACCGAACCGGCGAGCACATAGGTAATCGTTTCAATCCCACGGTGCGGATGCCACGGAAATCCGGCCAGGTAGTCTTCCGGGTTGTCGTTGCGAAAATCGTCCAGTAGCAGAAACGGATCGAATTCCTTTGTCTTGCCGAAGCCGAAGGCGCGCTGCAGTTTTACACCAGCCCCCTCCAGAGTCGGCTTGGTCTGAATAATCTGTTTAATTGGACGGAGCGACATAACTTTCCCCTTTCTGCGGCACACAGCACTTTGGATGTGTGCCGGTCGGCAAATGATTCAAGCCCTCACGAACTGGAGGTCGAGGGTGATGGTCACCTCGTCACCCACAAGAAGACTGCCGTTGCGGTTTGCGGTACGGCTAATGTGCTCACGGTTGCCATCCCTTCAACGGGATTAGATGCGTTATCACGATAATCGTTGCAACAGATATTCTAAAGCGCCTAAATCGCTGACACTGCGGCACTTATATACTGGCGCGGGCGGATGTGCTGGTGCTCGGAAGAAGTCCTCGGTCCGGAACCATGGGATCTCAGCTACGCAATAGCGCGTGACGCTCCTTGTCCTGCGCTGAGCGTCTGACAGCGAGAGCGCTGCACGCTTGGCTAAGGTGGGCGGCTTCCACCTCACATCTCTGGCTGCACCGTAGACTTGCACCGCCGCGGCAATCTTTGCTTCATTTGCCTTCGCCGACCAGAACAAATGCCGCCCAGTAATAAGGGTGGTGCCATGCGGCTTCTTTGCCGTGTAACAGGGTCAACTTCGCTTGGCGCAAGGCTGCGCTTTTTGACATTCCCCGGTTGAGATCTTCGTAAAAGTCTTTCATCAGTGCTGAGGTCGAGGAGTCGTTCACATTCCAAAGACTGACAGTGATGTTGCGCGCACCGGCGTAGAAAAACGCGCGGGTCAAGCCCAGGATTCCTTCGCCATTGACCAGCTTGCCCAGACCTGTGTTGCAGGCGGAAAGCGTGACCAGGTCCGCGTTTAGTTTGAGGCGCATGATCTCGCCCATCTGCAAGACGCCATCCTCCGCGGAAGCTTACTCAGTCTGATGCTTGGCAATTGCGGCGCGCTTTCAGGCCGCGGGGCGTTGGTGTTGCTCTCTGCAACCAACACGGAAGGAAAAGTGCCATGAAATCCAGTCAGAGGCAATTGTGCGGAAAATCCATGCGGAGAATTCGTGAACATTCTTCTGAGATTGCGCGAGCGAAGGGAAAGGCCATGAGACGAACAGCTCTGTGGCTATTGTTAGTTTTGGTGGTGGCGTGTTCCGGATGCAGCAGCAGCGGGTCGCAACCAATTATACTGACTTTCCCGTCCGGCTCGGCGCAGGCGCTCGACAACGGTCAGAGCGTAACCATTACTGTCAGCGGGGCAGGTACTCAGGGCGTCACCTGGAGTTTGGCTGGTCCCGGCTCGCTCTCGAACCAAACGTCCACTTCGGTGACTTACAACGCCCCCGTTGCCGGCGCTGTAGCAAGGGTAACAACCCCGGCAACGGGGGCGTTGTAAGTCACCGAAGTGGACGTTTGG
>Ga0209648_10000665_pt1 | contig 26588 bp, 29 predicted proteins | sample GraSoi2013_115cm_FD_185830 | JGI IMG/M metagenome (GOLD analysis project Ga0209648, IMG submission 185830) | Grasslands soil microbial communities from the Angelo Coastal Reserve, California, USA - Sample 9_17_2013_115cm (SPAdes) (version 2) | ecosystem: Environmental > Terrestrial > Soil >... | reverse complement strand
GGAATAAAAGTATGGAAACAGAGAAAGAAACCTCGTATCTCAAACAGGTGTCATTTTTTGCGGACCTGCCTGAAGAAGATATTCGTGAACTGAATTCGGTGGCAAGGCGGCGCACATTTCGCGCCGGGGAGGTCATTTTCCACCGGGACGACCCCGGCCAGGTGCTGTACATGATTAAAGACGGCAAGATCAAAATCTGCATTATTAGCCCTGATGGCCAAGAAGTTTCACTGGCCGTGCTTGGTAAAGGAGAGTGCTTCGGCGAATTCGCGCTGCTCGATGGGCTGCCGCGTTCTACCGATGCCATCGCCCTCGAAAAAGTTGAGTGCTACACCCTCCAGCGCAGTGACTTTCACAATGCTATCTTGAAGAATCCGAAGATTGCTATTCAAGTGCTGGAGTTCCTTACCAAGCGCCTGCGTAATACCGATCAGATGGTTGAAGACCTCATTTTTTTGGATGTGTATGGGCGCGTGGCGAAAAAGCTGCTGGAACTGGCCGAGGCTCATGGCGTCAAGACTGATGATGGTATCCGCATCGATGTACGCCTGACACAACAGGAGCTGGCTTCGATGGTCGGAGCATCACGCGAGAGTGTGAATAAAGTCATGGGCTATTTTACTGATAAGGATTTTATCAGCACCGATAAGCATAGGATCACCTTACACCGCATAGCTGATTTAAAACGACGAATTTATTAGATAGCCTGGGTTGCATAGTTGCAAAAAACAGAGACAAATATCGCATGCGCTTATTCGTCTCCATTTCTCGCCTTCACCTACGCCCGTTTACGAAACAATCGACTGGGCGGGAGGACATACTACGGATGCCCTATCACAGAACAAGAAAACACCGGTATCAAGCAGGAACACGCGAAGCCGAGGACTTCCCTCGCTTCCTGCGTTTCACCGGACGGATGTTTCCCATGCCCTGTTGCTGTTTCCATGCCTCATGACGCGTCATGAGTACAGCCTTGATGGCGGTTCGGTCACGGCAAGCGCGCAATTGCCTATCCCCAACGCGCCGGGAAAGATTCACCGCTGCGTTGTGATCAGCATGGGCCTCGAACCCGCACACCTGGCAGCGGAACGTCCTCTGATCAGGTCTGTTTTTGCGGTCCGTGTAATGGCACACACTGCACTCCTGGGAACTATACGCACTGATGACCGGGGTTGCCTGCACCCCACGTTTCTGGCTATTCCATCTGATCTGCTGCGGAATATGTCCTAAATTGGACGCCCGTAGATAGGCATTTTGTGCCCGTGCCTTGAACCGCATCGAAGCCACCGATAACTGCTCATAGGCAAACTGGACGCCCTGGTGCTCTGGATCAGTAAAGCACTGATTCACCGCACGATTGATCGCTTGTTTGACATGTCGGATCAATCGCTGCCCCGTGCGACTGCTGGTTGAGGGCAGCTTTTGCCTTCCTTTCTTCTTCAAGCAGGCGCGCAATTTCGCTTTCCTGCGGCGCTTGGCTCGATCGCGCTTGTGACGCGCACGCAGGTCTTTGTGGAACGAACCATAGTGCTTGCCTGTGCTGGTCGTGACGAAATGAGCAATGCCCACGTCGATGCCGACCACCGGCGCATCCGGCGCTGTTTCCACCTGCACTTCTTCATCGTAGGAGAGCGTGAGCCACCACACGCCGTCCCGCTTATTGAGTTGCACGCCGCTGTTGAGTTTCTTTCTCTGGTGGGTCTTTGCGTCCGTCAGCTGTTCTTTATGGTAGTCAGCGAGTTTGACGGGCACCGCGATAGGCTGACCCTTCTCAAGCGTGCTGACGGTCAGCCAGTAATCGAACGAACTCTCTTGCGAGGTTTCCAGTTTGACTACATTGACATTGGCCTGAATGCAGGGTTCGCGCAAGGTGGGAAGAGTCCATTCACGCCACTGTGGCTCTTTGGACTCTGTCGCTACCGTCCCATCCGCTGCCCGTTTCTGGTACTGCTCCAGATCTGCCTGATACTGCTGATAGGCGGCGCTCCGATTAGAGCGAAAGGCGCGGGCGATGCCTGCCGCTTGCATAATGGCAACGCGGTGCCAGCGTTCTGAAAGCGGCGTGTGAAAGAGCGGATCACGGAGCTTGTTGGGTTGCTCAGCAGTACAAAATAAGGTCACATAGTGTTGACAGAGCGCCAGGTACACCGGCGCTAAGGTATCGAGCGCGGCAAGCTTGCCTGCATTGGCCTCAAGCAAACGAATATGCGTGATCGCTTTGGTGATGCGTTGTGGTTCGCCTGACTTTGGTCGTTTCCTCTGGTGCTTCTGCTTCATGTTGACGTTCCTTGCACTTTTTCCCTTCAGCACAGGAGACAGGTGGATGGAATGCCTGCTCCCTGTATCTAGAGATAGCTTCTTTTACGCCTCTTGCAAAACGGTCACTTGCCGAACATCGGGCATAGGATGTTTACGTAGTTGTTCCTGAGCCAGCGGGAAGAGCCGCCCAGGGAGTTCTCCTGGAAACTGTGGACGAAAAAGGTTATGAGCGCAGTGCATTCCTGATCTCTCTCCCGTAGCAGTCAAGCGTTTCGCTGCTCTCGATCTGGATCGTGTGAAGTCCGGTCGAAAAGTTGTAGCTTGAAACAATGCCTCGTTTAAAGTTGTCTTGCCAGCCCTCGTCGCCGTTTAATATCACGGCTGCTCTCCCTGGGAGCACTTTCGGCAATGGGTACATTCTCTGATCAAACAGTGATGCCTGCTGCAAGTGTTCCCAGCGTAGAGGGACGGTTGCTATGCAATAGTGTTGTCGTTTGGTTGGCGTTGCTATCATGGTTTCACCCGCCTTTGTCCTCTCCATAGGTGGATGTTCGGGTTGCTTGCCAGTTGGAGGCAATTATCCATTATTCTCCATAACCGCTGTCTGCTGGTATCCGTGATCCGGTTGTACCAGTGGTAGCGTATGGTATTGTCCCGCATCACCTGTACACCTTCAGGTAAGGAGATGAGGCGAGCATCACGTCCTGCTGGTTCTCTCATATGCTCACCTGCCTTGTTAGGCGGCGACTCGTAAGTAAAAATTGTCTTTTCCAGTCTCGCCGCAGCAGCGTTATTTGATGGTCAGAAGCGTTTCTATACCATTGAGAAGCGATGAGATCAGGTTCTACTCGGTGGAGTTCCTCAAGCACTTTCAGCACATCATCAAACGGAACTGACCTATCAGGGACGGTTCCTACACGACGTAACTGGCTCCTGGCTGCTCCAAGAGCTATAGACCGTTTCTCCTGCATGTTCATACGCTCACCTCTCTTTCTTGGTGATTGTATCAAACGTCCTACTCTGACACTTCCCAAATTTCCTCACCATCGTCAATATCAAATATGTCAAGCAGTTCTGCTATATCTTCATACTCTCTTTCGCAGACCGTGATGTTGTACTGCCCTAATGAAAGGAGGAGAACCGCCCGTATACGTTCGCTGCCCTGAAGTTGGCGTACCGTGACATGCGCCTGGATAGGGCGGGTAAACGATGCCTGAATGCCCTGGTCAATGCGTGTCCCGATTTCCTGGTAACTACATACTTCTTTCATGGCTGCTCCTTATACCGTCATTGAGATGCCTTCACGTTTCGCTGCATACTTCACCCGTCGCCGCCACTTTACCCGATTTAGTATGAGGCGTTCTCCGTCCTCGCAAAATTCACCATAAAGCTCCATACAGATAGTGCAAGTGATAAGATGTTTGTGGAGGTGTTCAGCGTTGAGATTGACAAGAGCGATAGCTTGCTGCAACGTGTATTCTGCTTTCATGGCTGCTCCTTCCGCGCTCCCTTGTATCCTACAGATACTCGTACTGAGCCACTAACCACTGACCTGCTACATAATGCATCACTGCATACCAGGATTGCTCCGGCTGAACATGGATATACCACTCGCCGGGCGCTATTGCTGGTGAGATCTCTACTTCGCTGATACTTGCAGGGTCAACCTCTACCTGGTCGAAGAATGATTGCAGCATTGTCACGATGAGTTCCATATGCCCGCCCTTTCGTTTTTCAGAGCTGCTCAACTGAAGCGTCTCTTGCATACTTCCGCTTGCCTGAGTCAAAGTTCGCTTTATCCAGCATCCGTTTTAACGCCTCTGCCGTCTCAAGGATTGCTGCGATAACAGATTCCGGGGAGTTCTCTGTTTCAAGGCTTAAAATGCGCTCTCTGGTATCCCGAACTATATCCCCCCGCCTGATAAAGCCTTGCTCGTGCAACTTCTCAGCAAAACCCTCAGCCCGATACGCAATATCAACCGCTCGCTTTATTTCTTCTCGCATGGCTTTGTCCAAAGAGAGTGAGCTAGATGCCAGCGATGAGAACGAGACGGATGTTCTTTCTGTCTTTGGGTAGGTTCGTGTTCACATCCCACGAGGTTGATACGCGCTCGATGCCTGGGAGAGTCTGTAACAGGCGTATGGCGTCTTGTGTGGTCTTGCCTTTTATGAGGTCTTTGATATGCTCCTGGGCTGCATCACTGAGCGCGTACACCCATACCCCGGTACAGGAAAAGGCAATGATCGGGTGTGAGGCGGTAACGGTTGCGGTAGTGGTGGTCACTTGGACATCTCCGAGCAGGCTATAGCCTGCTCCAAGTTTTTTGAGAGCCTGGGCGGTAAGAAGCTGTGTCGCGCTGCTTTCTAGTTCCTGGGTATCGTAGGCTACGCCGCTGCATGTTTCTGTCAGCGTAACCTTTACCTGTGTCGCCTCGTCTCCTACCTGGTGATCGGCGCTGATCGTGGGTGTACAGGTCGGGGTAACAAGGGCTTCCCCGCTTTTTGTTTGTCCAGTTAATGCTCCCTGCATACTCTGAGCAAGCGTTGTTTTCAGAGGCGTGGCTGCATTCGCTATATCTTGCTTTGTGACGGTCTGGAAGTCTCGCGCGTCTTGGCCACCGGAAAAATTAGAGAGATTTTTAACGGTAAGATCGCTTGAGACAGCAAGGTTGATATCATAGGCTTGAATGTTGCCTTTTGCATTTGCAGTAAGCGCGTGTGCGGGTACTGTTGCCTGTCCGAATACTGGCGGGTTTGCTGCTGGTATAGTCGCGTCTGTATCGGTTGCTACTTGTATGCCGTCATTGCCGGTAAACACGGTACCAGCGGTAACAGTTTGCGGGGTATTCGAGCCGTTATAAAAGGTGACGGTTCCGGTTGCCGCTCGTGCGTCCTGGTGGCCGTGTCCGGTTGTTGGTACGGTCTTCTCCTGGCTCAACGTGGTAGGCGGTATAACCCGTCCGAGCCGCACGGTCACATTAAGTGAGATGGTTTGTGATTTGGGAATAAGAATGATGGTAGCGATTGGCGGGTTAAGAATGAAATGGAGTTGCAGCGCGATAGAGGTAAGGCAAAGAAACACTAAAAGGCTCATCATGAAAAGTCCGACGTGTTTGCTTGTTTGCTCATCTCGTGCTTGTGTCTTTGTAAGAGGCTGTGGCGGGGGTGTAAATGGGACGTTGGTATCTGGTTCTGTCTCTGTCAGGGTGCTGTCAATAATATCCTGCTCGTCCTCTTCCTCTTCCCGCTCAATGAAAATATACTGGATATACACATCTTGGATAGGCTCTTGCGTATCCGGTATCGGTGTTGCTGGATGAGGTTCGGTATTTTCTTGTTGTCCGTCAAGACTAGCCAATAGCTTGGTAACCTCTTCGCTGTATCTTGATTGTTTCATCATTCTACCCTCTCAATGCATGGGGGGATTGCTCCCCCCTTTGTGTTACAAGTGTACGTGCTCGGTTGGCTTGAGCGGTCGAAACTGCCCGTTTTCGTTTATGAACACAATGGTTTGAGCTTGGATGTGAACTTCCATGTCAAGCAGTCCGTCATTATTCACGTCTTTAAAACTCAAGGTGACGGGGGTTAAATCCTGGCCGTTCCCAAACAGGGTCGTGATGTTGTAAATCCTCGCCTTAGAACTGTCTCCCCCTGGCAGTTCAATAACGATGATGTGACGGTTCAGGTTTATCGCTTCAAAATGGCTTGGATTGTCTGCTGAGTCATTGTGCCCGACGACTGCATCGATTTGGAATGTTCGGGGTCGGCCATACGTGCTATCGTCCAGGTGTATCGTCCACCAGGAAACAACCGCATTCCCACAAACAACAAGCGCAAGCATGAACACCATACCGATCCCTAAAATGGCAAGCCAGTGAAGATGGACGCCTCCGCGTCTTCGCTTCGGGGGTCTTACTGTCTCTCCCTCATAGGTCGCATCAGCATAGGTCTGTTGCTGTGATGCTGGGGGGAGCTGGGGTTTTGCGTGTGCGCGGAGTGGCACTTTCGCATACTGGTATTGCACATGGAACCGCTGATTTCCTATCTGGTATTCGCCTTCGGGGTACACACCTTCGGGGGGTACGTCGTACCGGATCGCGCTTCTGGTTACAGCTTGAGGCGGCCATACATCACCGTTCCCGTCTATATCTTCCTCGTTGTCCTTCTCCTCGTCGGGGGTCGCTTTGCTGGTGGTTTTGCTCCGTCGTCTTGCTTCTTCCCGCGCTTGATGCCTGGCTTGTCGCGCTAATTCAGCGGTATCATAGTTCTTTCGGGGCAATACCTGGGCGGTGCGCGTCGTACCAGGACGCTTTGATCGATTGGGAAGTTCCCCGTCAATGTATGCATACCCGCGTCTCGTAGGATCAAACGGCATGGTTCACCTCGCTTTCTTCGTGTCGAGGACACAAGAGAGGGATCGCGTTTCTATCGTGGGGGTGCTCTGGTAAACAACCAGGGCAATAGATGGTGACGCCGCAATCTAAACAAACCGTACAGCCTGCTAAGTCCCTGTGACCTTCAGTGTGTCCAATGATCTCGCAATCATTCGCACCTGTTATCGAGTAGGGTACTGTTGAGGTACGGGTTGCACTGTTACGTTTTCGTCTCCGTCTGCGCCGTTGCTTGGTTTCTCCCCATAACGTTTGTGTCATTGTTTCCCCCTCTCAAAGCGTCCGGCCCGCAAGATAGTTGCTGGCTTCATCCTCAGCCATCAGCCCGTCATGTACCCATTGCCGCACGCGCTCTCTTGCCTCCTGGTTGCTGTGACATGAGCAGGCGGGGTCGTAACAGAATGGATGGTTGATGGTGTGTACGGTCGTGTCAGCGCGTGCGGGGGTGTGGGTAGTAGGTTTCCTGGTACCTGGCATACGCTGGAGGTCAATCATTGCTCCATCTTCCCAAAAGTATCCTTGCATAGCTCACCTCGCTTTGGTTGACAGGCGGCTCTATTCGTGGCAGTATGCATAGAGACCTGAATAGCCCACCCTGGTAGCAAAAACGGCAGAGTAAGCCGCTCTGCTGCCACGTTGTACGCAACGCACTACAAGGGATGGTCAGTTTGATGTTTTGAACTGCTTGGGCTTCTCACGGCGGGCAGTTCGCACCATCGAGAAAAAAGGGCTAAACGGGACGCCTGGGGTTCTCCCTGGGCGTTCTGGCATATCCCTCCTTTCCTCTTAGAACCCATGCAGGGCCTGGAAGACCTGTGGCACGATGCGCAGCGCGACGATCACCACCCAGGTAAGCAGCAGAGCGCAGGCGAAGAGCAGGAAGCACAGTTGCACCTGTTTCATGAGAGGGTACTCCTTTCCTTCTGTGTTCGTGTGTGGGAGCCATCGTTACCCCTCTTCCTCTGGGTCCTCGGAGAGAGGGCCGGTCCTGTGTTCTCTGCCTTGCTTGTGCTGCCTGGCTGTGCTATACTCGCTGAGCACCTGCTGGTGCAGGGCACGGCGTCGGCCTTGATGCCACTGCACCTGGGCCATCAAGGAGCGAATCATCTGGAGGGTTTCCGGGTCCTGCTGCCGGTGGTCATTGCCCGCCAGGTCGAGCCAACTGAGTACCTGCTGCCACTGGTCCAAGGCACAGTCCAGGTCCTGGACGGCTCGGCTCAGCCAGAAGACGACCTGGTGCCAGCGCCCACGCTCGCGTTCGTCGGTGGCCCAGGTGCAGTGCTGGAGTGCATGGGTTTCCCAGTAGAGGCCCCCAAAGGCAGTGCTGGTGGCCATCAGCGCAGAGGTAGTCAGTGCCTCCTTGCAAAAATCAGCCCAGGCTTGCCTGACTTCGTGCAGCGGCATCCACAGGGTCGAGAGCGTGGAGAGATCGGGAAACGAAGCAGCAGGACGAGCGCATGAAGCTGTAACAGTGTCCTGTTGCTCTTGTGGTGAGTGCGGTGAAAAGGTGGTAGTCATGGAAAGAAGACTCCTTTCAGTGGGGAGAGCGGGAAGTCACAGGCCATGCGGTGGTGTACACGGAGCACACGCACGGCAGAGCCTGTTCCCATGCCCACACCCTAGAGGGTTTTGCCCTGGATGATGAGCGTTGCTTCTTCGGGTGTGATGAGTCCCTGCTTGACAGCTTCATTGACCTCGGCAATCAACGCAGGATCTTCGCTACAGGAACAACTCGGGTCACCACAAAAGGGGCGTTCTGCGGTATGGAGGATGGAGTCTTCCATCAGGACGAGAAAGGGCTGTTGGTGCTGTTTTTGCATCGTGTGTACTCCCTTGGACACCTGCTCTCACGATGCGATCCACCCGAGAATACGGTATAATCATCGTGAGAACCAGGGGTGCTGAACGAACATTTGGTTCTCAAATCGCTGGCATGGTGTGGGAAGACGCCGTGCCAGCAAGCGCTCCAGGACTGTCCTACGAAGACGCACTACGAGCAAAACCCTACAAGAAACGCATAGGCAAGGTCGCTCTGCAACGACACGTTCTGTGACGTAGTAGCAGCTTCATTGAGCTAGAGCAAACAGTGTCTATCTGTACAGAAGGACGCTACTTGATACTTGGTACTTGGTACTTAAATTACACATAATACACAAACTACACATTAATATTTATACCATCCCGTCTATCTTCTTGTCAATAGGATTGGCACCAAATTTAAGAAGTTTGTGTAAAATGCTTAAAGATGGTAAGTTATAGCTATCAACTACTTTCACAGGGGATTGTAATGCCGAGACGCAAAGAGAACCTTGACGAACAGATCGCAAAGCACTACTACACAGCCAAAGAAGCGCAAGAAAGGCTGGGGATGAACAGGGATAAGTTCAACTACACCATTAAAACGAGAAAAATCGAAAGAGTGCCATTCCTGGGAGGATACGGATACTATAAAAAGGCTGATATCGATAAGCTAGCTGAGGAAATAGAGATATTTCTCCTGGTAGGGGAAACCGCAGAACTACAGTATCGTACAGCCACGTTGGATGACTTGGACGACGAGATCAACCTTGCGGCATTAAACTTTGGGCGAAAACGCGCAGAGGCGACGAGGGAGGCCCGCAAAAGATATTTGCAAGCAAATCCAGAAATAACTCATTATCTGTTTAGTAATGGTCGCTTGGTCGCAGCAATCAATTTAGTGCCGCTTACGCATGATGCTATTCTTGAGTTTCGAGAAGGCAAACGCGGATGGATGTTCGATACACATCAGATCGAACGATTTGAAGCAGGGCATGGGCTAGAGTGCATCATTATCGATATGATGACAACGACCAAGGTTACGCTGGACCAGAGGTACCGCTATGCATCTTATTTGCTCAGAGACTTTGGACAGATCACATTAAAGGGCTGGGCTGAACGTGGCGTGGATATCGCAACGATTGATGCATGTGGGGGTACTGAAGATGGAGAGCGCATTCTCAAGCGGGCTGGATTTGAATACTTAGGGAAATGCGACGAACGAGATATGTACCACCTCGATATCGATACATCGGACTTACCACTTCTCAAAGTCTACAAAGAAACCCTAGATGAGTGGAAACACCAACACCCGACAGATTGATAAACTTACACGACCACGGGCATCGGAACCAGGAGGATGCATATGTACTTTGTCTACACTCTCACGGATCCGAGAACAGGCACCGTAGCTTATGTGGGCATCACTAACAACGCCTACGAGCGTTTCAAGCAACATATCAGCTATCGGGACAACAATGGAAAAAAACATGCCTGGATTCAGCAACTACAGCAAGAAAAAGTCATGCCGGCCATGAAGATACTGGAAGTGGTGGAGAATGAAGAAAGCGCATTAGATCGCGAGAGATATTGGATAAAGCACTACAAAGAGCAAGGGATACAACTGACTAACCTCTATCTGCCCCCTATGAGAAAAGTAGAGCCACAAAGGCACGAGATAAGCGGGGTCTCTTCTAACAGTGTCTTCTCACTATCAACTCCTAATGATCTATGGGCAGAATTCACGATTGGTCAGAGCCTTTACGGAGAGGAGAGTATTGTCCCTTATAAGCGGCTGCTCGAGTGGCGTGAAGCCAACAGTGCGATGTTCATGAGCCTGAAAGAGGGAGGAAAAGTCGTCGCCTATTCCTCGCTGATGCCGATTAGGGAAGATGTGATACTGTCCCTCCTCAAAAGCAGGCTTCAGGAACGGGATATTCCCCCTGATGCAGTAAGACAATGGACCGAACCGCGGCTCTCCGTGTATGTAGCACACGTCGCAATTAAACCCTCGGGAAGCTTACCCAAAGACAGGAACCTTGAGCAATTAGTTATCGAACACACAATAGAGTGGATGTTCTCACTGGATAAACAGTATGAGATTACGAACTGGTACGGTATCGGCACGACGGCAGAGGCACAGCACTTATTTGAAAGCCTCGGCTTTACCGAAATTGCTTCTTCGCACGACAGCGACAGGAAAGAGTACCTGCTTGCACATTTAAAAGAACTGTAATCAGGGTTAAAGGGCCACTGTTTTCTGCGCTGATCTAGAGCGGGACGGTTCAACTTCTCTTCAAGAAGTGAGCCTTTTTCAGAGGTACGCAAGTAGAATGAGACTTATCCCACTTGCACCCTTTGCTGTCAAAACGGCATGAAGCCGCTCCCTGACTGCCATCACCAGCCCTCTTCCCTCGGACAGTAGCGTTTGAGCTTATCCCAGTCTAGACGCTCGACGTTGAAAAAGGCTCACTCCCTGGACGACACGATGAGGAGATACTGTTATGACCCCTGAAGAAGAAGCCAGCATGCAATTCTGGGCGAATCTGATCGTCGGTCAAACGCAGGGTATCGCGTTTCTCCATTTTCAAACTCACCCTTTCATGTTACAATCAATTCGCGACAAAATACTTCTTTGAATGAAGTGGTTAAGAAACGAATAATTTTGCGTAGATGAAGTGGTGCCCCCGAAGTTCATCATGAATCAACCGAAAGGAAGAACTTTCATGAGCAATCCTCGTGATACTACCAATGCCGCGTTGTCCGGGTCCACATTACTTGAGAAGTCCAAAGCGCGCCTCGTTGCGTTCTTTCAGCAACCATCAGTCAAGAAATTGGTACCTGTTCTTGTCCCAAGCGCATTAGCAGCAGTCCTCCTCCCTGTCTTCGGTCCTGCAGTTGCAGGAGCTGCTGCGGTGATTGCAGTGAAAAGTGGCCTGGACTTGCTGGGGATCTCATTCAGCGATGATACCATTAAAAAGCTGGCGAAGCCACTCGAAGGCCAGCAGCTTGACGAGAGCGACCTGCAAGATATACTGCAAGAGACGTTAGAGAAGCTCATACCCGAAGACAAGCAGGTTAATGAAGAGACGGCAAAGGCGCTCATTGCTGTCGCACCAACGATTAAGGAGGCGGCGTTGACCAATCCGAAACTTGATGTACTGTGGTTGGGCGCGAGCTTGGAAACCAACCTCGAGCAACAAGGCGAGGTAATGGCCCGAATCTCTTCTGATGTGCGGGATCTTGTGCAGAAAGATGGAGTTGAGTTCGAGGCGGAGAGACAGCGCCTCTTGCGAGAATGGCAACAGATCCTCGTGGAGGTGACCTCGACCGACAAGAGCAAGGTGAGCAATATTGAATCAAAAGCAAAGGCTGCAGGTGGTGCTATTGGGCATCGAATAGCTGCTGTCAACGAAAGCACGATCGAAAATGTCAAGCTGGATTCGGAGATACAATAGAAGCAGGAGTGTGAAGAATGGTAAAACGCCTACCTGCCGACACGGCCTTTCGGGATCCGCTCGACCTCTTCGCCGACCGCGAGGAGATTCTCGCCCAATTTAAGCAATTTCTCCGCCTTGCTCAGCCTCGCCGATTTGGTCTTTTCGCAGTGAAAGGCAACAGTGGGACAGGGAAGACTTTTCTCATTGAATACCTGACCTATCATATATGTCCTTCGCTCAGTTGGCAAGTAGGGAACATGAACTTTGCTCCTTTACCATCTGGCTTTCGCTCTATCCTTGCCGCTCTCGAAGATGCACTGCGTGAGTGTGTCTCTGCTCAACATTTTGAACACTATCGCTCTCAGCGGGATCGCTATAATCAGAGCTTTGATACCTACCGTGCTTCTATCTACCTTAGTTCACACGTCGAGGCCAAGGAATCTTCCTCTCTCTCCGGGATCACGCTAAACACATCTGTTAATGCAGAACTGCGTGAACGTGAGCGTCAGCTACGAGCTGAATGGAGCAGAGCGCTCATTGAACTCTCCAGAAAGAGCCAGAATGCTTTATGCCTCTTTGTTGATGGGTACTCTCCCCCTCCTGATACAGATCCTGAATATGATCGGTGGTTTTGGGAAGAACTGCTTCTCCCGCTCGCAAAAGCTGCAGCTCAACCCGTGCGTATTGTGACATGTGGCTGGGAATGGCCCAGTAACACAGCGGTCAAACCACATGCACATAACCTGCACTTAGATGATTTTGGTCAGGCGCAGATACATGCGTACCTGGAAAAACAGGGAGGACTGGCTTCCTCTTCATCGGAGGAGGAGTTGATCAGCACTTTTTACGCAGTAACAAAAGGACATCCCCTTGTCCTCAGCCTGGCAGTCACCTATTTTAACGAATTCGCACCCGATGAGCGTACTGCCAGCATTTTGCAAGTAGAGAAACCACTCATCGATGAAAAAGCTAGCGTTGAATTCTTGGAAGAACGCCTCCTCTCTCGTTTGCAAGAACCGTACCGTACGCTCTTGATGTGGGGGCCAATCTTACGCTCCTTTGATCAACCAGCCCTTAAAGCACTTTTGAGTGACGCAACTGGGCAAAACCTGGTGGAATGGAATGAACTTGATGATCGGAGTTACGATCGTTTTCTTCGCTATCCTTTTGTGAGGCAAACCAAAATTACGCGGGCCTCCTCGATAGCAATTCAATATACATTTCACGAATTAGTGCGGCAAGTCAGCATAGCAGCTTTACATCGCCACCACCTTGAAACTGCGAAGCGTTTACATCGGAACATGGCGAAGTATTATTGGGACATCTACTGGGATGATATCAAAACGGGATATGAACAAGAAGTTGCTGACCTGGAAGCGCGCATGACACCCGAAGACGTAGCATGGTTTAAGAAGTGGCCAGAGCAGATCACGAGAGAAACATCGGATGAGATGTTTCGCGCCCTTTTAGAATATTTTTATCATGCTTTACAGGTGAAGGAATTCCAGATCGATGCCTTTGAACGATGGATGGGATTAGTGAGGGGGGCAGTCTACAGGTGGAAACAGGGGAGAGCACCTCTTCTTTTCCAGATTGTAGAACAATTGAGAGACGAAAATCTCCTCTTTCTCAAGGGGCAAGAAGAACCTTACAGCCAATATTTAGTTGTATACGCCCAATTTTTGGCGCAAGAAGCCCGTTTAGATGAGGCAAGAGATGTACTGAGAGAAGTGACGGGGCTCATTGAACAAAGGGAAGAGCCTACAGAACTTGCTGCCTCCCTCGCGAGCATTGGCTATACCTACTCTACTCTTGGAGAACTAGACTTGGCGTTGAAATACTATGAACGAACAGCGACTCTTATCAAAGAAGGCGATACCCCAAAAATCACGGCTGTATTGAGTAACATCGGTGTTATTTACTTAGAGCGAAACAACCCCAAAAAGGCATTAGATTATTTCCAACAAGTATTGGCGTTGGGTGATATACGCGATGGCGAAGCATCTCTTTACCGAGCTTACAATATTGGCCGCGTTCTAGAGGAACAGGGACATCTAGACGAAGCCCTGGATTGTTATAAGGCTTCGCTCACCTATATCAGCCAGGAAAGCAATCTGTCTCTCATCGCCCGATGCCTTACCCAAATTGGAAGCATTTACCGAGAACTAGGGAATTTTGCAGAGGCTTTAGACTACTATCAGAAGGCATTGGAAATAAGTCAGCATATTCGCGATTCAGTGACTACAGCTGCCTGCTTGAACGGCATCGGTCTCATTCACTTCTATCAAGGGAACGCAGGAAAAGCGCTCCAATTTTATCAACAATCTTTGGAAATTTCTGTTGAGCTGGAGTTTCCTAGAGATCTTGCAGCAGCACATCATAATATTGCAGATGTATACCTCTCCAGACGGCAGTATAGGCGGGCAGCAGAACAGTATGACAAAGCTCTTAGGCTCTACGAACGTCTTGGCCAGGGATTTGAGTCAGACGTTGTCGAAGAGCTAGAACGTTTGGCTGCCTGTAACCTTGCTTTAGGAGAAATCGAAAAAACCGTGAACTATAAGATACGCGCTCAGCAGATCCGTAACAAGGCATGAACAAGTACCCAGAAGAAGCCTGACAAAGCGCAAAACTTTCAGAGGCGGTATATCAGGGTCTCACGCCACTCCTAACTCCTGCGCATCTAGACAAGGAAGTGCTTGCTGCATCCAGGGAGTGAACAGGGAGTGAGCCTTTTTTAAGTTTGCGCAAGTAGCATGAGACTCGACCAGCCTGTGCGGGTTGCTGTCGAAAAGAGAACGAAGCGCCTCTCAGCAAGATCTCTGCTCTTTGAAGTTTTCGCGTCGGTTTTCTGGCTACTTCTACTCGTCCCTCCCACCTCATCGTCGGCATACGAACCCGCTCTCATTCAGTAGACTGAACTTCTCAGAGCAAGGAGATAGAGTCTCGACATCGCTTTTTGATCAGGAATTGTTCTGCTGATTGAGCACCCTGATCGTTTCCGTGCGCACCTTCTCCAGGTTAACACCCAGGCTCTCCAGAACGCCTACCGCAATGCCTTCGCCCTCACGCACCAGGCCTAACAGGAGGTGCTCTGTTCCAATGTAATGATGGTTCAGGGGTACAGGGTTCAGGCGGCGAGCTTCATCAGCGGCAAGTTCGATCACTTTTTTTGTGCGCGGGGTGAGGCCCAGTGTACCGAGGACTTTAGGATCTCCTCGTCCAGTAATAAACTCAACGGCGTCACGAACCTCGGTCAGTTCCACGTCGAGATTGCGCAGCACCGCAGCCGCGATGCCTCCATGCTCGCGCACAAGGCCGAGCAGGAGGTGTTCAGTGCCGATGTAATTGTGCTGCAAGCTCTCGGCCTCTTCCCGAGAAAATCTCAAGACCCTTCTGGCCCGCACGGTGAACTTCTCAAACCTGTCCCTCTCATCCTGACTGAGTGCGCCAAGCGTCTGAATGAAATCCTTTTCCTCTTGACTCAGCTCTTGTACCTTATCGTCGTCATCTTGAAGGGGTTGCTGACTGCTAGCTGTGCTCTCTTCACCTGGTGCCTGCATGCTCGCCTTGTCGTCCTGGCTCTGTTGCTGGCCGCCCTCTTCGCCAAGCACCCGAAGCGTTTCGGCTCGCGCTTTCTCCAGGGTGATGCCCAGGCTTTCGAGCACACCTGCGGCGATACCTTCTCCCTCGCGTCTTAACCCCAACAAAAGGTGCTCTATGCCGACGTAATGATGGTTCAGGCGGTGAGCTTCATCCACAGCGAGTTCGATCACTTCTTTGGCGCGTGGGGTGAGGCCAAGTTCACCAAGCACAATGCGATATCCACGTCCAATGATAAATTCAGTGGTAGAACGAACCTTGTTCAGTTCCACGCCAAGGTTGCTCAATACTTTGGCGGCAACACCTTTACTTTCGCGTGTGAGGGCGAGCAGGAGGTGTTCGGTGCCGATGTAGTGATGTGGGAGGCGGCGCTGCGCTTCTTCCTCGGCGCGCGCGAGCACCCTGCTGACTTGCACTGTGAAGGTGTCAAACCTCTCGTCACCCACCTCCATCAGGCTCTGGATGAAGGGTGTTTGAGAGAATCTTGATCGGCTCACTACGTGGGGCGCTCCTGATTGGCTGAGCACCTGGATGGTATGTATGCGTACTTTCTCCAGGTTCACCCCCAGACTGTGTAGCGCCTGGGCGGCGATCCCTTCACCTTCGCGCACCAGGCCTAACAGGAGGTGCTCTGTTCCAATGTAATGATGGTTCAGGCGGTGAGCTTCATCCACAGCGAGTTCGATCACTTCTTTGGCGCGTGGGGTGAGGCCAAGTTCACCAAGCACAATGCGATCTCCACGACCTATCATAGCTTCAACGGTGTCACGGACCTTGTTCAGGTCCACGCCGAGACTGGTCAAAACTTTGGTAGCGACCCCTTCTCCCTCACGTACAAGACCGAGCAAGAGATGTTCGGTGCCGATATAATTATGTTGGAGGCGCTGCGCTTCTTCCTGAGCGAGACTCAAGACCTTCCTGGCTCGCTCGGTAAACTTATCAAACCTGTTCCTATCATTCATTGTTGGTCACCCTTCCTTCAGTGTCGCTCAGGCAAACTGCGTGTTGTATTATACAACACTATGTTTCGATGCCGAGGCCTGGCGACCTAACTCCCAGATATGAAAGTGCCTATGAAGACCTGGGGGATAATCAGAGCGTGAGCCTTTTTGAGCATTGGCGCAACGAGGGTCAAACGTAGTCGGTTTATACCAGTAGCCCGTCAAGAATAAAGCTCCTCCCCCCCACGGCCACCAACCGTCTTTCGTCAGGGAGTGAGCCTTTTTCGCGTTGCGCGTCTAGACTAAGATAAGCTTCGACGTAATCACCGGACGAAAGGTGCCTGGTGGTGGCAGTCAAGGAGGGGCTTCCCTCTCAATTTGAGCTCCACCACGTTCCATTCCCTTGGAGGTACCTCTTTTTCTACTACTATGGAAGAAAATGTAACATTTCTCCTCTTTGAACGTTGCTGTAGACGAGATATCTCTCAGACAACACATAGGTTGAGGCAGAGATGCAGTCACCACAACGGGATCGCAAAGATGACGAGGCAGTCATTCCTTCTGGCGACGATTCAATAACAGCCGCATGCTACCGGCACTACGCATTAAAGCTGTTTGCCTATCTATGTCTGCATTTACCGTCCTCACACGATGCGGAAGATATGCTCTTTGAAGTCTTCCTTGTTACCCTTGAACACGAGCAAGAACTCGAAACCATGCTCGAGGATGAGCAGAGAGCATGGCTCTGGACAGTCGCTCGCAACAAGCTCATTGACGAGCATAGGCGGCTCCATCATCGTCACGTGATTCCGCTAGACCACCTGGCCGAAATGATCGACAATCAGCCGACACCCGATGAGGTTGCAATACACCACGAAGAGTATGAACATCTTCGTACTCACCTCAAGCAATTGTCGGAATTGCAGCAGGAGGTGCTAGAACTGCGTTTCACTGCCGGTTTGCATTGTGCAGAGATCGCTGCGGTACTGAACAAGAAAGAGGGTGCCATACGCACTATGCTTTCACGTACGCTCAACACACTACGTCACATCTACAGACAATAGGCCAGAGGAGGATCAACATGGCTGAGCATGAGAGCGAACATTTCATTCCAGACAAGATAGACGAACAGATCGCTTCTTCTCTGGCAGGACAACGCACAGTACAGCGTCTTGACCCTCTCGACATACAGGTTGTTCAGGCGCTCCAGCGCCATTATGCCCCTGTGAAAGATGACAGCCGGCCTGTTGAACGTGTCTGGAACCGCCTCACACAACATCGGTCCTCCCTCCGACCTTCCCAAAGGGAAGGAGTGAGCCAGAATGAGTTGCCATTGGATAATGTGGTACAGCCACCAGCAACGAAGAGCGATCATCTGAAATTGGCTTTTTTCAGAAACACACCCCCACGACACCCTGCTCTCGGTCGTCTCAGCATGATTGCGGCGCTTGTGTTTGCCATCCTGCTGGTAGGTAGTGTGTTTGCCGTTTACCAGTTGGCCCCTCAGAGACCGGTTAGTGGTCAGCCTACCCCTCCCCCGAATAAGCATCCAGCACCTATCAACACAGACCAGATCTATATTCATGTGAATCACACCATCTATCGCCTGGATGGCGTATCACACAAACCTCTCTGGAGCTTCCCAATGCTTGTTCCCAACGGGGTTGAAAATATCGGTTCTCAAGCGCAGGTGATAGGGGGTGTATTGTATACCCTTGGCACTGGGAGTGATGGATATTACTCCTACGCTATCAATACTTCCAATGGCTCGTTGCGCTGGCGGTTTAAGGTGCAGTATCAAAGCCAGGATCTCAGCCTTGTTGCTGGAGATCAACTCATTGCCAACGGAAGAGTGTATCTCTCAGAAGCATCAGCAGTTAACGGCTATACCCTGGTCACCGCGCTTGATGCTGTGACGGGAACGATGCTATGGAAACATCGCTACAACGGTACAGGCATCTCTTATTTCGGCCATTACATTGATCCAACAGTGGGAATCCTCCTTGAGGGAGCAACTGGTGAAACGCTTTATGGGACAATCTTTACGGGCCAGGGTGATCAGGCAATCACGACGATCTTTGCCATCAGCACCAAAAACGGTTCGGTTCTCTGGAAAAAGCAGGTCTCAACAGCCCATGAGATGCCTAATTTCAGCGGCGGTCTTGTGGTTGATGGAGTACTCTGTATCTCTACATTTCAGTCTGGATCGCCTCACCTCAATGGATTTGATGCGCTCACCGGGGAACCGAAATGGAGCGTCCCGCTTGACGGAGGAACCTACAACGTTGCTGCATCCAATGGCGTCGTCTACATAGGTACAGCCCATCTCTCGGGTGTAGGCATGGATGTCCCTGCAACCAGCGGGAGCCTCTATGCAGTACGGGCAAAAGACGGGGCGCAACTCTGGCGATACAAAGCTCAAGCTGGGGTCTCTTCTCCAACAGTGCAGAACGGAACCATCGTGGTGGGCGTCTCACGCCAGGACTATAAGACACCGCAACAAAGCATCGTTGCCCTCGATGCCAGCAAAGGCACCGTCCGCTGGAGTCTTTCTGCCCCCGCACCTGGATCATTTGACCTTGCTTTCAATCCTCAAGTCATCGCCAGCAAGAACTTTGTTTATGCAGGCATCTCTAGCAAGCAGGTACAGGTATTGCGTCTCTCCGATGGGAAACTCGTAGATACATTCACTGTACCTGGTCAAGGCTCATTGAGCGAAGGTGTTGCCATGATGACAGTCGTTTCATTCTGAGTGCCAAAACTGGCTGAGTCTCATTCTACTGGCGCACACCTCAAAAAGGCTCACTTCCTGTTCGTCTGGCTGTATCAGCCTACCTTCTCTCAGTCTAGATGCGCGATTGTTTCGTGGGCTGACTTCCTGTGCAACCGACGCGAACGTGCTCCGTTTCACTCTAGTTGCGTCAATGCTCAAAAAGGCTCACTTCCTGGTGAACAGGATGTGAGCCTTTTTGAGCATTGCACATCTAGAATGGCATAAGCTCAAGTATTATCGTCGAGCGAAAGATGCCTAGTAATGGCAGCCTGGGAACAGCTTCGTGCTCATTTTGGCAGCGATCAACGCAACCTGGTTGCATCTCATACTAATTGTGCAAACATCAAAAAGGCTCACACCCTGCTCTTGAGCTTCCATAACGCCAGGTGCTCCATTCTAGATCAGCAATTTCGCGAGTGGCCTGAAACCCTGTAATACCCCTCAACATGCTATGTCGTTAAGCAGACAGTAATACCATGGTGAGGAGATGTGATGAGCGATCAGTATTACACCCTGGAAGAAGTCATGAAAAAACTGGGGAAATCCCGCTCAACCGTGCTCAGAGATGCAAAAGAGGGGCTTATCGCATACGAACTGGAAGAGGGCAAAACGAAAGGGAGGCGTTATCCGAAGCAAGCTATCGATGCCTTGGCAGAGATAGAGCACAAGAAGAAAAGGCAGAAGAAAACGGCCCGGCTCGTCTTCTCCCCATCGACTCCCAACGACCTCTGGACAGAAGTCACTATCGGCAGAGACCTGTACGGAGAGGATGATATCGTTCCGTACAAACAGCTCCTGGAATGGCGTGAAGTCAATAATGAGCTCTACATGAGTCTGAAAGAGGATGGAAGAGTCATAGGGTACTCATCTCTGATGCCCCTTGAGGAAGATGTCATGCTCCCTCTACTTGAGGACAAAATTCGGGAGCGAGATATCTCGATCACCGCGATAAGACAATGGACAGACCCACGGCTTTCTGTCTACATAGCCAGTATCACTGCCAGGCCAACAGGAAATTTACAGCAAGAGAGAGAGCGAGGGCAAATCCTTCTCAGGAACACGCTCAAGTGGGCACTTTCTGTAGACCGCCAGTTTGACATCAAAAACTGGTACGGTATTGGCGCTACAAAAGACGGACAGCATATATTTGAACGTTTAGGCTTTACTGAAATCCTGTCGCTGTACAATGGAGAGAGAAAAGGCTACTACCTGGAGGATGTGAAGAGGCCTGTGAAGCTTATCAATCAGCTGCTCAAGGAGATGGAAAAACCAGCAGCAGAAGGTCAAATCGAGACTAGAAATTTGAAGCTTGACACTTGATACTTTATTTTGCTGCTAGAGTGACGCGAATTAGCAACATTAGGGAGGGATTTCAGAGATTTTTATTCCGCACAAAGTGGTAAATGACCTACTTGTTAGGTCATTTACCACAAAGTTCAAGTTCTGCAATAGAGTTTTTCAACAACATGGTTCACTGCCATGCCAGAAAAAGGGATAGTGCGATTTTTACTACCCCTTGAGGGTATTTCCTAACCCATAACCCCTTCCATACATGAGCAAAAACGCATTTGGGAGAGCGAATGAGATCAGAACGCCCTACCTGTTGCCGAGATCATGCAGCAGTTGTCTCAACGCTTCGCCTGCAAATTGAACGAGTACCCCGTCGCGCTGCTAGCGTGATTTTGCTTTCTACGATTGATGACGTTAAAATACATAAGCTCTAGGAAATTCTGAGCGAGCAGCATCAAATTCGAAAGGGAGTATGAGTTATGGGGAAATATCGTGAACAGCAAGAACTTTCCATGCCGAAACAGGATCTCGTCATTTATCCCAATCAAGGGTGGCTTGTTAAATACACGTTGCTCATTGTCCTCGCGCTTGTTCTAAGCAGTGGAACGATCGTTTTCTGGCCCTTTGTTTGGAGACCGCTCGTTGCGGTGATTGTCTTCTCGATTATTCTGCTCTCCTGGCTGTTCTGGAAGTTCGTGCGTGCCCTCTTTGTGCGACAGCCCGCCCTGGTCGTCACGCGTGAGGGGATCCAGATGCGTGCCGTGCCCGGTTCCGGCAACTTTTTCATCAGTTGGCCTGAGATTGATACGATTTCCGTCATCGTTTCCTGGCAGGGTATCCGCTATCTTGGTATTTATCCCAAAAACCCCAAACAGTACCGCTCGCACTTCAAGGCTCTGAAGCGGCTCTGGATGGGATTATCTGAGCTAGGTGGCCTCCCGCCGATCACGGTTGCCCTGATCTTCCTGGATATGCCTATCGCCGAATTTTTCCAGCAGGTGTCTCAACGCTACGCGTACCAATTAAGCGAGGAGCGTATCATGCTGCTGCCGTGACTATGAATCTGTGCCATTCATTGCGCTTCCTAATAGCACAAACGCATTCTGAGGGTATTTCATCAAGCAAATCCTTCCCAGGTGTGAGCGAGCACGCGTTTGGGAGAACGGATGAGATCAGGCTGGCCCACGGTACTAACAAGAATTGTCCGTAAATATACGCTAAGCGGTGTGGTACTAAACCTTAGTTTTATGCTACAGCTTAATGAAAGTCGCTTGTTTTAGCTTCTTAGCGTCTAAATTCACACGAAACTCGGTGATACCCTATTTAGATTTCTTCATCAGAACTTTCTAAAAGCCGTCTTATCTCAGGGGATGGATTGAGGAATTGTTGGACAGGTCCAAATGCCCTAACCAGCAGAATAAGGCCCCTTGCATCGAGGAGATCAAGAATATGATCGACTACCATAAGGGGCTGGTGTAACGCTTCGGCGATGGAAACATCATCGCTTTTGTTATAATTAGCGATTTGAAGAAGTACACCTCTGGTAATGGAGCCATATCCAGGAATGTATGCCTTTGCATACTCCTCAAACCCGTACATCGTAATCGAGAACTTTGCTACCCCCCCTCTGGTGAGGCTCCTCAGTTCAGGCTCACTTGGTTCTTGTGCCGAACTACGCTGTAGTTCAAAGTAGCCTTTATCACCAAGAACCGCAAGGGACTCGTAAAAATCATGACGCGACACACCGAGGGTTGTGGCTTGACTCAAAATCTCTGGCGTCAGCATCTTGCGCTGACAATCCTCAATAGCTTTTTCGCCGGCGAGTTTGAGAAGCAGGCTGTCAATTCTTTTCAGGCCGGATATTCTCTCCAACGGTGTCTGAACGTAGGTCGGGGGAGATCCCAAGGGGGGTTTTTCACTATGTTCGTAGATAGAACTGACAATACTACTAAGTTCCGCATCATAGTGAGCAGGATCGGCAATCCTTACATAGATGGTAGATTGTAAGGCTATTGGGACCGCACAATCATCAAGTACAATAGGGATAATCTTCGTGCCGCGTTTTATCCGCTCAACGACGCTGGCATTCAGTTCTTCTCTCACCCAGGGTTTCTCAATGCTATTCTGCGAAAGAACAATGAGAACAGCTTCAGCACCGCCGATACCTACCTCAAATATCTTGTCTACAAGGCTATCTCCAGGATGCATCTCCCATTTGTCTAACCAGGCGTCAATACCGTTCTCAAGGAGTTTCGTTGCAAACCCTAGAACGAAGCGTGCCCTGTCCTCGCTTGCATGGCTCACAAAAACCTTCGGGGTCCTTCCCTCTTCTCGGCTCATACAAATCCTCTTCTATCTATCCTACGGAGAAATCGAGTTCTGGTTGTTGGCCTTCAGATTGCTGCACTCTCTGAGCCTGCTTGAATGTGCCAAACTGTGGTGGCATCTTCACTTCTGCATTGTGAAGTAGCTCTTCAATGGTAAGTATCTGAATGCGTGGATAGTCCTTATTCCAGCCTGGGGAGTGGTAAAAGCCTGCGCTGACTGCCTCAGTATTCATATCTTTGCTCGGAGGTTCCAACGTGATAAAAACTCCAATAGCCGCTTGCTCCCGTTGTAGCGTACCTTTGAGGTCGCGGATATGGCTTGAATTGACATGACCTGATTTCACCTGCACCAGTACCCTTTTTGCCCTGCCTGTGTTGTCGTCTATAAAGGCGATAACTCCATCAATGCCTTTATCGCTTCCTTTCTTCCCCTCTCTGCTTCCCTCTTGTCCTCCTAGAGGTCGGGCGCGAATAAGAGAGAGTGACCACCATTGGAATTGATAACGGTCTTCTGTGGCAAGCTGACGAGCTGCTCCTATATCCTTTGGCTCTCCAACTACCTTAAACTTGATACCTGGGAACATGGCTTCGAGACGGTATTTCTGAAGTGCGATACTCAGATGGGTGATATCAATCCCTATCCATTTACGGTTTAGTTTTTGCGCGGCGGCTATAGCGGTTCCACAACCACAAAACGGGTCTAGCACAATATCATCTGGATTGCTGCTGGCGCTAATAATACGCTCCAACAGTGCAAGGGGTTTTTGCGTGGGATAGCCGAGTCGTTCTGCGGCTTGAGAGCTAATTGGCGGTATATCATCCCATAGGTTCTGGATACGATGACCTGGTGACTCATCGAGATAGCGTTTCAGGCGAATGCGGCCATCTTTATCAGGCGGAAACCAGAGCCGCCCCTGCCTATCATACTCCTCCATCTTCTCTCGACTAATAGCCCATCCATTCGGATGAGGTTTATACCCTTTGTAATCATAAATTAAGTTGGGGCGGTAGCCTGGGTTGCGTAAGTCGCTCGTCGTAAATCGGCGGCCATCAGGGTCCACATGTGTGAAAGAGCCTTCTATATGTTTTTGTGTGTAAGGGATGTACACTTGGTTCCAAGTTGGTTTCTCGCCACGAGCATAGTAAAGGATCGTATCGGTCACATCTCCATAGGTGGTACTGACGTTCCCATGAGAGCTAGTACGCTTCCAAATAAGCTCATTGCGGAAGCGTTTTACTCCAAAAATCGTATCAAGAATAATCTTGAGATAATGGCTTGCCGTTGGATCACAGTGTAAATATATGCTGCCTGTTGGTTTAAGGACACGGTGTAACTCTACAAGGCGAGCTGCCATCATGACAAGATAGGCCATCATCTGATTGTCACCAATGAAACCACGAAGAGACTCTATCATTTTGGCTATATGGTCGGGGGCTTCTGTGAGAAGTTCAGAGTATGCAGCCTCAGCCGCTAAATTCCAGTGCCAAGTATCTTCAAACGCGGTGATCTGCGCTTCGCTCTCAGTGCCATGCTCATCTTTAAACAGTACGTTATAATTTCGGCTTGAATTGAATGGCGGGTCAAGGTAAATAAGATCAACGCTCTCACTCGGAATATGCTCACGCAAGATAAGAAGATTATCACCATAAAATAGGGTGTTCTCGGTGATAGGACGTGGTGACATGCTCCCCTCCGTGTCCTGTAGTTTTTCACTAGCCAGTATAACATGGCTGTATAGAAGCACATCTAGTATAAAAGAAAATCTGGAAACAACTCGTCTTTTACCGTCTGCGAAAAACAAAATCTGTCCCAACTATCTTGCTTACCATCATCTTTAGAAAGGTTTCGGGAGTGCTATTCACAAAATTTTCGATTAACCAGGCGGGTTTATGGTTCAATAATGATTCAAGGTAGTTTGGTCTATATCTCACCAAGCTGGAAAGATAAAACATCACCGCATAGATTGCGAGAACTTCATTCATAGGTAACGGTGTAGTATGTGTTGCGTCCTGGTAAGGAAGAGCTAAATCAAATCCATTATGATCGTCATAATAATGAACACTAAAATGAGGGTTCAGAGCATCGATAATCTTCTGAAAAAGAACAAATTCGTTAACCGTATTGGTACTATTCATTGGAACAGGTGTTACGTCTTGAAAAAATCTGTGAGAGAGCAATTCTTGAGGAGGTATGTCAAAAACGGGATAAAACAGTGGATATATTTGCACTTCTTGATAGGCATTTAAAAAATTTGAGTGTAGATTTAAGAATTCATTCAGCCCAGGCCTTGCAGGAATACCAAGAACTGTCCATGCTTGGTTTTGAGGTCTATGGGTTAGTATTGCTGCAAGTGACGATAAAATTTTACCGTTTCCATAGTTTACCATTAGATATTCGCGGTTAATATCAGTCGGGTAGCCTAACAATGACGAAATATTCAGAGTTGAGTTTATAGCCGTTGATATAACTGTGGAGGTCTCCGCTTCGTAAAATATTGGGAAAATACCATCGCATACCCTTACTATTTCCAGTTGAAAATCTGTATTCGTTGTACTTGTCTTGTAACTAAGACCATGCGTTACTGCTTGGTTTGTTCTGCCCATAATCATTTGTGGGTTTTTTAACAAGAGGTACGCTTTGACCAAATTGAGGAAGCTATAATAGTACAGCAAACTACTTGAGCGATAATGAAGAGTTTTTGCTGAACCATAGTAGGATTTTGCTTGCCTCACAAAAGCCTGAAGGTACTGAAATATTTCCTGATGGAGTGATTGCGGTTGGAGTCCCTTGGTTTGTATTAAATTTAGTCCAACTTCTTCCACTTCGGAATAGTACTCTAGGGTACTCCATAGCGCTCGCTCTATCTCAATATTTGTGAGTAGTGAAGCTCTTCTTTTCTCGCTAACAGGTAGCCTTGCCCAACCATCAAAACTACGAGCCATTGGCAACACTGTTTGTGACATGCTTTCCTCCACATCTTATTCCAGGCAGTATAACACGGAATGGAAAAAAGCACATCTGATATAGGAGAAAATATTAAGAGGTTCGCACAATGAAACAGCCTGTTGAAAAACCCTCTTAAGGATGAGCCTGTTATGTTAGCCGGGCATATCCAGCAAGAAATCAAGAGGGTACATGAGGGCCTGGAGATGGTTGGGTTGCTGGAGGGTCTTGCACATTTTGAATAGTCATATACTTGTTTGGTTCTAGCTCGATAATCACATCTGAAACATGTTCAACCGTCTCGTCGTGAAGCTTTCTCGTCAGGAGAGCTAACCACGCTCTTTTCTCGTCGTGAGAACGATCGAGGAGCGAGAGCAGGGTATACCCTGGTCGTCGAATGGCAAGAAACGTTCTGATACTGGCTGTTACTTCATCAGGAACATGCAGAAATTCAGTTTTAGGTTGAGAAGGTGCTTCTTTCTTCTCCGGTACAGTGGCTTGCTTCGGAGCAGGAGAGGGAGGAAAAGGGTCGCCAGGCGGAAGTAAATCAGGATGATAGTGCGTCATCCAGTCGAAAATATCGTTGATGGGACTCGCTTGGAGGGTTATTTTGCTAAATCCAAATCCGTAAGAGTCATCTCCTATTACTGAAAAAACGTGAGACATGTTGTCTTGATGCCATACCGAAAGTTGTGTAAAGGGGAAGTAGTAAAAGAGCATCTCCAGAGTAGATAATACAGGCATAGACTGTTCCTTTGGAATAGACCGTTTCTTTGATTCAAATCCCAATAAGGAGGGAACTATGCCCGTAGCCAAGCAAAAG
>Ga0209648_10000664_pt1 | contig 26618 bp, 26 predicted proteins | sample GraSoi2013_115cm_FD_185830 | JGI IMG/M metagenome (GOLD analysis project Ga0209648, IMG submission 185830) | Grasslands soil microbial communities from the Angelo Coastal Reserve, California, USA - Sample 9_17_2013_115cm (SPAdes) (version 2) | ecosystem: Environmental > Terrestrial > Soil >... | reverse complement strand
AACGGGCATGCATAACTACCTCAGTCAATCGTCCTGGAGAATATTCATTCTGGATTTCTACAACAAAACTGCTCGCTTACACCTGCATTGACATCAGAGCTTGCCCGTCTTGCGTCGAACATATTTCGAACGCATTGCCGCGGCAATCTATGAAATTCCAGAACCGATCGGATTGTTGATGGGCCGGATAATGGCGCCTCTGCTGCCCAACGCTGCCAGCCCACCAGGCGCGTGAGGCATGGGGACAACGGGAAATCTTTGCAGGGATTGTCATCAAGGATGATCCCCAATGGAATCAACAAGCCAGACTCCCCCGGTTCAACCGTTCAAGACCCTTGGCCTCTGAACTCTTCGGTTCCGACACGAGATTTTGTAATTGCATTACTCATCGACCATCTGGCCGAAATTCAAAGCCAGGTAACCAGTTTCGATCGGACCGGCTACCGCCGTGCGTTGCGCTTTTCGCTGGGCCAAGACCCGCGATTCCTGCTCCTTGGCTTGATTTGACTCGACGACCGCATCGAGAAGCTTGGAAGGAAACCTGTCGCGCAAGATGGCAATGTTGGGCATCACACAGTGGCCGCCGATAGGACCGGGGAAAATATGTGACGGAAGAAAACTAATCTCTTGGATGAAGCCGTTCACTTCTTCATATGAGGCGCCACACTCAGCCGCCATCCGCTCCACTTCCTGAGCCCAGCCAATCAAAATCCCAAGCCACGAGGTTTCCACCAGCTTGCTGACCTCGCCGACCTCGGGAGTGCGAAAAGTCTCGACTTCAAAACCCGCTCCCGCAAAGTGCTGAGCGGCTTGCCGCGTCGACTGTGCGTCAAAGCCAGCCACGAATTTCCGGTAGGACAACATGTCGTCCTCCATTCTTGCGTGCTTGCCTCTGACCGGACTGTACACAACAGGCTGATCCACTCGTTCCTGCACCTTGCGGGTGGTCCCCACGCAAAGCGTGCTATTGATAATGGTGAGTCGGGGCTGGTATTTTTTAATGTAGGACACCGTTGTGCTGGCAAAGTCTTGAATCTGAAAGGGATAGCACACATGTAAAATTGAGCATGGGCGATTAATCTGGGCAGGTGAAACATCGATGCCAGCGCACTCGTAGGTGCGACCCAGGATCCGGAGGAGGGGCCGGCCTACTTCCCCCATACCTGCAACAATTACAATTTCTTCAGTCACAGTTTTTCCACCGTCCTTTGTTGAATTTCAAGCAAGCTCTCCCGGAATCTCCTGTCGCTTCAAGACTCGGAATGGGTGCCAAGGCAGCACTCCCGCGGGTCCGAGGATGGTTTCCACTTCCAACTAGCTATGAAACGTGGAAAAACTCAGGCCTAAAGTTCCAGATTCATACCCGAGGCCAGCGGGTGTCGCCCCTTTAGTTAACCTCGGGGCGCATTCAAGCTTTTTCTTTGTCTGGTCAGACTGGGCTCATCGTACTAGCACAAAATTGCTATAGAGGTGCTTCAGAGCGTTTTGGCGATTGTCCCATGCGTATTTGTCCAGAAAACTCTTTGCGCTCTGTCGTTGCCGCTCCCGGCGCGCGTTATCTCGATAAAGGTTCACAGTTGCCGCGACCATGGAGTCGACATTCTCAGGCTCGAAAAAAGAGACCATATCCGATGAAAAATAGTATTGAATGGCCTGCAATTTCGGCACGATGGCAGGGATATCGAGGATGACGTAATCGATCAATTTCGCGGGAAGCATCAATTCCGTGGCCACATTTGCTCGGTTGGCCACAATTCCCACGTCCATCGTTTCCAGTTCTTTGGGGAGCGTTTCCCAGGGAACGACGCCGTGAAAGTGCACATGCCTCGAGAGACCCAGGGTCTCGATTTGGGAAAATATATTCTCCAAATCGTCGCCTTCACCGTAAAGATGAAGCTCGAAACCAGGAATTTCGTGCACGAGTTTCGCAGTCGCCTTGACAATTAAATCGATGCCCAGTCTTTTCGAGATTGTCCCGTGATTGACCATTCTGAACGCGTGAGCCTGTTCGTGGTTGTTGGAAGCTGGTTTACGCGACATAAACTTCGGCATGGTAACCACCGTTATGATCTTTTCCGCTGGAACTCCTCTCTTAATGAGGGCGTCCCGTTGAACGTGGTTAACGCAAATGAGTTTGTGTGCCAAGCAGAAGCAGATCCACTCCTCGAGCCGAAGAATACTGAAAATAAGGCAGGATGTAGTTCCAAACTTGGCCACATAAGTTTCAGGAACCGTGTCATGGACGTCGAGAATCAGTTTGCGTCCGAATAGGCGGGGTATAAGACCAGCGAAAATGAGCATGTCCGGCATATTATGAACATGGATAACGTCGACGCGAGATTGAACGAAGAGACGCGTGCAGGCAACAAATGCGAGCACCAGGAATGTGAGATAGGATAACAGATAACGAACCTGGCCCTTGCCCCCGTATATCCGTACTCTTAATTCCGTCAATGTGACTCCACGAAGTGAGTAGGTTCTGGGTGTTGCGCCTTCCTTTGCAACGAAGAAGATCACTTCGTGTCCCCAGCTCACGAGTGATTCAGCTTCAAGCCGTACCCGGCCGTCTATCGAATAATTCGTGTAAGCAATCATGCAGACTCGCTTCGGTGCGGCTTCGTACTCCACGGACGAATGAGAGTTAAGGCTCATAAAAGGGAAAGCCCCCCTTGCCGTTTCACGAAGCTATTTTCAGTTTCGTCTCGCCTCTCCAAGCGATATCCGAGTGAGTCGGAAGTGCGGAGTCCATGGAAGTTCTGGAGTTTGGGTGATGAACTCTCATCAGAAAAGGAGGCTGACCGTCTGGAGCCACGCCTCTTGTTTTCACATGCAAACTGTTCTCAGCAAACTGCACTTGCTCGAACCGAAGCGCTCGCCTCTTTCGAAACCACTTTACGATCTCCTCTGCTGTTCCGAACCACACCCGATAGCTCTGGATCTGCTTCAGAAGGTTGACATAGAAGTCTCCCCACAATCTTTCCGGCGACAGGCTTCTCGTATGCCAATTCACTGTCAATGCGCCACCAAACATTGCTGTGAATTCGATTAGCTGCTTGCACGTATCGAGACCTTCCGTTTCGGATAGGCTCATCCGGCGCGGATAGAACATGGCGGTGTCTTGAATGTTTAATGAGAGCTCAAGCAGGTCTTCCGCAGCCGGGGGACAGAACACCTGGGTTGTTCCTCCGCGAAAGCCGACCGCGTCGTTGTACCCAAAAGTGGAATCGTAAGAAAAACCCGCTTCTTCCAGGGTTTTGGGCGAACTTTCGGCAAAATAGAGCCAGTGCATGCGAACTCCAACCTCAGATTGCCCCGTTACATCACAGATTCGGCTCAGCTCGGTACGGGCCTTCTGCGAGTCATGCCACGCATCGATACCATGGAGACCAACTTCGCAGTCGTGCTTGAGTAAGTCTCGCACCTGCTCCTTGATTTCTGCGACGTCATACTTCGCAGCCCTTCGCTTCGGAGCCGCACCAGAATCCCGCGTACCGGCACAATTCTTGAAAGGAATCAAAAAAAAGGTCGAACGAAGGCCTTGCTCAATTTGCATGTAACGCTCAAACTCAAGCCACAAGTCGTCCTGCAATCCTAGGTAGACTAACGGGAGAGAAAAAACTGCCTTCCAGTTTTGCAGCAGTTTGGACCACGCCATCCTTCCTCTCGCGGCGTCAATCAGAGAACCAGCTAGGGCACGATATATAAATCCCCACATGGTGTGGTCAAGTTTGTGCTGACGTATGCCAGTGAAATCGACATCATGTGTGAGGCAGGCCATAAAATCATATTCGGCAGGCACAGGCGGGACTTCCACAAATGGAATCCCAGCATTCAACATACAGCTGCGAAGCAGTGAAATGTGGATTTCCAGAGTAGGAATGTGGGCATTCTCTCGAGGCTGTCCCTTGGAGAGCAAAAACGAAATTTCCTGAAATAGATCATATCCGATGCGCACGGTCCGGCGCGTTGACTCGCTGATTTCAAGTCCTGCGACTTCGACTTTCCCTCCGCACCGTATGAATGTCCGGCCTACCGGTTGAAAGACCGCCACGTCTCGATAAACTGGAAACGCAACGCCATTCCACTCGAGCCATTGACATCCTTGTTTTAACTGCGCTGTAACCCCGATCTCGTCATCGGGTCCGGTACTTCTCGAGTTGTAAATCACCACCACACGTGTGCTCAGCTTGGCCGGTATCTCATTAGATGTGACCAAGACTATGTCGTAATTGTGGTGCGGCACGTAGAATTCCCATGGCGTTTTGAACAATTGAAAGAATTCTTGTACGGCTTTGATTTCACTGTCTTTTGAGATTATGCCGATCACGAGGACTGTACTTTCTATAGAAAGTCGGGTTCCTAACAGGCAGGTCGTCTAGGCAGGGACACGCGGTAGCAAGAAAACGGCAACTACACCGACAAAGACAAAGCCGTTCCGTATGTCCATACCATTCCACCGTGCGGATCGAGGTCGAAGAGCTTCTATTGCTGGTCAACGGAATAAACCTTTGAATTCGTCGAGGAACCGAATAATTCATGAAAGAATGAACTCATCCGCTCCTTCTCCTCATTCCTCACAAAGGTCACAAATTCTTCGGATACCTCTCGCTTCTCACAGCTGCAGTGGCCCCAGCAGAATCCAATGAATCTGGCGAGTGCACCTAGCGCGAAAGGCTTCGACGGAATTCTGCGGGCGAGCTTCAGGATCTCGAACAGCGCAGACGAGCCGAGGGAATGGTCCATCAGTCCTTCCCAGAACCGATAACGAATGAGCCGATCCGCACTTCCCGTGGGGCGGTGATGAAACACTTGGAGCTGAGGAAAAGCCTCCACGCGCCAACCGTGCATACGAGCCACCACTTCGGCATGCCAGTCAGGACTTCCGTATTTCAGGGCGACGTACCCGCCGACGGATTCGAAGCACTCGCGGCGGAACATTTGAACAGCGTGGGCGACGGAGCGGACGCTGTTGGTCCGACGGCTCTTGAATTTCCCGTCTTTCTCCTCGCAGATGAAACCGCCGGCGAGGCCCAACTGGGGATCCTCGTCGAACTTCGCGAGCAGCCGACTGTAGTAGCTGGGCTCGAAGGATACGTCCGCATCCACATTGCCAATGAATTGATAATCGCCACGCTGTAAATGGCTGCATCCAAGATTGATGGCCTGCACTTGCGCCGCGAAATTACGGGTATGCTTATCCCGAATTTGTATTAGTTGAATGAACGGATGGCGCGCCGCATAGCTCTGGACGATTTCGTCCGTGCGATCCGTGGAGCCATCACTTACGATTGCCCATCGTTGCGGAGGCAGCGTCTGGGCGATGAGAGATTGAATCGTTCTCTCGATGTAGGCCTCTTCGTTGTAGGCGGCGGTCACCAGGGTGTACTTTTTTTGCGCATCGTTCACGGCGCTTCCGCTCCTCTGCGGTAACTCATTCCCATGACCCAACGGATGCACGCTAGGCTTCTCTTTACTTTGAAAGTAGCTGCGGTCCGTCTCGATTTTGCGGCCAGGAACAGCAACGAATAGCCCACCAGACGAATGGCTTGATGGATCCAAACGATGAGTAGATATGTAAGCTGGGAGGCTCGGCTGTAGTTTTTTTGCCAGTACTGAAAATTTGCCCGCTGCATTTCGACGGAGAACCGGACTGGGGCCCTGGCGGTAGTTCCCCCGCCATAGTGTAGCGACTCCGCCTCTGGAAAATAGACAACCTTCCAGCCGGCGTCATGAAAGCGCTTCGACCAGTCGAGGTCATCTCCATACATGAAAAGCGTTTCATCCAAGAGCCCGACCTCGTCGAGGGCTTCCCTGCGCGTCATCAAGAACCATCCATTCAGAACGTCCACCTCTGCGATCCGATCCCGATTGAAATAGGGCATCAAGAAGCCGCCAAGAAGCTTTGATCGGGGGAACAAAACATCCAGGGCCAGAGCCCGGCAGAAAATGCGCCACACAGTGGGTGCGCCCATGTAGGAACGATAGGATTTGCCGTCGACGCCAAGCATGCGCGGACCCAGGAGGCCAATGCGTGGATTTTCCTCGATGTAGGCCAGCATCTTTTCGATGCAACCGTCCAGAACCCGCACGTCTGGATTAACCAGACATATGTACTTGCCGGAACTTTTGCGAATCCCGATGTTATTGGCTTTCGCAAAGCCTAGGTTGGCTTCACTTTGGATCAAAGTGACTCCCGGATAAGAGTCGCGCACCAGCTCGCACGTGCCGTCCGAGGAAGCATTATCCACAACGATGATCTCCGCGTTTGGGTCTTGGCTGTAGGCTCGAAGCGACCCCAGACACTCCTCCGCGAACTTCTTGCAATTCCACGTGACGATCACAATTGAGATGGCCTTCATTTATTACCTCTCTGGGGGTCCATCGCTGCCGGATCGTCCCAGCAAATTGTGCAGACGCGCATGGCGCTTTGAGCGGTGTTGCGTCGGATGGGCAGAAGAATTAACTTTGTGTTCGTTGTCGATCGGGACTGCCAGACAATGCCCGATTAACCCGGTTCTCTGTGCCAGATATTCGCGAAGGCCATCCTGCCAGGGTTTGAACGCATTCAAACCCTGGCTTTTCAGCGCAAGGTTCTCTAGCACGGAATATTTGGGCCGAGGCACTTTAGGGGACAACCCGTTTGGCGCAGCCACTTTGAGGTTGACGCGGGTGTCAGTGATCGCGAAGATCTCCCGCGCGAATTCGAACCAAGAGCAACTGCCATTGGCCGTGGCGTGATAGAGCCCGTAGCGATCCGAGCGACTGAGCATGACCATTTGCTGCGCCAGTTCTTCGGTTGAAGTTGGTGAGACAACCTCGCAATCCACTACGCAGACCTCCCCCCGTTCTCGCGCGAGCTTCAACATCAGCTCGACGAAATTCAAACCGCCCTTGGCTCGGCACGGGCGTTTCCCATACAAGCCCGACGTGCGAATCACGAAGTACCTTTCCGTTGTGCAGCGGACAAAATGCTCTCCGGCCAGTTTGCTAATGCCGTAAACGTTTAGCGGCCGAGGAGCGTCCTCCTCAACGTACGGGCTGCCTTTGCTGCCGTCGAACACGTAATCGGTGCTAACGTGCATCAGAACCGCCTCCAAACCCCGCGCCACCTGGGCCAGGTTTCTCGGACCGAGTGCGTTGACGGCGAATGCTTTCTCAGGTTCGCGCTGGCAGTGCTCGACGTGATGCATTGCCGCCGTGTTCACGATAACCTGCGGCCTCAGCTCCCCGAGTGTGCCCGAGACCGAATCAAGATCAGTGATCTCGATGTCGGGGTGGGTCAGTGCGCAGACCTGATCGCCATTCCTAGAGAATGCGACGACGAGATCACTGCCGAGCTGCCCGTTGGCGCCAATCACCGCGATTTTCATCGCTAGACCGCCATCGCCATTGCGTGGATCTCGATTCCGTTTTCGATGGCCTTGAACGTATCGATGTTTGAATAGAGGGGATTATCCCAGTCCCGGGACTTGTCCATGTTGTCGATCAGGTTCGCGACGATGGATTTCACTTCGTCAGCCGGGTGGAAACTCAGGACGTTCTTTGCCTTCTCGATGCTGACCTTGTAATTTCGAAAATCCTGGATGTGTTTGATGCAAAGGTTTATACGCAGCCCCAGGCGCTCCTCAATCGTACTTTTAACCAAGTCACCGACTTCTCCAACGGTGTAGTTCCCTGAAGCGACATTGAAGATGCCCGAGATCTTGTGATTGGCCTCGATGGCACGAATGTACGCTGTGGTCGCGTCCTGGATGCTCAGAATGGGCCTCCAGATGGAGGGATTGTCGAGGGTGATGGTATGGTTCTTCATGGCGCTCTTGAACATCGTGTTGATGATGAGATCGAAGCGCATGCGCGGGCTATAACCAGAGATCGTGCCCTTGCGCAGAGAGATGACCGAAAAGTTCTCGTCGGCCAGTTGCAGCGCTGCCTGCTCGCCCTGGAGTTTAGAGATACCATAGGGGTAGCTGGAGCCGACCGGACGCGTCTCGTCGTATAGCTCGTTTTCGGTGTATCCATAGACAGAGCACGAGCTCGCATAGATGTATCGCTTCACGCTGGCTTTCTTGGCGATGTACGCCAGATAAGAGGGGGCGGCGGCATTGAAGACGAAATTCTTGCTCGGTGAATACTCCGCCATGGGATCGTTGGAAAGGCCAGCAAGGAAGATCACCTGATCGTACGGCTCCAAGTCTTCGACCGTTAGCTGAAAGATGTCCTTATTGAGTGTACCGACCTGTCGAGGCAGGTGGTTGCCGAACCAGAACAGGTCCACGACGTCCACCTTATAGCCACGATCGAGCAGCTTAGGGATAAGCGTGGATCCAACGTATCCGGCACCTCCAGCGATGAGGAGTTTCATGATGTCCCCCGTTTACTCAGTTTTGGGTCTCCATTAGTACTTGAAATTTTCAGATTCAGGCGAGACAAGCCACTGGGCCAGGGTTTGTGCCTTCTTGTCCTTCTCTGAGAGCTGGATTTCAGAGATCGGCAGCGGCCAATCTATGCCAATTTCCGGATCATTCCAGAAAATGCCGAACTCGGCTCTGCCGTTATAGATGCCCGTGCATTTGTACTGGATTTCCGCGCTGTCGGAGAGAACGCAAAACCCCCGCGCAAAACCAGCGGGGGCCCAGACCTGCCGTCTGTTTTCTGCCGAAGCCACTACACCAACCCACTTCCCAAGCGTAGGCGATCCCTTGCGAATATCCACAGAGACTAGAAATGCGCTCCCCTGCGAAACGCGCATCAGCTTCCCCATCGGAGGATCCCATTGGAAGTGCAGGCCGCGCACCACCCCTTTGACCGAGCGGGAATGATTGTCCTGCGCGAAGAGGTGGGGCAGGCCGTGGGCCTTGAACTGGTCCGTTCGAAAAGTTTCCATGAAGAATCCACGGTCATCCTGAAAAATGCCAGGGACCAGCACAACAACGTCCTGCAAGTACCTTGACTCAATTTTGATATCCATTGGCGCTTCTAGAATCTCACTTCGTGTTGAACGCGATTTTCGTCGGTGGTCGCGGCTCAAACTATGCCTGACGAAATTGCGAATTGGATTTCGTCTCATGTTCGAAAGGCACACCACTTGCGCTCGAACTTGATCCCAACGGCGCGGAATAGGCCAATCGTGATTGGACTGACGGCATGTCAACCTGAGGCTCTGGCGATACAGCCTTCGCTTCAAGAATGGGAGCTGTTGCCGCAGAGACCATCGCCAACGTCGCGAACCAAGCAACGCGGGTCTGATCAAAATAGCTGATTCCGAAAAAGGCCACAATGTGGGCGAGCAGCGCAGAGCCAAGGAACCACAGAAACCATTCCTTTCTAGGATCAGCCCCTTCAACGGACTTCCTTGCGGTTCCAATCCTTCCAAAACATCGGGAAATCATGGCAATGAAAAAAACAAGCGCTAGCAGACCTCCCGTCTGCCCCTCCTCGACGTATGCGTTGGACGTATCCCACATGTGGTCACCCCAATTCTGATTGGCATTGGTTCCCAGGAGCCACCAGTCGCCAAAGTTCCTGATGAACTGATCGACGAGCATCGCCCGGTGATAGCCCGAAGAGCCGCCCACCAATTCAATACGGTCAATCAAGAACCAAACAGGCGCGTTCATAACGAGATGTAGCGCAACCAACGCAATGACGATACCCCAGCGGAAAGCGCGCATCTGCTTGCGGAACGGCCACAAACATATCGCGACGATCGCTGCCCCGCAGGTCACCACTGGTGTACTGCACGCAGAGGCCACCGTCATGACAATGGATGAGATCACGCCAAAGAGCGCGGCAACTTTGGACTTCCCGCTCTTCCACAGCCAAAAGAATAATGGCAACAATGTAGCGCCGAAGGTTCCAGCCAGAATCGGATGCTGAAATACGGCCTGAGATCGAATCCGGCCATTCCGGATCTCCGGTACGCTTCGGACTCCCCCAAGGAGTCCGAAGACGTTTTGCTGAGTAAGCTGCTCATTCACCATGCAAATCCCCACAATCACCGCGAGAACAGCAAAACACTTAATCGCCCTATTTATGTCACCCTCATCCTGAATCAGCAACCTCAGAAGAAAATAACAACCAAAAGCGTCCCAAAGGAAACCGAACTGATTAATCACCGCCGCCGGCTGCAAGTAGAGAAGGGTAAAGGCCAATGCATGGAAAACAGCCCACAGTGAGAAAGCTGCGTCAACAGAATTGAAACGGCCAGCAAGGAGGCTCGTCTGCGAACAGAATTTGATTGCAGCCAATCGAATCCAACCAAACAACAGGATAATGCGAAATACGAAGATGTGCGCTCCGGCGACAAGGATTGCGTCGCGAGCAGGGAGCAGAAGGGTAGGGACAAGCAAAGGTATAATTACATATTTGCGCGGTAAGAGAAGGATCAAGGTAATCGAAATTAACATCAAGACCAGGACGACAGGGTGGAGCGTTGCCTCAATGCCACCCCCACCAAATCTAAAATTTTCTGGCGGCACTTGATTACCTTCGCTCTTCTATGTCTGAAAAGAGCCCGCCCCAGTCAAGCTATGGGCAAGCCAAATGAAGCTGCAGCAAAATGGACCAAGTATGAGGCAACCACTTACACAAACTTGCGCTGCATATTCGACGTTTCGCGCAAGCCTTCTCGCGAATTCGGAGCCCCATTTCTCAGGGTGCCTACGAAGGGTTTCATGATGGGCATCGCGAAAGCCTTCCTTCTCGAGACCGCTCTTCCACTCGGACCCACTCCCCAGAGTTAGGCTCATATCTCTTGATAAGTCTTGCAGGATTTCCTGCGATCAAACTGAAGGGAGGGAAGCTGCTGGTCACGACAGAATTTGCGCCCACAACGCTATTTCGGCCCAAGGTTAGTTCGCCCTTTGCACAAAAGATGACGGCGTTGTATCCCAACCAACAGTTGCGCCCGATAGTGATCCTGCCACCGGATGTCGTGCCCTGCACATGAATGGGAAGATTTATGTCGGAATACTCATGATTGTGGTCCATGATGAGGACAGAAGGCGCAAGCAAGACATCCGCCTCGAGGCAGATGTAATTCCTTGCGGAGACCATGGACCTGCGCCCGATCTTACAGCCATTCCCCATAATGATGGCGGGCTGCGAGCTATGAGAATCCTCGGGAATAGTCAGCCAAACATGCGGAGCGATATAAACCGCATCCCCCAGGCATATTCGATTCGCAATCGACTTCGGTACTTCGCAAGTGTAATGGACGGAAACACCCCGCCCAAATCCGCGGAATGAGTATGTCATCCGCATCCACGCTGTCCTTGCCTTGGTCAGGAATCGACTGGGCAAGAGCAGGGGGTCTTCGCGAAAGACTTCCGTTTGCAGACTCATACGCGTCAGCCGGATCCTGCCTGCGTATCGACAGTCAAAACTCTTCTGCGCCAAGGCATCAAGGTATTGAGAAACATGCTTCTCTCTTCTGTGGAAAGTGTCCCTGTCAAAAGTAATGCGGGCCACGCCATTAACAAACACACGATTCCAATCTCCCCCAGCTTGACTGTGGCATCTAGACGCGCGCTCGTGGTCCATGGGATCGGGAACATCGCAGCCACAAAGCCACCAGCGATGACTGCCGCCGTCGCGATTGCAAGCCGCAAAGTGTCCGGCGCGATGACCTTTGGATTGGAGCCGCGGAATGTCGCTGACATTGCAAAGAACATAAAGATAACGCCGGCCAACTCTGCCACGGCAAGCCCTGTGAGTACTCCATAAAATCCAATCCTTGTTCCCAAAAGAGCGACGAATAGCAAAATCACGATCCGGAGGATCTGGCGAATATTATCCAGCAGCGCCCTACCCGTGGTGCGATAGAGGACCAATTGAAGGAGAGAGACAGCCTTGAAGAGACTTGCAAGTGAAACCAGCGCTATAACGATGCCAAAGAAATGGCCGGTCTCGCCCGTCCATGCTAGAACCATTGTTGGTCCGAAGGCCGAAACGAAGGCGAGTGGTGGCAACGTGACCATGAGCAATGCCTTGAATGATTTTTCTAGAAAGCGGTGCATCCTCTCGACGGACCCGGAAGCGAATACCACTGCACCACCTGACAGAATTGGAAGAAGCAGGGCGTCCTGAGCCACTAGCGCTGAAGTGGCCACTCGATTGGCAACGGCATAGACGCCGGCGTCATCTGCTCCGAAAAACCTGAGAATGAAAATTGGCAGGATCGCCACATAGAGTACCTCAAGAATGTTGACCAGCTGATAGCTGCCAGCAAACCGGAACAATTCAGGGAAGACATCCTTCCTAAAGTGCGCAAGACTCACGCGCGTTTCCGGTAGGAGACGCCGAGAAGATGCGTAACACAGGAAGATATAAGTCAATTCCGAGATACCCATGATCACCGCCATCGCGAACAGGCCACATCCAAAATGAAGAAATGCGATGATTGCGACGGCTTCGGAAACGGTCGTAACAATGTTGAACTTCCTCGTGAGGTCAACGCGGTGGCTTCCCATGAGAATGGCCTCGAATGCAGCCCCAAAATTTGCGATCACAAGGATTAGCGCAAGGACAGTTAGCGAACCGGCTGCCTCGCGTAGGAATAGGGGAGGAACGCCGCTCATTTCGGCTAATTTGTTCGAAAAGACTGCCACCGGAATCAAACCCGCAAAGGAGAGCACCAGCATGGAGATGCTTCCAGTGCTGACCAGCCTGCTCGCCGCTTCAAAGTTTCCGTTCTCGGTAGCTTCGGCCACATATTTTTGGAAGGCGGATTTGACCCCGGCTGTTCCAAACCGCATATAGGCCACGGTTGCCATGATGATGGACCAGATCCCGTACCCACTTAGGCCAAGGTGATGAATTACGATCGGAACAGTAATCAATCTAGTTCCGACTTGGGTCGCGCTGGCGACGATTCCGAAAACCGTACTCTTACCGATCGCCAGTGCTAGGTGGCTATCTGAAGGCGTCCGTTTCGATATGATCTGGTCTGACAAGTCTCCCTGCCAGTGGACTTCAGGCATGCTTTCCAAAATTCATCTGCCGGAGAAGCAGCAAGCTCGAGGATTGAAGAATATCCTGTCCGTCAAACTCTCATGCGGTTAAGCGAAAAGGAGAGGGAACTCTACTGGATAAAACCGATTGTTAGATCTGGCGGCCCATTGTTCGACAAATAGCCTTTCGGATGGTTGCGGTAACATCTCGCGAACTATTCGCTGAGATATCTTTCTCCCCATTCAGTCTGGATTGCGGAAATGAAACTATTGGACGGTGGCTCTTAAATTCGTCGGCGGATTTGGCTGACCTGCTCGGGTGCCTGGTGCAACATACGCGCCCGCAGCCCAGGTGCCGACCGCAGGTCGTAAAATTCCTGCTTTGTCGTAATTTAGCGTCGTGAGGCTGAGAGAAGTCAGATTCGTACCGGCGGTTATAGCTACGGATCCGATTTGCAAGTGACCGTCACTGGTGGCGTTGATCTGACTCGATGTGACCAACTGCGAATTGGCATCGCAGGAGCAACTACTTTGCCATTGTGAGAGGCTTCCGATGAACGACGATTGCCAGACAAACGTGTTGCCGCCGGTGTTGCTCAGGTACGTGTTGTAGTCAACCGTGCCCACCGTCGTGCTGCTCGCCAGCACAATGTCACTCGATCCATTTCCAGAAGACATGATTAAGTTGTTTTCGAAGCGTACGCCCGCTTGGCCGTTCGCACGCACGGCGTCGTAACTGTTCAACCCGGTGTTAATAAAGTTGTTGTACACAGCGTTGTTTGAGGGGTTTCCCGCGCCGCCGTCCATCCAGATCGCTCGGTAGTTTCTGGAGGTTCCTGGCGGCAAGAAAACGTTGTTGAAGATGCGGATGTTCGACGTGTACGTACCTGCCGGGCTGCCGGAGACCGTCTCGATGTAAACGTGCGCGGTGACATTCGCACCGACGTCCCCGTCAAAGAGGTTGTTGTAGATATTCCCGCCCGATACCTGTGCCCCGGAGTTTGCCCATATATGGATTCCGTCGTGGTGGTAGCTGTTGGATGAGGTATCCCAAGTAGCGTAATCGTGGATATGGTTGCCGTAAATGCCTATGTTCGTGAGCGTTCCAGTGCCTGTCAATGCGTCTGCTATACCGTGATCCACGTTGTAGATTTCTGAGTTTGACAGCGTGAAGTTATTCGCGGTTCCGACAGCACACCAAGTGACATCGTGGCAGAGAATGTTAGTAATCGTGAGGTTGTCTGCGTTGTAGTAGAAGCGAAGGCCATTCACTTGGTCGCCGGGAACGCTGTTGTCCGCTGAGGAAGTATGGATATAGATATTCGCAATCGTGATGTTCTTGACGACGCAATTTGCACATCGATCGGCCAAAATGCCACGACTCACTTGGCGATACGTTAAGCTCGACCCGTTTGCCGTGTTCTGGATAATCCCCTGCCGACCGCCCGTTATGTCCCCATTGACGACAAGCCAGCTATTCCCGTTCGTGTTGATGGCCCCGTTTGTAGACCAGTACGGGGCTGTTAGGTTGGCGCCGCTTTCAAACAGCAGGGTGATCGGATTTCCACTCGTACCGCTTCCTTGAAAGGTCAGCATCGTGCTGCCCGGGGCCCCGGTGAATGTCCCACAGAGATGCACGGTCGTTCCCGGCCCGATCTGGCTGGAACCGCTACCCCAATTGGCAGAGTTGTTGAACCAGGCGACGGGGAGCGTGTCGGTGCAGCTCGTGCCGGTGCCTGTCCCACTTTGCGAGATATAAATGTCCTTCGCCGAAGCAGGCGAGGCCGCCAAGAACAAAATGGCGAACATCAGCAGAAAGCAGAATGTGAAACGGGAACCAAAGCGGCGTTGCGCATGAGTGTCAGCCGATAAAATTTGATTACTCAGCCTTCTCATCTGCACGCCCCCAACTTCGAATTGGATATTTGAAAACATATCGCTCAGCCGCGGCGCGATAGTAGCAAGGGCCGCATTGACGGACAACTGGCCCCAGGTCTAGCAAGCGAACAGGTGAAATTACCTGTACGTTTTCTGACGGCATTTTCTGACATCCGATAACCGTTCAAGCGTTGGTCTCTGCCACGCAACATCCTGTGGCCGAACAGGTTGCACTTGGCTTGTCGTCCGACCGGGGTTGTCAAACCCGGTAGCGGAACTCCACATGGCTATACTTGCCGCGATTAGCCTCGTGCTCTCAAGTGGGCGCCAACGAATTCCCGCCGCAAAGCAGAAAATTCATGAATGCAGAGAGACTTTTTCAGGGGAGAGAGGCGACAGCAACAGATTCAACGATCTTCTGCACGATTCGTCGCTGCTGCTCGGCTTCCAGCCGTGGATACATCGGCAAAGAAAGAATTTCCGAAGAGATTCTTTCTGTGATGGGGAAATCTCCCTGTTTACCTCCAAGGTTCGCGTAGGCCTTCTGAAGATGAAGCGGCAGGGGATAGTGAACCCCTGTGTCGACATTCGCCTCGGCAAGGTGTTTCCGAAGCCTCTCGCGATCCTGTACCCGGATGACGTATAGATGGTAGACCGCGCGAGACCAATCAGGCTGGTACGGAGCAATAACACTGCCAACGGAGGAAAACATATCATGGTATCTGAGCGCGGCTTGCTGTCGTTGCCGGTTCCATTCGTCCAGGTGCTGGAGTTTGACGCTCAGGATGCCCGCTTGAATCGAATCGAGGCGGCCGTTATATCCTTCGACATCGTGGAAATACTTTCTCGCCTGGCCGTGGTCACGCAGCATACGGACTTTGTGCGCCATCTCTCCACTGCTCGTTGTGACTGCTCCTGCTTCGCCGCAAGCACCCAAGTTCTTACCCGGATAAAAACTGAAAGCGGCTGCATGACCCATCGAGCCGGCGCTTCTCCAACGATTCTCCTTCTTGGAAAAGTACTCCGCCCCATGCGCCTGGCAAGAGTCCTCGATCACGATCAAGTTGTATCGTTCCGCGATCTCTAAGAAGCAATCCATGTCGGCCATCTGGCCGTACAAGTGCACAGGGATGATGGCCGTGACGGGTCTTCGCGTCTCTTGGTTCAATAGTTTTCCAGTCGCAGCGTCAAGACAGCATCGCGTTTCCAGGTATTCCCCGAGTCTCCGCGGATCCATGTTGTAAGTGCGCTCGTCGATTTCTACGAAGTCCGGTCGCGCGCCGGCCTGGGAGATGGCCTCTGCAGTCGCGATAAAAGTGTTCGGAACCGTGATCACCATATCGCCCGGCCGCACTCCGGCGGCGATCAATGCGAACCGCAATGCATCTGTGCCGCTCGCTACGCCGACGCAATACTGCACACCGCAAAGCTGTGCAAACTCCCGTTCGAATTCTTCCACCATCGGTCCGCCGACGAATCCAGCAGTCTTCAGGGCGCTTCGAAAGGCCGCCAACAGTTCCTCTTCGAGTTCCAAGTGAGGCGTGACCAGATCTAAGAAAGGAATTTTGCTGTTGCCGGTCATTACGCAACTCGCCGTTCTGAGGCGATGAAGCGGAGGAGCCTCGCTGGATTTCCAGCGACAATCGCATTGTCAGGCACGTCGCGAGTCACCATGCTGCCGGCGCCGACCAGAGCGTTCTCACCAATCACGAGGTTCGAGAGAATCGTCGCACCGGAACCAATGGAAGCGCCTTTTTTTACCAGCGTTGGCTCCACTTTCCAATCCCTCTCGGTCTGGAGTTCGCCTTCAGGATTGGTAGCGCGTGGATGAGAGTCGTTGATGAAGGTCACGCCGTGGCCTACGAAAACATTATCCTCAATGGTCACTCCTTCGCAGATAAAAGTATGGCTGCTGATTTTGCAATGTTTGCCGATCTTGGCGTTCTTCTGGATCTCCACAAACGCGCCTATCTTCGTCTGATCGCCGACCTCGCAACCATAGAGATTGATGAATTTGGAGAGCTTTACGTCTTTTCCCAATTGCACATCGGGAGCGATGCACTGATGCTTGTTCATAGCCGGATGATTTTCCCTCTTTCTTTCAGGGATCGGTCGGCGGCTTCGAGTATCTTGACCACGCGCAAACCTGCCACCCCATCGTTTAACGGCGTTCGATCGTTCAGTATGCAGTCGACGAAGTACTTGAGTTCGACCTTCAAAGCCTCCGTTTGTTCAACTTTGGGCGCCCACACATCGCCTGAGCGGTAGCTCACCAGCAAATCATAGACGCCCTGCCCGTTGGCAATCTGTGCGCCCTTATCGTAGACCTTGATTTTTTCATCGGCCTCGAGATCATTCCAGACCAGCATCTTTTTCTCGCCGCCGATCAGGGTGGTGCGCACTTTGACGGGAGAAAGCCAATTGACATTGATGTGGGCGATTACGTTCCGGGGAAAGTACACGGTGATAAAGGCTACGTCCGCCAGACCGTTCAAATGCCTCCCGCCCGTGGCAACGACAGCTTCCGGTTTCTCCTGGATGATGTAATCCATAATGGAGAAATCATGCGGCGCAAGGTCCCAAACAACGTTTACGTCATGTTGGAACAGACCCAGATTCACTCGGGTCGAGTCATAGTAGTAGAGATCCCCTAAGGTGCCGTCGTCGATGAGCTCGCGGATTTTCCTGACTGCGCCGGTGAAGAGAAACGTATGATCCACCATGATCTTGAGCTTACTGCGGTCCGCCAGCTCGATCAGCTCTTCGGCCTGTTGCGGCGTCGAAGTGAATGGTTTTTCGACGAAGACGTGCTTGCCATTTTGCAGGGCAGCTTTCGCCAGATCGAAATGGGTCCAGACCGGGGTGACGACAGCGATGGCGTCGATTTCGGGAGAAGTCAGGAGCTCAGAGGAGTCCGTCATCAGCTCGACGCCTGGATGGGCCTGTCCTGCACGTCGAAGGCCGGCGGGATTCTTGTCGCAGATTGCGGCGAGCTGACAGTCTTCCAGGCCATAGAGATTCCTGACTACATTCGGTCCCCAATAGCCGTAGCCGATAACGCCAACACGAACTAGATTGGCCGGGTTCCGGTCGGCGCAGACTTTCAGCCTCTTGGGTAGCTTTGCCGTGATCCCTGATTGGTAGCTAGGGAAGACGCGATTTGCCAGTGTTGCCATGACGCACTCTCCGAGAGAACTAGGTGTTGTTTTCCTTGTCAGCGTTCTTGGCGCTTCTCGACGTTCAACCCTGGGCGTGGAGCGGGAAAAGGCAAGCGCACGAGCATTGCGTGTCAGTAGGCGCCTTCGCCGAAGAGGACGGCCCGTGGGGTTCGTAGAAGGATTTTGATGTCCAGCCATAGCGACCAGGTTCTTGCGTATTCCAGGTCAGCACGAACCATGTCGTCGAATTTGAGCCTGCTTCGACCGTTCACTTGCCAAAGCCCTGTGATCCCGGGTTTGGCCTCAAGCACTCGACGCCTATGCCAAGGCTGATACACCTCGAACTCGTAAGGGATCGGGGGTCTCGGTCCGACTAGAGACATCTCACCCTTGAGCACATTTATGAACTGGGGAAGTTCGTCCAGGCTGGTCCTGCGTAGAAACTTCCCCACGCGAGTGACCCGGGGATCATTCTGAATTTTGTAAACGAATTTTTGATCGTGGCCAGGTTGCACCGAATCGATTTCTCCGGTGATGAACCGCTTGACATATTCCTTATGAATGTCAGGGGCGTTCACGCACTCCATAGATCTGAATTTCAAGAACGTGAACCGGACGCCATACAAACCCACTCTTTCTTGCTTAAACAGAATTGGCCCCTTCGAAGTAAGCTTGATGGCCAGCGAAATAGCGACCAACAAAGGAGAGCAGAGGATGAGGGCTATAATACTTCCCACAACATCCAGAGCTCTTTTCACGGAATGAGAGAACTTCCTCGCGGTGCCAGGCTCGACCAAGTCTGGATAAAGTTTCTCATCGGAGGAATGGCCGAGATTCAGTTTGTCCCAATCCTCCGGAAAGAAGTGGAACGTGAAGTGGATCTGATCGACCTGTTCTGCAACCAGCCTTGCATTCAGCGTCGCGGTCACTCTGGTGGACATTAGGCTTTGCAATGCGTTCCTGTCTTCTTCGCGAATCTCCGTGAAGATGACCCCCAGAACGGCGCCATCTTGATACCACCCGGAAATGTCTGTCTCTCTCGTGGAACAAGAAAGAGCCGACCATATTTCTCGCAGCAATCTTTCTCCCTGATTCTCCTGGAGGACCTTTCCTGTATCCATGATGAGCATCAACAGGAAGGACTCGCGAGAACGCTCCGCTCTCTTTCCTTCCCAGCAGAGAATTCTCCGGAACATATCCTCAGTGAGGATCTCGCGAGGCTCCAAGTTCAAGGAGCGTCTGGCTCGCAGAAAAAACCTGGGGAGTACTAGGTATTTGGACTTCTGTCTCGGCGCGCTCATTTTCGAGGGATTAGTGCCTCAGCTTTGATCTTGCAGGGGCAGAGTGAAGCGTCAAATGCTCTCAGATATTCGAACCGGATGCGTACCGCGAGCACTCGCGGGAGAACTCGAAGGAGTCGGGCTGACCCACACGTCGTCGACTTCGACAGCTACGGAACGCTGCAGCAGGGTTACTGACAAAACCAGGCGATGATGCCCCTTAAATCCTATCAAAATTCCTTCAACCCCAGTAAGCGGCCCGGATTCGACTCTCACTCTCTGCCCCATTTGCAAGAACGGCCATGGTTGTCTGGGCAGCCCGGAACGAACGGCAGTCTGGATGGCAACGATATCCGCATCGTCAACCGGAATCGGGCTTTTTCCAACTCCCACAATCTGGATGACTCCCGGCGTCATAAGTATTGGAAGCCGATCAAGTGGATTGAACCGGCAGAACAGGTAGCCGGGAAATAAAGGCAGTTCGAGTTCCTTGATGCGGTCGGACCAACGGCGCCGACACTCGTAGAGGGGCAGGAAAAGTTCGTAGCCCTTGTGACGCAGCTGTTTTGCCACGAAACTCTCACATCTGCATCTCGTTTGTAGCGCAAACCAGGGGTAACTCCCCGCTGTTGGTGTGATATTCATTCTCAAGAAGGCCTTTCAAATTCTTCCAGGTGACCCGCAAGCGCAACATCAAGAGAAATTTGGACAAGCTACCGCTATCAGAGCCCCAGATCTTGGGCCCAAGCTGCGGGCAGGCTAGGAAAGCCCGCGGCGCGGCGCGTATGTCGATGACGAAACGGGTAGACGGGCCATCATCTCTTGTCCATCCCGTTTCCGGCATAGTATGAATAAGCGCCGTAGGTTCCCTCTTCTTCGGCGCCGTTCAAGACTACGCCGAGCAGATTCCTTTCCCGGAACTCCTGCAGCGTTGTCTCAACCAAGTCGTGGGCCGTCGAATTCGCCCGAACAACAACAATCACCCCATCACACAGTCCCGCCAACACGCTGGCGTCTGACACCGGGAAAACAGGAGGCGCGTCCACGATGATCCAATCGAATACCGGTGCCACTCGATCGAGCAACACTTTCAGCGGATTGCTTGCAAGTAATTCCGCTGGGTTTAAGACCGATCTCCCGGCGGGGATAAAAAACAGATCGTCCTTTGGGTCGGCTTGGATAATGGAAAATTCATCGACCTTCCCCGTGAGGTATTCGGTTAGACCCGGTGCATCGGGGGCCCCCATGCGTACGCGGAGCCTCGACGCACGCAGATCCGCGTCAATCAGCAGGGCTCGCCGTTCGTGTTGTCGTGTGATCGCTAGAGCGAGATTCAGGGCCACGAACGATTTTCCTTCTCCGGGCAACGTACTGGTGACCAGCAAGGTGCGGATGGGCCCTTTATCTCGCAGCCGGTACAAACGTGAGCGCAAAGTGCGGAATTGCTCTGCGCACAGTGCGAAAGATTGCCCGCCGCCGAAAACAACGTAGTCCGGGCTTAGCTTCCAGCCAGGCTTTGAGCAGCGCTGCCGCAGGTCATCGAGCCGGAGATGATAGGAAGTTGGGGACGCGCTTCCTGGTCCCAGAGGCGAACCCATTCCGGGGGCCGGCCACGCTGCTCTATCGCGGTGGGCGACTTCGGGCACGAGAGAATCGAGTGGCTTGGCCTCATTGGCAAACCGGCTTTGCGCTCTTTCTTGTTCGGCCCTCTTCAGAGCTTCGTGAATGCGGCTCATTCTTTCCTTTCTCCGGGTTGCGCAGTCATCAAGGTGGGTTGACGGAGCCCGTCCAGAAGTACGAGTAGGCCTTCAAGCCGTGACTCAGCCGCACGGGAATTTTCCGGGCACACAGCACCTCTTGGAGGGGCGGTCGGTTCAGGGCTGTCTAGCTCAAATTCCCGCGCTACTTCGTCGACGAGGCGAGCCGGCACGGGCCTCTGCTGATCCGCATAGGCGTTGATTAGCGCATGCTCGCAGAGCACATTGATCACGCGGGGGATTCCGCAGGCGTACTGGTACACGCTCCCGATGGCTTCTGGAGTAAAGATTGGTTTACCGTTGGCACCGGCGATGCGGAGCCGCTCCGTGATGTAGCCCTGAGTTTCCTCCAGCGATAGCGGGCTCGTCTTGCAGCGAACCGTAATCCGTTGTCGAAGTTGTCGTAGCTGGGGGTGTCTAAGTTTCTCTTCCAGCTCCGGCTGGCCGGATAGCACGATCTGAAGCAATTTCTCCGTTGATGTCTCCAGGTTCGTGAGGAGACGGATTTCCTCGAGCACTTGCGCAGAGAGGTTTTGCGCCTCATCCACGATCAGCACTGGTGTCTCTCCAGCGCGGTACCGATCCACCAGCCAGCGGTTGAGCCGCAACAGTATTTCGTTTTTCGCGCGTGATTCGCAGGAGATTCCGAAATCGGCCATCATATAATCAAGCAACTCGTTGACGCTGAGTTGCGTGCTGAAGATAAAGGCAGTAGTCCCTTGCTTTTGACGTAGCCAGTCCAACAGCTTGTTGAGCAGAGTGGTCTTCCCCGTTCCGACCTCGCCCGACAGCAAAATGATGCCTTTTCGGCTCTGGATCCCGTAGGTCAGGCTCGCCAGTGCTTCCTGAGTGCTTGGCGTCAAGAATAGATACCGGGGATCCGGATTGACATTGAACGGCTTTTCTCGCAAACCGAAAAACTTTTGGTACATTTTCGTCACTTTCACGATGACGCGGGGCGCAAGCTGAATTCGTTTCGCTTCGCCGGGGCGCCCCTGCCGATACTATTTTTTCCCCCCGTAGCGGGCCCGAAGGAGGAGATTACGGCCAGGGTTGGCACCCTGAGATAAATCTCGACATCCCGTTTAGTCCGTAGAGACTTATCGCGCGACTCTGAAAAGTGCACCATCCCCACTCCCAATGCCAACCCGATACCCAGCCCACCGAAACTGAAAAGCGGCCGATTCGGAAAAGAAGGCCGCTCTGGCAAATTCGGCGGATCCAGCACGCGGAACTGCTCGCCTTGCTGACGGCGTTCCAGATCGGTGGCCATTTGAGACTCGTTGTGCTTTTTGAGGAGATCGTTGTAAAAGTTAAGGGCGGTCTGATAGTCCCGCGTCAAGGCTTTGAACTCCTGCTGGATCACGGGGCTTAGCTGCAGCCGGCCTTGAAAGACCTTGATCTGCCGTTGAAGCTGTTCCTGCTCGTGTCTTTTCTGATTAATGGTCAGTTCGATCTGGTGAAGCTGCGCCCGAAGTTGCTGGATCTGCGGGGGCTCGATCACTGGCACCTTTTCCTTCCGTTCACTCAATTGATCCTGTGGGGAAGCATCTTTTATTTTTTCCTGCTTTAACTCTGCGATACCGGCTTTCAGTCTCACCACGTCGGGATGCTTATCCGTGTACTGTCCCTTAACCGAAGACAGCTGTTTCTGTAAGTTGCTGAGCTGTTGCTCGACTGTTTGTGGATTTTGGCCGTCCGGCGACGATTTCCAGGCCGCGAGCTGCTGGCTGAGTAGGGATTCCGTAAAAGCCTTCTCTTGCTGGGCTTGGTTGAGCCCCTGGGTGACAGCTTCGAGTTGCGGAGTCATGCCTGTCAGCAGGGTGAGATTGGTCTTTTCGTCCTCGGGAAGTTCTCCCATGTAGCGACCTTGGAAGGCAGCTAATTTGGCGTCCTGCTCGTCGAGTTTGGCCTTAGCCTCCTCTAGTTGCTTTGCCAAAAACTGGGTCGTTTCCTCCGTTCGCTGCTGGCGGGCGCGTAAGTTCTGTTCCATGAACATCGAGGTGATCTCGGTGCAAATCTGCTGGGCTAGCCGAGCCTCTCCGAGGGTCACGTCAACATTAAAGCCGGGCAGTGCTTGGGATAGTGTCCCAGGCATTGGATTTACCGGAGTGACCTTAATAGATTTGCGCAACCGCTCGACCAGGAGCTCCGTTGGGACCCGGTTGGCATCCTTTTTGAAGAGATTGAATTGCTCCACGAGATGTTGCAGGCGAGTGCGACTGAGGATCTGCCCCTGCATGCTGGCTAGGCGCTGGTTCAAGTCTTCGCTGACCACTGGCTTGACGTAGTTATCCGGTACGACGGGCTCCTCAACCAGAACCATAGTGTGCGAGGTATACCGCACCGGTAGGACTCGGGAGAGCAGGTAGCCAGCCGCAGCACCCAAGAGAGTTGGGATTATGATCAGCCGACGTCGCCGACGCAGAGCCGCCAGCCAATCCTCGAAACTAAACTCTCGCTGCAAGACCATTCCTTCCTCGCTATTGTCAGATCTTCTGCTCTGCGCGCCGCCATTCGATAGGGAGTGCCAACGAGCGCTAATCGACACCTAGCGAAACCGATTCCCACAGAAAACTCTTTCCGCAGTTTGTCCCCACGCATGAGCCGATATCGGAATCCTGAAACTGCACCCGATAACTCGATAACGGACTCGTGTGCCGGCTCAACGACGGCCAAATTTCACCCCACCAAACTAGTAGTTGTAGAACTGGCTCGGAGGCGTCGCCACGTTCTATCCGCTTGCGTGCAAAGTCCGAAAGGAATCCACCTCCGACCACGCGGGACAGCGGGCTGCCTGCGGACCCGCGCACTTGTTCGTTCACCACAAAAGTTCTCCTCGGAACTCTTTCATCTGAATCGCAGCCTAGTGAACTGAGCCGTTCCCAACAATCCGGTATGTCTCGCAAATGAAGAGGTGAAAATTACGCAAAGGAATATGAGGGAAATCCCTGCAATCTCGACCCAGGGGTCTGCTGCCCTAAGGGAAAAGGCCCTGGTTGTGGAAAAAGCCCAGGGCAGCGCGATTGCGATCCAACTCAAAGGCGAAAGGAATGTTCCCGCCGATTCTCTGCCGGATATATGTGTATCCGACGTGAAACAGAAAGCCGTACCCGAGCGGGTACTTCGAGGCGCTCCATGAATTCGCTCAGCGTTGCCGTCTCGCAGCCAAGAATAAGGAAACTGTTGATGAGGTTTTCTAACTCCCGGATGTTTCCGGGCCAATCATATTCCTGCAGCCGATGCAGGCATTGAACCGACAATGGCAGAGCCAGGCGGTTGTATTTCGCGGCGTAGTGCTGGAGAAAATACTCAACAAGCATAGGGATATCTTCCCTGCGTTCCCGCAAGGGCGGCAGGTGAATGCTAATGACGTTGATGCAGTAGAAAAGATCGGGCCGGAACTCGCCCCTCTTCATCGCTCGCTCAAGTGAGCGGTGAGTTGCGCACAGGACGCGCACGCCCCCGCTCATCTCTTGCGGTGCTCCAATTCGCAGGACCTGACCGTCTTGGAGCAGGTGCAAAACTTTGCCTTGCAGTGGTGTGTCTAGGTCTGCTATTTCGTCCAGAAAGAGTGTTCCGCCCTGGGCTGCCTCTACGCGTCCCTGACCTGGCGTGGTTGTCCCCCCGAAAAACCCCACTTGGCCGCCGAACAGCGGGCTATCGATCAGCGAAGCGGAAATGGCAGGACAGTACACCTTGACGAAACGACCTTCGCCCCGAAGGGACCGAACGTGAATCAGTTTTGCAATGATTTCCTTCCCCGTCCCGCTTTCTCCCCGGATAAGAACGGGAATGTTGGCTTGAGCCACTCTTTCGATCCTGTCGCGAACGGGCCGCATAGCCGCGGATCGCCCAAAAATGACATCGTCGGGTGGGAGCCCCGTAAGAACGTCGTCTGCGATTTGTGTGCCAGCGTGAGTCCCCTGCACAGTAACCCCTCCAGTCTTCTTGCTCTGAAGCCCCTACTGGCCTAACTCTCCTTGGGTCGGCCCGAAAGAGTTTCGAAGGCTCTGGAGTTTCGTGCCGCGGATCCTCTCCGCCGAATGGTCTCCGCATGGGTCTTTTGAAGCCATAGGCGTGGCATGATTCAACCTAGAGAAGTCGCGCGCGCCCCGCAATCAGGCGAGTCATTGATTCTTATTACAGAGAATTGCGCATACGGGTGTGCGGTCAAAACTTGAGATAAGCGGATCGTAACACCCCGCGAGGCCGTCAAATCCCCTCTCCTCTGGGCTGAGCAGCCGTTGCACATCTTCACTGTTCCTAAATGAAGGTGATTACCGGATTGTGCCCGGAACTGGATTTGGCTTTAGGTGGAGGGCTCCCGCGGGTGTGGCGCACCACGCACGAGTCAAGCATGTGGACATCTGACTGGAGAAAACGGAGCAGGGACTTTAGTTGGAGATCCGAGATGATCGCAAGGGCTTTGATCCCGAGGAAGCCACCAAGCGCGTCTCCCTGGGTGGGGCCCGTGGGCGAGCGCGCCCAGCTCACAGTCGGCGAATTCCGGGTGGAGGACCACTCCAGGGGCGGAACGACGACTGTCTCCATGCGGATCCCCTTCGAGCGAGACAGGAAGAGAGGTGCCAGACTGTGATACGCGTTCTCATAGCCGATGACCACGCCATCTTCCGTCGAGGAGTCAAGAACATCCTGGCCGAGACTCTTGAGGGGGCAACATTTGCGGAGGCAGGCTCCGCACAAGAGGCCTTGGACTTCGCGAAAAAACAAGACTGGGAGCTCATCCTCTTGGACATCAGCATGCCAGGACGCAGCGGCTTGGACATCGTGCACGAATTGAAGCAGTTGGGTGCGCAGGCTGCTGTCTTGGTATTGGGCATGCATTCGGAAGAGCAATTCGCGCGGCGATGCTTGAAGGCTGGTGCAGCCGGATATCTGACTAAAGAGAGCCTTCCCGAAGAGCTGACCAGGGCCGTCCGCAGAGTTCTCTCAGGAGGCCGGTACTTGAGTGCGGGTCTGGCGGAAGTGCTCGCCCGGGATTTGGAAAAGGGAACCGATCGGCCGCCGCATGAAATCCTCTCCAGCCGCGAATTTCAAGTGATGCGCATGCTCGCTTCCGGGAAGACCCTGACGGAGATTGCCCGAGTTCTCGCGCTCAGCGTCAAAACCGTTAGCACGTATCGCGCGCGGATCTTGTTGAAGCTAGGCACGAAGAACAATTCGGAACTCATCCGGTATGCAGTCCAGCACCAGTTAGTGGAATAAGGTGACGTGGGTGGGGCGCGAACCGGCCACCAGTCGGCGCGAGTTCTTGCAGAAACCGCGAAATTGCCTGACTGCAATCCCGCACAACGTGACGATTTCGATGCCGGGATTTTTCCGAACGGTTTCGATCAGCGCGTCGACGGCATGATCCGGCTCCGCTCGGCGCTTAGCAGGCTTATATCCATGATCGCCGAGACCGTCGGCGCCGTGGAACCAGTCGGCGGTGACCAGCTTTCGCGGCAGCGGCCGCTGCGCCCCCGAATACACCGGCACGTCCGCGGCGCAGAGTTCCGCGGTGTACAAAGCATTGCTGGTGGCCTGCGCGACGGGAACATTGCCGGCAACGACGGTGATGGCCGCGACGCG
>Ga0209648_10000662_pt1 | contig 26660 bp, 31 predicted proteins | sample GraSoi2013_115cm_FD_185830 | JGI IMG/M metagenome (GOLD analysis project Ga0209648, IMG submission 185830) | Grasslands soil microbial communities from the Angelo Coastal Reserve, California, USA - Sample 9_17_2013_115cm (SPAdes) (version 2) | ecosystem: Environmental > Terrestrial > Soil >... | reverse complement strand
GGATGAACATTCTCGATACGATCGGCCAGACGACGATGGACAAGGTGCAGGCCGAGCGGCCGGTGCCGCGCTTCGAGGCCGGCGACACGGTGCGCGTGCACGTCAAGGTGCAGGAAGGCAACCGCGAACGCCTCCAAGTCTATGAGGGCCTGTGCATCGGCCGCAAGAACGCCGGCGTGAACTCCGCGTTCACGGTGCGCAAGATCAGCTTCGGCGAGGGCGTCGAGCGCGTGTTCCCGCTCTACAGCCCGAACATCTGGGAGATCGAGGTCGTGCGCAAAGGCGTCGTGCGCCGCGCCAAGCTCTATTACCTGCGCGATCTGCGCGGCAAGGCGAGCCGCATCGCCGAGGACGTCGAGGCCCAGCGCGAACTGGTCGCCGAGCAGGCCGAGGAGGCGATCAAGCGACCCCGGCGCGAGAAGCTCAAGAAGGAAAAGCCCAAGGGCGAAGGCAACGTGCGCGCCGCCAAGGGCGGCGGCGGCAAGAAGTAGGCGCACCATGGCGTTCCGCAAAAAGGCGGCTCCGCCGCCTCCCCCGCCGCCACGCACCTTGTTCGAGAAGATCTGGGATGCCCATATCGTCCATCGCCAGGACGACGGCACCTGCGTGATCTACATCGACCGTCATCTCGTGCACGAGGTGACCAGCCCGCAGGCCTTCGAGGGCCTGCGCATGGCCGGCCGGCCGGTACGCCGGCCCGACGCCACCATCGCCGTGGCCGACCACAATACGCCGACCATCAACATCAGCCAGGGCATCACCGACGAGGAATCGCGCATCCAGGTCGAGACGCTCGAAAAGAATGTCGCCGAGTTCGGCGTGCCCTACTTCGGCATGACCGACGCCCGTCGCGGCATCGTACACGTGATCGGCCCCGAGCAGGGCCTGACCCTGCCGGGCATGACCATCGTGTGCGGCGACAGCCACACTTCCACGCACGGCGCCTTCGGGGCGCTCGCCTTCGGCATCGGTACCTCCGAGGTCGAGCACGTGCTGGCGACGCAAACGCTGATCCAGAAGCCCGCCAAGAACATGCGCGTCGCCGTCGAGGGCAGCCTGCCGCTGGGCGTCACGGCCAAGGACGCGATCCTCGCCATCATCGGCAAGCTCGGCACCGCCGGCGGCACCGGCTATGTGATCGAATATGCCGGCCGCGCCATCCGCGAGATGACGATGGAAGGCCGCATGACGGTCTGCAACATGTCGATCGAGGCGGGCGCGCGCGCCGGCCTGATCGCGCCGGACGAGACGACCTTCCAGTACCTCGAAGGCCGGCCGTTCGCCCCCAAGGGCGGCGCCTGGGACCTGGCGCTCGGTCAGTGGCGGCGCCTGCCGAGCGACAAGGCTGCGAACTTCGACAGCCAGCTCGATCTGCTCGCCTCCGACATCCCGCCGATGGTCACCTGGGGCACCAGCCCACAGGACGCGCTGCCTATCACCGAGGTGATCCCCGACCCGGCCAATGCGCCGGACGAGAACCGCCGCGAGGCCTGGACGCGCTCGCTCGCCTATATGGGCCTGACGCCGGGCACCCGCCTGGTCGACGTGCCGATCGACCGCGTGTTCATCGGCTCGTGCACCAACGGTCGCATCGAGGATCTGCGCGCCGCGGCCGAGATCGCGCGCGGCCGCAAGGTGGCCTCGACCGTGTCGGCCATGGTCGTGCCGGGCTCTGGCCTGGTGAAGGCCGAGGCCGAGAAGGAAGGCCTGGACAAGATCTTCCTCGAGGCCGGCTTCGAATGGCGCGAACAAGGCTGCTCGATGTGCCTGGCCATGAACGCCGACCGGCTGGAACCCGGCCAGCGCTGCGCCTCGACCTCCAACCGCAACTTCGAAGGCCGGCAGGGCCGCGGCGGGCGCACCCACCTGGTGAGCCCGGCGATGGCCGCCGCCGCTGCCATCCGCGGGACGCTGGCTGATGTGCGCGACTTCCAATAGCTGGCCCTGAACGGCCAGTGCTAACGTTCGGGCGGTGCAGCGATGCACCGCCCGATTGCTTTGGGGGAGCGGGTCGCCATGACGAATGCACCGCCGCCGCCTGCCTGGCCCGACCGGCAGCCGGTGGCCATTGCCGAGATCGGCCCGCCCGGCGGCTTCTGGATCCGCTTCGTGGCCTACATCATCGACAGCTTCATCGTGTCGATCGCATCCGTCGTCATCGTCGGCATTTTCATCGCGGTCGTCCTTCTTGTCGATGAATCGACCGACGACAGCAAAGACTCTCTCTTCATCGCGGGCAGTATCATCGTCATGGTGTTGGCCTTGCTGGTGATCAACTGGCTCTATGAGGCGCTGATGACCAGTTCGCCGCGCGGCGCCACGCTCGGCAAGCTGGCGCTGGGGCTGCGCATCGTTCGGGCCGATGGCGCACAGCTCTCGTTCGGCCGCGCCACCGCCCGCCATTTCCTGAAGTTCATGATCACACCGCTGGTGCCGTTCGCCATCGGCTACCTGATGGCCGCTTTCACAGCTCGCAAACGGGCGTTGCACGATTTTCTGGCCGACACGCTCGTGGTAAGATCCAACTGACGATTTCCACAAGGAGACCGCCATGGCCAGCGTTCCGACCTCGGGTTCCGCCGCCCCGCCACCGCCTCCGGTCTGGGATGCTCGCCCGGCCGCCGCCGACCAGCTCGCCTATGGCGGCTTCTGGATCCGCTTCGTGGCCTACCTGATCGACGCCATCCTGCTCGGCTTCATTGGCGGCGTCATTGGGGCGATTTTCGGCTTCTCCATGGCCACGACCGGTTTGGAGCATTTCGATCCGACCATCAACATCGTCTCGTTCGCGATCGCCTGGCTCTATTTCGCCCTGCTCGAAAGCTCGCCGCGCGGCGCCACCGTGGGCAAGATGGCGATGGGGCTTCGGGTGGTGACCGGCAGCGGCCAGCGCCTCAGCTTCCTGAATGCCACTGGCCGGTACTTCGCCAAGATCCTCTCGGCCATCATCCTGTGCATTGGCTTCATCATGATCGCCTTCACCGACAGGAAGCGCGGCCTGCACGACATGATCGCCGACACCCTGGTGATCAAAACCCGCTGAATCCGGCCGTTTTTCGGCCGGCCTGACGGCCTGCTTGACCGGGCGGGCGAAAGCCCGTTTATTCCGGCGTTTCGCGAGGGAAAATCCCATGGAAAAATTCACCACGCTGCGCGGCGTCGCGGCGCCCCTGCCGATGGTCAATGTCGACACCGACATGATCATCCCCAAGAACTTCCTGAAGACCATCAAGCGCACCGGCTTGAAGGAAGGCCTCTTCTACGAAATGCGCTGGACGGCGGACGGCCAGAAGAAGGATTTCATCCTCGACCAGCCGGCCTACCAGGACGCCAAGATCATCGTCGCCGGGCCCAATTTCGGCTGCGGCTCGAGCCGCGAGCATGCCCCGTGGGCGCTGCTCGATTTCGGCATCCGCTGCGTCATCTCCGAGGATTTCGCCGACATCTTCTACAACAACTGCTTCAAGAACGGCATCCTGCCGATCAGGATGCCAAAGGAGATCATCGCCAAGCTGATGGACGATGCGAGCCGCGGCTCCAATGCCATCATCGAGATTGATCTCGAGAAGCAGGAGATCAAGGGACCCGACGGCGGCACCGTGCATTTCGACATCGATCCGTTCCGCAAGCATTGCCTGCTGAACGGCCTCGACGATATCGGGCTGACCATGGAGAAGAGGTCCGAGATCGACGACTTCGAGACCCGCCAGAAGGACTCCCAGCCCTGGCTGCACACGGCGTCCTGAGACCAAGACTAGAGAGAAAGAAGACGATGGCGTCAAACCGCAATCTGCTGGTGCTGCCCGGTGACGGCATCGGCCCCGAAGTGATGAACGAAGTGCGCAAGATCATCGCCTGGATGGGCAAAAAGCGCGCGGTCGGCTTCGACATCAAGGAAGACGTCGTGGGCGGCGCGGCGCTCGACAAGCACGGCGTGCCGCTTTCCGACGCCGCCATGAAGACGGCGCTCGAGGCCGACGCCGTGCTGTTCGGCTCGGTCGGCGGCCCGAAATGGGACAATGTCGAGTTCAACAAGAAGCCCGAACGCGGGCTCCTGCGCCTGCGCAAGGAGATGGACCTTTTCGCCAACCTGCGCCCGGCCAAGGTATTCGACGCCCTGATCGATGCGAGCTCGCTCAAGCCCGAGATCGTCAAGGGCCTCGATATCATGATCATCCGCGAGCTCACCGGCGGCGTCTATTTCGGCGAGCCGCGCGGGACGACCACGCTGGCCAACGGCGAGCGCGAGGCGATCGACACGCAGCGCTACAAGACCAGCGAAATCCGCCGCGTCTGCGCCGTCGCCTTCGAGCTGGCGCGCAAGCGCAAGAACAAGGTCTGCTCCTCGGAGAAGGCCAACGTCATGCATACCGGCGTGCTGTGGCGCGAGGAGGCGACCAAGCTGCACAAGGAGAAGTATTCGGATGTGGGCCTCAGCCACATGTACGCCGATGCGCTCGCCATGCAGCTCCTGCGTTCGCCCAACCAGTTCGATGTGATCGTCACCGACAACCTGTTCGGCGACATCCTGTCCGACGAGGCCTCGATGCTGACCGGCTCGCTCGGCATGCTGCCCTCGGCCTCGCTCGGCGCGCCCGATGCGACCGGCCGGCGCAAGGCGCTCTACGAGCCGATCCATGGCAGCGCGCCCGACATCGCCGGCAAGGGCCTGGCCAATCCGCTGGCCGAGACGCTCTCCTACGCCATGATGCTGCGCTACTCCTTCGACCTCGGCAAAGAAGCCGACCTGGTCGAGAAAGCGGTCGAGAACGTCCTGGCGGCGGGCTACCGCACGGCCGATCTTTTGGCCGGCGGCAAGACCGACGGCATCAGGAAGGTCGGCACCCAGGAGATGGGCGACGCCATCGTCAAGGAACTGGACCGGCTGGCCTGATCAACGATCGGCGGTGACGGCGCTGTCGACCGCTGTTGCGAACGCCTTCATGTCGGCCGGCGCGAGATCGGCCACGGCGCGCATTTCGAAGCCATTATGACGCCAGTCGGCCAGCGCGAAGCCGTCGCGTTGCCTGACCGTCGCCGCCGCATTGCCGGGCGACGATGAAGGCCACAGGGTCAGGGCAATGCGATGCTGGTTGTGCCGATAGACCAGGACGGCCACCTTGCGGCCGTCGATGACGTCGAGCCGGCCGCCGACCAGCGGGAAGCCTTCCTGCGTGAGGTCGTGGACCGGCGGCGAATAGTCGATGCGGCCGGCGAACCACGGTTTGACCGTGTGGCGATCGGACGAAGCGACATCGACGTTATGCTCGCTCATGGCCACGCGGATATAGCCGGCGATCAACTCATCGGTCTCGTGTCCCCCTTGGCCGACCATGCTTCCGCCCAGCCAGCCGATCGAGACCGCCACGATCAAACTCGCCGCCATCGCGCTCCAACGCATGCTGGCGCCGGGAAAACGCACCCGCGAGGCGCCGGCAATCGTCCGCAGCTCCCGCTCGATCCTGGCACGCAGAAGATCGGGCGCCGGCTCGGCTGGCAACTCGCGCAGCAGTCCGCTCATCGTCCGCGCAGCCTCGAGCCGCCGCCGGCACTCCGGGCAGCCTTCCAGGGCGCGCTCGAAAGCGGTGCTTTCGCTCGCCGTGAGCTCGCCGTCGACATAGGCGTCGACCATCGCCTCACAAGTCGGGCAGTCCATGATCTCTCCTTCCCAGGCGGCCCTTGAGCTCGACCGCCAACTTCTCCCGCGCCCGTGCGATGCGCGACATCACGGTGCCGATCGGCAGATCGAGCACCGCCGCGATGTGCTTGTACGAAAGGTCCTCGATCTCGCGCAGAACGAGGACCTCGCGCGACTCGGCCGGCAAGGCCGCCAGCGCCGCCGCGACCTGGCGCCGCCGGTCGCCGGCCAGCGCGCTCTGCTCTGGATCCGGACCTTCGGCGGCACGGGTCTCGAGCACCTCCAACGGAAGCTTTTCCGCCCCGTTGCGCTTCCGGAGGTCGATCCAGGTATTGCGCACGATGCGCAACAGCCATGGCCGCGCCTCCTCGCCACGAAACGAGTGGAAATAGCGCAGTGCACGCAGCATCGCTTCCTGCGCCAGATCCTGCGCATCCGTCGGATCGCGCGTCAGCCATCGCGCGTACCCGTAGGCGGCATCGAGATGCGGCAGCACGACCGAGCGAAATCGCCCGACCGTACCGCCGTCAGGTTTCGGCGCATCCGACATGCGGCCCATAGGACATCAATACCGTCCGACCGTCGATTTTATTCCAATCCGGCGCGGGAATAATGCCCGGTGCACGGCGGTATTAGCTGCAGTTCCACCCTGGGAGACCGTCATGCAACAAGCCGATCGTCGCGATTTTCTGAAACTTGCCGGCATGGCCGGCGTCACCTTCACGGCTGGCCTCTTCCCGGGCCGGCAGGCCGCGGCGCAGGCCGCCGATTTCCACTTCGTGCAGTTCTCCGACACCCACTGGGGTTATAGCGGTCCGGCAAACCCGGACGCCGAGCATACGCTGGAGAAGGCCGTGGCGACCGTGAACGGCCTGCCCAAGCCGCCCGACTTCATCGTCTTCACCGGCGACCTCACCCACACGACCGACGACGGCAAGGAGCGCCGCGCCCGCATGAAGCGCTTCCGCGAGATCGTCGGCGCCTTGAGCGTCAAAGACGTCCGCTTCATGCCGGGCGAGCACGACGCCTCGCTCGACAAGGGCGAGGCCTTCAAGGAGTTCTTCGGCGCCACCCACTACACGTTCGACCACAAGGGCGTGCATTTCATCGCTCTCGACAATGTCTCCGATCCGGCCGCCAAGCTGGGCGACGAGCAGCTCGCCTGGCTCGCTGCCGATCTCAAGCAGCGCAAGACCGACGACCGCATCGTCGTGTTCACGCATCGGCCGCTGTTCGACCTGAAGCCGGATTGGGACTGGACGACCGCGGACGGCGCCAAGGCCATCGAGCTCCTGATGCCCTATACCAATGTCGTGGTGTTCTACGGCCATATCCACCAGGAGAACCACCACATGACGGGCCACATCGCCCATCATGCCGCCAAGTCGCTGATCTTCCCCTTGCCCGCGCCCGGTTCGCAGCCCAAGCGCACGCCGCTACCCTACGACGCCGCCATGCCGGGTCTCGGCACGCGCGACGTCAACGTGGCCGACAAGGTGAGCTTCGTCGAATTGCCGGTCACCAAGGCCTAAGAACATGCGTCGCAGAGTAATGGTCGCGCTGCTGGTCGGCAGCGCGCTGGGAGGAGCCGCGTGCCTTGCCGCGGAGACTCCGGTCGAGATCCGCATCAGTGCGAAGAAGTTCGAGTATCACCCCAACAAGGTCACGGCCAAGCTCGGCCAGCCGGTGGTCTTTGTGCTGACGTCCGAAGACCGCATCCACGGCTTCAAGATGCCGGACTTCGGTTTGCGCACGGACATCGTGCCGGGCCAGGAGACGCGCGTGACCTTGACGCCCGACAAGGCCGGCAGTTTCACGTTCTTCTGCGACGTCTTCTGCGGCGACGGCCACGAGGACATGGAAGGGACACTCGTCGTCGAGGCCTGAACCGAGGCTATTTCCGAAGCGATCCCAGGATACCGCGCAAAATCGATGGACCCTCTTTCTTGAGGAAATTGGTGCCTTCGCGTACGGCAGCGGTGCCGAGCGAACGCCCCATGGACTTCATCGTCGCTTCAAGAACGCTATCGCCGCGCTGCGCCGGCGCCTTGGGTGTCGATGTCCTGGGGGTCGGCATCTTGGGAACAGGCGCAGGCGCGGGCGGCGACTGTGGCTCGGCCTCGCGCAGCCGGGGTCGCGGCTTCGGCGGCTCGGCGCGTTCGGTTTGCGGGATCCGCGACCGTCCCCACGGGCCCGACGACTGAGCAGTCGGCACTGGCGCGGCGTCGTACTGCCCGCGCGGGCCTGGGCTCGCGGCCGGCGCGTCGTCGTGTTTCGCCTGTCCACCGTTCGCCCGTCCGGTCAGTACCTCGTAGGCCGATTCGCGATCGACCGTACGCTCGTACTTGCCGGCGAGCGGGCTTGCCTTCACCACGGCGGCGCGTTCGGCATCCGAGGCCGGGCCGATGCGACCGCGCGGCGGGGCAATGAAGCAGCGCTCGACCGGCTCGGGCACGCCCTTGGCGTCGAGGAAGGAGAGCAACGCCTCGCCCACACCCAGCTCGACGATGGCGGTCGCGGCACTGAACTTCTTGTTCGGCCGGAAGGTGTCGGCCGCCGTCTTCACGGCCTTCTGGTCCTTGGGCGTGAAGGCGCGCAGCGCGTGCTGCACCCGGTTGCTGAGCTGGCCCAGCACCGCCTCCGGAATGTCGAGCGGACTCTGGGTGATGAAATAGACGCCCACGCCCTTGGAGCGGATAAGCCGCACCACCTGCTCGATCTTGTCGAGCAGCGCCTTGGGCGCATCGTCGAACAAGAGATGCGCCTCGTCGAAGAAGAACACGAATTTCGGCCGATCGACGTCTCCAACCTCGGGCATGACCTGGAACAGCTCCGACAGCAGCCACAACAGGAAGGTGCTGTAGAGCCGCGGACTCTGCATCAACTTATCGGCGGCAAGCACATTGACGTAGCCCGCGCCTGAGGCGTCGCGACCGATCATGTCCTTGAGATCGAGCGCCGGCTCGCCGAAGAAGCGCTCCCCACCTTGTTGCTGCAGGGTCAGCAGGGCGCGCTGGATGGTGCCGATGCTCTGCTTGCTGACATTGCCGTACTTGGTGGTGAGGGTGCCAGCATTCTCCGCCGTCCATTGCAGCACGCTCTGCAGGTCCTTGAAATCGAGCAGCAGCAAGCCCTGCTCGTCGGCGACCTTGAAGACGATGTTCAAGACGCCTTCCTGGGTATCGTTGAGCTGCAGCAGGCGGGCCATCAGCACCGGACCGATCTCCGTCACCGTCGTGCGCACCGGATGACCTTTGTCGCCGAACAGGTCCCAATAGATCGTCGGAAAGGCGCGGCCCTTGTAACCTTCGATCTTGAGCTGCTTGGCGCGCTCGACGGCATGCGGATTGTCGGCGCCCGGCTGGCTCACCCCTGACAGGTCGCCCTTAACGTCGGCCATGAACACCGGCACGCCGTAGGTCGAGAAGCCTTCGGCGATCGTCTGCAAGGTTACGGTCTTGCCGGTGCCGGTCGCGCCGGCGATCAGGCCGTGCCGGTTGGCATATTTCAGGAGGAGGAACTGGTCGGCGTCGCTCGCTCCCACGAAGATCGCGGTATCGTCGCTCATGCAGTCTCCTTCGGTCGCACAATCGACTTTAGCCAAAGATGCGGAGCCATAGTAGGCTGGCGATCATGACCCTGCCCCGTCTTGCTTTGTCCGTCATCGGCGATGAAATAGGCCCGTCGCTTGAAGAAATGATCTCCTTTGCCCACGAACATGGGCTCAAGCGCCTCGACATGCGCACTGTCGGCGGCCGCAACCTGCTCGGCATGCCGAAGGAGGAGATCATCAAGATCAGCCGGACGCTGGAAAAGGCCGGCTTGACCGTGCCGACCTTCGTATCGCCCCTGTTCAAGTGGCCGGCGGCGGGTAAGTCGGCGACGGCCGGCAAGGTCGATTTCGCCTTCGATCCCAAGCAGTGCCCGGCCGAGGATATCGTCGACCACGCCATCGAGATCGCGGTCATCCTGGGCGCGCCGCACATGCGGATCTTCAGTTATCTGCGCCACCACTGCTTCCGGCCTGGCGACCTTACCGAAGGCAAGGATTTCACCAAGCTCATGAGCCTCGCCAGCCACTACGACATTTCCATCCAGCTCGAGAACGAACCGGTTTGCAACATCGGCAACGTCGCCGAGCTCCGCGCCTTTTTCGACCCAAAGGAAGAAGAGCCCGCGGAGGCGGGATTGGAAGAAGACGTGCCGGCGCAGGCGGCGGTCGAGGAGCTCGTGGTGGAGGAGGAGGTAGAGGAAGAAGCAGAAGAAGAAGTGGTGGATCCCCGGGAAAAGGACAGGGAAGTCGTTATCTATCTCCGACCGCTCGTCGACATCGCCAACGCCTGGGCGACCGGCGAACAGCCGAGCGACGACGATATCGCCTCGCTTGCCCCCCTGGTCACGGCGATCCATCTCAAGGACCGCGATCTGGCAGCCAGCCGTACCGTGCCGCTGGGCGACGGCAACGTGCCGTGGCCGGCCGAACTCAAGCGCCTGCTGGGCGGCGTCACGACCAGGGAAGTGCTGGCCAGCATCGAGACGCATTGCCCGCAGGACGGCCGCAATGCGACGGCGCGCTCGATCGCAGGCCTGCGCCGCATCGCCGCCGAGATCGGCGTGGAGATCGTGTAGGCACCGACGATGCGTAGCTATGGGTTTGTGACCGTCGACGTTTTCACCGATCGGCGTTTCGGCGGTAACCCGCTGGCGGTGTTTCCGGACGCCAGCGGCCTGTCCGACGGCGAAATGCAGTCTCTCGCCGCGGAGTTCAATCTCAGCGAGACGACCTTCGTCGTTCCGCCCGAAAATCCTTCGAATACCGCCCGGGTCCGCATCTTCAATCGCACCAGCGAGATGCCGTTCGCCGGCCATCCCAACGTCGGCACCGGATGGGTGTTGGCCGGACTCGGCCGTGACCGCGACGGCGTGCTGCGTTTCGAGGAAATCGCGGGCTTGGTCGAAGTGAGCGTCGAGCGCAACGGCGCCGGAGGCCAACTCCGCGCCGTCACCATCGCCGCGCCGCAGCCGCTCTCGCTCGGCGCCGAAATGCCGGTGGAATTGCTGGCCGGCTGTGCCGGCCTCGATGCAAGCGACGTCGTTGTGGCGACGCATCGACCGGTCGTGGCCTCCGTCGGCAATTCCTTCGTCATCGCCGAGGTCAAGGCTGCGGCCCTGTCGCGCGCCACGCCTGACGTTTCGCGCTTCAGATCGGCGGTGGAGGCGTTCCCGGCACTCGGGCCCCGCCGCCTGCCGCTCTACCTCTACGCACAGGATGGGCAGAACGCGGACGCCATCCACCTGCGCGCCCGGATGTTCTCGCCGCTGTCGGGCACCGTCGAAGATGCCGCCACCGGCAGTGCGGCGACGCCGCTCGCCGCCCTCCTTCTCTCGCTCACCAAAGTCTCCGAACGGCGCTACGACATCACGCAAGGAGTCGAAATGGGCCGGCCCAGCTTGCTCGCCTGCTCGGCCCGGCGCGCCGCCGATGGCGTCCGCGCCAGCGTGGGCGGCGGCTGCGTGGCGGTCCTGAAGGGCGAAGTCTCGCTCTAGCTAGCTCGCCTGGACGATGTATCCCGCGCGCGGGAAATGGACGACGACGTCGCCCACCCTGGAATCGCTGCGCGCGATCGAGATGCGGTCGGCCGCGAGCCCGACCAGCGTGCCGGTCACCGGCACCTTGCCGGTGTCGTCGGGCGTGACGCTGAGCTTCTGGCCGGCCTTCAGGCCGCTCGGATCGTGTGCATCGACGCTGGCCGGTGCGGGCTTGGCCGCCTTGGCGATCTCGAGCGCGTCGGTCGCCTTGATGTCGGTGCGCTTGCCCCCGCCCAGCGCCTTCATGCGCGCCGACCAGGCGACGATCTGGGGCAATCGGTCGAGCGGCGCGGCCGTGGGACCGAGCTGCTGCTGGATGAACCACACCGGATTGTAGAGCGCGCAGTCGGCCAGGCCGGGCTCGCCCAGCAGGAACTTGCGGCCATCGGCCAGCATCGACTCGGCGAGCGAAAGCAGGGCGTAGGTCTGGTCGCGCACGATCGGCAGCGCGGCGCGCAGCCGCTCGGGATCGAACGAGCGGCCGGAGAACTCGCTGCGATCCTTCTTGAAGGTCTCGCCGAACCTGTCGGCGACCTGGCTCATGACCACGCCGACCGCAGGCGAAAAGATGTTGCGGTCGATCCACATGGTGATGGCGCGCGCCTCGCCCTCGCGGCCCTTGAGTAGGAACGGCGGCGCGGGCAGGCGCCTATCGAGCTCCAGCATGATGAGCTGGGTGTCGCAGTAGATGTCGGCGCCGATTTGCATCACCGGGGTCTTGCGATAGCCGCCGGTCAGCGGCATCAGGTCGGGCTTGGGCATGACGTTCGGAATATCGACCGATTTCCATGCCGCCTGCTTGAGGCCGAGCCCGATACGCACCTTCTCCGCAAAAGGCGAGACGGCGTAATGATGAAGGATGATGTCGGTCATGATCAGTGGATAGTGGCGAGTCCGACCAGGATTGCAAAGCCCGTTCCGCCGGCCACGGCGAACTGCCAGGCCCGCGAATAGAGCAGCGTGCGGCGTTCCACGAGATCGCCGACCCGCTGCAACGCCGCATCGTCGAAATCAGGCTCGCCGTCGGCCATGCGATCGAGGCGCCCACCGAAGAATTCCCATTCGACGTTGATCACTGGGAAAGCGAAGCCGCAGCTCAACACGCTGGCCAGCAGGCTCACGTGGCCCACGATCATTCCCATGAGCTTCACGGTGGCGTTTGCCGTGACGAAGGGATCGGAGGCCCGGACGACGACGACATAGGCAAGGGCTGCCACCACGATGGCGTTGAAGCGCAGCAGCACCGAGACCTTGGAGTCGAGCGTGGATAGCATGCCGCAGAGGCGATCCCACGCCATCACCCTCGCCTTCTCCTCGGGCGTTCCCTGGCCGGCCTCGATGCGGGCGACCATGAGGGCCTGGCGCGACACCTTCATCCGCGCAGCGCCTTGATGTTGGCGGCATAACGGCCCGGTCCGCCGCCGAACACCGCGGTGCCGGCCACCAGGGCGTCGGCGCCGGCCGCGATGCAGCGCTTGGCCGTCTCCGGATTGACGCCGCCATCGACCTCGAGGTCGATCTTGCGGCCCAGCCCATCGATCATCTTGCGCAGGGCCGCGATCTTGGCGAGCTGGCTCTCGATGAATGCCTGGCCGCCGAAGCCCGGATTGACGCTCATCACCAGCACGAGATCGAGGTCGCCCATCACCGGCTCGACGGCGGCGAGCGGCGTCGCCGGATTGAGCACCAGGCCTGCCCGCTTGCCCAGGCTCTTGATGAGCTGGATCGTGCGATGCGGATGCGGTCCAGCTTCCGGATGGAACGAGATCGTGTCGGCGCCGGCTTCGGCGAAGGCCGGTACCAGCGGATCGACCGGCGTCACCATGAGATGCACGTCGAAAGGCCTGGTGCTGTGCTTGCGCAGCGCCTTCACCACCATCGGCCCGATCGTGAGGTTGGGCACGAAATGGTTGTCCATCACGTCGACATGGATCCAGTCGGCGCCCGCTGCGGTCACCGCCTCGATCTCCTGCCCGAGAGCGGCGAAATCGGCCGACAGGATGGAGGGAGCGATGCGGACGGGCTGTTGCGGCATGGCGCGTCTCAGGTGCCGGGACGAGTCGGCGCGTCCCAGCCCTTGCGCCGGAAAGGATTGACCGGAAAAGTGCCGAGCGGCTTGAACTGCTCGGAGAAGAAGCCGAGTTCCTCGAGCGCCAGCTGCACGCCGCGTTGCTGCGGATGGCCCTCGACCTCGGCGTAGAACTCCGCCTGCTCGAAGCGTGCGCCGGAAAGATAGCTTTCCAGCTTCACGATGTTGACGCCGTTGGTCGCAAAGCCGCCCAGCGCCTTGTAGAGCGCCGCCGGCACGCTCTTCACCCGGAACAGAAAGGCGGTCATGCACTGCACGGTGCGCCAGTCGGGCGCCGCTTCGTGGCGCGAGAACACCAGCATGCGGGTGGTGTTGTGGTCGGCATCCTCGATGTTCTTCGCCAGCACCTTGAGATCGTAGATTCGCGCGGCCAGCGACGAGGCGATGGCGCCCACGCTTTTGTCGCCGATCTCGGCGATCTCGCGCGCGGCACCCGCGGTGTCGGCATGAACCAACGGCGCGAACCGGTGCTTCTTCAGGAAGTTGCGGCACTGCGACAGCGCCTGGACGTGGCTCTTGACCGTCCTGATGGACTTGAGCGTGCCGCCGGGCAGCGCGACCAGGCAGTGCTCGACCCGCTGGAAGTGCTCGGCGACGATCTTGAGCCTGGTGTGCGGCAACAGGCTGTGGAGATCGGCGACACGACCCGCGATCGAGTTCTCGACCGGGATGATGGCGAGTTCCGCCTTGCCGGCCTGGACGGCGCCCATCGCCGCCTCGAAGGTCGGACAGGGCAGCGTCGTCATGTAGGGAAAGGCCGCGCGGCAGGCCATGTCGGAATTGGCGCCGGGCTCGCCTTGAAAGGCGATCACGTTGGAGGCCTTCCGCGCCTTCGCCATCTCCCGAAACTCCCCCGCGCTGTCGCCTGTCATTGTCTAGTCGGCCGGCTGTTTCGCCCGTTGGATGGCCGCCGTCAACCGCCCGCCGATCGGCGAAAAACCTCGCAAAATCCGAGACTTGCGACGTTCCGCCGCGCGAGCCAGACGCGTCGATCGGATACTACTGGCCGGCATGCGGGCATGCTACAGCATCGTCCGGAATTTTTGGCGCTCTGGGATTTGACTATGGCCAGTTTCAACACGGTTGCGGGCTGCGTTCTAGCCTCGGCCCTCTTCGCGATGGTGGTGGGCAAGGTCTCCAACGCCGTGGTCCATCCGCACAAACTGGAGAAGCCGGCGCTGGCCGTCGCCGACGAAGCGCCGACGGAAACGGCTGCCGCCGCACCGGCGGAAGAACTGCCGCCGATCGGTCCTTTGCTCGCCGGCGCCAATGTCGAGGCCGGCAAGGCGATCTTCATGAAGCAGTGCTTCACCTGCCATACCATCGACAAGGGCGGGCCGAACAAGGTCGGCCCGAACCAGTGGGACATCGTCGGCCGCAAGAAGGCGAGCCACGAAGGCTTCAGCTATTCGTCGGCCTTGCAGGCCAAGGGCGGCGAGTGGACCTACGAAGACATCAACCACATGATCTTCAAGCCGCAGGCTTTCGTGCGTGGCACCAAGATGGCGTTCGCCGGTCTCCCCAAGGCGCAGGAGCGCGCCGACGTGATCGCCTATCTGCGCACCATGAACGATAACCCGCCGCCGCTGCCGAAATAGGACTGAGGACGCCCGCATGGCCGGATCGGTTCCTGCCGAGCTGGTCGCTCTGGCCCATCGCCTCGCCGATGCCGCACGTCCCATCGCGGCCCGCTACTTCCGCACCCAAGTCACGGTCGATGACAAGACAGACCTGAGCCCGGTCACCATCGCCGACCGCGAGGCCGAGACCGCCATGCGCGCGCTCCTGACCGAGCAGGTGCCCGACCACGGCGTGTTTGGCGAGGAGCATGGCGCCGTCCGCGTCGACGCCGACTACGTCTGGGTGCTCGATCCGATCGACGGCACCAAGGCCTACATCACCGGCCTGCCGATCTTTGGCACATTGATCGCGCTGCTTCATCGCGGCCAGCCGGTGCTGGGCATCATCGACCAGCCGATCCTGCGGGAGCGCTGGCTGGGCGTGTCGGGCAAACGTTCGACTTTCAACGGAAAACCGATCCAGGTGCGCGCCTGCCCGACGCTCGATCGCGCCTACATGTATTCCACGGCGCCGATCATGTTCCCCGGCGCCTTCGAGAAACGCCACGAGGCGCTGACGCAGAAAGTGAAACTCTTCCGCTGGGGCGGCGACTGCTATGCCTACGGTCTGCTGGCCTCGGGCCATGTCGACCTGGTGGTCGAGAATTCGCTCAAGCTCTACGACTTCGCCGCCCTCGTGCCGGTGATCAAGGGCGCAGGCGGCCTGATCACCGACTGGCAAGGCCGCGAGCTCGATATGCAGTCTGACGGCTCCGTGCTGGCGGCGGGCGACGGCGCGATCCATCGCGCTGCTCGGGAGGTGCTGGCAGCGGCTTAGTCGGCCCAGCTCTCACGGGCGATGTCGAACCACACCGAGTCTGTCTGGTGATAGACGACGTTCTTGCGATAAGTGAGTCCTAGCCGCGTCATCACCGCCTGGGATGCCCGATTGTCGGGCCTGGTCACGGCAAAGATAAGCTTCATATCAAGCGTCCGGAAACCGAAGTCGAGGGCTGTGCGCGCTGCCTCGGTAGCGAAGCCATGACCCCACGACTCGGGATGCAGCGACCATAAGACTTCCGTCTCACCAAATTCCGGCACGAAATTGAGGCCGGCATGGCCGATCAGCCGGCCTTCGCGAAAGAGGCCCCATGGCCCGTAGCTGCGCTCGCGCCATCCCTTGGTGTAGCGGTCGATCGCAGCATGCGCCGCCTCAAGGGGATCGGCCGGCGCCGGCAACATCCACTTCACCACCTCGGGATGGTAGCGAATGGCGGCATAGGCCGGGGCGTCGGCCGGCACCAGGGGCCGGAGCGTCAGTCGTTCGGTCCTGAGGATCGTCATGGCGGCGATCTTTACACAACTTTACCCGGGCGAGACGACGGCGAAACGGCCGGCGCCCATATCGGCTCCAAGGGCGATAGGCCCGAACCCAAGGAGACTGAAATGACCAACACGGAAAACAAACTAAACGGTACCCGCCGCAAGAGCCTGACCACGATGATGGCGGCGCTGCTCGCCGGCAGCCTCGTCGCGACCGCCGGCGGCTTCGCCTACGCTAAGACCGACGGCCAGGCGTTCGACCCGGCCAAGTTCCAGCAGCGCATCGAGACGCGCGTCGACAAGGCCCTGACCGGCACCGACGCCACGGCGGACCAGAAGAAGCAGGTGGCGGGCATCCTGGAGAACGCCTTCAAGGACCTAAAGCCGCTACGCGACCAGCGCGTCGAGAACCGCAAGGCGATGGAGGCCGCGCTGCAGGCCCCAACCATCGACCCGGCCAGGATCGAGCAGATCCGCGCTGAGCAGATGAAGGTGGCCGACCAGAGCTCGCAGCGCTTCACCAAGGCGCTGACCGATGCCGGCAACGTGCTGAGCGCCTCGCAGCGCCAGGCCTTCTTCAAGAACTGGAGCCAGGGCCACGGCGAGAACCACGGCAAGCGTCACGGCTAGCCGCGGCAAGTGACATCGGGGTCTCCCCGGCCCGATACTGAGCCGATGGCCGAGCGCATCCTGATGATCGACGACGACAACCGCCTCGCCGGGATGGTCTCCGACTATCTCGGCGGGGCGGGCTTTCGTGTGACGATCGCCACCACGGGGCACGACGGCGAGGCGCTCCTGAAGCGCGAGGCCTTCGACGCGGTGATCCTCGACCTCATGCTGCCCGACGCCGATGGCCTCGATCTCTGCCGCCGCCTGCGCGCCTCGACCGACGTGCCGATCCTGATGCTGACCGCGCGCGGCGAACCGATGGACCGCGTGGTCGGGCTCGAGGTCGGCGCCGACGACTACCTCGCCAAACCCTTCGAGCCGCGCGAGCTGCAGGCCCGCCTGCGCGCCATCCTGCGCCGCAAGGGAGCGCCGGCGAAGTCCGAGACGCTGCGCTTCGGCCGGCTCGAGATCGACAAGGGGGCGCGCGTGGTGCGGGTCGACGGCGAAGAAAGGATCATCACCTCCTACCAGTTCGTCCTCCTGCTGATCCTGGCCGAGCGGGCCGGCCGCGTGCTGTCGCGCGACGCGCTGATGGACCTGCTGAAGGGCGAGAAGCTGGAAGCCTTCGACCGCTCGGTCGACGTGCACATCTCGCGCATCCGCGCCGCCATCGAGGACGATCCCAAGAAGCCACGCCGCATCCTGACGGTGCGCGGTGCGGGCTACGTCTTCGCGCGGGATCAGGACCGGTGAGTCGCGATAGCGCCACACGCACGATGTCATCCCGAGCGCAGCGAGGGACCTTTCCTGTGGCCTCAAAGGTCCCTCGCTGCGCTCGGGATGACAGCCTTGCCTTAGCGAGCATACGGGCGACCTAGGCCATGCAGCGCCTCTACCTTCAGTTCTATCTCACCATCCTGATGGTGCTGGCGGTGTTCGTCGGGTCGGCCGCGATGTTGTGGTGGTTCGCCGAAGACGCCGCCCGCACACCGCAATATCTCGACGTCGCCGCCGATCTTACGGGCGCCCTGCTACCCGATGCCGACGAACCGGTCGCCGAGCAACAGAAGGCCGTAGAAGCGCTGCATCGCAAGCTCAGCTTCGATCTCGCCCTCTACCGGCCCAACGGCGCCATCATCGCCATGGCCGGCAAGCCGCCACCACGTTTCGACGCGGCGCGCGCGCGCACCGGCTGGCGACGCAATCCTGGCGGCCCCAACTTCACCCTGCAACTGCCCGACGGGCGCTGGCTAGTCGCCCGCCAGGTCCATGAACGGACCAGCCCGACCTTCTGGATCACGGCGTTTCTGGTGCTGGTGGCGCTCGCCGTCGCGGTCGGCGCCTACCCCGTGGTGCGCGGCCTCGGGCGGCGGTTGGAGCGGCTGAAGGCCGGCGTCGAACGGTTCGGCGACAATCTCGGCGCGCGGGTCAAGGTCGAGGGCCACGACGAGGTGGCGGCATTGGCCGCGAGCTTCAATCGCTCCGCCCAACGCATCGAGGAATTGGTCGTCGCCCATCGGCTTCTGCTCGCCAATTGCAGCCATGAGCTGCGCACGCCGCTCGCCCGGATCGCCGTCGCTGCGTCGTTGCTGAGCGACGCCGCCGACACAAAGACCCAGGCGTCCCTGAAACACGACATCGCCGAGCTCGACCAGCTCATCGACGAGATTCTTCTGGCCAGCCGGCTCGACGCCCAGCCCATCCTCGACAGGCATGAACCTGTCGATCTTCTGGCTCTCGCCGCCGAGGAGGCGGCACACTACGACCTCGAGGCGGCGGGCACACCGGTCACCGTCTCGGGCGACCGGCTGCTGCTGCGCCGGCTGATCCGCAACCTCCTGGAAAACGCCCGGCGCTATGCCGGCGACGGGCCGATCTCGATTGCGGTCACCGGCGAAGGCGGCCGCGCCGTGCTGGAAGTGGCCGACCACGGGCCCGGCGTGCCGGCCTCCGAACGCGAGCGCATCTTCGAGCCCTTCTATCGTCTCGAACAGACCCGCGAGAACGGCCGCGGCAGTGGCCTTGGCCTGGCGCTGGTCCGCCAGATCGCCCGACGTCACGGCGGCGAAGCGGTTTGCTTGGCGACAGAGGGTGGCGGCAGCCGCTTCCGCATCGACCTGCCGATTGCGGGACGCTGACCCTCCGGGGCGACCGGCGGCGGACTTTGCCGCTGCGCAGCCGGGAAACTCGGCCTTGCGCGTCGGAGCAGAATACCAACATCTTCGACGAGAGGAGCGACCATGGCGCATCGAGGAAGTTGCCTCTGCCGGCGCGTGACCTACGAGATCGTGGGCGAGCTGACCGATGTCTTGAATTGCCATTGCTCGATGTGCCGCAAGCTGCACGCCGCGGCATTTCGGACGCGTGCAAAGGTGAATGCGAAGGACTGGAGAACGTTGACCGGAGAACAGTTCATCAAGTTCTACGAGTCTTCCCCGGGTGAGCGGAAAGGGTTCTGTTCCGAGTGCGGGTCGAGCCTGTTCACCAAGTTCGACGCAAATCCGGATGTGCTGGGGTTTCCCTTGGGCACGCTGGATACGGACCCGGGCGTGAAAGCGATGCGTCACGTCTTTGTCGGCAGCAAGGCACCTTGGTTCGACATCACGGACGACCTGCCACAGCACGACGGATACTGAGGTCGGACGTCGCGCGGCACAGCAGTCTGCAGGGCGGCAGAGAGCATTGGCCGCCGCTTCCGCATCGACCGGCGTAGCGCCTAAGATGGCCGGTGAAAACCCGTCAATAAGGGCGTTCGCCCGGAGGAACGGCCCATGGATTTCGACATTCCCGCGGAGATCACGGCGTATCTCGGCGAACTCGACGCCTTCATCGAGCGTGAGATCCGGCCGCTCGAGCGCGAGAACGACAATATCCGCTTCTTCGACCATCGCCGCGAGCACGCCCGCACCGACTGGGACAATGACGGCCAGCCGCGTCACGAATGGGAGGCGCTTTTAGCCGAGATGCGCCGCCGCGCCGACAAGGCCGGCCATTTGCGCTTCGCTTTGCCGAAAGAGCTGGGCGGCAAGGAGGGTTCCAACCTCGCCATGGCGATCATTCGCGAGCATCTCGCCCACAAGGGGCTTGGCCTGCACAACGACCTGCAGAACGAGAGCTCGATCGTCGGCAATTTCCCGGTGGCACTGTTGCTGCACCGCTTCGGCACAAAGGAGCAGAAGGACCGCTATCTCGAAGGCATGTTCACCGGCCGCGAGCGCATCGCCTTCGGCCTGACCGAACCCAATCACGGCTCGGACGCCACCTTCATGGAGACCACCGCCGTCAAGCAGAGCGGCGACTGGGTGCTGAACGGCATGAAGCGGTTCAACACCGGCATGCACACCGCCACGGTCGACCTCGTCTTCGCTCGTACGTCGGGCAAGGCGGGCGATGCACGCGGCATCTCGGCCTTCCTGGTACCGGTCACGACGCCGGGCTTCAAGGTCGAGCACATGTGGTGGACCTTCAACATGCCGTCGGACCACGCCGAGGTCTCGCTCACCGGCGTCCGGGTGCCGGCCTCGACCATGCTGGGCGAGGAAGGTCGCGGCCTCGACGTGGCGCAGACCTTCGTGCACGAGAACCGCATCCGTCAGGCGGCGTCGAGCCTCGGCGCGGCGCAATTCTGCATCGATATGTCGGTCGCCTACGCCAAGAACCGCAAGGTGTTCGGCAAGGCGCTGGCCTCCAATCAGGCGATCCAGTTTCCGCTCGCCGAGCTGCACACCGAGGCTGAGATGACGCGCGGGCTGGTGCGCAAGACCGCGTGGAATCTCGATCGCCAGCACCACATGCAGGTGAGCGAGTGGGTGGCGATGTCCAACTACCGCGCCAACCGCCTGGTCTGCGAGGCGGCCGATCGCGCCATCCAGGTCCATGGCGGCATCGGCTATTCGCGCCACACGCCGTTCGAGCACATCTATCGCCACCACCGGCGCTATCGCATCACCGAAGGCTCGGAGGAGATCCAGATCCGCCGCGTCGCCGGCGCGCTGTTCGGCTTCTGGGGTGTGCAGAAGGCCTCGACGGCACCGGAATGACCGCTCTTTTCCTCCCCTAGGCGGCCTGATCGTGCTTTTGGGCGTCATTCTGACGCGCGTTGCGCTCGACCGTGCGGCCCGCGTTCCTGTATGAACGGAGCGGCAACCGAAAGGACTATTAGATGGCCCGCCAGGCCAGCATTACGGCCGCCAGGAAGGCTGCTCCCAAGGCCGCCAAGGGCGACATCCTGACCACGCCGGGAACCGGCGGGCGGCGGGCCTATGTCTCACGCGCCACCAAGGAGACGCGTATCGCCGCCGCCATCAACCTGGACGGCACCGGCAAGTACGACGTCAAGACCGGCATCGGCTTTCTCGATCACATGCTGGAGCAGTTGAGCCGCCACAGCCTGATCGACATCACGCTGCGCGCCGAGGGCGACCTGCACATCGATTATCACCACACCACCGAGGACAGCGGCATCGTGCTGGGCGAGTGCCTGATGAAGGCGCTGGGCGATCGCGCCGGCATCCGCCGCTATGGCGCCGCCCATATCCCGATGGACGAGACCTTGACCGAAGTGGCGCTCGATGCGTCCAACCGGCCCTACCTGATCTGGAAGGTCGTCTTCTCCAAGCCCAAGCTCGGCACCATGGACACCGAGCTGTTCAAGGAGTGGTTCCAGGCCTTCGCCCAATTGGGCGGGCTCACGTTGCACGTGTGGAATCACTACGGCGACAACAACCACCACATCGTCGAGAGCTGCTTCAAGGGTCTCGCGCGCGCGCTCAGGATCGCCGTCGAGATCGACCCGCGCCAAGTGGCGGCCATCCCCAGCACCAAGGGCGTTCTCTGAACGCACCCCGATGACCGTCGCAATCGTCGATTACGGATCGGGCAACCTCCGCTCCGCTGCGAAAGCCTTCGAACGCGCCGCGCGCGAGGCGGGCGTCGATGATCGCGTGCTGGTGACGTCGAGCCCGCGCGACGTGGCCGATGCCGACCGCATCGTGCTGCCCGGTGTCGGCGCCTTCGCCGACTGCCGCGCCGGTCTCTACGGCGTGCCGGGCATGGTCGATGCCCTGCAACGCGCGGTGGTCGAGCGCGGCAAGCCCTTCCTCGGCATCTGCGTCGGCATGCAGCTCATGGCCACGCGCGGCGTCGAGTACGGCATCCATGCCGGGCTCGACTGGATCCAGGGTGACGTCGTGCGCCTCGAGCCCGGCACGAATGCCCAAGGGGGCCATCTCAAAATCCCGCACATGGGCTGGAACGAGCTCGTGGATCTCAAGCCGCATCCGCTGCTGGCCGGCATCGCTGCCCGCGACCATGCCTATTTCGTGCATTCCTTCCAGCTCAAGGCCGCTCGTCCCGAGACGGTGTTGGCGCTCACCGACTATGGCGGACCGATCACCGCCGCCGTCGGCCGAGACAATCTGGCCGGTACGCAGTTTCACCCCGAAAAGAGCCAGGCGACCGGGCTCCGATTGATCGCGAATTTCCTGCGCTGGAAACCCTGACGCGACAGGACTAGCCGCGCGGCGGCAAGGTGAACCCCGCATTGACGAGCTTGCGCTCAAGGATGGGGATAGCCGTTGCCGCATCGCCTTCCTTGCATTTCGCCAGGGCGACGCCGCCGTTGACGTCGGGCCTGACCGGCGCCGTGGGGCCTGCTTCCGAGCGGCCGATATAGCGGATGTACAACTCGCTGAGTTGGGCACAGTACCTGAGATCGGCGGCCCGATCGCCGCTCTCGGCCTCTGCCGCGAGCGGCAAGGCAGCCGTCAGGCCGGCGATCAGCAGCGTCAGGGATTTGGACATGGCGAGACTCCTTGGATTGAGCCTCGATGTGGGGAGGAAAAACGTCGAATCGAAGGCCGGGCGCCGACACACGTTAGGATCTACGCCAAAGCCGGTTGATTGAGAACCCGCACGCCGTCGCCCGCATCCTGCCGCAGAAACGCCTGCAACGAACGTTCGATCAGGCCACGATCGAGACCATCGACGATGAAGACCAGCCGCGAACGCCGGTCGGCATCGGGCCACGCCGTCATGTGGACGGGCGGATGGACGAGATGCTGCACGCCATGCACGGCGACCGGCGCGGACGAGCCTGCGACGTTCAGGATGCCCTTCACGCGCAACAGCTTCTCGCCGTGACGGTTGAGCAGCATCGTCAGCCACAGGCCAAACAGGGTCCAGTCGAGCGGCCCGTCGAAGCTGAGCGCGAAGGCGTGAATGGTCTCGTCGTGGCGGTTGCGATCGTGCTCGGCCCCATCGTCACGAGGTGTCACTTCCGCGGCGAACCAGCGGCGCGCGGCTTCGCTGCGGCCGGCCGTCGCGAACAAATCGTGTGACAGCAGCGCCTCAGCGTCGAGCGGCCCGTCGGCCGCATGCGACAGCGGCGCCGACGGATTGAGCCGGCGCAGGCGCGCGATCAATGCGTCGGTCGCATCCGCTTGGGCGAGGTCGGTCTTGGTCAGCACCAACCGGTCGGCGACGGCCACCTGCTTGGTGCACTCGGGTTGGCGGGCAAGCTGGGCCGTGCCGTTCACCGCGTCGACCGTGGTGATGACGTTGCCGAGGCGGAAATGGTGCCTGAGCACGGGGTCGGCCTGCACCGTCGAGAGGATGGGGAACGGATCGGCCAGGCCGGTGCTTTCGACGACCAGCCGCCGGAAGCGCGGCACTTGGCCACGCTCGCGCTTGGAATGCAGGCCCTTGATCGCCTCCGACAGCTCGCCGCGGATGGTGCAGCACAGGCAGCCCGACTGCAGCAGCACCATAGTGTCGTCGATGCGCTCCAGAAGATGGTGGTCGAGCCCGACCTCGCCGAACTCGTTGATCAACACCGCGGTGTCGGCGAGCGCGGGATGGCTGAGCAGGCGCTGCAGAAGCGTGGTCTTGCCCGAACCCAGGAAGCCCGTGATCAGGTTGACCGGGATGAAGACCGGCTCAGCCACCGGATGCCTCCAGCCGGATGATGAGGTCGGGATCGAGCGGATCACAGGGCCGGCCCAGGAGCTTCTCGGCCGTGGCCCAGAGGTGGGTCAGATTGTCGACGATCTCGGTCCGGCCCGTCGCCGTCGACAGGACGTAGGAGCTCGCCTGCCAATCGCTGAGCGTCAGGCCATAGTAATTGAGCACGCGGCTGGCGCAGGCGATGCGATGGGCCCGCTCGCGCCGGCGCTGCAAGCCATCGACATTGCGCGTGAAGAGGCCCGGGCGCGCGGCGGCGTCGGTCCAGTGACCGGAGCCGCCCAGAACACCACACAGCGCGCACATCGCTAGACCGTCATCGCGATGACGGCTTTTTGCGTCTTCATCACTTTTTCCTCGGTGAACGCTTGGCGAAGTCGTCGGCCATCTCGTTCATGGTGACGAAGCGCACGCCGGGATGGCCGATCATGTGGTGGTAGAGCCGCTCCAGCATCATCAGCACGTGCGGCCGGCCCGATACGTCGGGATGGATGGTCATGGGAAACACCGCATAGTCGTATTCGCGGTAGACCCAGTCGAACTGGTCGCGCCACATCTCCTCGATGTCGCGTGGATTGACGAAGCCGTGGCTGTTGGGCGACTTCTTGATGAACATCATGGGCGGCAGGTCGTCGAGATACCAGCTCGCCGGAATCTCGATCAGGTCGGTTTCCCGGCCACGCTGCAACGGCACCATCCATTCGCGCGGCTTCTTCGCGTAGTCGATCTTGGTCCAGCGATCGCCGACACGCACGTAATAGGGCTGGTGGTCGTTGTGCATGAGCGAGTGGTCGTACTTGATGCCGCGTTCGAGCAGGAGCTCGTTGGTCACGGCTGAGAACTCCCACCACGGTGCGACGTAGCCGGTCGGCCGCTTGCCTGACAGTTGGGTCACCAGATCGATGCACTTGTCGAGAATCTCAGTCTCCTGCTCACGGGTCATGGCGATCGGGTTCTCATGGCTGTAGCCGTGGATGCCGATCTCGTGGCCGGCGTCGGCCACCGCCTTCATTTCCTTGGGAAACGTCTCGATCGAGTGGCCGGGGATGAACCAGGTGGTCTTGATGCCGAGACGGCCGAACATCTTGAGCAGCCGCGGGCTGCCGACCTCGCCCGCGAACAGGCCGCGCGAAATGTCGTCAGGCGAATCCTCGCCGCCATAGCTACCCAGCCAACCCGCCACGGCATCGACGTCGATACCGAAGCCGCACAGAATTTCCTTGGCCATTATGGGGGGTCCTCCTGTTCCAGTTTAACCTAACCAGCAAAAAGCGTTCCGAAGCAGCTAAAACGTCAGTCCACCTGCAATTGTTCTCGATGGGGGCGACCCAACCGTTCGAGCCAGGCGCGGGCGCGATCCTTAGTCAGATGAATCGCCCAATCCAGGGGCGTTCCGTCCCACAATTTGTCGGCGATGTCGGTACGGGCGCCGCGCGCGACCAGCAACTCCATCAGCTCCAGGTTCTCGTCGAGCACCGCCTGATGCAACGGCAGGCTATGCGTGTGGACCGGCAGGAACCGGTTGGGATCGGCGCCGGCGGCGAGCGTCAGATGCGCTGCGTCGGTCTGGCCGTTGATGACGGCCATGCCGAGCGCGTTCTGGATTTCGTCCGCCGGCGCGGTGCGCAGCAGCCCGACAAGCTGGTCGGTCCGGCCAAGGGCCGCGGCGATCGGTGCGTTCATCCGATGGCCTATTCGCAGCAGCGCCAGGATCGGCGCGAGCTCGCGATGGCCCAACGTCATGTCGATCGCCTGCGTCGTGGCTGTCGCGCCGGCTCGGAGGAGAAGCTCGACCAGCGAGATCTGCAGACCCTGCTCGCGCGCCGGCGAGCTCGTCATCACCAGTTCCAGCGCGTAGTCCAGATCGGCCTTGCCGACGCCGCGTGCGATCATGACCTCGGCGACCTCGACGATGTTGTCGGGCATCCGCTTCATCAGCGTCGGGTTGTTGGCGATGAACCAGAAGAGTTTGGGATCGCGGAAATATTGCGGGCGTCCCGCCTCGCGATAGCACTCGGGCTCGACGATGCGCTCGCGCAAGAGGCGCGGTTCGGCGTCGAGAAGGCGCGCTAGTCCACCAACGTCGCCGCGCCGGATCGCCGCAACGGCGGCGCGGAACCCGCGATCGCGGATCACCGGACGGTCGAGCAGCTCGACGATGGCGGCTTTGTCGGCAGCGTCGCCCTTTTTCGCCGCGGCGAGCGGCGGCCGACCCTTGCGGTCACTCTGCCATTCCAGCGCACCGTTGCGGATCAGCAGCTCGACGAGGGCGAGCGGGCCGTGCGCCGCGGCGGCGTGCAGCGCGGTTCCGCCGGCACCGTCGTTCCGGATGTTCGCCCCGGCCGCCAGCAGCGCCTTGGCGATCGCGATCCGCGCCTCGGCCGGCGCGGCGCTCGCGCAGGCCTGCCACAGGGGCGTGTTGCCATCGCCGCGGGCGCCTTCGATCGCGTGCCCCTCAAGCAGAAGGTGCTGAACGGCCGGCAGGTCTCCGGCGTGTGCCGCGGCGGCGAGGGGCGACAGAGGCACCGCCGTCCCAGCGCCGCGGGCAATGTCGACGCGGTGCATCAGATCGGCCCAGGTGGCGGAGCCGTAGCCGGCGGCAATTTTCCGCTGCGCCTGGGCGAGGCCCAACGATTGCCGATCGGACAGGCGCTTGGCCTGCTTGCGAAGATGCTCCTTGGAGGGGCGAGCGGGCAGTTCGCGGCGCGTGCCGTCAGTGGCGGACATGGTTCTCCCTTTCCCCTAGGCCCGGCGTCCGCTCGCGGGCAGGAAAGGTCGAATGACCAGGATGAAATCAGAAGGTGGGCTGGGCCCTCTCCGCGGACGGGTGGCCGCCTTGCCGGCCTGCCCGCAAGCCTAGGCGGCAGGGACGGAGGCTTCAAGAGTTGCA
>Ga0209648_10000661_pt1 | contig 26667 bp, 22 predicted proteins | sample GraSoi2013_115cm_FD_185830 | JGI IMG/M metagenome (GOLD analysis project Ga0209648, IMG submission 185830) | Grasslands soil microbial communities from the Angelo Coastal Reserve, California, USA - Sample 9_17_2013_115cm (SPAdes) (version 2) | ecosystem: Environmental > Terrestrial > Soil >... | reverse complement strand
CAAACACATTCTCATACGTGACGAGACCACGATGAAAAGAATTTGGATTGACCCAATTGAGGAGATCGGCGGAGAACAATTTCGTTTTGTCCGGCTTTGGGTTGAAGAGCGGGAGCAACCGTTGACCTGGCTTCATCCGTACTAACTGTGCTTAGAGTTTTACTTTCCAAGAAGGTGCGTTTTCGTCTATCGTTCCACCGAATGTCACACCGAACGGAATCGCAAGCGAATAGACAGGCTGGTCATTTGGTCCGGGCACGTAAAAATTTGGACTTCCGAAATGATTCTTGATTTGGCGTGCCACAACGTTGCTGCCTGATGCCGAAGGAGAACCCGACAGAGTTACGCGGGGTTCCTCCGTTCGTTCATGGATATGGTCATTCTGCGTGGCTGCTCCGTTCCATTCCAATAGAACCGCAATGACCACCAACAGCATTAGTAATTTCCGAGCCTTTCGTTTAGCACTCATTATTCAATTTTAACCCCTGTGTCAATATAGGACGGAACGGCGTCTCGCGTCGGTGCTCGTGGTACTCTGGAAAAAAGAGATGATCTGGCCCTTCATTCTCGAACATCTCGGATTCGGGACTATTACTTTGACAGCCCTTGTCGCTGCTGCGTGGACCATCTACACGCAGATCGACAAGAGACGGGTTAGGCTGCGTATCACTCAGAGTGGAAACAGCATCACGAACCAGGTTTACGCTACTGAACTCGATATGACGGGCTATCGTGCGGAAGTAAAAATCATCAATGATTCTACTTTTCCCGTGGTGCTGCGCGGTTTCGATCTTGAACGTCCGTGGAACGATGAGGACTTCAGATTTCTGCCGGACCCAAGAGACACAAGGCGTCCGCAGGACTACTATGAAATGCCAACGACCACTCTGAGATGGCCGATGGACGATGTCATCAACCATCGGACGTTTAAGAACGGAAAAATGGAACCGGGAGATGTCATCGACGGATTCATTCTTGCTGTGGGCACGACACCCATTCCTCCGTTCTACAAGCACGGAGATGAGATCGAAATGAAGTTCTCTGTGTACGACCAGAGAGGCAAACCGCACTCAATACGCCTGACTTTTTGGGTGGATATCTACGCCAGGCGCTTCAAGAGGAATGCTCCTGAATTGGCGGAAGAGTAGTAGAATCCTAAGTCGGCCTATGTTATTGGCACTGCATACGAACTTCAACGACGCCATCGCTTCCATTCATTTCTAAGGGAATTGAAATCGTGAACGATTAATCGGATTACTGAAAGGAGAGCTAGGACGAGAACTCCGCCTTTGACGATGAGGGCTTCAAAGTCTGGCATCCGCATGCTCCTCTCCATTTCTGAAGATCAACATGCAGACAGGAGGTTTTTACTACAGCCCTCCTCCCTCACGCAAGAGGCAAAATATTGTTTGTTCGGTTTTTGTTCGCGCATACAGTGATACTCTGAAAACCCGCTTCTTTCTACCCACATCAATCCATCCGAGGGTAGAAATGAACAAGATTCTTGAAACGATTCGAGGCAGTTGGATTACTAGAGCCGCGAAACTGCTGAAGCCAACCGTGGCGTCCTGCGCGATTCAATAGACCGGATTCCTGCTGATCTCCGTGAGAAACTTCTTTCAATCGTGGAATGGGCAGATCGTATTGAACTGTGGAACGACATCATTGTTGATGGGTCCGCCAAAGACTCAGATCGACGCCTCAATGAGATTATTTTCTTGGAAGCCCAAATAAAGATTCTGATTCAAGCCATTCGCGTTGCAAAAGACATTGAATCAATTCGGCAGTTGAGAGCGACCACGCGAGAAACGCTTGAGCGAATGGAAGAACGTAAGCGAAAGGAGGAATTGAAACGATTGCAGGAAGGAGGGGCTACGGTGGTTGTGGCATGAATCATTTCAACGAAGCCGCAAGTTCATCTAGTTTGCCCTTCGCCGCTCGCAGGTCATCTTTCATTTTGAGGCCCAACTGTGCTGCTGCTGGTACTTTCGCGAATTGAAGAAACCCGGCACTTCTGTCAGCTTCATGGTCCATCAGCCATGAATACATCTCCAAGTGTTTTTTAAGAATCGGTTTCACTCTCGCGGTATCGAGCTTACACGAAATGTTGTCATACATTTCGAGCATGGTTTTTGCAGCGTCAAGTCGGTCTCTTGCGGTTGTCGCGACTCCGTCAAAGAACTGCACTGCCTGCAAGTCTTCGCCGTTGAGAGAATCTTCGAGCGCCCTGAAATCCTTGGAATAGTTGGAGAAGATTTTTAGTTGGGCGCTAAGGTCGTGCTGTGACGAATCTGCCTGACCACCGAGTCGCTTAGGAAAAGCAACCAAAAGAATAGTACCAAGCACCGTCGCAACCACACGATTGCTTTTCATGGTATGCCCCTCACGGATTCAGTCACGCGCTATGATGGCGAGTACGGCTTGGTGAATCCTTCGAGATGTTTTTTCGATTCCTCTTCAGACCCTAGAGCGATATCTAGTAAGAGACGCAAGCCCATTATGGGACCCGGAATCACCTGCGATTCGTTAATTTCCACGCCCTTCAGGTCCGGGTTTATAGGAATCTCGACGTTGACAATCCACCATCGCTCGATCTTGTCCAAAAGCGAAATCATCTCAGTAAGACGCTCGACTAGGTCAGCAGGTAGTCCCTGAAACAGTATGCTAGTCAGTTCATGCGCAAGTTCGTTCCGAAGCTTCTTGACTCTCTCGAAGACTGCTATGTCCGCGTCGTCAATGGCATGCATTTCTTTCAGCCACTCAAGAGAGGCGAAGACGTGACTACGATTTCTCGACAGCACTTCCGACTCGTACTCCGGGTCGATGTGCCCAGCATTCCGGTCAAAACCGTGAGTATAGAAGCTTTTGATTCGGTCAACTATCGCAGTCTTCAAAAGTTCGAAAGCGGTAATGTAAACAGACGCGACGATGAGATTGGGACGAAGAGTCGCCGGATTCAGGAAAGTTTCCCACGAGGATTGAGTCTTATCACTCATGTTCATGTAACCGAGCGTTGGCCTATTCACCGGGGAAATCTGACGGGACCGCCCTTGCGAGCGATCATCGTGACATCATTGAAAGTGGCATCAACAGTTTTCTGATTTTCTTCTCCTTCTGATAATTTGTCCGCATCCACTTCGATTCCCGCAGCGGAAAACTCCTTTATCAGCTTCGAGCGCCACGCACCACCCTGGTCATAAGACACATAGAGTACTCCGTCATAGTCAGACGGCGATTCAACTCCCTCCACGTAAAGACAACAGACCTTGTTCCGGCCAAGTTTGGCGAGGAAGTAGCCCAACTCAAGAATGACATTTTGCCGCGCCCGGCGACGTGTCTTTTCTGGATGTAGCACGGATGCCCCAACATCATCTGGCGTCAAGAGCACAACCGCGAAGAGTACGTCAGAATGTTTTTCGAACTTCTCAATAATCGTCTGCCCCCGATTCGCCTGCTCATAGAGGATGACCACTTCCAGGCCGCGTGACCGCAAAAAGGCGGCGACGGTCTGTTTTGGTTCTTCGGCGTGACCATGTACCAGAAAAACCTTCCGGCTGTTGCTAACTTCCTGAGAAGCATAAGATTCCAAATTGAAAAGTTCGGGCGGCGATGGAATTGCAGTTGGCAACTTGGTGTGGGTTTGCTCCCAATCGTAAACTAAAGACCTGGTTGAGAGGCGTATGTGCTGGTCCCAATCAGTGCTATCGGTGTCGTAGATACGGTCATTGAGCGACAATGAAACGATTCCCACCTGTTGGTCATCTCTTTGACTCCCGGAAAAGACAGAAAACTCCTGGGCCAAATATAGGCCAGTAAAGATCATACTTGGCTCGATACTGGAATCAATTGCACGAGCCGCGTTCTCAACTTCCTCTCGCGTAAATCGCTTTTGTTCCTTAGTGTCTCTTTCCAACTCCTTGTCAAAAAGATCGCGCAGTACACGCAACACGATTTCCGTGGATTTCCGGGCAAACGCCAAGGCGGCGGAATCGCCGCAATGGTAAAACGCGCTGGCTCTTGGCAGGTATGTTTCATAAGCGTTATTGACCACCACCAGCACGGATAGATTCCCCAACCGTTGAAGCGTTGACGTTATAGGGAGTTTGAACTTCCTCAGCAGTGTTCGCATGGATGTAGCGGCCCCATGCTGGTCGAGAAATGTGCGTACTACGGCTTTCGTTATTTCCTTTTCCAGATCGGAGAGTAAAGGAAGCTTGCTTTCTTTCAATAGACGAAGCCCTTTGGGGGTGAAACCGACAAAAATAAACTCCTGCCCAGGGGATTGCATGTGAGTGACAGTTGCGATGTCAACCAACCCCTCGACTCTCAGCTTCAACAGAGTCTCCTGATCTGGCTTCTCTCCCCGCTCGATTGCTTGCAGCGCGTCTATGATTTCCATTGAATTATTTACTCCACAACGAAATGCGAACACCCACATCGATTCTACCAGAACGCCATGCGAGGGAAGAGCGGGGGTCAGGCGGACTCGAACACATCTAGCATCAACGGGCGCGTGGTAGAATCCGCACCACTCCAGCAAGAGGCTTCGGACGCCTCACGAGAATGAGCACGTGCATAATTCGATGCGGAACGCCCGATTGTGATTGGGGCTTTCCTCTCCGCGACCTGGCCCCGTGGCGCGTAGAGATGTGTTACGAAGAGTTCGGGCAGCGTTGCGTCGAGAGGCATGCCCTTCGGGAGACGGACGTAAACGCCCAAATGTACTTGGACCTAAAAGAAGCCACGTTGACGCTGTGGAAGGATGAATAGCGAAACGAAGCCAGCGTAGGAGGTTTCAGGGTGGCTTGGGATACAGGACTGGTTGGTGTGCATCTCGCCATCGCGGGTTATCCGAATTCGCCACTGCGTGTCCTCGCTGGTCCGGGAACAGGCAAAACGTTCGCTTTGATGAGGCGAGTAGCCCGGCTTTTGGAAGTCGCCGGGGTCCAGCCAGCGCAAATTCTCGCGGTCACATATACCCGCACAGCGGCCCAAGATTTGGTTGATAAGCTGACGGCACTTGGAGTTCCCGGTGCCGATCAAGTTTCCGCCAAAACTCTGCACGGCTTGAGTTTTTCTATATTAGGTCGAGCCTCTGTGTTTCAGGCAACAGGACGAGTTCCTCGCCCCCTGCTTGCTTGCGAACTCGAAATGATGGTGGATGATCTGAAAGGACGATTTGGTGGAAAACGCAACGTAAGAAAACTGGTGAAAGCATTCGCCAGCTATTGGGCGAAACTACAACATAACGTCCCAGGCTGGCCAACAGACCCCGTTGAACAACGATTCGACGCCGCCCTCAAAGAGTGGCTGCGCTTTCACAAGGCCATGCTCATTGACGAGTTAATTCCAATTGCCCACGATTTTGTTCGTAACAATCCGGGCCATCCCGACATTCCGGGCTATGCTCATGTCCTCGTAGACGAATATCAAGACTTGAACAAGGCAGACCAGGTGTTGATTGATCTGATCTCTGGCAATGCCGATGTCACAGTCGTTGGAGATGAAGACCAATCCATCTACACTTTCCGGCACGCAAATCCAGAAGGCATCGTTGAATATCCAAATACGCATGCCAATACACACGATGAAGCACTGGTGGAATGTCGGAGATGCCCACAACGAATCGTTCAAATGGCAAGTGCGCTAATCAATCACAACCAGCGACAGAACCCGAAGAACTTGACGGCGTGCCCGACGAATTCACAGGGCACCGTATACATAGTGCAGCATCCATCGGTCGCTAACGAGATTCAGTGCCTTGCTGCGTATGTCGAACACTTTCTTGTTTCTAATCCGAATATTGCAGCAGGCGACGTGCTCGTTTTGACGAATAGACGAATAATCGGAAATGGAATTCGGGATAACCTAAATGCACGCGCACAGCAGAACAATCGGGCATGGTCGGCAAGCAGTTTTTATTACGAAGACGCGCTCAGTGAGGACCAGGCGGCTGTGGGGTTCGCCGTATTAACTCTGCTGACGGACGTGCAGGACAGACCCGCGCTACGAGTTTGGCTCGGCGCGTCTTCGCAGGACGGGCGCAGCGGCCCGTACAAGCGGTTATACGACCATTGTCGTGCGACGGGAACCAGTCCATACGATGCAATGCAGGCAGTTGTGGTCGGAACGCTAGATATTCCTCACATCACGAATCTGCAAGCGAGATTCACATTGCTTACGCAACGCCTCGCCGCTCTCCAAAATGCATCTCTGCAAGATATTGTCGATAACATCTTTCCTGCAAACAACGCGGCTTGCGCCGACGCCCGTGCACTGGCGTTAACTGCAATGGGAAACGCCGCCAATCCAAAGGAACTACTCGAAGAATTAAAAGTTCTAATTGTTCAGCCAGAAATTCCGGGAAGCCAAGGAAACTCAGTCCGAATCATGAGCCTCCACAAGTCGAAGGGCCTAACGGCGAGGCTTGTCATCGTTGCGGGTTGTATGGCGGGTATTCTGCCCATGATCGATACCGATCTTTCGGACGCAGACCAGGAAAGACAGAAAGACGAACAGCGGCGTCTGTTCTACGTTGGAATTACTCGCTCGACCGAGACGTTGGTGATTAGCAGCGCGACTAGCATGCTCTTCAAAGACGCGAAACATGCCCAAGTCACGGTTGTGAAACGCACTGGAATTGCCGGGCGCATAGCAGTCCTCCAAGCGAGTGAATTCATTGCGGAACTAGGACCGAACGCTCCGGCCACGATTACCTGCCAACAGTGGCGGCAGCAACTGCACTTCTGAGGCTCATTGTGCAGCTTGACCTTTCGCGTTCGCGTGATTTTTAGGGTCTACCACATGCTGCCTGAACAAATTGCCATACAAGGACCACTCCGGTTCCGGCTTGGCACAAATGACCTGCTCTGAAAACATCTCATAGAAATTTTTAGGTTCGTGTTCTCCGGCCAAATGGCGGCGAACAAAATAATTGCACAGGTCTACGATCTGTATGCCGAGACAATCTTTTGAATCCGCATAAAACATATCATCGTGAGCATGCCAAAGTCTGTTGTTGTGGGGCGGGACAAAAATAAAAGGGCGTTTCACACGCAATGTACGATAGGTTTTGCGAAATTGGTCCTTCAATTCTTTGTTGTCACAATCGTCCAGAATGTACAGACATGTGTCCTTGAAATCGAGTAGTATCGTCCCTTTTCCAGAATAATTTGGATGGTTGGCGCGTGCCCAGTCCTCCACACCCAAAAGGCACATGTGGAATGCCGAATGGAGCGGCCTACCTGAGCCAAAGGGACATTCGCTGAATTTCTTTCTATCTACGGCGGCATATACATAAGGAAGTTTGTCGATCTTCACGGCTGTCAGTAATACCTCTATTGCAGTGAAGCGTTTAGTTTCATCAATTCCAAGGAATGGGCCTTCACCTCTGTACAAATCGTGAGCATGGAATTCCTTGAATTCTTCAATCTTTTCCAAAGGAAGAATCTGCTGAATCGCAGTGCTATGGAGTGCTTCGAGGCCCCCAAATCTTCCTGTCGGAACAATCAAGGCACCAAACATCACAACAGGACTGTGCCCGTCTGTACCGGACTCGTCTAGATATGCTAGATGCACAAATGCCTCCAACTCACTTAGGTAAGATCGTCACCACGCAATGCCAAATTTGATTGTCAGGCAATGGATACAGACAGCATAAAACACGTCACCGAAAGGACGACGAACTCGAATAACTCGAACTGGTAAGCATGAACCACAAGCATCACACTCAACACCAGGGCACCATTCTTCCGGCACGCCGCCCTCCAGTCTTCGTTTCCAGGCTTCGATGTCCATCAAGGCTATTTTCCTGCTTAATGCAGGGCTGGCACCAGCATGATAAAATTGTACAGGGGTGAATGATATGGCGACGATGCGCGAACTGAGCAGGTGGATTCGAGACTATGGGCACAACCCCCGGCACCTAACGCGCCTGATGTCGAATCGATTTATTTGGCATCAGCTTTGGACGGCGATGGACATTATTGATGATGTCGAATCGGCCTTGACTGCATACGTCGAAAACGAGTTTCCATCCGACCTGGGCGAAAAATATCTCCGAGTGTACGGGGCCATGCAGGGATTATTTATTCAGCAGGACGCGCTTCTTGACTTGATAAAGGCAATTCATCCTGCCAGGGCTATTAGGCTCAACGATGTTCTCAAAGACATCCGCGAAGTCCGGAACGCCAGCGTTGGACATCCAACGAATCTGAATCGCAAAGGTGTGTTGTCCGCGCACGGAATTGTTCAAAACTCGATGCGCAAAGACGGATTCGATCTGCTTTCCTATCCTGAGAAGGATGGAAAAATGTTCCAGCATGTTCCAGTTCTGGAACTGATTGAAAAACAAAGAGCCGAAGCTGTCCGTATTCTGTCAGAGGTTGTTGAAGACTTGCGGGAACAGGAGCGAGCGTACAGAGAGCAGTTCCGAGAAATCAAACTCAAGGCTGTGTTCGACGGAGTATCCTACGCTTTTGAAAAAATCTTCGAAGAGGTTCGTAGGGATTCCCCACCTATCTTGAGTAGTTGGGGTGTCAGTCATCTTCAAAAAGTCCTAGACGATTTTGAGAAGTTGCTGAAAGACCGTGGGCTGACCGTAGATATGTACGATTCAATTGAATATCTCTACGACGAAATAAAGCACCCGCTGACGGAGTTGACGAAATATATCAAAAGGGAGCCGTCAGAAATATTGTCCAACAAAAGCGCGGTTGTGTTCGCCAAAGCCTTGCAACTTTCCTTTGACGAACTAAGGCACATAGCCGGGGAACTTGACGAAGATTATGCGTCTGCGCCGGACCCTGTCGTTCAACCCATGCCAGATGTTCAGGTGATTTTGACGACTACGGTCATAGGTAAGCAGGGTTTGAACGTGAAGTGAGGGGGAGTCAACACATGGACGGAATGCAGAAGGGACGAGCATACAAACTCGCCGCGAGGCTGAACAGTGCTGGCGACAATCACGGTCTTCTAATGATTCAGGGGCATCTTTTGATTCGAAACGGCGTGCTGGTCACAGACAACCCGATGACGTTCGAAGAAGCTGACCTGCTAAATGCTGGCGAATTAGGGATTGTTCAGAAGAACAAAGTGGAAGGAAGCGTTTCGTGGGAATGGTACGTAGTGAAGCGCGTGAACGACTCGTGGAAGTCAGGATTCTTTACTTACACACAACAAGGCGTGGCCGGAGAAGGATTCCTCTGCAACTGCAAGCGTGAGCATGGCGATGTAAGCACCACAGCGCCAACGGTCCAGAGCACTTGGCTTCTCCAACGTAGCGAAGTAGAAAATAGATTCTCGGAATTTGTGGCACAGAAATAACAAGTGGGACCATGGCGGACTTGAACCGCCGATCTAGCGTCAACGTTGCGCGTGATAGAATCCGCCGACATGGAGGTAGCACGAAATGCCGAAGAAACCGCCTAAGAAGAAGAAGGCGAAGCCGTCAAAGCCAAAGAAGCGGACGTTACCGCGACCGAAAAAAGGCAATCTGTCCGCCGCTCCCGGTGTTCTAGTCGAAGGGGCTTTAGCCGTTCCACAGTCTACAAACCAAGACGTGTCGTCGGACACAGTGAAACAAGTAGGCCATTTTGGTCATGATAATGAATGGGAATAAGGGCCGGGCTGCCAGTGATCTGACGAGAATCGCTTCAACCCGTGCTAAGATGACCCTGAAATGCTAAGAATCCAGCCGGATGAGGGCTGTAAAAATAGCCAGGTAAACAAAGGCTAGAACGCGTCATCCTGTAAGTGCTTGATTCTACGGCGCAAGTTAACTCTAGTTCACTCATGTTTACTTGACTTTCCGAAGGTGAGAATCCCACCTCCTCCGCCACTAAACTCAAAGCAACGACGGGGTTACAGAGATTGCGCTTTCGCTCAAAGCGAGCGATTGCGTGGCTGTTTTATCCCGTTTTATCCCAACGGTGTCGAAAACCGTTAGACTCGAAAGGGTCTCGGGGGTTCGAATCCCCTCCTTCGCCACTAAACACAACGTAGCTTTGGAGTTAGAAGGATTGCCCTTTCGATTGAGGCGGGTGATTGCGCGGCGAGTTTCAGCTCTGGGTCGACCCCGAGCACTTGGACCAAATCCTTCCGTTTCCTCCGGCTTTCACCGTGACCAGAAATCAGGGTAGCTTCTTTGGCTGGCTCCCTGGCTTGGGCCTTGAGGTGGCTGCTTTTTCGGGAAGTGCCTCCGTGAAAATCCTCGGCGGTCGAATGGAAACACCGTCTCCGTTAAAGAATCGAACCGGCCTAAGTCCCAAACGTCGGTCCTTGTTTGTGTAAATGACGCGGATTACCGGGTGTATGTCCATGACTGTCGCCGCGGAAGGCGAATGGACGATGCCCGCCTCGACTGACTCTACGCGAGCCCCCGAGACCACTGGCGCCTTCCATCCCCGCCTCACGCGCTCACGAAGTTCCCGCGTTTCCTTCAGATCTGCTTCGGAAATCACTGGCCAATGGACATTGAGGAACCCAAGGCGCCCTTCCGATGTGAAGCCGATGATCGCGCGCGACGAAAACACCGGCATACCTTCAACTTGCCTGGTAAACATTACGTATCTCTTCCCTCGCGTAACTTTCCCAAGACTAAGCTTACGTGTACCGGGGTCCAGGTGACCGGTTTGGCCCGCCTCCTCGATGACCTTTGCCGAGCCGAGTTCTCCGCTTGGAACACTTAACTTGGCGAGTACAGTGCGGGCCTCGCTGGCGACTTTTTCGTCCGGCCCCTGATACAACCCATGACTGACCGTGAACCTCCGGTCATAGGCAAAATAGGAGCGGCTATCGAGACGTCGGCTGAACATTACCTCGTCTGTGCGAAGTCCAGCGAAGTTGCCGCGAATTCCTTTCTCAGAAGTCTGGCCAATTTCGATGCCCAATTCTTCCGCCAGGCGGGCCGTTTGCATGACCGCAGGCAGGTTCTGATCTCCGCCCACCTGTGGTGGAGGAGGACTCACGTTTCTGTCTTTCGACCCGCATCCCATAAGCAGGATGACAAAGCCGACGCTAATAAACCTGCGCGCCGTCGGTCTTGTGAAATAGGCGAGCAGTTGAACCAGGACAGAGGACTCGATTTTTAGGAACATACCCACTTCCACGCCAGCCAGTTGTTGCTGGGATTACCCCAATTGCTGGTCACAAACTCATTCTCTCTGCGGTTTATTGCATCGTTTTCATCGTTTCCCGCAGCGGTTGCCACTGCGCAGACACCTGGCTGCACGTCGATAAGGCCGCTGGCCATCCAGGCGTCGCCGACGGGCATTTGCGGAAAAAACACAAAACCCGCTGTGAAGCCAGCAAACTCGAATACACGCCACTCACTGTCGAGTGTGTCGTGACTTACGTCGCCAGAATGGCCGGTCGCCATGTGCAGCCCGCCAAACGGTGAAAACCACTCCGTGGTCTCTGACGGGAGATCCATCGGACAGCTCGCATCTAGGAACATGAACTGATGAGGGCTGCCGTTGTTGCCCCACACAGATGAGGTGCCTATGCGGACAAAATCGTTTTGGCCGACGTCGTTGTGGGTAACGATCCAATCGGGGCTTCCAGAGGTAGGTGGATTTTCGCAACTGCCGTGTCCTGCGAAGAGATATACATTGGGCAGGTCGCTTCCTCCGGAGGGCTCCATGTCGTTCGGTGAACCTTGGTCGATGAAGTCGGAAGCCCACACGTTTCCGTCGGTCCAGCTGGTGACCAGCCGAAAGCCTTTCTGGTTATAAACGAACTGGAAGGCAGCGGCGGCAGAAAGACGCTGTTGCAAGTCTCCGTTCCCACCGTAGTTATTGATCGCGCCGGTTGAGTAGGTCAACTGAGCGCCCAGCGGAAATATTAACGGGTCCGTCAAAACGAACACCATTAAAATTGCTATTCTTGTCCGGCACATACCCATTGACCTCCAACAGACTCAAAACGCTGAGACCCAAGAAGGCGCACTCCGCGAACGCCGGCCGCCCTCTAACCCTGCTTCTCGCCCACACACCTAGTGTAGTGCACGTATCAGCGAAAACGTTTCATCCCGGGCAAGGCATCGGTGTCGTCCACCTGGGGTCCAAAACTCGGCCTTTTGCGCCTCTTTCGGGAGTCTTATTCTTATAAGGGCACTTGAATCAATGGGACTTTGAGTGTGACCTTCAATTTCATAACCCGCTAAGCGGGATCGGTAGTTCAAATCGAAGAAGGCGTAGCCGCGTATGAAGGCCTGCCCGCGAAGCTTGCATAGTTCTATACAGAAATTCCCAGTCGATCCGTGAAACTGTTGTTGAATGTTGTGAGAAGGCCATTCGCAGAGAGGATCGATCTTGACTGCTTAAAGGTTTGGACGTTTGCAGAACCGTAGATATTCTGGAAATCAGCAGCTGTCAAAACGTCGTTGCACTGGCCCCAATGAAGCACTCCGTGTGAGCTAAGCGCTAGCTTCTGCAGATCTCTTACAAAATCACTTGCCCCATTGGAACCGGCTAACATCGCGTACTCCACACAACAAGTGGGCGACCACCGCTGCATCCCCAACAGAGCCCGAGTCTGTTTGCCAACAAAACGAAGCGATAGATATCCGCCTATATAGATGCTAGGAGACTTCGCCGCATAGGAGGCAACCAAGGCGAAGACCTGGGGTACGAATGTCAGCGCATCAGGAATGCTGAAGGCAGCTTCTAAAGAAAGTGATTTGATGGAATCACCCCAGCTCAGGACGTCTGCGAGCTTGTAGGAAACGTCAAGCCTCTCTCCAACCGGCATAATTTGCTTGAGGACGTAAGTGATAAGAGCACTGATCGGCCTTTCATCGAACTGCGCCAAGAAGTCCACCAGTAATCCGGCCTTGGTGCTAAGGTCTTCGGTGTCAGTGAGGCTATTCTGGAAATTAAGAAAGCGGATGTCATAGTCGATATTAGAGCCGAGAGAAGCTCGTGCGGCTTGGCCAACTTTTTGCACATCAAGCGATGAAATGTCGAGGCCACCCTGATTCGATGCAGCATCGGGAATGGGAATAGGCACGCGATTTGTTACGAAACATAGATGCTGGCCGGGATAGATCTCCAAGGGTGTGCCGGATAGTGTCGCGTCGTCGCTCTGCAACGGATACGGATTGATGACAATCTGCGAGAAGCGGTTGCCCTCGAACGGACCGAGCGCAGGACCCAAAGGCTTCCCATCAAGGAGATTGACTAATTTATACGCGCCGGACAGGAAGGAGCCGTCGAGGACAGCGGCGAGGTCCGGAGCCGCCGCAAGGAGGGCTTCCCAAGTGGTCACCGCGCGGTGTTGGACGAGCCCGAACTGCGGCACAGTTTTGAGAATCGCCGAATAGATGACACCCATACTCCCACCTGAGCACAGCACAGAATTGAACAGATCGTTGTTGTAATGAATGTTCGCCAAGGATAGGCATGGGTAGATGGCTTGAAGTCGATCTGCGTTCGTAATTCCTGAGTCGGGTTCTATCCAATGTTCGACGCCTCCCGCACCGACAAGGTGGATGGCGCATACATAGTCAGCCAGGGGCGCAACCAGGGAATCCCCGCCGTGAGTGCTTGTGGACAATACGCCTCCGAGCGTTTGACCACTGCCCCCTCCAGAGTCAAGGGTCTGCCGTCCTGGTTGATGGTCCAACAAAAAGTTGAGATCCGAGATCGTGATACCTGCTTCCATGTGAAGAAGAAATGTTGGGTCTACACCTGCGGCCAGAATTGAGCCTATTCCTGGCTGCAAAGTTGACTGCAAGTTCCCAGCAAGCTGAGTGGTATCGATCATCACTCCTGGAATGACCCGACTGCTGTCCGTGGCACAAATTGCGTCGGAAAACGACCAACCACTACCCACTGCGCGGACGTGGTGCCGTTCGCCTTCGGCGCGGAGGACAGCATTCACAAGCTCAACACGCGTCTTGGGTCTGAAGTATGCGGGAGCATTAAACTGAATATTCCTCGGCCAGTTCTGGAAAGCGTAATTCGAAAGTACTTCGACACTCGTTCCCGCGCCACGATCGGCCTGGCATTGCGATGACGCGTTTACAAGAGCTGGATTTGAAGACCAAAGCACCTGACCGTTAGGATCGCAAAGAACCAAAGCGCCGGCGTCCAACAGTTCTGCGTACGCCGCATTGCTGTCCCACGTGTTTGACGACCAATAAGGCGTGCCAGCATCGTCGTAACATACTAAGTTGCCATCCGTCTGCATGATCGTGTGCGTGACCGGCTTCCCCCATGTCATGGTTGCCCAGAGCGCGCTATTGCCAACGCGATAAATCACGAGATTGCCATCACCTTGCATAACGAGCGTCACTTTGCCGTTCAGGGAGGTCACAGAGTCGTTGATTTTGAGTTGTTGGTTCGCGACCAGTCGGTTCCGACCCCAGGATTGAAAAGTATTCGATGTCCACAGCGCAGCGCCCGTCGTAGTATCGTAGATAATCAGATTGCCGTCGTCTTGCAGCACGACGGAATGCGGGAAAAAGCCAGAGAGAAGTGAGCCAATCGCTGTGTTCGACGCCCAGTACGCCTTGCCGGCCGCGTCGTAACATACAAAGTTTCCATCCGTCTGCAATATCGCATGCGTGACAGGCGTCCCCGATGTGTTTGTGGACCAAAGCGCGAAACCGGTATCAACTATGTATAGGACCAGGTTTCCGTCGCCCTGCATCACTAGCGTGACTTTACCATTCGGCGAAACGAGTCGGTCATTGACATTAAGTTGCTGGCTGGGAAGTAGCCGATCAGACATAGGATTCACACCTCCGCAGATGGCGGTAAGCACTTCCATGCAACAGTGAAGTCATGGTGGTCTAACCCTAAGTTTACCCCTAGTTACGTTTACCGGAGGGCAAACGCGCCGTCGAACCACTGAAACCACCGAAGTTCCTCTTTTAGGAGAGCAGTCGGAATGCCAGATGAGCAGGATCGACGAGACGCGACAGTAGGCTGCGAAAACCCTGTTATTTTATATGCTTAGGCGATGGCATCAGAATCCACGACTTTGAAAAGATGAGGAATGGGACCGAATAACATACCGACCTAACGACAGAGTCGGACACAGGTGTCAGCGAGAGACGCCAATTCTGTCAACCAGCACCTTCGCACGGCTCATCTGTCCCGAACCATAGCTCCTAAGCTTACAGCTTTCGTCGATCAGAGTCCGTTTCGACGTCAGCCTTAAACCACTCTGACGTTGGATTTACGGATGGGACAAAATCCCTTATCCTTGCGGCGACTCAATTCGTTGAAGACAGTGAAGCACTCTGACCGATCTTCAGCGGGGCAAAATCAAGTGTTTTCGGTTCGCCCTGCTCAAGTCACGAGAGGAGATTGTTATGGCAACAACGAGCCGAGTTCAACCACCAATGGACCATGAACGGGATGCGAAGGCACTCACTGAGCGACTGCTCAAGAACATCGGGGAGGGCGAACGTGATTACGTGTCTCAGCCCCTCGACATTTACGTGGCCGACGTCGAAGCTGGCGTTGAAAGGTTCGATAGTCAGTTACGATACTGCTTACGTTTCCAAGTCGGCTTTCCATGTGTTTCAATATCTGAGCTAGTGGCAGTGGATTGGTCCAACCTCACTCCTTTCCTCCACATAGGTCTGTGGCCGTGGTTTACCCGTCCCGAGCAATTTCACTGGTTTGAGCAGGAGTGGCAATCTGTGCCACCGTTTGGCAGTTTTGGTGGTGTAAAGCTTGTTAGTCCGCTCGATGCAGTATCATTATTCCGGGAAGGCTTGATCCGTTTTCTTACCGTCCGGTTTAGCGCTCGCCAATCGAACATCTCAACAAATCCAGGGTTGCAATTCCGAGTGACTACCCATACATACGGACTCCGTGTGCACTGGTCACCGGCGTACTTTTTCAACGCGAACAACGTGTTCGGGTCCCCCACATCTCCTGTTGATGCATGGATACAGCCGGGTAAATACATGTTCGGTGCTGTCGGCCCAAGTTTTCCTTCGCATTTCGATTCGGGCACTTTCGACATTCCGCCCCGCACGCAGGCAAACCTAGTTAGCATTTGAGAAGGCGGCCGATGCTGCTGACCTTTTTGAGCTCGGAGAAGTATGGTCCCCTGACAAACTTGGTGGGGACTGTGGGTTCTATTGTCGCTGCTGGTGCAGCGATTACGCTTGCATTTCGAGGGCGCCAGAAATGGGAGCCTTCAGAGGAAGACATCTCAAGGGGACCCCAGAAGGTCGCGGGACTCTTGGGTGCAGTCATGATCGTGATCCTCTGGGCTCTGTTGAACGATGCTGGTCACTTCGACCTCTTAGTGCGTATTGCGGTAGGACTCGCAGTACTTTGCGCTCTGAGTCTGCTGGTGTATGGATTGCTCGTGGCAACACAAACGTATTATGTCGTTTTGGCTCCCAGACCCAACGAAACGGTGAAAAGAAACATCATTGGTGGATTTTGGCTTACGGATGAAGCCAAAAAATCAAAGCGCAAGAATCGGGTGACCACGCAGGTACTCCTAGCCGGAGCAGCGTATGACCCTGACGTCTTGTGGAGTCGCACTTCCCGAGGTCTTGCAAAGATGTTTTTTGTCGTCTGCTATCTTAGTCTGACCGTGTCTGGGACCTTGGCTCTCACCTGCGCTGGGATAATCTTGGGCCTGCGAGCCAACAGATGATACCGAGACAGTGCAAGAGACTGGCGGAGGTGAGGTGAGCAAACACTCTGCGCGCGAGAAGTCCATTCGGCACGGGCATCCTTCGACTTTGCATCCTCGATAAGAGAGATTGGAACGATCCTGGGTTACTCTGCCCTTCGGGGAAAATGGAATGAACAAAGAGGATATTCGCGCCGCGCGAATGCCGGATGCGCCTGCGACGACCAGTTCCCTCCGGAACAGCGATCGCAATCCGTCTGATAGGCTTCGCAGCAGTGACATGGGCCCTCACTCGTAACGCAACACAACCATCGGATCGACGCGCGTGGCCCGCCGTGCGGGCAGGTAGCCCGCCAAGAGTGCGGTTGCGCACATCACGAGGATGGCCGTGGAAATCGTTGCCGCGTCCGTCGTTTTTATGCCGAACAGCATGCTCGAAAGCAAACGCGTGGCCGCCAGGGCCACGGGCACTCCGATCGCCACGCCGATTGCCGCCAGCGACATCGTTTCACGCAGAACCATCCTCAGTACTTCGCCTCTCTGCGCGCCGAGTGCGAAACGAATTCCCAGCTCTTTGGTTCTCCGCCGAACTGCATATGACATCGTCCCGTACAGCCCGATCGTGGCCAGCGACAGCGCCAGGGCCGCAAAAAAACTCAGCAACGTAGCCATGGACCGCTGATCGCCTAGATATTCGTCAACCTCTGCTTCTTGCGTCTCGACGCCGACCAGCGGAAGGCTTTTGTCCACCGAACGAGCTTGCTCCCGCAGCGCGGGAATCAAGCTGGCGGGATCGGCGGCGGTTCGAATCAGGATGTTCATCTGCCCGTACATTTGGTTTGTCGCTTGGGTGTACGGAATCCAGGCAGCCTCAGGCAGCCGCCGGTCCTCCATGTGGTGTTTGACATCTTTCACGACCCCAATGACCTCGATGTCTCCGCTGGACTGAGCGGAGTCGAAACCAAAGCGCCGTCCCAAGGGATTCACGTTGGGGAAAAACTTGCGCGCCATGCTCTCGCTGATGATCGCCATCTTGGGCGACGTCTCCGTGTCCGCGGCGGAGAACTCACGTCCGAGCAACAGCGGGATGCCCATCGTTGCGAAGAAGCGTGGGCCGACCGGATCGCAATACACTTGGCGTGTTTCGCCGGGGGCCACTGCGGCGCCCTGCACCCATGCGTCGCGGTACCAATTGCCGAAGATCATGCGCAACCGCGACAAGCTGGCCGACTGCACTCCGGGTGTGGCGTTGAATTTGTTGAGTAGCTCACGGTAGAGCCGCATTTCTGTCGGGTGATCGTATCCCTCGAGCGCCGGAAAGACCCACCCCTGCACAACCTTTTCGCGCTCGAATCCCATATCCACGGCGTAGAACTGGTGTAGGGCGCGGAGCAAAAGCCCTGCGCCAATCAGCAACGAGAGCGACAACGCAACCTGGGAAATCATGAGCGATTTCGCGAGCCTGCCATGTGTGGTGCGAGCCGCCGAGTGCCCGCCCGCTCCCATCAAAACCGGATTCAAGTCGACACGAGTGCAGGCAAGGGCTGGAGCGAGTCCAAACAGAACGCCTGCCAACAACGAGACGACCGCGGTGAAGGTCAGAGCTCTTGGGTCAGGGCTGAATTGAAATGGAATCGTCGAGCCGCTGCCCGAGAGAACCGCAAGAAGAAGGCTGCCACCCCAGTTGGCGAACAGGAGTCCTAAAGCTCCGCCGAGGCCGGCCAGCAAGACGCTTTCGGTGAGCAATTGACGAATCAACCGCGCTCGCCCGGCTCCCAGGGCAAGACGCACAGCGATTTCTTTTTGGCGCGTCGAAGCCCGCGCCAGAAGCAGACTCGCTACGTTTACGGACGCGATCAGCAAAGCGATACCAACAACGCCTGCAAGGATGCGCATCTCGGTCGCAAAATTTTCGGTTGGTTGTGATTCTCCGCGGAAGCCGGGGCTCAAGAGGATTTTTTGCGCGCGAATCTCCTGATGCATCTGCGGGGAAGTCAGCGAACCCGCTTCCCGAGTGAGGAATTGCTGAAAACCGACATCCAGGTCGGCGCGCGCCTTTTCGGCAGTCATGCCCGGTTTTAGGCGCGCCATTATTTCGAAGCTATCGTGGTCGTTTAGCTCGAGCCGAGGATGAAACGCCATCGGCAGAACCACGTCCGCGGATCTTCCGGCCACATTCCTGCCAAAAAAACGGGGCGAAGTCACGCCGACCACCGTAAAAGGAATGCGCCCCAGGTAGAGCGTCTTGCCCACGGCCGCCGGGTCCCGAGCAAAACGGCGCTGCCAAAAGTCGTAGCTGATTACCGCGACCGGGTTTTTCCCCGGCTGATCATCATCCGCATTGAAGGTCCGGCCGAGAAACGCTGCGACGCCCAAGACATCCCAGTAGTTGGCGGAAACGAAATCGCCGTCGATAAGCTCGGCCTGGCCGTCAAGAACCGCATTGACGCGCGAACCGTCCCACGCGAACATCCCGGAGAAGGAGTTGTTGCGGTCGCGCAGGGCCTCGAACGTTGCGTAGGGAAAATCGCCGTGAGTGCCACCCTTCGGCAGCGTGGCACGAATGAACACGAGTTGCTGAGGATCTTTCACGGGCAGCACCCGCAGCAGGAACGTATCGACCAGGCTGAAGATGGCGGTGTTTGCGCCGATGCCGAGAGCAAGGGTGAGGATGGCGACAGCAGCGAAGCCAGGGTTCTTGCGCAGCATGCGGGCAGCGAAGCACAAATCCTGCCACAACGTCTCGACAAAAGACTCCCAGCCGGTAGAGCGCACGACTTCCTTTGCAACTCCGAGACTCCCCCGTTCCAGGCGCACGGCGCGAAGCGCATCATTGCGGCTCATCCCCTGCTTCATCTTTTCTTCGGCTGCCATCTCCAGAAAGCCGCTTAGTTCTTCGTCCAGCTCGTGGCTGACCCGTTCCTTTCGGAACAGCGACCGGAGACCATCTGACAGGCTTCGCAGCAGTGACATGGGCCCTCACTCGTAACGCAAGGCGACTATCGGATCGATGCGCGTGGCGCGGCGCGCTGGCAAGAGACACGCAAGCAGAGCAAGAAGACCCAACCCGACTATAGCGGCGACAAGCACCCGAGGATCGGTTGGCTTCAGCCCAAAAAGTATGGCCCTGGCTGCCTGGGCGACGGCCGCGCTCAGAACCGCGCCGAGCACTAATCCTGGCGCCAGCAACAAAGCGCAATTGCGGAGCACCAGCGAGAGGACGTCATGCCTCTGTGCCCCAAGCGCCATGCGGATCCCGATTTCATTCGTGCGCCGGGCGACGAGGTACGACATTACACCGTAAAGACCGAGAGCGGCGATCAGCGACGCGAGCAGGCCAAAGAAACCCGAAAGTTTGGCCATCAGGCGCTCGCGTATAAGGCCGTCAAGGACTGCCGTTTCAAAGGGACGAAAATCAATCGTAATCAGCGGGCTAACCTGGGAAACAAGGCTTCTGACGTTCGAGACAGTTTCGCTCATAGGCCCTGTCGAACGAATCACGACTTGAGCGGACGGATCAGGCTGAGCGTCTTGAGCGGCAGAAAGAAATGCGATGGGGCTAAATTCCTCGCGTAAGCTTAAATATTTCGTGTCTTCAACTAGGCCTACGATCTCGAATGTTTGCTCGGGTTCCGAGGGAGTTGCCTGGCGACGAAACGTCCTTCCTACGGGATTAGCGCCCAGGCCAAGGTTGTGGGCAAAAGTTCGGTTCACAATCGCGACTTTCGGAGACGAGACGCTATCGCGATCATTGAAATCCCTGCCGGCAAGCAGGGGGACGCCCATCGCTTTAAAGTAACCGTCACTGACCCAATTGAACCGGGATTCCAGTCCGCTAGTTCGATCGGCCCCTTCGATCCACACGAGGTTGCTTGTGCTGCCTCCGCTGAGAGGAAGCATGCTAACTTCTGCGGCCGAGACGACACCCGGAAGAGACCGGATCTTGTCCAGTAGATCATGTTTGAACGCGACGCGCCCTGCGTAAGGAACGTTTAGGCGCCGGAAGAGGTCGAGATCGGTGATAAGAACTCCCTTTTGTAAGAAGCCCGCGTCAACGGCAAGAAGATTGCGCAGACTGCTGGAAAAAAGCAGCGCGCCAACCACGAGAACGAGTGACAGAGCAACCTGCGATACGACCAATATCTGGCGCAGCCCAAACTGCGTCCGGCCTGAGGTGACATTGCGGCTGTTGGTACGGAAAGCCTCAGAGGGTGAAAGGCGGGACGCGCGGAACCCAGGCGCCAAGCCAAACAGGAAGCAGGTAAGGGTTGTAACTCCGAGGGTGAACGCGAGCAGCCGCCAGGCCGGCTTGAGGTCGAGAAACAGTGGGTCGCCCTGTGTGCCGAGCGAGGCCACCAAAAACTGGCTGAGAATTTGCGCAAGGGCGAGTCCGAGCGCGCCGCCTATGAGTGCGAGGAGAAAGCTTTCGGTCATTAGTTGCCGGATGAGGCGGCTGCGCGGAGCCCCAATGGCAAGCCGTACGGCGAATTCCTGCTCGCGTGCGGTGGCGCGCGCAAGCATCAGGTTCGCGAGGTTCGCGCACGCGATCAACAAAACCAGAAACGCGGTGCCTAACAGAAGCGAAAGGGCATCCGAATACTGATCGCGCAACCAAGAAACTCCGTTGCCCGCAGGAACCGTCGTCAACTTAAATTTGAGATAGTCCTTCACGTTCTCAGCAGGGTAGTTCGACGGGAGGGTAGCTTGGAAGATTCGAGATGAGATCACCGCCAACTGGGCGTTTGCCTGTTCCAATGTTGCGCCGGGCTTCAAGCGTCCCACCACGTTCAGCCACCAGACGGTGCCTTCATCGAGCCAATGACCTTCGCTCCACAGGACCGCTTGCGAGCAAATAGGCACGGCGACGTCGTAAGAACGTCCGACTTCAAGTCCGAAAAATCCGGGGGGCGTGACGCCGATGATTTCGGTCGGATGGTCATTGAGCGTGAGCTTGCTGCCCACGGCTGAGGGATCGCCCCCAAGTTCGCGCTGCCAGAACGCGTAGCTGACCACGGCGCCGGGCAGGCCACAACCGCGGCGGTCGTCGGCGGCAGCAAATACGCGCCCCATCACCGGCCGCACGCCCAATACCCGAAAGAAATCACCGCTAACAAAAAGTCCCTGTGCAGGCCGGAAATCGCCGCCGGGATTCAGACCGAAACCGTTGCTATCCCAGGCAAGCAGGCCCGAGAAGACGTCCTGGTTGTCGCGGAGATTTTCCCAAATGGCGTTCGTAAGCGCGGGGTACGCACTTGTTTGATGTCCCCTGATCCCGGTTCTGTCGGCCACCTGAACCGTGACGAGCTGCGAGGGCTCTTTCACCGGAAGGCTACGCAGGCGCACGGCATCGATTAATTGGAAGATGGCGGTGTTCGCGCCAATCCCAAGGGCCAGAGACAGAACCGCGACGATGGTGAATACGCGGCTTCGTCCGAGCAAGCGGATTGCAAGTCGCAGATCCCGCCATGAGGCCTCGAGAAACGATTCCCATCCGGCAGAACGGACGACTTCCTTCGTGACTTCGAGATTGCCTCGCTCTAGGCGCACGGCGCGCAGTGCATCCTTGCGGCTCATCCCTTGCTTCATCTTTTCCAGGGCTGCCATTTCCAGGAAACCGTTTAGTTCTTCGTCCAGCTCCTGGCTGACCCGCTCTTTTCGGAACAGCGATCGGAGCCCGCTGGCTATGCTTCGCAGTAATGACATGGAACCTCCCTACGATGCCTCCAAGATTCTGGCGATCGCCGCCACTTGCCTTCCCCATTCTCGTTTCTCGCTGCCGAGCCTCTTTCGTCCCTGCTCTGTTAGGACGTAATACTTTGCACGCCTGCTATTCTCGGTGGCTTTCCATTCGCTTCTGATCAGTCCATCTCGTTGCAGCCGCTGAAAGGCGACAAACAGAGAGCCTGCATTGAGGCGGAAAACGCCCTTGCTCATCTGTTCGAGCCGGACGGCGATCCCATATCCGTGCATGGGTTCAAGCGCCAGCGTTTTCAGAATGAGCATGTCCAGAGTGCCTTGAACGAGATCACTCGACTTTTCTGCCATAAGCGCATTCCCCCTGAAGGTCAAGAGGAAGAATAACCTCTTCCTTCTGATTGTCAAGAGGAGAGCGATGCATACGACCCATGTCATTTCTATGAACATGATAAGTACGACGGTTGTGCGGCACTCTGGGATGAGGGACTGCGTTAGATGTTCTACGAGATAAGGTTGCGGAGGTCGTGCTGAGTTGATGCGAGAATATTGCAGTGACAGAGTGGCAGTTTTCTGTAACTTAGTGATACTTAACGGCGCTGACAGCCCGTCATTGGTATTCTAAGGAACTCTTTGGCACGACTTACTGGACCCTAATCGGACCCAGATCGCCTTTTCCAGCGACCGAATTACAGATCAGGCCGACGCCAATGCATAGCTTCATTCCCACAACCCCGTTTCTGGACCGTGGGCTCCGGATTAACTTCCGTGTTGCCGTATGTCCACGATCGTGTTGGCAGTTAGCAGGGGACCCAGATCGAATGCCCATGTGCGGCTCTGTAGATAATGTTGGCGTTCATACGAAGTTGCGCAGCCCGCAATCTCGCATATAATTCCCCGTGTTTGGCCCAAGCCAGCGCGAGACGCCGAAGGAAAACAGTTTGGTTTCCAGGCTCGTGAGTTGGCTCTAGGTCCAGCTGTTTTCCCGAACGAATTGAAAGAGGGCGATGCCACCAGCCAGTCAGGACCTCATCACAACGGTCTCGGAATACATTCGGGCCTGGCGCAGGATGAGCAGAGTCTATGCCTTGATCTCAATCCTGTTGAGAGGGACCCTTATTGTTGCGAGCGCAATTGTGGCAGCTAAGCTAGGACTGAAAGACATCTTCCACGACATCACGTTCTCAGTCCTCAGTGTAGTCGTTGCTGCGGGTACCGCTCTGGAAGCTTGGCTGAAGCTTTATGACGGACTGCGAGAACGCAGAAGATCTCTTTATGCGTTTGGAAAACACAGATTCTTCAGACTCGAAGCGAATTGATGAGCTCCGCCATGAATTCCAGGTCATACTCACGGGACATCGGGAAAAGCATGTCTTTTAGCGGCGTGCCTGCCAGCACGGACAAAGAGCGCCGCACGGTGGCGGCCAAAGAGTGCGCCGCGCCTCTAGTGTTGTCGGGTCGTGTACCTCCCAACAAGAGACGGACGGAGTGAGGCGTCGCGATCAGCCGCCTGAAAAGTGTGCTAGCCGGAGATGCGCTTCGTCTGGTCGTCTTGGCGATCATCCCTGGATACGGTGTATCCGGAAGTTATTCCGGGCCAGAAGTCCCGTTGGAAGAAGTGTGCTGCCGGATGCCGTCTGCGCTCTGACCTCCTCGAATCCCGTTTCTCGGGTGTTTGCGGGTCATCACTCCGATCAAGGGGGATTCTTTGACCCGTGAGCGTTTGTCAGTACCCATCAGGTTCCGAGACCGTTTCGCGACACTAATTCGAGGCGCATCGGCCAGAAGCATTCCCGCCAGCTAACATCACACGGCCAACCACCCGTTACGTTTAAATGCGAATTTTTCAGCAACCTGTTAGATTTTTTCTTAGCTCTGGACCTGTAAGATGTTTTGAAGGCGCATGTTTATAGACACACACATCGTTTCTTACGCTAAGAAGGGCCATCTTACTGAGTCGATCCGAGGCGCCACCATTTCGTCGGTCGCTGTCTCCGAACTGCTGTTGGTCTACGGCGACAGGAGGACTGCAGCCAACTACTATGTGCCTCTCGGATACCCGCTTCACACAGGAGCTAGCATTGCCTCACTAAAACGAGATCACCCATATTCGAAACGCTCCACCGATCGCGTTGTGTTTAGCTTCGGGTCCGACTTTGAGCCATTGATAGAGTACGGGTCGAACGCAATCGCCAGAATGGTAAATAACAGAAATGTAGAATTGTTACGGCAGAGCATTTCCTTTCTGGACAAACCGAAGCAGAAGGTCATACGTGAAGACTTTGACTTCCTTATCGAGAATGATGTCCGCTGCGTGCCTCTAAGGCCGGGTACCGTGGAGATCGGATATCGACTACTCGAAGCTTTCCATCTATCTGGCGAGAGATTCAAAACAACGTTTCGTAATAGCTGGAATGATCTTCTGATTCTTGCTGCGGCTTGGGATCATGACGACGATCTGTGGTCCTGCGACAGTCAGCTTAACCGGTTTGCCGCGGCAGCTTTCGGTGAATGCAATCAGTGGATTCCGGGCCTCCTAAAGATCCGCCTACGTGCGGCGACGGTCGGCACGCAAAAGCGTGGCAATCGAGAGTCAAAAGGCTATGTGAACAAGGGATGGAGAGCCGCTTTCAAGACTGGCGGCAGCAAAGCCTGGTGATGAGAAGTTGAACTTTGCTCGGAGGCCCCGAATCAGGCTTGGGAGAAGTGAAGTGTTGCGGACTGCCGTTGTGTCTGATCTCCTCGAACCCCGTTTCTCATTACCTACCGCACCCCTTGTCAGGCTGACTGGCCTTCTAATCAAGTAATACGGGCCTGAAGCCGAATGTTGCCGGCATTTTCCTCGCACTATATTTGCTTTCCGGTGGTCCTGACCTTCCTTGCGGTTCCTTTTTGTCGCGTTGATTCACTCTGATGCAGAAGAGAGATCAGTTCGACAATAGAGGATTATTGCGCCTAGCATGCGTCGGTGGGACTCCTCCATTTCGTCGAAATGGGTTTGACCCAGCCTCTTGGCAACTTGGATTCTCCCGGCAGCAGCTAATAGGAGGTTTGCCTCATCGACATCATGGAGGCCTCCTTGCTCAAGGATTGAGTCGTAGTCCGCGCCAACCCAGCGATTGCCGATTTTGTTGATCGGCCACTTTAAGTGCTCGACCACAAACTTGGCTAAGCAATCTTCATTGTCGTGATATCGCGATGGGGGACTGGAATTCTCCAACTCAGTCAACAAATCATTCAACAATCCGGCGTAACTATTCTCCTCAACAAAATAAGTTCCCGTTTTTCTATCCCATGCGAGCTCCCAGTTCATACGTATGTGCGATAGAGGGCGGAGAACGATGTGGTCCAAGTAGTCACTGTCAGCGAAAAAATCATTCATAAATTCTCAAGTCTCGCTACCTGGCGTGAATGATCGGCGATCCGCCAAGCGAATTTCCTCACCCTTAGTGCGGCGTTGCGCGATCTGCAGAGCCCATTGTCTCCGCCAGGCTGGCGCTTCGGTATGCCGGCCGCCCTTGGTAGGTGATTGTACATTCCGTGATCCACAGATCCCCGTTTCCGAAAATCCGCTTGACCTCGAAGCCGGACGGCTTGCCGGGATGACGATTCCGCAAGGCCTGCAGCTTGCTCCGCCCGAGGATTCGCTCGCCTGACTGGGGATAGTCACAGATGGTGCTGTCATCGTAAATATCGGGTTCCGCGTTTGCGTCGCCGACCGCCGACGCGTGCCCGTGCGAATTCAGGGCTTCACGTATTCGTTCGTCTTCCGTGGGCTGCTCCAGTTGTTGATCCTCTCATGGACAGGCACCCAGCGAAACGGTCCGAAAGTCCGGTCGTGGGAAATCTCAAATCGAGTCGACTTCAGCGACAGTGAGCGATTCATAAGTACTTGCAACGACTTACAAGAGCACGGACGGCATCCTAAGTCATTCCAAGACAGTCTTAGACATCGTTATTGTGTACCACGGTGTGTACCACGCTTTTCCCGGCAATCTCGCGAAACTCATCGATTGGTTGCGGGGGCTTGCAATGCACCGAAGACGCTAGTCCTGCCGTTTAGGTACAAGTTGCCTGAAACGCCTTGCTCTTCACCACACGCCTCTTGTAAGGTCTTCGCTGCCTCGGAACTCGCTCGCCGCTCACGAAGCATTTGGCCAACTGGCTTAGTCGAGTACGCTTCCGACCAAATTCGGTTTCCGTGATTCCAGGCTGATCGGATGCCTCACCCTGCGTTCCAGTCGCGAGGAGTGCCTCTATCGTGGACAAAACCTTCGGGTCTTCCCGCCGGACGAAATCCACGAACTGTTGAAGAAATGCCGTGTAGTTAGACTGTTTTTCGGAAGCATTCGCCGCCCGTCGCAA
>Ga0209648_10000659_pt1 | contig 26709 bp, 22 predicted proteins | sample GraSoi2013_115cm_FD_185830 | JGI IMG/M metagenome (GOLD analysis project Ga0209648, IMG submission 185830) | Grasslands soil microbial communities from the Angelo Coastal Reserve, California, USA - Sample 9_17_2013_115cm (SPAdes) (version 2) | ecosystem: Environmental > Terrestrial > Soil >... | reverse complement strand
CCATCGCGACATACCGAACGGGATACACCGGTCCGATGTATTCGGCGCGCGGGCGGATCAGACGGTTGTCGTCGAGCTGCTCGATCACGTGCGCGGTCCAGCCACTGATACGGGAGACGGCAAAGACTGGAGTAAACAGATCAACATCCAATCCCAGCGTGGTGTAGGTGGAAGCCGAGTAGAAATCGACGTTGGCGTTGAGATGCTTTTCGCTCTTGATGTACTTCTCGATCGCCTCTGACATGTCGTACCACTTGGGATTGGCCGAGCGGCCCAGATCATGCGACATCTGGCGCAGGTGCGTGGCCCGCGGATCTTCCGTGTGATAGACGCGGTGCCCGAAGCCCATGACTTTCTTTTTGTTGTCCAGCATCTCTTTCACGTGCTGTACCGGGTCGGCGCCTTTCTTGTCGATCTCGAATAGCATGCGCATCACCGCTTCATTGGCGCCGCCGTGCAGCGGCCCTTTGAGCGCGCCGATGGCGCTGGTGATGGCCGAGTGCATGTCGGAGAGCGTGGCCGCGGTCACGCGCGCGGCGAAGGTCGAGGCATTCAATTCGTGATCGGCGTGCAGGATCAGGGCAACGTCAAGAGCTTTTTCAGCGGTGGGCGTCGGCTTCTCGCCGTTGAGCATCAGCAAGAAGTTAGCGGGGTGAGAGAGCGAAGCATCGGGCGGCGTAACTGCTTTCCCCTTGCGGATGCGGTCGTGGCCGGCAACAATCATGGCGATCTGCGAGGTCAGGCGGATCGCCTTGCGCACGTTCGAATCATGGTCAATGGCTTCGGCTTCCTTGTCGTAGAAAGACAGCGCGGAGACCGCGGTGCGCAGAACTTCCATGGGGGTCGCAGTCTTGGGAATCTGGGCAATCGCCGCAAAGATCGCGGGATCGATTTTGCGCTCCGCGGCCAGCTTCTGTCTCAGGTCGTCCAACTCGGCGCGTTTAGGCAACTTGCCGAACCACAACAGGTAGCAAGTTTCTTCGAAGGTGGAATTCTCGGCGAGTTCGTGGATATCAATGCCACGATACGCGAGCACCCCGGCCTCACCATCGATGTAACAAATCGACGAGTTGGCGGCAACGATGCCCTCAAGTCCTTTGGGCGCGGCTGTACTGGTTGACATGATTATTCTTAACCCTGAATTGGTCTATCTCACAACGCTGGACCGCGATGAGTCTACTTCCTTTTATACTCCATTTTCCGGCGCGTTTCCAAGGGGTGCAGGCCCAACACAGGCGGGGCGCCTGTGCCACACGATTTTCGAAGATCCATGTGGCACCGCCGCCCTCGGCGGTGAGGTTCTTATTTAGGTCGCAACGGTCGCTGATTGCTGTCCACGGCAGAGCGTTGTCCGGGTACGCGCGCAGGCTGCATGTCGTCCTTCTGGAAAAATTGCCAGACACCAAGAATCAAAAACGGCGCCAACACAGCCGCGACCCACAACTTGGCCGAGCCTTTGATCTTCTCTTCCTTTTCCCAGCGGAACAGCTTCAGGCTCACGACGAAGCCAACCAGTGTGGTCACCAGCATCGCACCGACATGTTCAAAGCTAATCCCGCGGTTGTTCTTGATGATGTTGGTGATGCCGTCAACATAATAGGTTGCAGGAATGAACTTGGAGACAATCTTCAAAGAGCGCGGAAAAAACTGCGAAGGAAAAGTCGCACCGCTCAAAAACAGCATGGGAAAGTAGAGGAGCTGCACCAGGATGGTGCCTTCCTGCATGTTGTTGGCGACCGAGGCGATAACTAAGCCGATGGCGCGAAAAGCGATCAGTCCAAGAGAGATGAACGCCAGCAGGACGGCCATATGCTGCGGCCACGGCATGTGGTAGTAGTAGTGCGAAAGCGCCAGCAGTACCACGATGTACGGCATAAACACGATCCAACCAGTAACCATCGAGGCGACTAGAAGCGGGCCAGGCGTAATCGGGGTCACCTTATAGCGCCGCAGGATGTTGAGCTCGCGCTCCTGGAGCGCACGGATTCCAGCGCCGAACAGACCGCTCCCCAGCACGCCCAGCGCCAACGACATCGTAATCACTTGAGTGACTCGCTCGATGCTCTGGCCGGCCCCAAGAACGGTTCCGAAAGTGAAGAAGAAGATCAGCGGAAACAAGTAGTTGAAAAAGATCACCGTCCGCAGACGCAGGGCCAGCTTGAGATCGATCTTGATGAGTTCGAGATAGGTTTTCATGGCGTTAATACGGTGCCTCGATCAATTGCTTCGATAAACGTGAGTATCGGTACAATGCAGCGTGTCATCCCGAACCGCAAGGTGAGGGATCTGCTCCGCCTGTCTCCGGCGAAGGCGAGGATCTGGGCCCTTGAGACCACCGGAGCCGATTCCTCTCCCGCTTCGCGGGATCGGAATGACACAACCCGGTTGGGGCGATATGCAAGCACGCTCTTTCTTCTCTCTGAAGCTATCAGTCCCTCAGTTTCTTCCCGGTCAATTCCACAAACACATCTTCGAGCGTGGGCCGTTTGAGATGCACGTCCTCCAGTTGCAGGCCCTTCTGGTCGAGCCACTTCATGATTTCGAACAGAGTCCGCGCGGGACGGTTGGAGTGAACGGTCAGGTTGCAGCCGTCCTCTTCGACGACGCTGGACACGGCATCGGGCCATTGCGGCAACAGGTTGCCGTCTAACGGCTGCGCGCAAGTAATCTGGATCAGGGACTGCGAACGGCTCTTCTGCTGCAACTCGCGTGGCGTGCCCATGGCCACGATCTTGCCTTCGTCCATGATGGCCACCCGGTCGCATAGCCGCTCGGCTTCTTCAATGTAATGCGTGGTCAGCAGTACGGTGCGTCGCTCGGCTTTCATCTCCTCGATCAGGCCATGGATCTCGAGGCGAATTTGCGGGTCAAGTCCGGTAGTGGGTTCATCGAGAAACAGGAGTTGGGGATCGTTGACCAGGGCCAGAGCCAAGGCCAGCCGCTGTTTCTGGCCGCCGGAAAGCGTCTCGTAGGCCGCGGCGCGTTTGTCCCAGAGCTGCAGCCGTTTCAAAATCTGCTCGGTGCTTAGGCTGCGCGTGTAGAACGAAGCAAACAGCTCCATGGCTTCTTGCACGCGGATTTTTGCCGGCAGGTTCGTGGCCTGCAGGCAAACCCCGATGCGGTCCTTCAGCTGCTGGGTTTGCCGATCGGGATCGAAACCGAGGACCTTGGCATCTCCACTGCTGCGCGGGCGGAGACCTTCCAAAATCTCCACGGTACTGGTCTTGCCGGCGCCGTTGGGGCCAAGTAGGCCGAAGACTTCGCCGGGACCGACCTCGAAGGTGATGCCTTTGACGGCATGAACGTCGGCATACGACTTCTCCAGCGCGCGAACAGAAATAACGGGATCTGTGTTCATGAGAACCTGTATAGAAGAGTAGCCAGCAAGGCGGAAATGCGCAAATTGCGAAGCTGTAATAAGATCGGCCAGATGGAACATAGGAACGCGCACCACGGAGACACGGAGGCACGGAGAAACCAGGGTTGTTCGGCTTTAGCCCCTGCAGGTATCAGGGCACGACTTCTAGCCGTGCCGAACCAGCGCAGGGGAAGTTGGGCTTTAGCCCCTGCGAACCTCGCGCATCGTATTCCTGAACGCGCAATTTCACGCGGCCTTGGCATTGACGCTCCAACCGGGTTACTCTTCCCTGCGCAGTTCCGCAAAACCTAGGGAAAGGCTCCCCAAGCGATGAAGGGAATCCTCGCCACACTCTGCCTCCTGCCCACCTTCACTTTGGCCTGGGCCCAGGCGCCTGATCCGCAGCTGCTCGTCGAGATCAATCAGATCAAGGCCATCGACAACCATTCGCATCCGCCCAAACTGGTTGGGCCGAAGGAAAAAGACGACGACTTCGATGCGCTGCCCTGCGATCCTCTGGAGCCGAGCGTGCCCACGACGGTTTCGCGCCCGGAGAATCCTCAGTATCTGGCAGCGTGGAAAGCTCTCTACAACTATCCCTACAACGATATGAGTCCGGCGCATGTTCGCGAGCTCATGCAAGCCAAGCAAAAGGTAATAGAAGAGCAAGGCGACAATTTTCCAAACTGGGTGCTGGATCAGCTGGGCATCGAAAGCGAGCTGGCCAATCGCGTGGCTATGGGCCGGGGACTGCGACCGCCGCGATTCCGCTGGGTGCCGTTCGATGATGCCTTGTTACTGCCGTTGAAGAATTCCGATCTCGCGGTCGAGTCTCCGGATCGCAAATTTTTTTACCAGCGCGAAAGTGATCTGCTCCGCCGCTATCTGCGCGATCTCCGCCTTAGTTCGCTGCCCTCCACATTGAACGATTACTTGGTCAAAGTAGTCACGCCGGTGTTAGAGAAACAGAAACAAGATGGCGCGGTGGCTGTAAAATTTGAAGCCGCCTACCTGCGCTCGCTGGACTTTGGCCCTCCTGAAGCAGAAGTAATCGTAGAAAAGATCTATTCGCGTTTCATTCACGAGGGGGTGCCGTCCAAGGCCGAATACCTTCGCCTGCAGAACTTTCTCTTCCGCAATGTTGCCCGGGAAGCTGGAAGGCTGGGGCTGCCGGTGCACATCCACACCGGTGGTGGTTGTGGGACTTACTTCAATTTGATGGGCTCCAACCCGGCCCTGTTGGAATCGGTTCTAAGCGATCCGGCGCTACGCAAAACGAACTTCGTACTCCTTCACGGCGGCGCCGGCGCTTTCACCAAATACACGGCGTACTTGCTTATGAAGCCCAACGTCTATGCCGATTTCTCCGAGCAGACGTGGCTGATCTCCACTCGCGCCCTAAGTCAGGTGATTCGCGATTTTCTGGAGTGGTATCCGGAAAAGATCATGTTCGGCACCGACCTCTACCCCAACACGCCGGAGATTGACTGGGAATCCATCGGCTGGCAGGCATCTCATTCGGCACGCGAGGCGTTGGCCATCGCGTTGACGGGAATGATGCAGGATGGTCAGATCACCCGCGAGCGGGCGCTGGAACTTGCGCACATGGTGCTACACGACAACGCCGCCAAGCTGTACGGGTGGGGACACTGAAACGCCGGATTTCTCGCGCCGCGTGACGCGGCGCGAGTGTAAGATACGCGCCAGCAATCTCTTTTCCTTGGGCCGAAACTAGGTGGGCTAGATTACAGCATTGGAGCTCACGATGGAACCTTTTGCGCTCCTGATTTTGCTTCTCGGACTGACGCCTACTCTCCCGGCGCAGGAGGAGAAGCCTGACACTCAGGCCGGTAACTTTCTCTTCACCGTGCCCACCGGTTGGACACCTGACGAGAAGGGCGACACCACCTACATCTACGCTCCCGGACAGCCCCCCGGAAGACAAACCTACATCGCGCTAGCGGCTAGCGACATGGAGGGAGACTTACGAAACTCCTTCAACGTGTTGTGGTCAGGCGTTCAAAACTCGTATCGAATCCTGCAAGGCGGCCAGATCGCTCCCCTGCGCGCCAAGAAGGGTTATGATGCCTTTTACACCGCCGCCATCGCCTCCGACAAGACCGGAACGCGATGGCAGATATTCGTGATGGGCGCCCAGTATAAGAAACGCATTCAAATAGTCTCGTTTTGGAGCAATCTGACGCCCGGCAACGGCACCTACAATGCAGATTTCAATGTCTTTCAGCGCTGGCTCGCCAACCTCAGTTTTGGTGACGCCCTGGCTGGGTTGGCTATCCCGCCGGTCCCCTCCGGCGCCGAGCCCACGCCAGAAGCGACGCACAAGCTGGCCCCAGGACAGCTGGAAGGTTTTTATGTCGGAATGGCAGTTGGGTATGGTGGCCGCATCAACCGTCAGCCGCTCTATTTCAGTACCGACGGCTGGGTAGTGAAGATCGATCTCAACAACAGCATGATGGGATTTGATCTCACTAAGTATCGCAACGCCGCAGACACCAATCGCAGTTGGGTCGGGCGATACCGCGTGGACGGTGACCAGATCAACATCCTTTGGCAGGACTTCGCGGAAGACCGCCAGGTCGTCCGGCGCAATGAAGCCTCGACCCGCCCTGGCCTGAATGTCTACGTTCCCATGTGTCGCTGCACCGGCGCCAGATTCTCTGGAAAGTACAACTTTGGTCTGGCCAGTTCAGGGCAGTATATGCAGTTCTTCCCCGACGGCAGATTCATCGATCACGGTGTCCTCGACCAAAAGCTGCTGCCGAATCCCTACTATGAACATCCCCGGACACAACGCGGCACTTACTCTATCCAAAATCAGACCATGATCTTCAACTTTGCCGACGGCCACCGCGGCATGGTCACATTCATGGGTCCCCGAACGCAGGAGAAAGCCCAGCTGTTCGGCTGGATCACACTGGGCGGAGACTCGCTCTACGAAGAACACTATGTCAACGAGCCGTAAGCGGCAACGAGCGGATTTCATTAGCGAAATCATCCTCACAGCCCCCGCATGTTGATTAGAGTTCTCTTAAATTGTCTGTTCCCGGCCACAGGCCCTCCTTCTTAAATGGACGGAGTCAAAGATCTGGCTGCTCCCGCATTCCCTTGCTCCATCAGGGATTAACGCCTTCTTGCTTGGTGTGGCCGTTCTCTTGGACTGACCCGGCCCAGAAGCTCGCGAACGTCCAGACAGCTGTAATTACGCAGTTCTTGAGCAACTTACCCCTTGACTTACCCCTAGGAGGCTGCAAAACTCAGCATAGTCCAACGGGGTAGCTGGGAGGTGCATCATACTTGGCGGAAGTTAGATTGCAGGAGGGTGAACCTCTTGAAAACGCTTTGCGCCGGTTCAAACGGAAGGTCCAGCAGGAAGACATCATCAAAGAAGTCAAGTGGCATTCCTATTATTTGAAGCCGGGCGAAAAACGCCGGGTGAAAGAAGCTCTAGCGCGAAAACGCAATCGCAAAAAAGCGCGCCGTGAGCAGGACTAGCGGTTCTGTAAGTTTAACCCTTTAACCCCGGACCGTTTGACCCGACGGTCCGGGCCTTGAACGACGAACGATCGCAAGTCTTGGAATTCATAAGAGTTGTTTTCTATTACGGAGTCTTAGGTTGTAAACACGATCCTAACGGACTGTGTGGGCCGAACCCGTGGTAGGTGGTCACCCTGAGGTCCTTTGGATGAGGTGCTATCCTCTGGCCGAGCTCGGGGTGGAGCAGGAAAGGGGGCATCTCTCAATGGAGTTCCAGGACAAGGTCCTTAAGTGTGTAGACTGTGGCGCCGACTTCGTGTTCACTGCAGGTGAACAGCTTTTCTTCCACGATAAACAATTCAAGAACGAACCTAAACGCTGCAAGAGCTGTAAAGGGAAGCGCTCTCAGGCGCTTGGCTTGCAGCAGGGTGGGGGTAACTACCAGCGCGTAGAAACTAAGGCAATCTGTTCCGGCTGCCAGCGTGAGACAACAGTTCCATTCAAACCCACGCAAGGCCGTCCCGTCTATTGCCGGGAGTGTTTCCAACAGCGTAAATCCACCGCGGCTTCTGCCTAGCGGACGTCTCGATCAACGTTAGGGTCCGGTGAGCGCGAACGTGTGCGCGTTTTCTGAAATCCCGGCGTTAGCCAAGGGTGAGGGATCCCAAGGCGGAAGATTTGTAATCGGGCAATTTTGCAATGAGTCATTGAAAACCTGCTGTTCCACCGGTTTTCAATTTCCCGATGATTCAATTACCAATTCCGCCCGGTATCCCATCCTTTTCGAAATCCAGCGGAGCGCCGCGGGGATCTGCGTCCCACAAGGATTGTATTGCGCGGAGTGGAGAGATCCCGACGCAGCGTCCTCTGCCATGCTGTCACAGGGAGTTCTGACCAAGATCGCCGGAATCGCCCGGGATCGCCGACATCGCCGGAATCTGGCTCTGCCGATCACGGCGATCACGCGCGATTACGGCGATCTCGGCGATTGGACGGTGAGAACTCCCTGAAGCAGCATGGCAAAGGATACTTCCTCGGGATCTCTCCACTCCGCGCAAGAGATTTCCTGCTCGGACAAGATTTCCGTGGCGCTTCGGTCGAGATGACAGACGCAAACGGAAATTCCGGTACGCGGCTGTTTTCGACCCTTTTCTCTGAAGTCACGAATTTCGGCTTGCTTTAGCCCAAGCCGAGGGATCCAAAGGCGGAAGATTTGTAATCAGGTAATTTGCAATTGGTAATTGAAAACCTGCGGGTCCACCGGTTTTCAATTTCCCGATTACCCGATTACTCAATTACCAATCTCCTCCCTAAGGTCCGGGATTCGGGACTGCAGAAAATGATCGGGCTACGCGCTACGCTTTATAGCTTGGGTGCTGCCGTTATCGACGGCCGCCGGCTCGCGGCGTTGCTTTTGATCTTCATGCTGGATCAGCAGCGCTTCAATCTGTCGCAGAAGCTCATCGGTGTTCATCGGCTTGACCAGCATGGACTGCGCGCCTTCCGCTTTCCATTTGCTGCCGACAAGCGGGTACGCCGTCAGGATCGCGATAGCCGGCCTATATTCCGCCTTGCGGGCCGCGCGGATTACGTCGTATCCCGACTCTTCTGCTTCCATTCGCATGTCTGTGATGACCATGTGGAAGGTTCCAGCGTGTAGTTTGGCGATTGCCTCGCGAGCAGAAGCTGCGGTCTCGACGTCAAAGCCGTTGATTTCCAGAATCGTTTTCAGAGTCAGCAAAATGGCCATTTCATCATCAGCGAGAAGAATACGGCGTTTCATGTGGCGCTCCGAAGGACCTAAACCGAATTAAGCGGCTGTATTGAGATGCGACAGGCAGCTACTCGGTTGTGAGCTGCCGCAAGACAAGCGCTCAACGTCATGGTGATTATAATACCTTCTTAATGCCGAGATTTCTTCTACAAAACTTTGGTTGTCGCGCCACGCAGGCGGATGGGGCCACCATCGAACGCCAACTTGCGGCAGAAGGTTTTGAGCGTGCCCCTTCGGTGAACGAGGCCGCAGTGGTCATACTCAACACTTGTACTGTGACCGCCGCGGCCGATCAAGACGCGCGCGCCGCGATCCGCCGCGTGCACCGCGACAATCCTAACGCCAAGATCATGGTGACCGGCTGCTACGCGCAGCGCGCACCCCAAGAAGTCGCCGCGCTGCCCGGCGTGACCTGGGTGGTCGGCAATTCGCACAAACACCGGGTGGCCGAGATTGCGGCCTTAGGTCGCACCTTAGATTCTCCGCAGCAGAACTTTGTGCCTGTAGAACATGTGGCTTTGTCGAGTCCGGCATTCACTTTGATCGGCGATATCTTTGCGCATACAGAACTTGCGCACATCGAGTTCATCGCGGCTCCGGTCTTCCCCAGTGACAACATCGCGGAAAGGACACGACCCAACCTTAAGGTCCAGGACGGATGCAACAATCGCTGTTCGTTCTGCATTATTCCGAGCGTGCGCGGCCGGAGCCGCTCGCTGCCCCTGGAGCGGGTGATCGAAGAAGCCAACGCTCTGGTTCGCGCCGGCTATCGCGAAATTGTTTTGAGCGGGATTAATCTCGGCCGCTGGGGACGCGACTTTGAGCCCCAGCAACGCTTCGTCGACCTTTTGCGCGTGCTGCTCGATAAGACCGGTATCGAGAAGATTCGCATCAGCTCGGTCGAGCCCATGGACTGGACTGACGAGTTGATCGCGATGGTCGCAGGCTCGCCGCGGATTGCCAAACATGCGCATGTGCCGCTGCAATCCGGCAGCGATCGGATTCTGCGTGGCATGCATCGCCGTTATCGTCCCTGGCATTACGCGGAAAAGCTCCGCAAGATTCGCGAATCCATGGCGGACGCCGCCATCGGCGCCGACGTGATGGTCGGCTTCCCCGGCGAGACCGATGAACTGTTCGAAGAGAGCCGTAGCTTCATCGAGCACCTCCCGTTTACCTACCTGCATGTGTTTACCTATTCATCGCGGCCGGGAACGCCGTCCGCGGCCATGCCGAACCAAGTTCCGGTGCACGTCGCCCGCGAACGCAACCGCCTCCTGCGCGGGCTGGCGGCAGAGAAGAATCTCGAGTTCCGGCAGCGTTTTGTCGGCCGAACACTCGACGTGATCACTCTTCAGCAGGGCGACGCGGAATCAACGGAAGCGCTAAGCGACAATTACCTCAAGGTCCGGATTGCCGGTCGGATTCGTGCGAATGAGTACCGGCGCGTTCGAATCACGGGCTTGAATTCCGATGGCTTGGTCACAATCCCGGATCAAAAGCCGTGTCATCCCGAGCCGCAGGCCGGGGCCCCCGGCACGCGCGGTTTTCGCGTGCTGGGGTGGAGGTGAGGGATCTGCTCTGCGGATGTCAGGGCGATAAGGTAGCCGCGACGTCACCGGCCGCCGAGCCGATTCCTCCCCTTCGACAAGCTCAGGGTTCGGAATGACACTGTTGCCAAGCAAACACTTCGACGCCAGCCCGCGGCCCTACCTCGCATGCTATAATTTTTCAAGTCGTTGCCGCGTGTCAGCGGCCGTGCAATCCCACAAAAAATGCGATGGCACGGGACTTTTGGGAGGATTGAATCGACAAACGTTTTATTCGCATGAACGAACGCATCCGCGCGCGCGAGATCCGCGTGATCGATGCCGACGGTAATCAGCTGGGCGTTATGGCCCCGTTCGATGCCATCAAAAGAGCGCGAGAGCAGAACCTCGATCTGGTAGAGATCTCGCCCAACGCCGTGCCCCCGGTTTGCCGCATCATGGATTACGGCAAATACTTGTACGAGCAGGAAAAGAAAGAACGCGCGGCCAAGAAAAACCAGAAACAGATCGTGCTGAAAGAAGTAAAGTTCAGCGTCAACGTGGACGAGCACGATTACGTGACCAAGCGCAACCATGTGTTGCGCTTCCTCGGCGAAGGGGACAAGGTCAAGGCCAGCCTGCGCTTCCGCGGACGCGAGATGGCCCACCAGAACCTGGGTCGCGATGTGCTCGACCGGCTGATCCGCGAGGTTGGCGAAAAAGGAATCGTGGAATTCCGCCCGCGGATGGAAGGCAATACCATGCACGCGATCCTGGCTCCGCCCAAACAAGTACCCGGCGGAAAGAAGCCGGACAGGCCACTGGGTCAGCAGGCTGTAGCGGTCGGCAGCGGACCGAAGAAACCGGCGCCGCCACAACAACAGGCCGCACCCGCGAGCGGAACGAAAACCGGGTCTTAGCAATCAGCAAATGGCAATTAGCAATTAGCCAGAGCTAGCTACTTCCGCTTTTGCTAATTGCTAATTGCTATTTTGCTAGTTGCCAATTGCTGTTTACTAATTGCCAAGAACTTATGCCTAAACTAAAAACACACAAAGGCGCAGCCAAACGGTTCAAGAAAACCGGGACCGGCAAGATCAAACGGGGCAAGGCTTTTAAGCGCCATATCCTTACCTCAAAGGCCACCAAGCGTAAGAATCAGCTCGCCAAGGGAACCCTGGTGAGCGATGCCGACCACGCCAAGGTCCTGAGGATGATCCCTTACTAAGCACTCAGCACTCAGCAATCAGCCGTCAGCACTCAGCCCTGAGGCGCCGCCGGCTGAAGGCTAACAGGTTGAGAAACTGCTAAAGTGATGAGGGACAGAGTTCGGCCCGCCTGAGCAATCAGCGCCGAGGCTGGACCTGAAATTGAGCCGCGTTGCGGGCGTGAGTGAGGCGACGGCCGAGCCGGAGCCCGCAGGTCAAATCCTGAGCGAAGGACCTCGCTCGGAGAGCTCAACAAAGCGAGTGAGTTTGAGCGGTCAGAAGAGCTCAAACGTCCCCGCTAGCGTGTGAAGAGGCTTTGAAGCACAACGCTCTGCCTCCAGCCGCATAACCGCCGGGAGTCCGGCACCAAAAGGAGCAGTCATGCCTCGCGTAAAACGTGGTACCAAACGCCGCCAGCGCCGGAAAAAGATATTGGAGCGCGCAAGCGGGTATTTCCTCACAAAATCCAAACTCTATCGTGCGGCAAAAGAATCCGTCGAGCGCGGACTGAAGTTTGCCTACACCGGCCGCAAGCAGAAGAAGCGCCAGTATCGCGCCATCTGGATCGTGCGCATCGGCGCCGCGTCTCGCGCCCAGGGGCTCAGCTATAACCAGTTCATCAGCGGTTTGAAAAAGGCAGGCATGGAGCTGGATCGGAAAATGCTGGCTGATATCGCGGTGAACGATCCCTCGGGGTTTACCGCGCTGGTCGGGACTGCCAAGCGGGCGAAGCAGGAAGCTAGCAAATAGCTTTTAGCTCTTATCGTAGTTTCAGGGATGGTGTATACCAACAGCAAGGAAGCAGCAAAGGGAGTGTCATCCTGAGAGGCTGTGGCTTTTTTGATTTTGCGCAAAAAGCGACGCTGAAAAACAAAATATTTACACGCGCAAAAATCTAGAAAATTCAAAAAAGTCACATCCTCTGAGGCGGAGCCGAAGGATCTGCTCCCGCTCGGCGTTGGGCGGAGCCGATTTCTCGCCTGCGGCTTCGAAATGACACGGCCGTCGATTCTACGGAATAGACCGGCTCTGAAACCTCTCTTGACTCTTAGATTCGCGCTTCACTGCGCCTGGCTTGTCGGGCTCCATCATCATTCAGTCCCTCATTGCTACAATGTGGACTTCGACGGCTCCGATTGCAGGCCGACGGTTTGAGCGCCGTAGGCGCGAGCATAGGTTAGCCGACGGCGTAAGCCGTGGGTTAGCCGACAAAATTGAAGCGAGCCCCGGCAGGGGCGGAACAACGGTAGCCCAGGGCGTAAGCCCTGGGTACATGGAAAAACATATGGAGCCCCGGGGGGGCGACACAGAAATGTCGGCACAGGCGAGGGCGCCTGTGCCACATGAGCTTCGATGGCCTACACTGTGGCAAAACTCGCAGACTACTCTCCGGCCGCGCTGGATGAAGCGGTTCGCGAGCTGCTGTCTGCGGTCCGTCAAGAGGGCGAGGCAATCTCGGGCGAAGGCGATTGGAAAGATTTTCGAGATCGCTGGATGGCACGCAAGAGCGGCATCCTGACTCAAATCAACGATCTCTGGCTCAAAGCTGCCCCTGGTCCGGCCAAGCGTGAAGTCGGCGCGCGCGTCAACCAGCTCAAGGTTGATGTGGAGCAGACGGTGGTTTCAGCGCAACAACGAATCGCCGGCTCAACCTCCGCGGGCCGGCTCGATTCTGAACGCCTCGACGTAACCCTTCCCGGCATCCGCCGCCCACTAGGCGCGGAACATCCGGTCGTGCGGACGATGAACGAGATCGTCAGTGTCTTTCGCGCTATGGGATACTCCGTGGCGGAGGGTCCCGAGATCGAGACCGACTACCTCAACTTTGAAGCCCTGAACTTTCCACCCAACCATCCCGCGCGCGATACACAGGACACAATCTTCATTGCGGGACAGGAAAAGAAACCGCAACGCGATCGCCTCCTGCTGCGCACGCATACGTCGCCGGTGCAGATTCGCGCCATGCTGGCCACGCCGCCGCCGATCCGCATTGTGGTTCCGGGCAAAGTGCATCGTGCCGATACCGCCGACGCCACGCACTCGCCCATCTTCCACCAAGTGGAAGGACTGGCCGTGGATACCAACATCACCTTCTGCGACCTGAAGGGCACGCTGGACCACGCGATGAAATCGCTGTTCGGGTCCGGCGTAAAGACGCGCTTCTACCCTTCGTTCTTCCCTTTCACCGAACCTAGTGCTGACGTTCAGGTCACCTGCTTCAAGTGCGGCGGAAAAGGCTGTCGCCTATGCAAGATGAGCGGCTGGATCGAGCTGCTCGGTTGCGGCATGGTCGATCCCAACGTCTTCAAGTTCGTCGAGAGCAACGGTTACGACGCGCACAAGATTTCCGGCTTCGCCTTCGGCATGGGTGTGGAGCGCATCACCATGCTGAAGTACGGGATCGATGACATTCAGTTGTTCTATCAGGGGGATGTAAGGTTCCTCGAGCAGTTTGCGTAGGAGCAAATAGCAATTGGCAATTAGCAATTGGCCTTTGCCTCAAGCCATTTGCTAATTGCTATTTGCTAATTGCTTTCAATGAGAATTTCACCACATTGGTTGCGTGAGTTTATCGACCTCAAAGTCGAGGATCGCCAGCTAGCTGACGATCTGACCCTTGCCGGTATCGCCGTCGAATCGATCAAGACCGATATCGTGCCGCATCCGTTGCTCTTCGAGATGGAGATCGGCACCAACCGTCCTGACGCTATGTGTCACTACGGTGTGGCCCGCGAGTGCTCCGCTATCTACGATCTGCCGCTGAAGCCGATCCAACCCAAGCTGCCCAACGCCAAGGCGGCCGCCAAGCCGTTCGCGATCAAGATCGAAGACACCAAGGGCTGCCTGCGTTTCACGGCCCGGGTCATTCGCAACGTGAAGATTGTTGAATCGCCCGCGAAGATTCTTGACCGCCTGGCGATCGATGATCACCGCGGCGTGAGCAACGCCGTCGACGCCAGCAATTACACGCTGATGGAGATGGGCAAACCCACCCATGCCTATGATCTCGACAAACTCGAGGGCGGCAAGCTCATCGTGCGCCGAGCCCGCGCGGGAGAGACGCTCAAGACGCTCGATGGCGTCGAACGCAAGCTTTCGTCTGAAGATCTCATCATCGCCGATTCCAAAAAACCGGTCGGCCTGGCCGGCGTAATGGGCGGATTCGATTCCGCAATCTCTGACTCTACGAAAAATATTCTCATCGAATCGGCCTGGTTCGATCCCGCCACCGTACGCAAGATGGCGCGCCGACACGGCATGCACACCGACGCTTCTCATATCTTCGAGCGCGGAGCCGATTGGGGCGCGACGGCCCTGGCTTGCGATCGTGTGGCCGAGTTGATCTTGCAGACCGCCGGCGGCGAACTGGAAGGTGATGCCGTCGACGTTGTCGCCGGCCATGTGGTGCGCCACTCCGTGTGGTTGCGGCAGAAAGAGGTTCTGCGCATCTTGGGGCAGGAGATACCTTCGGAAAGTTGCGCGCGAATCCTCAGACGTCTCGGGTTCAAACTCTCCGATTTGCGCGAAGCCTTTCCGCGCGGGGTCCGGATCGCCGCGCTTTCGCCGGAGGCGCTTGAGGAGTTTCGCGCTAAAGCCAAGGCCAAAGGCATTGAGCTTCCGGATTGGAACATTGACGCGGAAAACGATCTCATTGTCGAGCTCCCTACCTGGCGCCTCGACGTCGAGCGCGAGATCGATCTGATCGAAGAAATCGCCCGGATTTACGGCTACAACAAATTCGCCAACACTTTGCCGTCGTTCTCCGGAGGCGTCGTCGAGTTGCCCAACGCAGACAAAGCAGCAAAAGTACGCGCCGTACTGTTGGCATTGGGCTACAACGAAGCCATCTCTCCAACATTCATATCTGCCGACGAGGCTAGGGCTTTCTCCAGCGACGTAATGGTGCCCCTTGCCAATCCGCTGAGCGACGAGCAATCCGTCATGCGGACCTCGCTGATTCCAGGAATGCTGGGCATGCTGGCGTGGAACTTGAATCGTGGAACCACAGACGTGCGCCTGTTTGAAATGGGCCACGTGTTCTGGGCGCCTTCGGAGGAGTCGACGGAAGAATCTCCCATGCTCTCGATTGCCGCTACCGGCAACGCCGTCGCACCAGGCGTGCATGGTTCGGCGCGTCCTTATTCCTTCTTTGATCTCAAGGGCGACATTGAGGCTCTGCTGAGTGCTTTTGAGATTTCGAATCTTCGCTTTGAGAAAGCAGATCACAGCCGGCATCATCCCGGGCGTTCAGCACGAGCCATGGCCAATGGCACGACCGTCGCCGAGTTTGGACAGATTCATCCCGACCTGGCTGCCACGCGCAAGCTGAAACAGGAGATCTACATCGCACAAGTCCATCTGGACCACCTGTTTGCCTTGCCACTGCGCGCGCCACGTTACCAGCCGCTCTCGAAGTTCCCAGCGGTCGATCGTGACTTTTCATTCCTGTTTAACGACGGTGTGAGCTTTGAGCAGATACAATCTACCGTGCGCGGGCTCAAGATCGGCGAGCTGCAGAGCTTTCAGCCGGCCGAGATCTTCCGCGGCGGCGCCGTTCCGGCCGGAAAATACTCTGTCCTTCTGCGCGCTCAGTTCCAGTCGATCGACCGAACACTGCGTGACGATGAGGTCGCGCAATGGTCGGCGCAGATCATCAAGGCACTGGAAACGCTGGGTGGAACTCTGAGAAGCTAAAGTGCCTTCACTCTCTTCCATACTTCTCGTAAAACTTGTTGCTGAATAAACCCAGCGGGTCGTATTTCTTTTTGACTTTAAAAAACGAGTCTATCTCCGGATAAGCCCTGCGCAATTGCTCGGGCGAATAGTAGAGCTGGTAGGGCAGATAGAACGTTCCGTTCAGATCCGCGGCCAGATCAATGAGATCGACCGTGGTCTTCTGGAGAATCGCACTCTCTTTGTTATTAAACTTCTGATTGAAGTAGAGCACAAAGGCAAACATGTCCTGCTTGGCATAAGGCAGTGCTGTGATGCTGTCACGGTGGACAATGCGGATGGTCACATTGAGCAGATTCGCACCGTCTTTCTTTACGATCTCTCGTAGTCCATCCACGAACGCAGGCATTTTATCCGGCGGAATGAAATACTCCTGCAGGATGTCCGTGTCAGCCAACCGGTTCTTGAGATAGCCCATGGAGTCATACATCTCCTGATTGCGAGAGACCAGACACGGCTCCTTATGGTTCATCGCCTGGTTGCGAGAGGCGCAGGAATGCAGGCCAGGCTCCGCGTACTTTTCCAAAGTCCAGCGGACGCGCCGGCCGAAGCCGCTGGTCTTGGAAAAATTGATGACCAGGCGATCGACCCAATCCGTTGTGGGCTGCTTCAGCGGCGGTATAGCGCCATCGAACGGCGCTCTTTCGTAGACATGAATCGCAGCTTCCTTGAGATATGAAGACGGTGAAACCGATAGCCTTCCATAGATCAGCCCGATATTGTCGTTCCCGCTGACGTTCTTTCGGTCGAAGTCAGGAAAGTCGCGGTAGCTCATATATTGCGTGTTGAGCTGATACACCTCGTTGTCCACCAATTGCAGGTCCACGTCTAGCAGCACTCCAAACAATCCATATCCGCCGAGTGCCATGCGGAACAACTCCGGGTTCTCCGTAAGACTGGCAGTCTTGATCTCGCCATCGGCGAGCATGATGTGGAATGACTTCACTGTAGCCGCGAGCGGCCCTGGCCGATGGGCAATACCATGAGCATTCACGCTCATCGTTCCACCCACGCTGAAAATGTTGATCGACTGCATCGCCTGAAGCGAGAGCCCCTGTGGATCAAGAAAAAGCTGAATCTGCTCCCAGGTGGCCCCGGTCTGCGCGGTTAGGACCTTGCGCTCTTGGTCAAGCTTCAGCTGGTTGAAATCACGCATGTCTAACACCAAGCCCTCGCGGGAGAAGCTTTGGCCACCCATGCTGTGGCGCTGCCCGGCGCGCAGTGACCTTCAGCTGGTTGTCGCGTGCGAACCGGAGAGCGCGGCTGATGTCCTCCACAGTCCGTACCTTGGCCACGCCATACACCGGGGTTTTGTTGAGACAGCTCGCATCATTGATATAACCGCCCCTTTGGCCGAGAGGAAATGACACCTTCGAGGCATCGATAACCATCTTGGTCGGTTTGCTCTGATCATCTGTTACCAGGAAAATGAAGTTGCAGTCTTTGGGGAGGGCAGGTGGAGCGGCGTAGTCAAAGACCTTCTTGGCAGTAACAAACAAGAAGGCAATCCCGGCAAACACAAAAGATGCCAAGATCGGGCGTTTAGGGCCTTTGAGCATAAGGCATCGAGCGAGCGATCAGTATAGTACGGCGTCGCAAAAGCGAGGGGAAATCGGCGTCCATTGATACAATTCCTGCCATGTTGTCCCGCCGAACATTTTTTAGGACCGCGGGCGTGGGCGCGGCCGTGGCGGTTTCCGCAGGGTTGCGGGGCGAGCTCTTAAGTTGGGCTGAGCCTTCACGCACGCCGCTGCCGGGCGGGCCCATCCTGCTCAACAGCAACGAGAACGCCTACGGACCGTTTGCCAGCGTGCTGGCTCTGCCGAATCCGTTCCGGGAACTGAACCGGTATCCCGATCATCACGTTGACATGGTCACCGAGCGCCTGGCCGCGCTGCATAAAGTCGACGTTAGCCAAGTGGTCACGGGTTGCGGCTCGACGGAGATTCTGCGTGTGGCGGCCGCGGCGTTCAGCGGGCCGGGACGCAAGCTGGTCATGCCCGATCCGACCTTTGAAGCTATCGGTTCCTACGCCGAGGCTGCGCGAGCAGAGGTGGTCAAGGTGCCGTTGGCACGCGATTACACGCACGATCTCGGCGCGATGTTGAAAGCTGCGGGTAGCGATGCGGGGTTGGTTTACATATGCAATCCCAACAATCCCACCGGCAACCTCACACCGCGCAAAGCGATGGAAGACTTCGTCAGCAAGCTGCCCAAGAAGACGATGGTTCTGATCGACGAGGCCTATCACGACTTTGTGCCCGCGGGCAGTGACTACGCTTCGTTTATCGACCACCCGATGGATGGCGATCGCGTCATCGTCGCCCGAACCTTCTCCAAGATCTACGGCCTGGCGGGAATGCGATTGGGATATGGTATCGCCACAAAAGATACCGCCGCCGCGCTTCGCAAGCACCGTCTCGAAGACAGCCTCAACATCTTTGTCATGCGCTGCGCGCTGACAGCTCTGGACGATTCCGCAGGATACCATCAGGCAGTCGCACGCAACGCCGCTGATCGCGACGAATTCATGCGTCAGGCTGCCGCGCGCAAGCTAAAACCGATCCCCTCCTGCACGAACTTTGTGATGATGGAAACCGGGCGGCCTATCCGCGGTCTGATTGACGATTTCCTCAAGAACGACATCGAGATCGGCCGCGCCTTCCCGCCGATGGACACCTTTGCCCGCATCTCTCTGGGCACGCCGCCGCAAATGAAATGGTTCTGGAGCGCGTGGGACAACCTGGCGCGAGCATGAATAGTCGAGTCGGACGAGTGTCATCCCGAGCCGCAGCCAGGGTCCCCGGCACGCGCGGTTTTCGCTTGTTGGGGTGGAGGCGAGGGATCTGCTCCGCAACTGGTGAGAGACATATCAACGCGTGTGCGAACGGCCGCAGAGCCGATTCCTCCCCTTCGACAAGCTCAGGATTCGGAATGACACTCACACGAAACTGCCGCGAAAGGTGGCCGGCGCCGTCTTAGATTTTCTGTTTCAGTTTTCCGAAGTGTCGCATTAGCGAACGAATGAGCAGGGTTGTGCCTACCGTAAACAGATATCCCAAGACGATCACAATAGGGATGAAATAAGCATCTAAGACCGCGACTCCATGCGGCAGGGGCCAGTCAGCGAGATTCAAGCCATCCTTTCCTACAAAGAATCCCACATTATGCGGGAAGATGGGTTTGAGTAGAGCCGCGATATAAAAACAAGCAGCAAAGGCGTAACCGGTGAATGCCACCATGAAGACCATGTAACCCTGAACACCGGTTACCGTCCAGCGCAGGAGCGTGCGCAGCACGGGGAGCGGTGAAAGCCTCCAGGCCGAACGGTTCATGATCCGCTCCAGGCGATACTGACGGGCGATCTCGTCCGGAGTCCCCAAGGCCTTCAGTGCCGCGCGACAATCAGCCTCGCTGGCAACCGCGACTTGCTCCAGCCGGTCCAGCACGTGGGCGCGCAACTCCCGCGTGAATTCCTGGCGATCGGCCGCCGGCAAGTCCGTCATCTTGGCCTCGAGTTGGAAAAAATAGTCTTCAATCATGGGATTGCAGGATGTCATGTTCATGAGCGCCCCCTTCCGTTGAGGACCGGCTTCAGCAGTTGGTTCAAGTTCGTGGCGAAGCTGCTCCAGAAGTGGGCCATGGAGACCACCTTCTGCCGGCCGGCGGCCGTCAGCCAGTAGTACTTGCGGGGATGGCCGGCATCGGCTTCGACCCATTCCGATTGCAGCAGCCCCTCATCCTTGAGCCGGCCAAGAATTGGATAGACTGTTCCTTCGGCCAGCACTAGGTTGGAGTTTTCTTCCAGCAAACGCAAAATCTCCAGACCGTAGAGCCTCTGGCCCCACAGGCTGGCAAGAATTGCCAATTCCAAGCAGCCCTTGCGCAGCTGGGCCTCCCACTTCTCGCTTGCCTCCGATTTCGCCGTGTTCCTAAGCAATGGCATATACCTTGCATTGCTATATATATGGTAAAGGAATGTATGTGTCAAGAGTTTCTTAAGGGATTGCTGGCGAATAGGCCGCCGCAAACTTCAGGCGGTATAGACCGACAACCGGGGGCCGGCCTGTCTTCCCGATGCCTCCGTCTGCCAGTTGATGTTATTGGGCGAAGACACGCGCCAACCATCTGCGAGACAATGAAGTAGCATGAGTACGGCAACAACTCCTACTGCGAAAGAAGTCGCGCTCGTGATCGAGACGCCCGGCCAGCGACGCCGGGTCGTGGTCTCCAAGCTTCCGTTCTCCATTGGCCGCGCCGAGGATTGCGACGCTGTGATCTCGGACTTCCGTGTTTCCCGGCTCCACGCAACCCTGATCGCTGAGGGCGGACAATATTTCCTCCTCGACTCGGAGAGCCGCCACGGCACGTTTGTGAACGGCATCCGTTGCCAGCGTACTCAGCTCAAAGATAACGACGAGATCACCCTGGGTGTATCCGGTCTGAGATTAATTTTTCAAGCCGAGAAGCCGGCCAGTAGCGCTGCACAGACTTTGTTGCGCAAGCTTTCCGCGAGTGGCGACAATTCAGAACTGGAGAAGCTAACGCTCTTCCTCGAAGCGGCGCGCAGTTTGAGTAGCGGAATCGTTGTCAGCGATGTGCTACGCAACGTGTTGGATTACGCTTTGCGTTTGACCAAAGCCGAGCGGGGCTTCGTCTATCTCCGGCAGGCGGATCAACGACCGGTTTTGGCCAGCGGGCGCGATGACATCGGCAATTCCATCACCCGGGACGGCGACGTTTCGCACTCTGTGGTTCAGGACGCGATGAACACCGCCGCGGAGTTCGTTACCGGTGATAGCAGCCAACTCAGCTCGCTCGCGGGACGGCAAAGCATCGTTCTCAACGAGCTGCGGACGGTAATCGCCATTCCTCTGCGCGCCCGCCGCGAGCCACTCACGGTCGAAGCCGACGGTGTCCTTTATCTCGATAGCCGCTCCGTATCCCGCAATCTCTCCGGTGTGAGCCCTGACGTGCTCCGCGCCCTGGCCAGTGAATGCGCTGCGGCTTTGGAAAGCGCGCGTCTGATCGAAGCCGAACACGCCGCCCGGCAGTATCACCAGGAAATGGAAATCGCAGCCTCAATCCAGCGCAGTCTGATTGGTGAGTCACAAGTTCAGTGCGGTTTTGCGAAGGCCAGAGGGTACACCGTCTCTTGCCGAGAAGTTGGTGGCGATTTCTTTGACGTGTGCGTTTTGCCGGATGCCATTACCGTCATCGTGGCCGACGTTTCCGGTAAGGGAATCTCGGCGGCTCTTCTCGCCTCGGTGATCCACGGGATGTTCTACGCTCAGATTTCCAGCGGCACGTCTTTGGTCGATGCCGTCGACGCGATCAACAGGTTCTTGTGTTTACGGGTAGGCGGGCAAAAATACGCGACCCTAGTGGCCGCCCAGCTCCGCAACGACGGCATGCTGCAAATGGTCAATTGTGGCCATGTCCCCCCGATCATCGTCATCGACAACGCTTCCCGTCTGGTCGAGGACGGCGATCTTCCTGTTGGCCTAATGTCACAGGCAGGTTTTCACGTGATTGAATACGAGTTCCCCGTGAAGGCCCGCCTGTGCGTGGTCACGGACGGGATCAGCGAGGCAGAAAACACGCAAGGCGCCGAGTTCGGACTTGCGTCCGTGCAGCAACGTGTCGGCGGGCTCGATCCCGTAAGTGACATTCTGGCCGGCGTCCAGGAATTCTCAGGTCACATGGAAGCTCAGGACGACCGGACCCTGCTGGTATTGGAACGAACGAAGTGACGTCGTGAAGATCGCCGGAATCGCCGGGCTCGCCGACATCGCCGGAATCTGGTTCTTCCGATTACGGCGATTTCGCGCGATTACGGCGATTTCGGCGATTTCAAAATAGCCCCGCCCAATTTTTTCATCTGTCATTAACTTCGTGGTCACGACCCTTCAACACAGGACGAATACCCTTTCCGAGATTCACCAATCGTTGCACCCGCAACACCGGAGGAAAATATGGTATTCACGTCCTTTCTAAGAAGGTGGCGTTCAAGAGGATCTTGGGCTATCTCACTGGTCATCTTGATGTTGGCCGCAATTCCCGCGTCGAGCCAACGCGAGCGCTCCGACGCTGATGATCGCAAGGATAACGACACGGAAACGCCGATCAAGCACGTCATCGTCATCATCGGCGAGAATCACACATTCGACAATATCTTCGCGACGTATCAGCCAAAGCACGGCACGGTCGCGAATCTTCTCTCCAAGGGCATCATCCGCGCTGATGGCTCGCCTGGCCCCAATGCCGCACTGGCCACGCAGTTTCAGCTTCAGACCATCAATCCCGTCAGCTATTTCATCGATACCCGGCTGCTGATCAGTCCTGGCAAGACCCCCTACGCGCCGTTTCTGCCGACTCCTGAAGCCGGCTTCTCGCCGCCGCTCCCGGCAACGCTCAGCCAGTTCCTGAAAGATCCGGTTGACACCGTGGCTCCTTTCGATGCCGCCACTTTCTCAACCGCTGAGCTCCACACCATCTCGCCGGCTCTCGAGATCGAGGATCTGCCCCTGCTCACGACAGGTGCGACCGGTCTCCACAACTGCACGGCCGATCCAACCCTTCCGCCATCGGCGTGCGCGGAGCCGGACACGCGCATCGCGAATTTCAACGCGCTACCCAACACCTCGTTCCAGATTACCGGGCCGTCGGTGCCCTATGACAGCTACAGCGGCGACATGGTGCATCGTCTCTTCCACATGTGGCAGCAGTCCGATTGCAGCGTCCTGGATGCGACTCCGGAGAATCCGTCGGGCTGTAAGACCGATCTGTATCCGTTCGTCGGGATCGCACGCGGCGACGATAGCGGCAGCAACTCCATGGGCTTCTTCAACGTGCAAAAGGGCGATGCGCCGGTGTTCAAACGCCTCGCCGATGAGTTCACCATGAGTGACAACTACCACCAGCCGGTGATGGGCGGCACCGCCGTGCAACACATCGTGCTGGGCACCGCCGACGCGCTTCCCTGGGAACATGTAGGCGCTTTTCCGGCGCAGCCGCCGGCGAAACAGATCGCCAACCCCAATCCCAGGGGCGCGACTAATGATGCCTTCGTCACAGATGCGCGCTGGACCGAATGCGGCGATCCTATGCAGCCCGGCATCAAGCCAATCATGGACTATCTAAAATCGTTGCCCTGGCGGCCCGACCTAACAGCGAGCAATTGCGCGCCCGGCACCTTCTACATGATCAACAACACACGGCCCGGCTTCCTTTCCAATGGACAGCTCAACACCGCCGCGATTAACGCCGGAACCGCGGTGCCGCCGTCATCGCTTCGCACCATCGGCGACGCGCTCAACGAAAAGAACATCGGCTGGGCTTTCTATGGCGGCGGGTTCAACGCCGCAGCCCGCTTCGACAGCGGCTCCACGGATCCCGTCGATGTGATGATCGGCACCGGCGGCGACTTCTATTGCGATATCTGCAACCCGTTTCAATATGCGGCATCGATCATGGGCGATCCGGCGCAGCGCCAGGCACACATTAAAGACGCGGTCGATTTCTTCGACGGACTCGATCGCGGCCATCTCCTTTCCGTCTCCTACCTCAAGCCGGACAGTTTTGGTGACGGACACCCGGCCAGCTCTAAACTCAGCATCCTGGAAGCGCTGATCGAGCGCGTTGTTGACGGCCTCGACGCTCATCCTGACCTTGCGGAAAAGACTGCGTTCATCGTCACCTTTGACGAAGGCGGCGGATACTATGACTCCGGCTTCATGCAGCCGATCGACTTCTTTGGCGATGGGCCGCGCATTCCTCTCCTCATCGTCTCACCCTTCACCCGCGGCGGCCACATCAATCACACGTACAACGACCATGCGTCGATCGTGAAGTTCATCGAACGCAACTGGCATCTGAAGCCATTGACTGGCCGTAGCCGCGACAATCTGCCAAATCCGGTTGTCGATGATGGCAATCCTTACGTACCCCTCAACAGCCCAGCCGTCGGCGATCTCTTCGACATGTTCCACTTCGATCGAGATTAGGACGGTGACGACCACGATCAACGATGAGCGCCGTAGCCCTGTCGTCGCTCGCTTCGTAACTTAGCTCGTTCTACCTGACGCCCGGCCACGTTCTTGCAATGTGGCCGGCGTCAGGGCTCCTAGATTGGTAATTGAGTAATTTGGTAATCGGGTAATTGAAGGACGGTGGACCTCAGGTTTTCAATTACCCGATTACCCGATTACGAAATTACCAATCTGGCAAACTCAGTTTCCACAGGGCTCTGCGATATACTGCGCACAAGCCGCTTTGATTTGATCTGAAGGAAATGTGCACTCTATGTCGCTGAAAGCAGCCCGTGAGTTCGAACCTGAGACCGAACGACCCGCCGGCGAGGACTTTCCCGCGCTGGAAGAAAAAATCTACAAGGCCATCGAGCTGCTGAAGTCGGCGCGAGCCGCAAAAGCCGCAGCCGAGCGCGACGCCAACCGGCTGCGAACGCAGCTGGAAGAACGCGAAGAAGAGCTCGAAACCTTGCGTGCTTCCGTGGTCTCTCTTCGCAAAGAACGGGAAGAAGTACGCGGTCGCGTTGAAAAGATGCTCAAGCAGATAGATTCGCTGGTGGCGGAGAGTTGAGCGGCGTGATCCCCCAAGCGTGACCACGACCCACTTCGAATGACCAACATCTTTTCGGGGACGATAAACGTATCAGGGCACGACTTGAGCGCTTAGCACGCCGTGAGCGAAGCGAGCGGCGGGCGCGAAGTCGTGCCCTGATACGTGTCTCGTGCACGCGCTCCCTTACCTTGACGACACGAGCACTGGCAGTAGTTCCGTTGCCCCGTCGTGTTCGCTAAGTTAAACCCACATCGTGCACAAATGCTGATGGCTCCGGAGATGACAATGATGCTTATCCCAATGTTTAATAGGAGCACCCGGTAACTCAGCCGAGCATGGTCACCCTAACTGACATCCAACAAGCGCGCGCGTTGCTGCACCACGTCGCCGTGCGTACGCCATTGGTCGAGTGCAAGCTTGCGGGCAACGGGCGTATCTTCATCAAGCCGGAAAACCTACAGCCGATCGGTTCGTTCAAGCTTCGCGGCGCGTACAACAAGATTTCGTCGCTCGCCCAGGAGCAGCGGCAACGCGGCGTAGTGGCCCACTCTAGCGGAAACCACGCGCAGGGCGTGGCCTATGCCGCTCGCGCGTTGGGAGTGAAAGCGACCATCGTCATGCCCAGCACCGCTCCCCAGGTTAAGCTCGAAGCCACGCGCGCCCTCGGCGCGGAGATCGTGCTCGTTGGACCGGCGAGCGAAGACCGCATCCGCAAGGCTGAACAGCTGGAAAATGAGTTGCGCCTGATCGCGGTGCCTCCTTACAACGACGAAAAGATCATCGCCGGCCAAGGAACTATCGGGCTGGAAATTCTCGACGATCTGGATGGCCCTTTGACCGTGCTGGTGCCGGTCGGCGGCGGCGGGTTGATCAGCGGCGTGGCCACGGCGATCAAGGAATCGCGGCCGTCAGCAACGATCATCGGTGTGGAACCGGAATTGGCCGCCGATGCCCAGGCTAGCCTGCGCACTGGGAAGATACAATCGATCAGCGGAGAGAGCGCCGCGCGCACGCTGGCTGATGGGCTGCGCTCGCAGAGCATTGGGCCCATCAACTTCGAGCACATCAAGAAATATGTGGATGCGATCATTACCGTAAAAGAGGACGAGATCAAGCAAGCCATGCGGCATTTGTTGTTCTCGGGACGCATCCTGGCTGAGCCTAGCGGCGCCGTCACAACGGCGGCCGCGATGTTTCACGCCCACGAGATCGGCGCAACCGGCCCAACGGTAGCCGTGGTGAGCGGCGGCAACGTTGAGCCGCAAATGTTTTCTGACGTCCTTGCCGCCAGGACGTTAACGACTTGAGGTGGAGTATGGCCAAGTTTGGGAAGCTAAGCAAAGTCTTTTTGATGACGCTGGCGACGGCCGGCGTCGCGCGGGCAGCCGACCCGGAGCGCGGCACGGTGATTCGCGAAGCAACCATGTATGTTACCCCCGACGTCAACGGCCAAAGACTCGCCACGGTAACTCGCGGCCGCGACGTTGCCTTGATCGCCGAACGCTCCACCATTGACGGCAAGCCCTGGGCTAAAATCTTTGCGACCGTCGACACATCGCTCGAGGCGCCGCGGGAGATCAGTGGCTGGATTGAGAGCCGGTTGCTGATCACCACAGCCACGCCCAACGCCGACCAGATCATTTATGGCGAAGCCATCGATTCCGAACGACAGGCCGAAGAGCGCGGCGGCCGCCGCCATGCCGCCGAAGACGCCATGCGTCTCTACTACCGGCTGTACGAATATTTTCCCAACTCGCCGTTGGCCGGCGAAGCCTTGTGGCGGGCGGCGGACATCCGCTGGCAATTGGAGCGATCCGGCATCCGTTTGCGGCCTTCGTCGCATGAGATAAGTCCCGATGCGCGAGAGCAGATCGATGACGAGACCATGAAGCTGGTCATTAAGAAATTCCCTCATACCAAGTGGGCCGATCAAGCCTCGTTCGACATGATCGATAATAAAGTGTGCGGCGATTGGAAAGGCGAAGCCAGCTGTCCGGAAAAAGAATCGGACATTTACGAGAAGTACGT